>OHWK01000828.1_pt1 | contig 12902 bp, 8 predicted proteins | sample 1579761 | NCBI WGS metagenome assembly OHWK01 (sample SAMEA3882516, study PRJEB24775) | human gut metagenome | biome: human-associated habitat; feature: intestine environment; material: feces | place: Netherlands | collected 2009/2010 | reverse complement strand
CTACGGCGGCAAGTACCAGCTAACCCCCACGATGGCTATGGCCGCCAAGCTGCCCGTTGACGGCGAAACCACCACCTGCAGCGGCATGGCCTGGGGCTTTAACCCCTATCTGACTGAGGCCGACCCCTACCGCGGTGCCTATCTGGCCGTGGTCGAGAGCGTGACCAAGCTGGTCTGCGCGGGCTTCCACCACGAGGATATGTACCTGACCTTTCAGGAATATTTTGAGCACATGAACAACCAGCCCGAGCGCTGGGGCAAGCCGATGGCCGCCCTGCTTGGTGCGCTGGATGCCCAGATGGGTCTGGGCATCGCCTCGATCGGCGGCAAGGACTCGATGTCCGGCAGCTTTGAGGGGCTGGATGTGCCCCCGACGCTGGTCAGCTTTGCCACTGCCATCGGCAACACCCGCGATGTGCAGAGCCCTGAGTTCAAGAAGGCAAACAGCTCTGTTGTTATTCTGCGCCCCAACTACAAGAACGGCCTGCCTGAGATTGGCAGCCTGATTGCGATCTACAAGACCGTCGAGCAGATGATCGACGAGGGCAAGGTTCTGGCCGCTGCCACACCCGGCTACGGCGGTGTGGCCGAGGCTCTGTTCAAGATGTGTGTCGGCAACCATGTCGGCCTGCAGTTGTCCAATGACATTGACCTGAACAGCCTGTTCAAGCCTGCCTACGGTGCGGTCATTCTGGAGCTGCTGGACGCCTCCGCCGGCGAGTTCCTCGGCTTTACCACCGTGGATTATACACTGGAGGCCGAGGGCAGCAACATTGACCTGTCCCGCCTGCAGGAGCTGTGGGAGGCCAAGCTTGAGCCTGTTTTCCCCTACCGCAAGGCCGGTGAGTTTGTGCCTGCACTTGAGCATGACTGCCCCGCCAACAAGCGCGTGGCTCCCGCCGTGCGTCTGGCAACGCCGCGGGTCATCATTCCTGTCTTCCCCGGCACCAACTGCGAGTACGACACAGCCCGTGCCTTCCGCCGCGCAGGCGGTGACCCGCACATTCTGGTGTTGAAGAACCTGTCCCCCGCCGATGTTGCCGAGAGCTGCGAGGCACTTGTCCGTGAGCTTGATAAGGCGCAGATCCTGATGCTACCGGGCGGCTTCTCCGGCGGTGACGAGCCCGATGGCTCTGCCAAGTTCATTGCCTCCTTCTTCCGCAATCCGGCCGTAGCCGATGCGGTCAACCGACTGCTGAACCAGCGTGACGGTCTGGCTTTGGGTATCTGCAACGGCTTCCAGGCACTCATCAAGCTGGGCCTTGTTCCCTACGGCGAGATTCGCCCCATTACCGAGGAGGACCCGACGCTGACCTTCAACACGATTCATCGCCATCAGAGTATGCTGGTGCGTACCCGCGTTGCCAGCAACAAGAGTCCGTGGCTGAGCCGCTGCGACATCAATGATGAGCATCTGATCGCCATCAGCCACGGCGAAGGCCGCTTTGTCTGCAACGAAAAGCTGCTGAACCAGCTGATCGAAAATGGTCAGGTCGCAACGCAGTATGTGGACCTGACCTGCCGCCCGACGATGGATATGCGCTACAATCCCAACGGCTCTGTGCTGGCCATCGAGGGCATCACCAGCCCGGACGGCCGCGTCTTTGGCAAGATGGGCCACAGTGAGCGCAGCGGCGAGCAGCTTTACAAAAATGTCACCGGTGACAAATACCAGCCGATCTTTGAGGGTGGCGTGAACTACTTTAAACTTTGATATTTCGGAATGATTCTGCTATACTGAAACTATAAGTTTTAAAGATTGTGAGGATTTGACCCTATGGCACAACACAACCGTTACATTTCCCCCTTCTCTACCCGGTATGCTTCGGATGAGATGCAGTATATTTTCTCGGACGACAACAAGTTCAAAACATGGCGCAGGCTGTGGATTGCACTGGCTAAGGCGGAAAAGGCTCAGGGCCTTGCCATCACTGATGAGCAGATCGCCGAGCTGGAGGCCCACAAGGACGATATCAACTATGAGGATGCCATCGCCCGCGAAAAGCTCGTCCGCCATGATGTTATGAGCCATGTCTATGCCTACGGCCTGCAGTGCCCCAAGGCAAAGGGCATCATCCATCTGGGTGCTACCAGCTGCTATGTCGGTGACAATACCGATGTCATCGTCATGCGCGAGGCACTGCAGCTTGTGCGCAAGAAGATCATCGGCGTGCTGGCCAATCTGGCCAAGTTTGCCGAGGAGTACAAGGCCATGCCCTGCCTGGCCTATACCCACTGCCAGCCCGCGCAGCTGACCACCGTCGGCAAGCGCGCCACCCTTTGGATGAACGAGCTGTACATGGATCTGGAGGAGATCGACCACCAGATCAGCCAGCTGGCCCTGCGCGGCGTCAAGGGTACGACCGGCACTCAGGCCAGCTTTGTGGAGCTGTTCAACGGCGATTCCGCCAAGATCAAGGCCGTTGAGGCCGATGTCTGCGCCCAGATGGGCTTTGCCAAGGTCGTGCCGGTCTGTGGCCAGACCTACAGCCGCAAGGTGGATTACAATGTTCTGTCCGCTGTGGCTGGCCTCGGCCAGAGCGCTATGAAGATGGCCACCGACATCCGCCTGCTTGCCAACTTCAAGGAGATGGAGGAGCCGTTTGAGAAGAACCAGATTGGTTCCTCCGCCATGCCGTACAAGCGCAACCCGATGCGCTGCGAGCGTATCTGCGCGCTGAGCCGCTACCTGATGGTGGATGTGCTGAACCCCGCCATGACCAGCGGTACCCAGTGGTTTGAGCGCACGCTGGACGACTCTGCCAACAAGCGCATTGCGATGGCAGAGGGCTTCCTTGCGGCAGACGCCATCCTGAACATTCTGCTGAATGTTTCTGACGGTCTGGTCGTCTACCCGAAGGTCGTGCGCGCCCGCGTTATGGCCGAGCTGCCCTTCATGGCCAGCGAGAACATCATGATGAAGGCCGTCAAGAAGGGCGGCGACCGTCAGGAGCTGCACGAGCGCCTGCGCGAGCATGCCGTGGCTGCTGCCGCCGTTGTCAAGCAGGAGGGCAAGCCCAACGACATGATTGCCCGTGTCGAGGCTGATCCCGCCTTCGGCCTGAGCCGCGAGGAAATTGAGGCTGAGCTCAGTCCTGAGGCCTTCACCGGCCGCAGTGCCGAGCAGGTCACCGAGTTCCTGCGCGATGTTATTCAGCCTGTTCTGGACGCCAATGCCGAGGATGTTGGCCAGCATGTCGAGCTGAATGTCTGATTCAGCCTGTACATACCACTAAAAGCTGCATAAAAAAGCACCGTCTGCTTACGATTGAAAGCAGGCGGTGCCTTTTTTATTGATTTTCTTCCGATTCTTCCGGAGGCGGTGTCTCGGCCGGTACGGGCGTGGGCGTGGGTGCAGGGTCATCGGGCGAGAAATACGCGCGGATATCACCGTTGCTCTGCTGGTTGGAGATGTCCAGCACACCCTTATCGCTGGCAGAAAGTCCCTTTTCGGGGTCGGCCAGCGCCGCAGCCGCCAGCCGCAGCTTGTAGGCAAGGTTCATCTCACTGCCAAGGCGCACCTGTATGCGGTTCTGATAGGTAAACTGAATATCACTCAGGTCGCGTATGTCCAGCGCGGTCGCGCCGTCAAACAGTCCGTTTGAGAGCAGACCATCCCGCAGCTCTGTGAGCGTCTGTGCAGCAGAGGCCTGCAGACCTGCTGTTTCCGCGGTGGCCTGCTCCCCGCCGAGCAGCGAGTTGTAGCTTTCCGGCACGATGCTCTGCCCAACTGCCGGTGCAAAGTCCGCAGGCAATGTCAGTGACAGCAGGATCAGTCCCTCGGGCTGGCTCACCTCGGTGCGCAGGATCTTGAGGGAATCACTCAGTACCATCCAGCCGCCCGCGTACATGCAGGCAAACCGCTCGACTGCCGGTTCTACCTTGATAACGACCGTTGCCGGGAGCTGGATCTCAACGCCGACCTGCTCCAGATACGGGAACTGCTGCGCAAGCTGTGCAGTTTTTTCTGCGGTGGAGAAGCCGAAAAGATTGGAGTTTTTCTCAATGCCGAGGGCGTTGACCAGCTCTTCTTCCGTGTAGATGCCAGTGTCGGCCGGGGTGGTGCGGTCGAAATTCTCGACACGGAAGATCGTGACCTTGAACAGCAGATTGACGGACACGAATGCGCCCACGGCCAATACGGCCAATACACCCAGAATTCCCAATGCGCGGCGGCGGTTGCGCTGGCGGATCAGCTCTGCCTGCGTTACGCGCCGCTGCTTTCTGGGGCTGCCGGGGCGGTAGCCGGCCTTTTGCGGGTTGATCTGCTGGGTCGCCTGCGGGCGTCTGGCGCGTGGCTCGCGGGGCTGGGCGGTGGGCGGTTCCCTGCGGGGGGCTTCCCTCTTTTCCAGTCCCATGCGGCTGCCGAGGCTGCGGCGGTTGTTCTGCGCGCCGGAGTCGCTCACGGTTCTCTGCCTGCGGCTGCGCTGGTCGTTCGCCATATGAGCGGCTCCTTTCGTTTGGGATTTGGCATACAGAGCAGGGCACTATAAATGTTGCCTGCCTTTTCAGTTCTTCATCAGTTCCACCAGCTTTTCGGTGATGAGGTCTAGACTGTGGGGGTTGCCCAGTGTCTTGGCGTTGGCACCCATCTCAGCCAGCTTGCCGGGGGTGTTCAGCAGCTCCTCCACCGTCTTGACCAGCCCTTCTCCGGTCAGGTTCTTTTCCTCGATGACAACAGCAGCACCGGCCTTCTGCAGCTCCAGCGCGTTATAATACTGGTGGTTTTCGGCCACATTGGGGCTGGGGATCAGCACCGAGGCGCGGCCCACGGCCTCCAGCTCTGCCAGCGTCAGCGCGCCGGAGCGGGCAATGACGAGATCAGCCGCTGCCAGCAGCTGGGGCATATTGTTGATGTACTCGGTCACGATCAGGTTTTCGCCGGGGGCAAAGCCCTTCTCCTTTTCAAGGTCCTCAAACAGCTTGACGCCGCGGCTGCCGGTGGCGTGCAGATGCAGCGTGTTCCGGCCGGTCTGCTTTTCCCATGCGCAGAGATCCGCTACGACCTGATTGATACGGTCGGCCCCCAGACTGCCGCCAAAGCTGAGGATGACTGTGCGGTCCCCGGCGTTCAGCTTGGCGCGGGCGGCGGCACGGTCTGCCGTCAGGACCTCGGGGCGGACCGGGTTGCCGACAACGGTCGTTTTATCCGGTGCGCCGAGCTTTTCGACTGCATCGGCACTGGCGGCCAGCACGATGTTGACCTCTCTGGCAAGCAGCTTGTTCGTCACGCCGGGGAAGGCGTTCTGCTCATGGATGGCCGTCTTGATGCCGCGGCGCGCGGCGGCGCGGACGATCGGCCCGACATAGCCGCCGCAGCCGATGACTAGATCGGGACGCACCTGATTCAGGATCTTCTGGGTGCGCGGACCGGACAGTGCCAGATGCCAGATTGCGACAAGGTTGCGGCCGATGTTTTCCAGATTGAGTCTGCGCTGAAAGCCGTTGATTTCAATATGATGGAACGGGTAGCCGGCCTTGGTCACAAGGCCGTACTCCATCCCCTCACGCCGGCCCGCAAAGTGGATCTCTGCCGTTGGGTCCGCCGCCTTCAGGGCGCCGGCGATGGCCAGCGCCGGGTTGATATGACCGGCGGTGCCGCCGGCAGCAATTAAAACACGCATGATTGGCCTCCGTATATAAAAATCTGCCGCACAAATGCAAACAGTTACACCGTGGTTTTGCGGTAGCGGCTGTGCTGCAGTATACGCTCCGTCTCGGCGCGGTGCTGGTCGGCAAGGCGCTTTTCCCGCGCATTGCCCGCACGGGAGATACTGAGCATAACGCCCATCTCGCCAAGCAGGAGCAGCAGACTTGTACCGCCGGACGAGAAGAACGGCAGGCTGATGCCGGTGTTGGGCAGCAGCGCAGTGCCAACGCCGATGTGCAGAAATACCTGCCACCCCACCTGAGAGATGATGCCGATGCCCAGCAGGGTGCCGTATAAATCAGGGGCGCGCAGCGCAATGCAGACCCCCTGCACCAGAAGCGCCGCAAAGAGAGCGATCAGCGCCAGCGCACCGACAAAGCCCAGTTCCTCACCGATCACGGCAAAGATAAAGTCGTTTTCGGCATAAGGCAGCCACTGGTGCTTCTGGACACTGTTGCCGATGCCGACACCGAACAGCCCGCCGGTGCAGATTGCATAGATGCTCTGCAAAGTTTGCCACTGCATGCCTGCTGTGTTTGTGGGGGTCAGGCCCCAGACGCCGCCCAGACGGCCGGCTGCATAGCCATCGCCGCTGGCGAGGTGCTTTAAGAATGCAATCACGCCTGCCACACCCGCCGCACCGACCATCGGCCACCATCGCATGGCGGAGCCGTTGCAGAGGATCATCGTGCCGAAGATCGCGCAGAGCAGCAGGATCGCCGAGTTGTGCGGCTCAAGCTTGAGCAGGATAAGGATCGGCACAAGCGGCAGTGCGGGCTTGAGAAGTCCGTACCAGATCGATGTTTTATGCGCATGGTCGCGGTCCAGCATATCGGCCGTCCAGAGCATCACAGAAAACTTGGCCAGCTCAGACGGCTGCAGCGAGAAGGAACCGCCTGCAAAGTAGACCCAGCGGTAGGTGCCGTTGGTATCCTCCGGGCTGAGCAGCGCCGCGATGAGCAGCACAACGGTAATGATGTAGAAGCTTTCGTTCATATACCGCAGGGCGCGATAGTTGATGTTTGAGATGATGAGCATTGCCACAAGGCCCAGCACCGCAATGACGCCCTGCGGGCGGATGAAGTGGTAGACATCCCCGTAGTTTGCATAGCCGCTGGAATAGCTGGCCGAAAACAGCATGACAAGGCCGTAGCCCATAATGACGATGAGCGTTGCCACAAACCCGTGGGAGACCGGCCCACGCTCCAGCTTAGGCAGGCGGATGACCGCCAGCATGCGCAGAATGTTGCCGATGGTATGATCAAATAAAAGCCCCAAAAGGCTGGTTGCCGTATTCACGGGCCGTCACCTCCCCTTCTAAAATCAAAAAGCAAAGGCCGGGGGCTGCCCCGGCCCTGTGTTATGCCACGCAGATGTACAGCATGCCCATCGCCACGCCGATGGCGGCGATCAGGGCAAAAAAGCCATCGATCTTGACCTCACGCCAGCCGCGCATCTCAAAGGCGTGATGGATCGGCGTCATGCGGAAGATGCGCTTGCCGTGCGTTGCCTTGAAGTAGGCGCGCTGGATCACGACCGTCATGGCATCCCAGATGTAAACGATGCCGAAGAAAAGCACCAGCTCAGGGCGCTGCATCACAAAGGCCAGCGCCGTCACGATGCCGCCGAAGAACATGCTGCCGGTGTCCCCCATGAACACCTTGGCCGGGTAGAAGTTCCATACCAGAAAGCCCGCGCAGGCGCCCGCCGTGACAGCCGCAACAAGCGAAACATGGACAAAGCCCAGCAGGCTGCCCGCCAGCAGATAGCCGATCATTGACACAAAGGTCACGCCGGTGCAAAGGCCGTCCAGACCATCGGTCAGGTTGACGGCGTTCACCAAAAAGATGATGCCGAAAAACGCAATAGGATAGTAGAGCAGACCCATATCCACAAGCCCGAAGATCGGCAGCTGCACCTCGGTTGTAAGCAGGCCCAGACTGTTAAGGCCAAGCATAAACCCAAAGGTCAGCGCGATCTGCAGGATCATCTTCTGTGCCTCGGTCAGGCCGAGGTTGCGGTGCCGGATGACCTTGATAAAGTCATCCAAAAAGCCGATCAGCCCCGAGCCGAACGCCAAAAACAGCACCAGCAGCACCGCCTGCATCTGGGGCAGGCCCAGTGTGTCGGGCAGTTTGGGGCGGAACATGGCCCAAGTAAGGCCCAATGTCGCCAGAATGCCCAGAATAAAGCAGAGACCGCCCATGGTGGGGGTGCCGTTTTTCTTGTTGTGCCAGGTGGGACCCTCCTCCCGGATGGTCTGCCCAAAGTGCAGACGGTGCAGCACCGGGATCATAAATTTGCCCGCCACCGCCGTGATGGCAAAGCCGCCGACAGCCCCTGCCGCCAGCAGGTATGAGATTTGCTCCATGCAATGATTCCTCCGATCAATAGGTACAGGGGGGATCGCTCTGCGCGATCCCATAGGTGCCCCTGCGGAGGAGCCCTTTTGTTTTTTTACCCCTGCGGCAATTCCTTGTAGAAATCCTGCAGCAGCTGCTCCAGGCCCATGGCGTGGCTGGCCTTTGCCAGTACAGCGTCACCGGGGCGCACGAATTGCCGTAAATATTGTAGCACTTCTGCTGCCGTTTGGCAATGCACAGTTGCAACACCGTGCGCCTTGGCGGCCTCGGCCATGGCTGCGCTGCAGGGGCCATAGGCGATCAGCTGATCGACCCCTGCGTCTGCTGCCCATGCACCGGTGCTGCGGTGGCCTTCCTCACTGGCGGTGCCCAGTTCCAGCATATCACCCAGCAGGGCGATCTTGCGGGGGTTGGGCAGCTCCTTCAGCACCGAGAGCGCTGCCCGCATACTGTCAGGGCTGGCGTTGTAGCAATCCTCGATGAAGGTCACGCCGCCGTGCTCCACAATATGCTGGCGCATACCGGTCGTTTGGTAGTCGGCCAAGGCTGCCGCGCAGCGGGCCGCGTCCAGCCCCATGCGGGTAGCGGCGGCGTAGGCTGCCAGCGCATCATAGACTGTGTGAAGCCCCACCGTGGGGATGGTTGCCGCAAAGCTGCCGTATTCACGGTCCACGATACGGAACACCGTGCCGTTGGCCCCGGCCGTGATGTCCGTCGCGCGGACATCGGCATCCTCAGCCTCAATGCCGAACCAAACAGCCCGCAGACGGGACGGAACCTGTGCGGCAGGCAGCAGATCATTGTCGGCGTTCAGCACCAGCGGGGCGCCGTCCGGCAGGCCGGTGCAGATTTCCAGCTTTGCCTTCAGTATATTCTCCCGGGTGCCGAGATTTTCCAGATGCGAGACACCGATCATCGTGATAATGCCTGCGGACGGGCGGGCGCAGCGGCTCAGACGCTCGATCTCGCCCGCGTGGTCCATCCCCATCTCAACAACAGCATACTCGGTGGCATCGTCCAGCCGGAACAGTGTGTTGGGCACACCGATGTCGTTGTTCTGGTTACCTTCGGTCTTGAGTGTGGTGCCGAACGCAGACAGCACCGCGTAGCAAAATTCCTTGGTCGTGGTCTTGCCTACGCTGCCGGTAACGCCGATCATTTTGGGGCTGAAAAGCATCCGGTAGTTGGCGGCCATACGGATCATGGCACGGGCGCTGTCCGGCACGATAACGGTGCGGTCCGCCGGGACCCCCTCGACCGGGTGGTTGGCGATGATATAGGCGGCACCGTCACGGTAGGCACCGGCGGCAAAATCATGTCCATCGACACGCTCACCGGGGAAGCAGACAAAGACGCAGCCCGGCTCGACCTTGCGGCTGTCCGTAACGACTGCATGAATGCTGACAGGCTCGGCCAGCGTCAGGCCGGCCAGCAGCTCATTGGCAGGAATCTTTTGCATGAAAAAGGACCTCCTTGGATGGGTTTACTGGTATAGAGGGTGCAGCCGCAGCAGGCGGGTCACCCCTCCTCGTTTGCAGGGTCGATGTTCTCCTCCACAGCGGGAGCTTCCTCGGCGGGGGCTTCGGCCCCGGTGTCCATCGTCAGGGTCACAATGGTGCCGTAAGCGGCGGTCGTGCCGGACTGGACATCCTGCGCCACGACCTTGCCGCTGCTGTCCCCGCTGAACTGCACATTCAGGTTGGCTGCGCGGAGCATCTGCTCAGCAAAGGTGCCGGTCTTGCCGGTCACATCGGGGACTGTGGTCATTGCGTTCTGATCGGTGGCAGTGTACAGATAGACGGTCGAGCCTGCAGGGACCACGCTGCCGCCCACCGGGTACTGGTAGACGATGGTGCCGCTGCTCGGGCCGATGAGCTTGTGCTTGAGGCCGAGACGGTTCAGGGTGACCTGTGCATTCGTCCAGGTGTACTCCAGACAGGTCTGCACCTTTACGGTGCCGGTCGGGTTGTAGGCGGCGTCCTGCTCGATGCCCAGATAGGGTGCGATCTCGCTGATGATGTTGCCTACGACCGGCGCCACGACCTGACTGGCGTAGTCCTTGACCCAGCGCGGGTCATCCAGCAGAACGAACACCTCAATTTCCGGATCATCGATGGGCAGTACAGCGGCAAAGCTCATCATCTTATAATAGTCGCCGTCACCGCGCAGGTGGCGGTCGGTGCGCTCTGCCGTGCCGGACTTGCCGCCGATGCGGTAGCCCGCCACATAGGCGTTGGCACAGGAGTGGTAGTTCCCTTCCCCGTGGACATTGTTCTCCATCATGGAAAGCAGTTGGCGGCTGACCTCCTCGGAGATGACCTGACGGCGGATACTTGTCTCGGTCTGGGTGACGATGTTGCCGTCCTTATCGGTGACGGAATCCACCACATAGGGGGTGACGAGATAGCCGCCGTTGGCAATGGCCGCCACGGCCGTGGCCATCTGCATCGGGGTGATGCACTCGTTCTGGCCGAAGGCTGCCGTATAGAGGTTTGTATCGACCTCCGCCATCTGCTCGGCGTTGTAGACGCTTGTCCAGCGGGTCTCATTGGGCAGGTCGATGCCGGTGGGCTGGGTGAAGCCAAACGCCTGAATATAGTCGTAGAAGATCTGCGGCTTCAGTGTTTCGGCTGCCTGAATGAACCAAAGGTTGCAGCTGTGGTTCAGCGCGCCCGCCATGTCCTGTTCATGGTGGACCTCGCCGTTGGCGCAGCGGTAGGTATGCTCCCACAGTTCGCTGCCCTCATTGACGGTCAGGCTGCCGCCGCAGTAGAAGGTCTGGCTCGTGCTCATGATGCCGGAATCCAGTCCTGCCGATGCGGTGATAAGCTTGAACACGGAGCCGGGCATATACAGCTCGGTGATGTTCTTATTCTTCCACTGGGCCTCGCGCATCATACCCTGCAGCTGGGTGTATTCGCTGGCGACCTCGTTGCCGTCCTCATCAACCGTTTTATCACGGCTGATCTTGCCGTCAGCGATGATGTCCTTGACCGCCTTTTCCCCAAGGCGGCCCTCCAGCCAGTCGATGTCCTCGGCGTCGATCTCCTCTTTATCCAGTATGGCCGTCATCTTGGCGTCCGTGATTTTGTAGGGGTCGTTGGGGTCAAACTGCTCGATGGATGCCATAGCCAGAATTGCGCCGGTCTTGACATTCATGACGATGGCGCTGCCGCGGCCGTGTACCGTGAAGGTGTTCATTGCCTCGGTCAGGTACTGCTCGACGATGGCCTGCACATTTTCGTCAATGGTCAGGTACAGATCGTTGCCGTCAATGGCCTCGTGCAGATCAGACTGGCCTGACGCAAGAGCATTGCCGTTGACATCAGTTTCGGCCACGCTGCGGCCGGGCGTTCCGGCCAGCGTTTCATTGTAGTATTTTTCCAGACCGTAGGCACCCTCGCCGTCGCTGTTGCAGAAGCCCAGCACCGATGCAAGGAATTCTCCGTAGGGGTAGCTGCGCGTGCTGGCCTGCTCAGTCGATAGATAGAGGATGCGCTTGCCGGTTGTGGCATCCTTCTCCGGCTCCATGCGGTAGGTATCAGCATAGCTCACAATGGCATCTGCCACCGGCTTTTCCACGCCCTTGGCCAGCATACGGTACTGGTACGGCGTCCCGTTTGCATTCTTGGCGGTCAGGATCTCATACAGCGCGTCCGCCGTGGTGCCATCGCCGAGCAGATCCGCAAGCCCCTGTGCGGCGGTACGCAACTGTGCCTCAGTGGCACCGCTCTTTGCAATGGAGGACGGGTCGGCAACAATGTTCCATACCGTGTTGCTCTTAGCCAGCAGCTTGCCGTTCACGCTGTAGATTGACCCGCGCAGCGCCGGCAGCGTGATGTCCTTCATCTGCTGGGTCACGGCCTCGGTGCGGTACAGCTCGGCGTCGCGCAGCTGCAGCGCATAAAGCTGATAGATCAGCAGGCCGAACCCGGCAATGATGAACACCGCCACGCAGAACATGGTGCGGGCCTTCATGCCGCTGTCCGCGCGGGCGCGGCGTCTTCTGGGCGGAATGTTTGGTTGATTCGTTGGTTGTGGCATCGGCATTCCCCTGTTTGGTGGGTGCAGGATTTCAAAAAGCCTTTTTGCCGTCGGCTGTCGCGCCGCGCAGCAAAAAGGCTCATAGCTGCATATTTTTTGTTACGGGTTCAGGTTGTTCAGCAGGCTCAGTGCCGCAGTGCGCACCTCACCCAGCAGTTTGCCTGCCGTGTTGGTGCTTTTCTGGATCACACTCTCATCCTCCAGCTGGACATAGGTGATCTGGCTGGGGTCAAGCTTGACAAGGCCCAGCTGACCCTCGGCCACCTCCTGCAGGCTGGCGCGGCTTGTAATATCACTCATGCGGGTGCTGAGATAATCATACTCGCTGCGGGCAGCGGCCAGCTGGGTGTTGACCTCATTGATCTCGCCGCTCAGCTCCGTCAGCTTGGCATGGCTGTACAGCACACTGATAACCAGCCCCAGCACAATGGCCAGCGCAAGCACGCGCGCCACCATGCGGGCAAAGCGGCGGGCACGGTTCAGCCCGTAATCACCGCCGCGCACTACTTTAACAGCGGGCTGCGGGCGCTCCAGCCGGGGCGCGGCTGCACCGTCATGCAGCATAACAGTTGTCATGGTTCTTGCCTCTTATACTTTCTCCAACACTCTCAATTTGGCACTGCGGCTGCGGCGGTTGGCCTCCAGCTCCGCAGCGTCTGCTTCGATGGGCTTGCGGGTGATCAGCTTTGCCTTGGCCACACCCCCGCAGGTGCAGACAGGCTGTTCCGGCGGGCAGGTGCAGCGCTGCGCCCAGCGGCGGAACTTATTCTTGACAAGACGGTCCTCCAGACTGTGGAAGGTGATGACGCAGAGCCGCCCGCCCGGGGCCAGACAGTCAAAGATGG
>OHWK01000810.1_pt1 | contig 13135 bp, 11 predicted proteins | sample 1579761 | NCBI WGS metagenome assembly OHWK01 (sample SAMEA3882516, study PRJEB24775) | human gut metagenome | biome: human-associated habitat; feature: intestine environment; material: feces | place: Netherlands | collected 2009/2010 | reverse complement strand
CCTCTTCGCTACGGACCTCGTCTTCTTCGGTTATTTCCTCGTCGATGTTGCCGTCGTCATCAATATCGACGGACTCTTCAACCTCGAGTTCTTCTTCGATCTCAAATTCCTCGCTCATGGTGCATCCTCTACTTTAGTGTTTCTTAGTAGGGCGCTTTTTCTTTTCACGACGCTCTACATTAACTTTAATAGGCTTTGCAGGAGCTGCTTCTTCCTTTTCTGCAGCTTCTTTCTTAAGAACACGCTGCGTAATAAGCTGCTGGACGAGTGCAAATCCAGAGGAAAGCGCCCAATACAGCATAACGCCAGCAGGCGAAATAAAAGCCATCCAGGTAAACATGATACCCATGATGCCCATCATCATGGTCATCTGACTTCTGTTCTGAGGGTTTTGCTTCATCTGCAGAATCATGGGTGTAACAGACAGGCCGATGAACAAAACCATCATGATGATATACGGAATGGAGTAGACAATGTCCTGATTAAAAGCATCAGGTACCGTTTGAGTTAGATTCGGCAGAATGTTGTAGAAGCTAACGGAAAGTTCTCCACCAGCATACTGCCCAATCTTGTCGCGCAGAACCTGGAACAGGATGATGAAGATAGGCATCTGAATAAGCATCGGCAAGCAGCCGGCAAGAGGGTTAAAGCCCGTCTCCTGGTAGAGCTTTTGCATTTCCTGCTGAATCTTGACCTGATCGCCAGCATACAGCTTTTGAATCTCCTGCATTCTTGGCTGTACCTGTTGCATTTGGAAGCTGGACTTGAGTTGCTTCCTTTGGATAGGGAAGAGAAGCAGACGAATGATGAGAGTTACGATGATAATCGCAAGACCCCAGTCACCCACAAGCTTGGCGAGCTCGTAGAGCGCGGCTGCACAGCCGTTAAGAATTCCATCCCACATAAATACTAACCTCTCGACGGATAGTAATCACAAATCACGGTACCGGATCATATCCACCTGGATGCCAAGGGTGGCAGCGACAGATTCGTTTAATCGCCATCCATGATCCCCTGATAAAACCATAGCGTTGAAGTGCAATCATAGCGTATTCAGAGCAGGTAGGCACGTACCGGCAGGAAGGAGGAAACATCGGAGAGATATATTTCCGGTAAAAGCTCACCAGGGCGAGTGCCACACGTCGTGGAATCATACGTAGACAGTGTATGACTTTACCTGGGCTCATCCATGACTCCTAGTTTGAGAAGACTCTTTCTTGCCTGCTCAACTATCTCTTCGTGCCTCTTGTGTGCGACGGGCTTTCTCGCAAGGAACGCGACATCAAACCCTTTCCACGGAGCACCAAGACTACGCGCTACCTCACGCATAACGCGCTTGCAACGACTTCTGAAGGGAGCGGGACCAAGCTTTTTGCCAGCAATAAAAGCACATCTGCCAATAGTCCCTGCTTCATTCTCACAAACAAGAATTGTCATAGAAGACGAAGTAGAGCGCCTCCCCTGTGAGAAGAGACGCTCCACATCCTCTTTACTCTTGATCGTGCCCTTCATGGGGTGTCAGTCCTCAAAATGAAGCTGACGAAGCCGGTACTAGACCGTCAGGCACTTACGACCCTTTGCACGGCGTGCCTTGAGAACGTTACGACCACCACGCGTGGCCATACGAGAGCGAAAACCATGACATTTTGCGCGTTTACGTTTATTGGGCTGATAGGTACGCTTCATTACAATTCCTCCTAAGGGAAACTCCCTTATACTTCTCGATAAGCTTCGAAATTGTAATATGGCTAAGAATGGCGAGTCAAGAAATTTTTACGATTCAATTCAATCACTATAAACCCCTGTGAACAGGTGCTTTGACTTATTCCCAAGTTATTCACATTCTCTGTGCGTGCCTTTGTTGAAACTGTGGATAACTAGCTAGTTTCTACACACTTATATGGTGTTTTCCCCACCCCATGAGCCTTTTTCCTCTCTTTTCGCCTTTTTACCTATCATTTTCCAGAGATACACATCTTCTTTCCTCAATGAGATAAAGGTTTTCCACATCGAAGAACATCTGTACGTGTAAAACTAATCGTTTCTTTTTCTCTGTACTGCGTTTTTCAACTTGACATCAGTTTTCCATTCATTTTTCCCCGTTCCTTTTTCCAGTTTTCCCTGATTTATCAACATAGGTGGAAAATAATGTGTATAACTATGAAAACACCTGATAAACTATGTGAAAAGTTTTTCATTTCGTGTGGTAAAAATTTGGTTTCGTGCGGTTATTTGCTACCCTAACCTCTTGTCAATGGTGGTTTTGTTTGTGGATAACTGCCGGTTTCCATAAATGATGAAAAGGAACAGCTAGACGTGGGAAACCTCGAAACTGACATCCCTGCGCTCACCCCTACGCGCATCGCGATATACGATGATCTTCTCGCAGCACCCCGCGTCATTGATATAGAGCCAACGGACATCTCTCAATACATAGAGGAGATTGCATCCAAAACATATGAGCTGGCTCAGCAGAAGGGCAGTTCCATCCCCTATACCGTCATCAAGGAAGTCTGCGAGAACTTCATCCACGCCCAGTTCCGCGACCCCTGTATTTCGATTCTCGATAACGGAAACACGATCAAATTCACCGACCAGGGTCCGGGCATTGCCGATAAACAGCGTGCTCAGCTTCCCGGTTTTACCTCGGCAACTACTGAGATGCGCAAATATATACGTGGAGTCGGTTCAGGTTTGCCAACGGTAAAGGACTACCTGCGTTTTTCGAATGGTCGTCTCATCATAGAAGACAACATCAAAGAGGGTACGGTCGTCACGATTCAAATCGACAAGAGCGCTCCGCAGGCAACTCCCGTTGTGTATCGCGAGATGCCAAGCCAGGAGAAAAACGCAGACCATAACCTTTCGGAACGAGAATACAATATTCTCATCCTGGCCCAGGAGATGGGCCTCATCGGACCGACGGAAGTCGAGCAGAACCTCGATATAAGCCTCTCGACAGGGCACCGCGCCCTCAACAAGCTCGAGAAGATGGGACTTCTTCAGAAGACCGAGGGTGGAAAGAAGAGAATGCTGACCGATCAGGGCCTGGCATTCCTGAGCAGATAGGGTTTTTGAGATGGACAAAGACGAAATCTGGAGCAAGACACTCGCCCTCCTTCTCGAAAATACGGACGAGGAGGATCCAAAGACCGTCTTTCTGAACCTCCTCACTCCCGTCGGAGTCTTTGGGGATCAATTCGTCTTGCTTGCAGAGAGCACGCCCGTCGAATCATGGGTAAGGAAAAACTACCTTGGAGAGATGCAGGAAAAGCTTCTTCAGGTCACCGGCACCCCAATAAGCATCGGGTTGGGTGTTAACACGCAAAAGGACGCACCCCAACAGCAAGCGACAAATACGCAGGTCACAGCAACACAAGAACCAATGCAGCAAACAGAGCCTGACTGGATGAACCAGTTCGTCGACCCGTCGAGCATTTCGAACCAGGCTCAATCCTCGACCATGCCCGCAGCCGAGGAGGCAGGGCGTGTAGGAGGAGAATACGCTTCCTCTCCCACAAGCGGAGAGGAAGCACTCTTCTCAAAGTGCACCTTCGACACCTTCGTCGTGGGCAAATCAAACGAGTTTGCCCGTGGCGCTGCCCTCGCTGTCGCAGAGCAACCGGGAATCGCATATAACCCGCTTTTCATCTACGGAAACTCGGGCTTGGGAAAGACCCATTTGCTCGTCGCAATCGCAAACTACGCGATGCAAAACTTCCCGCGTATGGCTACACGATACGTATCGGCCAACAAGTTCCTCAACGATTACGTCGAGGCCACGCAGCGTAACCAATGGGGAACCTTCAACAGCAAGTATCACCAGGTAGACATCTTGCTTGTCGATGACGTCCAATACCTCGAAGGTAAGGACGAAACCATCAATCAGCTGTTCAACATCTTCAACGAGATGACCAATCGCAACAAGCAAATCGTGCTCTCCGCAGATCGTGCTCCAAAAGACATCGACATGGACGATCGCATGCGCTCGCGCTTCATCTCGGGTCTGCTCGCAGACATCAAACCACCAGATTACGAGACGCGCCTGGCCATCTTGAAAAACTACCTCTCGCGCGTGAACCAACACACGAGCTTCTACGGAAACATCCCCGATGACGTGCTCGGATACCTTGCAGAGGTTGCGACTTCAAACATCAGGGAGATGGAAGGCGCCATCACGCGTCTCGTGAGCAACATGACGTTGCTGAAGAAGAACAGCATCAGCATCGAGGAAGCTCAGGAGCTGCTCCAGGATTTCTTCCCGACCATACAAGACAAGCAAATCGACATCGCGCTCATCCAAAGCGAGGTGGAGCGCTTCTTCAAGATTTCGCACGAGGACATGATTTCGGGAAAGCGCTCGAAGGGCATCACGACCCCGCGCCACATCGCAATTTACCTCTCCCGCTACATGACGGAAGAGTCCCTCGAGTCAATCGGAAAGAAGTTCGGGGGGCGTGACCACACGACGGTCATGCACAGCGTAAACAAGATAGAGCGAGACCAGAAAGACAATCGGATACTATTCGACCAGCTCGAGCAGCTGACTTTGATCATCCAGGAACGTTGTTAACGTGGATAACCCCGTAGAAAACCAGTGAATAGAAGGTTGAGGAACTCTTGATAAGTTTTACCCGCTAAAATGTCTGTTGATAACGCAATCGGTTTTCGACAAGAAACGTCAATCGGAAAAGAGGGGCTGAACTGGTAGAAAAGAAGTTTTCCACTAATTCACCTGTCTTATTATGATTATTAGATATATATAAATAAGAACTAATAATAATAGGGGAGAGAGCAACGTGAAATTCAGAATCTCAAAGGACGACCTTCTGAACGCCATTAACACCGTATCAAAGGGCATGTCGTCGCGGTCAACACTTCCCATTCTCTCGGGCATCCTGCTCGAGACCACCGATCAGGGCAAACTCGTCTTCCAGACGACCGATCTCGAAATCTCGATCAAACACGCCACCAACGCAAACATCGAGGAGCCCGGTCGTTGCGTCATTCCCGGCAAGCTGCTCGCGGACATCGTCAAGAGCCTCCCCGACGCATCTATCGAGGTCAGCACCCAAGACGAGCAGGCACACATCACCTGCCTCGACTCGTCCTTCACGCTCTCTGCACTCAATCCTGCGGATTTCCCCTACTTCCCGCAGGTCAACCCCTCGACAACCATCGTGCTTCCCCCCGCGGAGCTTGCCGATGCCGTGCGCTGCGTTGGCAAGGCAGTCTCGCGTGACGAGTCCCGCATTATCCTCACTGGTATCTTCTTCGCCGTCAAAGACGGTGTCGTGACGCTTGCCGCAACGGACTCGTACCGCCTTGCCGTGGCGGAGATTCCCGTTCCCAACTCCGACGTCAACGACTTTTCCGCCATCATTCCCGGCAAGACCTTCGACGAAGTCTGCCGTCTGGCACTCTCGAGTGATTCCGTCTCGGTCGGATTCTCCGAAAACCAGGTTCTCATCACCTTCGGCGAGACGATCTTCGTGAGCCGAAAAATCGAGGGTACCTACCCCAATTACAAGCAGCTCATTCCCGCCGATCACGAGGTGTCGATTCAGGCGGATTCGCAGGCGCTCATCACCGCCATCAAGCGCGTCGCAATCCTCGCGCAGTCTCACACCCCCATCAGGTTCCAATTCTCTGCCGAGGGTCAAAACGTCACCATCTCCGCTAACACCGCAGATGTCGGTGGGGCATCCGAGGTCGTCGGTGCCGAGGTAGATGGCCCGAGCATGGAGATCGCCTTCAACCACCAGTACATCCTCGACGGACTCAACATGATCAAGGGCGACGTGCTTATCGAGCTGCAGTCCTCACTCAAGCCCGGCATCCTCAAGAGCGTCGACAAGGAAGACTTCCTGTACCTCGCCATGCCCGTCCGCCTGAACTAACGACTGGTCTTCACTCGCACGATGGCGCTCAAGATCACAAGCATCACCCTCGACAACATACGAGGGTATAAGCACCTGTCCCTTGATGAGCTGGGCAACCTCGTCATCATCGTGGGGCCAAATGCCGTTGGTAAGACAAACGTCATCGAGGTGATACAGCTCCTCACCTCCGCATCATCCTTTCGCAAGCCCTCGTGGACGGAGCTCGTTTCCTGGGATAATCGGCAAGGTTACGCTCTCATCCATCTAGAGGAAGACAAGCGACACCTCGAGCATCGCCTTGTCGTATCCGAAAACGACCATCTCTACGAAGTCAACGGAAAGAAGAAAACACCTGCGGCAATTCGCGGTTCCCTTCCCTGCGTGCTGTTCATTCCCGATGACCTTCAGCTCATCAAGGCATCCTCTGCCCGTCGCCGCGATGCCATCGACGCCCTTGCCGTGCAGCTTTCGAAGAACTACTCCTCGCTCAAGAGCGACTATCAGCAAGCACTCAAACAGCGAAACCTCCTCTTAAAAGAGGGTATTCACGAGGGGTCGCTCTTCGATTCCTGGGACGAGTCCTTCTCCGTTCACGGCGCACGTCTTTGCCTTGCCCGCTGGCGGCTCTTCGACCGCCTTTTTGCGCGCATGACCACGATCTACGGCGATGTTGTTCCCCAAGAGCGCCTTGCGGCTCGTTACATTCCTTCATGGGAACGATTCGATAGCGAACAACGCCAGGTTGGCGATATCGACCAGTACCAACCTGGCGACGACTCATCGGCCCTCACCCTCGAGGAGCTCCAGAGAGAGCTCCTCGAACAATCGCAATCCCTGGCGGAGGTGGAGCTTCGTCGTGGGATATCGCTCGTAGGTCCCCACAAGGACGAGATGGCCTTCTTCATCAATGAGAGAAACGCCCGCCTTTTTGCTTCCCAAGGGCAACAGCGCACAATCGTTCTCGTGATGAAACTCGCTTGTGTCGAGCTTGTCAACGAGCTTATGGGAACTGAACCCGTCCTTCTCCTCGACGATGTCATGTCCGAACTCGACGAGAAACATCGCAACGCTCTCACGGCCTTCATCGAGAAAAACGTCCAGACCTTCATCACCACGACAAACCTTGACTACTTTTCCCCTGACATTCTCGATCACGCCACCATCGTGCGCGTGCCTATTGAGGGCACGCGCCACGAATACCGGTGAGAAAGCGATCCTTGTCTTGTCCGACCCGTCCCCTAACCACAGTCGAGAAATCTCCACCGATGCAGCACCCTTTGATGCGTTATAGTGAACCAAGCACCTAAACGAACATAAACATGGCATGGGGGTGTGTGATGACGGGGTATGACATCGGTTCGGAAATAGAGGGAGTCGTCCGTTCCCTCCAGCGTAACAACCCCGACCTTTCCGCGACGGCGCGCGTAAAACGCGCCTGGAACCTATCCGTCGACAAGCGCATTGCCGAGCATGTCACTGCCGTTTTCGTCGTACCCAATACCGCTGCGAGCGAAGTCATCGTATACGTCGACAGCTCTATTTGGGCGACAGAGCTCAACATGCAGTCAGAACTCCTGCGCCTCAACCTCAACATAGAGCTCAACAAAGATGCCGATGAGCCTTCCAATGTCATGAGAAAGGCCGAGCAAGTCGAGAAGCTCACCTTTAAGGTCTCGAAGGAGCAGTATGCCGCCCGCGATCGCCGTCTTACGACGCTCCAGCTCCTCGAAGCCGAGGATGAGGATTACCGCAAGGCCCAGCCTGTCGCGCTAGACGAAGAAGAGCTCTCGGGTCTTGAGGAAGCGCTCTCCCACATCGAGAATGACCAACTTCGCGATACCGCCTATGCCGCCGCCAAGGCAAATCTCGAATGGCAAAAGGGTGTCGACAGTTTCAGGAACCAACGTCCGGCATAAAATGAGACAGTTGCTCAGAGCAACTGTCTCATATTCTTGACCAGACAGTTCCGCTCCGGCGACTTTTGTCTGGTTCCCATAATTTCCACATCTTCTACTGCTTATGATGAGACGATTTAAGCCCTCATAAGCCCTCAAAACACTTACTGTGGTGGTTACCCCCATACATGGAGCCGAAAAGCCCTTAAAACACAAAATATTGTGTTTTAAGGCAAAATCACCTGATAAATGCACTAGAATGTGCCGAGCATTCATGACAATGGTGGAAGCGTACCGTATGGTGCGCTTCCTGTAGTGTTAGGAGAATGATGGCTGAGCAAGAAACCAGCTACGGCGCACAAGACATCCAGATTCTCGAAGGTCTGGAGCATGTCCGCAAGCGTCCCGGCATGTACATCGGTTCGACGGGCCCCAAAGGTCTACATCACCTCGTCTACGAGGTTGTCGATAACTCTGTCGACGAGGCACTTGCCGGTTTTTGCAATCAGATTGACGTAACCCTCAATGAGGACGGATCCTGCACCGTCGTCGACGACGGTCGTGGTATTCCCGTCGAGGAGCATCCCAAGCGCAAAAACATGTCGACGCTTGAGGTCGTTCTCACCATCCTCAATGCCGGCGGCAAGTTCGGCGGCAGCGGCTATAAGGTTTCCGGTGGTCTGCACGGTGTCGGCGTTTCCGTCGTCAATGCCCTCTCCTCGAAGGTCGTCGCGCAGGTCAAGCGCGACGGTGCCATCTGGGAGATGGAGTTTTCACGCGGCAAGACCGTTCAGAAGATCATCGAGGTCGGCAAGACCGAGAAAACCGGCACGACCATCACCTTCTGGCCCGACCCGGAGATTTTCCAGACCGTCGAGTTCGATTACGAGACGCTGCGCATCCACTTCCGCCAGACGGCCTTCCTCAACAAGGGCCTCAAGATCGTCTTCTGCGATGCCCGCGGCGAAGAGCCCAAAACCGAGGTTTTCCAGTACAAGGGTGGCATCATCGACTTCGTCAAGTACATGAACGAAGGAAAGACCGCCCTCAACGACAAGCCTGTGTACTTCGAAGCCGAAAGCGAGGCCGGCGAGGTCGAGATCTCCATGCAATGGACCGAGACCTACTCCGAGAATGTTCGCTCGTTTGCCAACAACATCGACACGACCGATGGTGGTACGCATCTCGAGGGCTTCCGCACGGCGTTGACCAAGACCATCAACGAATACGCGCGCAAGAAGAACCTCCTCAAGGAGAAGGACGAGAACCTCTCCGGCGAGGATTGTCGCGAGGGTCTTTCCGCCGTCATCTCCGTACGCCTGCACGAGCCGCAGTTCGAAGGCCAGACCAAGGCCAAACTCGGCAATCCCGAGGTGCGCGGTCTTGTCATCGGCGCCGTCAACAAGGGTCTCGCCGAATATCTCGACGAGAATCCCAAGCCGGCGAAGATGATCGTGCAAAAGGCCATCCAGGCTGGTAAGGCCCGCGCCGCCGCCCGCAAGGCCCGCGACCTCACGCGCCGCAAGGGTGCACTCGAAGGCGCCGGACTCCCCGGCAAGCTCGCAGATTGCTCCGTGCGCGACCCAGCGCTCACCGAACTCTACATCGTCGAGGGTGATTCCGCAGGTGGCTCGGCCAAGCAGGCGCGCGAGCGCAGCTACCAGGCCATTCTTCCCCTGCGCGGCAAGATCCTCAACGTCGAGCGCGTGCAGGAGCATCGCGCGTTGTCCTCGGACACCATCAACTCGCTCATCACGGCCATCGGCACGGGTTATGGCGAGGGATTCGACGCCGACAAGGCTCGCTACCACCGCATCATCATCATGACCGATGCTGATGTCGACGGCGCGCATATCGCCATCCTGCTGCTCACCTTCTTCTTCCGCTTCATGCCCGAGCTCATCAAGCGCGGTTACATCTACATCGCATGTCCGCCGCTCTATGGTCTCAAGAAGAAGAATTCGCGTACCGGCAAGGTCATCCAGTACCTCTACAACGACGAAGCGCTCAAGGAGTGCATGAACAACCTCGACAATCCCGAGAAATACGATGTCCAGCGCTACAAGGGTCTCGGCGAGATGGATCCCGAGCAACTCTGGGAGACCACCATGGATCCCGAGCGCCGTACGCTGCGACAGGTCGAGATTTCCGACATGACCGAGGTTGACCGTGTCGTCAACGAACTTATGGGAAACGACGTCGAGTGCCGCCGCACCTTTATCACGGAGCATGCGGCCGATATCGACGAGCGCTTCCTCGATATCTAAGGAGGGATGAATAATGGCAGACGATATCTTCAACAACGATAACCAGGAATCCCTCATGGGTGATGACGAATTCACCGAGGTCGAGGCGACCATAATCGAGGAGGACGAAGCAGGCGAGCAGGAGGAAAGCCTCGAAGCCAAAATCAATCACGGCATCGGAACGCTCGACATCAACGTCGGCAAGGTCTCCGAGACCGACTTCGCGCGCGAGATGCGCACGTCGTTCCTCGAGTACTCGATGTCGGTCATCGTGGCCCGCGCGCTTCCTGACGTGCGCGACGGCCTCAAGCCCGTGCACCGCCGCATTCTCTATGCCATGTCGGTGACTGCATGGGTAAATATCACCCGCACGGCGACGCGGCCATCTATGATACGCTCGTGCGTCTGGCCCAGGATTTCTCGATGCGCGTGCCGCTCATCGACGGCCACGGCAACTTCGGTTCCATCGACGGCGACTCCGCCGCAGCCATGCGTTATACCGAGGCGCGCCTGAACAAGCCGGCCATGGAGCTGCTCGCCGATCTCGAGAAGGAGACCGTCGATTGGCAGCCCAACTACGACGAGTCGATGCAGGAGCCCAAGGTGCTCCCCGCACGCTTCCCGAACCTGCTCGTCAACGGCTCTGCCGGCATCGCCGTCGGCATGGCGACGAACATTCCGCCGCATAACCTCGGTGAGGCCATCGACGCGACCATCGCCGTCATGGAGAATCCCGACATCTCCCTCGACGAGCTGTTGCAGATCATGCCCGGCCCGGACTTCCCGACTGGTGCGACCATCATGGGTCGAGCCGGTATCCGCGAGGCGTACGAGACCGGTCACGGCTCGATTACCATCCGCGCCAAGGCCCACGTCGAGAAGAGCACCTCGGGCCGCAACCGCATCGTCGTGACCGAGATTCCGTACCAGGTCAACAAGGCAAAGCTCATCGAGAAGATCGCCGACCTGGTCAAGCAGAAGACGGTCACGGAGATTTCCGGACTCAACGACGAGTCGGACCGCAAGGGCATGCGCATCGTCATCGACCTCAAGCGCGGCGAGGAACCGCAGGTCGTGCTCAACAAGCTCTACAAGCACACGCAGCTACAAACGGGCTTTGGTATCAACAACCTTGCCCTGGTCAATGGCGTGCCGCATATCCTGAGCCTCAAGGACATGCTCTACAACTACATCGACCACCAGGTCGACGTCATCCAGCGCCGCACGCGCTACGAGCTGCGCAAGGCCGAGGAGCGCGCCCACATCCTCGAGGGCCTCGTCATCGCCCTCGACAACATCGACGAGGTCATCTCCACCATCCGCTCCTCACGCGATGACGCCGAGGCCCGCGCCAAGTTGATTGAGCGCTTTGGCCTCTCCGAAGTGCAATCCAACCACATCCTCGAGATGCGCCTGCGTCGTCTGACCGGCCTCGAGCGCGAGAAGATCGAGACCGAGCTCGCCGAGCTGCGCGAGAAGATCGCCTACTACAAGCGTGTCCTGGGTGACGAGAACCTCGTCAAGGAAATCATTCGCGACGAGATGCTCGAGATCAAGCGCCGCTATGGCGACAAGCGCCGTACCGAGATCGCCGACGAGGCGCGTGACCTCGACATCGAGGATCTCATCGCCGACGAGGATATGGTCGTCACCATCACCCGCAGCGGCTACATCAAGCGCCTGCCGGTGGCCACGTACCGCCAGCAGAAGCGCGGCGGCAAGGGCATGAGCGGCGTGAAGCTCAAGGAGAACGACTTCGTCGAGCAGCTCTTCATCGCATCGACGCACGATTACATGCTCTTCTTCACGAGCAAGGGTAAGGTATATCGCCAGAAGGTGCACCAGATTCCGCTTGGCAGCCGCCAGGCCAAGGGCACGCCCGTCGTCAATCTGCTTCCCATCGAGGACGACGAGAAGGTCGCGACCGTCATTAACACGCGCGACTTTCCCGCCGACGAGTACCTGCTCTTCGCGACTGCGCACGGCATGGTCAAGAAGACGGCCTTCGACGCGTACAAGAACGTGCGCTCCAACGGCCTCATCGCCATCAACCTACGCGATGCCGACGAGCTCATCGCCGTGCGCCGCGTGGCTCCCGGCATGAAGGTCATGATGGTGAGCAGCGCTGGCAAGGCCATACGCTTTGACGAGTCCGAAGCGCGCCCCATGGGTCGCGACACCACGGGCGTTCATGGCATCCGCATCGACGTCAAGGGCGGCGACCGCGTGCTTGGCATGGAGATCGCGCCTGACGATAGCGACCTCTTCGTCATCACCGAGCGCGGTTACGGCAAGCGCACCAAGGTTACCGAGTACACCGAGCACCATCGCGGTGGTGGCGGCATGTCGACGATCAAGATGACCGACAAGAAGGGCAAGATCGCCGCGATGAAGATCATCAACGAGAAGCACGAGATGATGATCGTGTCCGAGGAAGGCGTCGTGATCCGCGTGAAGGCGGGCGACATCTCCGAACTTTCGCGTGCCACCCAGGGTGTCAAGGTCATGAACGTCGACGATTCCGACCGCGTCGTGGCAGTTGCACGTGTGGCCGGCGGCAAGAAAAAGAAGAAGGAGATCATCGAAGGCCAAACCGAGCTTCTCACCGAGGAAATCTCCGGCCAAATGAAGACCGAAATCCCCGCCGATGTGGAAGACGACACCGACGAAGACGAGATCGACACCACCGACTAGTAGCCGCAAGTGACTAGGATATGAGACAGCGTGCCAGGCACGCTGTCTCATAGGGGCCGCTCGTGTCGTTTGTGGGGCACTTCCGCGGAAACGAGGGGAACTTTCTCGAATATTCGCTTCCCAAGGAACTAAGATTGTGGCAGTATACATGCTCGCGTATTTGCGCGGGCCTTTAGCTCAGTTGGCTAGAGCGCACGACTGATAATCGTGAGGTCACAAGTTCGAATCTTGTAAGGCCCACCATTCTAGGTAATAAACGCCCCGGCGTGGGCCGAGTCGCCGCCGGGGCGTTTATTGATACTAGGACGCAATGCGCACCAGACAAATGTCGCCGGGGCGCTTTTGTCTGGTTTCGAGACACGTGTCTCACCACGGGGGTATAGCTCAGCTGGGAGAGCGCGGGCTTTGCAAGCCTGAG
>OHWK01000792.1_pt1 | contig 13285 bp, 10 predicted proteins | sample 1579761 | NCBI WGS metagenome assembly OHWK01 (sample SAMEA3882516, study PRJEB24775) | human gut metagenome | biome: human-associated habitat; feature: intestine environment; material: feces | place: Netherlands | collected 2009/2010 | reverse complement strand
GCCGCCCACGGCGACCTTCTGCACCGGCACCCCGGCGTCCATGGCCCGGATGCCGCCCAGCCGCAAGCCGTCTTTGGCCCGCTGGGCAAAGGCTTGGACGGACATCGGCCCGCCGGAGAGTTCCCCCACCCGGCCGATGCCGTAGGGAAGGCCGTTCTCGTCCGTCCCATCCACTTCCAGCGGCACGGGGTCTATTAAGCCCACCGCCTGGGCCAGGGCGTCGTTCACGCCCCCCTGCGCGGCGTCTAAATTGGTGTGGGCGCAGATGGCGGCGATGCCGTGCTCGATGAGGGTCAAAATTTTTCGCCCTGTCACGCTCTCGTCTGTGACACGGCCCAGCTTGTCCCAGATGACCGGGTGGTGGGCCACGATGAGCTGGACCCCCCTCTCGATCGCTTCCTCGATGACCTCCGGGGTGATGTCCAGGGCCACCAGCACGTTGGTGACGGTCTGCTCCCCGTGGCCGACCAGAAAGCCCGCGTTGTCGAAGCCCAGCTGGGTCCGGAAGGGGGCCTTTTGGTCCAGCAGAGCATAAATTTCGTTTACCGTTGCCATGTCTTCCACGTCTCCTTTGTCGCTTCCAGCTCGTCGATCAGCGCCCGCTCTGCGGCCAGGGCGGCGGGGTCCGGGGCGCTCCCCCGCTCCATGCCCTCCAAGGCCCGTCTGCGCCGCCGGATCAGGTCGGTGAGATAGGCCAGGCGGTGGGGGCTGTCCTCCCCCTGGGTCTGGCGGCCCGCCCACAGCTCGCCGGGGGTATAGGACGTGCTGCTCCCGCCGGTGGCGGAGAGGATCACATACAGCTTCTTTCCCTCCTGGGCCAGGGTCTCTTTTGCGATGCAGTACCCGTTTTCCAGGAGCCACCGGCGCAGGTCCTCCTGTGCCGTCATGGGCTGCAAGATCAAATGCGCTTGCTTCGTCCAGGGGGCGGCGGCTAAAATGCGGGCGATGAGATCGCCCCCCATCCCGGCGATGACCACGGTGTCCACCTCGTCCGCCCGGACGTCCGCCAGGCCGTCGCAGCGGCGAAACAAGATCGTTCTCACGCCATAGCGCTCCGCCGTCTCCCGGCCCCGCTGGAGGGGGCCTTCGTTCACGTCCGTGGCCACGGCGGAAGCAATGCCCCCGTCCAGCAGCAGGCGGACGGGGAGATAGGCGTGATCCGTCCCCACGTCGGCCAGTCTCGCGCCCTCAGGGACGAGCGCAGCAATGGCCGCCAGGCGGGGGGAAAGCTCTAGTTTGTTCATACGTCCTCCTGACAAAAAAACGGGAGCGGTATCCGCCCCCGTTTTTCGATGGTCATAGCTTAGTTCTTGCGGTTGGCCTTGATGATGTCGTTCAGGCGCTCCACCAGCTCCTCGACGGGCTGGTCATGGACCATGCAGGCCTCCTCCACGGTCTCGTTGCGAGAGGCGGGGCAGCCCAGGCAGTGCATGCCGATGTCCAGGAAAGCAGGGGCCGTCTCCGGGGCGATGTCCAGGATGTCGCCCACAACGGTGTCCTTGGTGATGACGGTAGCCATGTTCGTTTCCTCCAATTCTAGAGTATCTTTGGTCGGGTCTTCTGACGAGACAGCATCCCCATCTCCAGCCAAAATACCCTACATTTTTCATCCTCTGTGGGAGCCGTGTAGGGGCCGCAGACCTCTGCGGCCCGCTCCCAACAGAAAAAGGGGAACTGACGTAACGGCAGTTCCCCTTTCTTTGTGTTTGTTTCTGCCGTAGACGTTCTGAAATTAGTCGTCGTACTCGTCCCGGTCAGCGGCGCGGGCGTCGTTGAGCAGGGCACGGATGGACAGGGAGACCTTCTTGCGGTCGTAGTCGATGTCGGTGATCTTAACGTCCACGATCTGGCCCTCTTCCAGCTCGTCGCTGGGCTTGTCGATGCGGTGATCGGCGATCTGGGAGATGTGGATCAGGCCGTCGACGCCGGGAACGATCTCAGCGAAAGCACCGAAGGTCATCAGCTTGACCACGCGGACGGAAGCTACGGAGCCGACCTCATAGGTGGAGGTAAACTTCTCCCAGGGATCCTCGTTGTGGTCCTTCATGCCCAGAGAGATCTTCTTCTTCTCAGGATCGAAGGCGATGACGTAAACGCTCACCTCGTCGCCCACGGAGACGACCTCAGCGGGGTTCTTGATGCGGCTCCAGGACAGCTCGGAGACGTGGACCATACCGTCCACACCGCCGATGTCGACGAAAGCACCGTAGGAAGTCAGGGACTTCACGACGCCGTCGTACTTCTTGCCGACCTCGATGTTTGCCCAGACCTCAGCAGCCTTAGCGGCACGCTCCTCAGCGCGGACGGCGCGGATGGAGCCCACCACACGGCGGCGGGAGCGGTTGACCTCGGTGATGCGCAGCTTCACGTGCTCCTTGATCATCTCGGACAGGTCAGCGCCGCGGGGCATGCCGGTCTGAGAAGCGGGCACGAAGACGCGGATGCCCTTGACGTTCACGACGATGCCGCCCTTGTTCTGCTCGGTGACGGTACCCTCCATGATGGTCTTGTCCTCGACAGCGGCCTCGATGGTGTCCCAGTTCTTCACGCTGTCCAGACGCTTCTTGGACAGGGTGGCCACGCCCTCCACGTCGTTGACGCGCATAACGTAGGTCTCGATGGTGTCGCCCACCTTCACGATGTCCTCCGGCTTCACGGAAGGATCATCGGTCAGCTCAGAGATGGGGATGTAGCCGGCGTGCTTGGTCCCCAGGTCCACGTTGACCTCGCTGGGGGTGATGCCGGTGACGACACCGGTGACCTTGTCGCCCGTATTTAAAGTCTTGATCGACTTCTCCAGCATATCAGCAAAAGATTCTTCGATCTCCATAGCGTTGTTGTTGTTTTCCTCGCTCATTTTGTGATTGACCTCCTTTATTATCCACCCCGGCGTAGACGCGCCGGCGGTGATTCCCACAGAAGCTACCCCGCTCACCATCCTCCGGTCGAGCTCCTCAGCCCGGCTGATGTGGTAAACCAGCGGGCAGTGTGCCCGGCATAACTCAGCAAGACGGGTCGTGTTGGAGCTTTTCCGGTCGCCGATGACGATCATGGCGTCACATTGCTCCGCCAAACTCTGCGCTTCTGATTGCCGCATACACGTAGCATCACATATTGTATCAAAAATCTCGGCGTTTGTACACTCTTTTTTTACTTTTTCTCGGCAGGGGCTCCAAATTCTATCCGTTGATGTAGTTTGCGAAACCAGAGTGATGGGTTTTTGTGGATTTTCTTCGTATTCCTTTAAAAACTCCCCCAATTCCGTTGCATTTCGGAAGATTTTAGCACCAGTACACCAGCCGGCAATGGCCGTGACCTCCGGATGGACGGGGTCGCCGATGATGATGACCTGTCTCCCCCGCCGGCTGGCGTCCTGGACGATCTGATGGATCTTCGCCACCTTGACGCAGGTCGCGTCGGCCACGGGGCAGCCCATTTCCTGCAGCTTGTCATAGACGGCCTTGCCCTCGCCGTGGGAGCGGATGATGACGCCACAGCCCGGCGGGACCTGGTCAACGCGCTCCACACAGCCCACGCCCTGCTCGGCCAGATGCTCGATCACATGGTCGTTGTGGATCACCGGGCCGAGCATCACATAGGGGGCGTCCCCGGCGGCGATCTTCTCCGCCAGCTGCACCGCCCGGCGCACGCCGAAGCAGAATCCGGCAGATTGGGCCAGCATCACCTTCATCCCTGGACCTCCCGTTCTGCGCGGGTGTCGCGAATGGCCCGGATGTGCTCCATGATGTCCTCCGTGACCCGCTCATAGTCCTCGGCGTTGGCCCGGCGCTTTTCCGTGAAGGGCATGTAGGGCTCGCCGATGTACACCTTGGTGCGCTGAAACAGCTTGCGCTCCGGTGTAATGTAAACAGGCAGGATGGGCACACCGGTCCGAATGGCCAGCATGGCCGCGCCCGTCTTGCCCTCGCCGATCTCCGCGTGTCGGGTGCCTTCGGGGAAAATAAGCAGCTTCTCGTTGCCCTTCAGCGCTTTCAGCGCCGTCTTGACTGCCCCCACGTCGGACTTGCCCCGGCGGACCCAGATGACAAAGCCCAGCCAGCTCAGCAGCCACCCGGCGAAGGGATAGTGCTTGATCTCCTCCTTCGCCATGACCCATATCTTATCCTTCACGGAGAAGGAATAGACAACATAGAAGGGGTCGGAGTTATGCACATGGTTGCAGCAGATCACCGCGCCCCCCTTGGGGATGTTGTGTTTCCCGTAGGTCTTCAGGGGCCAGCGCAGGGTCAGAATGCTAAAGATAAATTTACTGATAACATAGGCAAGCTGATATAACGTCACAGCGGTACCCTCTCTTTCACGATGGCGAGCAGGGCCTCCAGACTCGCGTCAAAATCCAAGGCCGACGTGTCCAGCAGCACCGCATCCTCCGCCTGCTTCAGGGGGGCGGCGGCCCGGTGGCTGTCGGCGTAGTCCCGCTGGGTGATCTCCTCTAAGAGCTGCCGGTAGTCCACCGGCTGGCCCCGCTGCTCCAGCTCCCGGCAGCGGCGCTTGGCCCGCTCTTCGGGGGAGGCTGTCAAGAAAACTTTCACGTCGGCGCCCGGCAGGACGACGGTCCCGATGTCCCGCCCGTCCATGATGACGTTGTGGGTCCGGGCCAACGCCCGCTGCATGTCCAGCAGAAACGCCCGGACCTCCGGGTAGGCCGAGACCAGGGACGCATAGCCGGAGACTGCGTTCTCCCGGATGGCCTTGGTCACGTCCTCGCCATTGAGCAGCATGTGCTGCAAGCCATCCTCCCCATAGGTCATGGCGATCCGGATCTCCGGCAGGCGGGCCAGCACCTGGGCCTTGTCCCCGCAGTCCCCGCCGGAGCGGGCCACGAACAGGCCGACGGTGCGATAGATCGCGCCGGTGTCCACATACAAAAAGCCCAGGCGGGCCGCCAATGCCTTCGCCAGGGTGCTCTTCCCGGCGCCGGCGGGGCCGTCGATGGCAATGCTATAAAATTTTGGTTCCATAGTTCAGTGCGTCTCCTCCTTGCAATACTGGGCTGCGCCCTCGCCCGCCGCCCGGCCGGTGCACCAGGCGATCTGGAGGTTGAAGCCCCCAGTATAGGCATCCACGTCCAGCAGCTCCCCCGCCAGGAACAGGCCGGGGGCTTTTTTCGACTGCATGGTGCCGGGGTCTACCTCGCCGGTCTTCACGCCGCCGGCGGTGATGATGGCCTCCTTCACCGGCCGGGGACCGGCCAGGGGGATGGAAAAGGCCTTCATCGTCTCGACGAGCCGCCGCCGCTGGCCCTTGGTGAGGGCGTTCACCGGCAGGTCCGGGGGGATGTCCGCCCGCTGGCAGGCCACGGGGACCATCAGCCGGGGCAGCAGGCCCTCCAGCATGTTGTGAAAGGCCTTGTTGGGGGCCTGGGCAATGTCCCGCAGGATGCGGGCCTCCAGCTTGGCCTCGTCCAGGGCGGGCTTGAGGTCGATGAGGGCCGTGTACTGGTCCTTCTCCCACTTGCAGTGGGCGCTGGCGCTCAAGACCAAGGGGCCGGAGAGGCCGAAGTGGGTAAAGAGCATCTCCCCCAGCTCCTGGAAGACCACCTTTTTCTTCTGGTTCTTCACGGTGAGGGTGACGTTTTTCAGGGAAAGCCCCTGCATCCGGGCGCAGGTCTCCCCCGCCTCCTCCAGGGGCACCAGGGAGGCCCTGGGAGCCACGATGGTGTGCCCCACGGACTCCGCCAGCCGGTACCCGTCCCCGGTGGAGCCGGTGGCGGGATAGGAAAGGCCGCCGGTGGCTAAGATCACGGCCCCGGCCGGGAGGGTCTCCTGGGTCAGCACCACGCCGGTGACCCGCCCATCCTCCACTTGCAGGCCGACGGCCCGGTCCTGTTTCTGGGGGATGCCCGCCCGTTTCAGGGCATAGAAAAGGGCGTCGATCACGTCGGCGGCCCGGTCGGAACAGGGAAAAACACGTCCCCCTCGTTCCGTCTTCAGGGGGACGCCTAGTGCTTCAAAATATGCCATCACCTGGTCCGGGGGGAAGCGGTTCACGGCGCTGTAGAGAAAGCGGCCGTTTCGGGGCACGTTGGCCAGCACGCCCTCCGGAGTCGTGTTGTTGGTCAGGTTGCACCGGCCCTTGCCGGTGATATAGAGCTTGCGCCCCAGCTTTTCGTTGGGCTCGATGAGGACCACGGGCACGCCGCTTTTCTTCGCCCAGAGGGCGGCCATCATGCCGGCTGCGCCGCCGCCGATGACCGCCACGGGAGCCTGGTTCATTGGTTTTCCTCCTCCATGCTCACGAACACGCCGTACTCCTGCCAGATGTGTTCCAGCCGCTCGAAGTGGTCCACCACGTCGGCCTTGCTGCGGGCAATGGCCACCAGCAAGGCGTTGATGAGGCTGAGGGGGGCGACCAGGGAGTCCACGAAGGACGCCATGTCACTCTTGGCCAGCAGGACGTAATCGGCGGCCTTCGCCATGCTGTTGGAAGCGCTGTCCGTAATGGCCACGACCTTAGAGCCTCGCTCGTGGGCAAAGTTGATGGCCCGGACCGTCCGCCGGGAGTAGCGCGGGAAGGACAGGCCGATGGTCACGTCCCCCTCGCCCACCTGGACGATCTGATCAAAGATCTCCTGGTTGGCGCTCTCGCCCACATGCACGACGTTATCGAACATCAGGCCGAAGTAGAAGGACATGAAGCCCGCCAAAGAGCCGGAGGACCGGGTGCCCAGGATGTAGATCTTCTTGGCGTTGACGATGGTATCCACCGCCGCCTGGAAGCTCTCCCGGTCGATCTCCTCCATGGTCATGCGAATTTTTTCCATGTCCGACTGCATGACGGACGTGACCACGTCCTGGTTGCCGATGATGTCGTTGGACACCTCGATCCGCTGGATGGACGTGAGCCGGTTGCGAATCATTTCCTGCAGTGCTTTCTGCATGGCGGGGTAGCCGTCGTATTTCAGCTCCGATGCGAAGCGCACCACGGTGGATTCGCTGACGTGGACGGTCTTGCCCAGCTTGCTGGCGGTCATAAAGGCCGCCTTGTCATAGGAGGACAGAATGTAATTGGCAATGAGCTTCTGTCCCTTGGAAAAGGTATTCATTTTGCTGCTGATGAGAGATAGAATATCTTTCGACATAAAATCGCCTCCTGTACCATGCGGACGGGCCGATCCGCTCCGCCGCATTTCACCATTCTTTTGCAAATATTATAGCGCGGCTTTCCCCATTTTGCAAGAAAAAATTCTTAATCTTGCACAGAGATTTCCCGCTCCAGCAGCGCCGTCTCCGCTGCCGTCAGGGGGCGCCACTGGCCGGGGGCCAGGGCCGGGTCCAGGGGGAGCTTTCCCTCCCGCACCCGCTTGAGGCGGGTCACGGTGAGTCCGCAGTGGGCGCACATCCGGCGGACCTGGCGGTTTTTCCCCTCGTGGATGGTGACGGAGAGCCTGGCCCGCTCCCCCGTCTGGGCCAGCAGGCGGACCCGGGCCGGGCGGAGGGCCTGGCCGTCCAGGGTCATGGGGCGCTCCAGCCCCTTCTCCGCGCCGGTCCGATAGCCCTTGACCCAGACGAGATATTCCTTTTCGACCTCTTGGCTGGGGTGGAGCAACGCGTTGGTCAAGGCCCCGTCATCGGTCAGGAGCAGCAGCCCCTCGGAGTCCAGATCCAGCCGCCCCACGGGCCACACCCTGGCCCCGCAGTCCTTCACCAGGTCGGCGACGGTCCGCCGCCCCTTCTCGTCGGCCAGGGTGGTCACGACGCCGCGGGGCTTATAGAGCATGAGCAGCGTCCGCGTCTCCGTCCGCCCCACGGGGACGCCGTCCAGGGCGATGGTGTCCGTCTCCGGGTCGGCCTTGTCCCCCAGGGCGGCGGGCAGACCGTTCACCGTCACCCGGCCTTCGCGCAGGTATTCCTCCGCCTTGCGCCGGGAGCAGACGCCGCCGGCGGATAAGATCTTTTGCAGTCGTTGGTCCATACAGGCCCCCTCCTTGTATCCAGACAGGAAAGCACCGCCCGACGCACAACGTCCGGGCGGTGTTCTGCTGAAAGTTTGTTGGGGGTAGTATACCGTAGGGGTCAGGGGTTGTCAAGCGTTGTGTCCGCCGAGACCCAGCAAGTCCCGCAAAGAGGGGGCGATCCGCCCCGTCTCCCGCTGGATGTCATAGGACCAGACGAGATAGCTCCGGCCGATCTCCTGCCCGCCACAGAAAAATCGAATCGTTCCCGCAATGTCCCCCTGTTTCAGAGGCGTTTCCATCTGGGCGGGCAGGTCTTTCTCCACCGTCACGTTCTCCCCTTCCGCCAGAGGGTAGGCCACGGTGTCCCGGACCTCCACCGGGGCGCTGTGCAGCAGGCTCCCCGTCACCGGGACCTGCCCCGCCGCTTCCCCGGCCTGGGCCAGCACCCGGCGGGGATAGGTCGAAAAGCCGTAGTCGAACAGCGCCTTGTGGTCGGCCCAATCGTCCCGGTCGTTGAGGGTCACACAGATGAGATTCTGCCCCTCCCGCCGGGCACTGGAGACCAAGGTCCGCCCCGCCTGGCGGGTGTAGCCGGTCTTCATGCCGGTGCAGCCGTCACACTGCCAGAGGAGCTTGTTGTGGTTGGTCAGTGCCCGCCCCTCCAAGGTAATGGACTTCGTCGCGACGATCCTGGCGATGGTCTCATTGTGCAGGCAGGCCCGCCCCAGCTTTGCCATGTCCAGGGCGGAGGCATAGTGCCCCGCATCCCCCAGGCCGTTGGGGTCGGAGAAATGGGTGCGCGTCATGCCCAGATCGGCCGCCCGCTGGTTCATCCACTCCACGAACGTTGCCACGTCCCCGGCGCAGTAGCCGGCCAGCGCCACCGCCGCGTCGTTGCCGGAGGCCACGCACACCGATTTCAGCAGCTCCTCCACCGTGATCTGTTCGCCCTCCGCGTCGTTGCCGGAGTGGAGCAGGAGGCCATAGAGCAGCGTCTCCACCTGCAGGATCTCTCCGGGTCTCAGATAGAGGGAGGTCCCCTCAATGCCCGTCCACTCCGGCTGGATCTTCACCGGCCGGGCCAGGTCGCCCCCCAGAGACTCCACCGCCACCAGCGCCGTCATGAGCTTCGTGGTGCTGGCCATGGGGCGGGGGGTGTTCTCGTCCTGGGCATATAAGATACGCCCTGTGTCGCCGTCCATCAGCACCGCCGAGGCGGCGGAGGTTGCGGGCGCGGCGGCCACAGGGCATACCAGCGTCAAACTAAGTAAAAACGTAACGAGTATAAGGCGGACTTGCATGGGCTGTGTCTCCCTTCCCAACGGTGTGTTTGGGATAGGATGCCCCGTTTTGCAAAGAAAATACGGTGCTCAGCCCTTGGCTTCCGCCCAGCTGTGCCCGGCGTTGGCATCGGCGATGAGGGGGACGGAGAAGCTGCCTGCCCCCTCCATCTCCTGGGTCAGGATCTCTTTCACCTGCGCCTCCTCGGCCTGGGGGCACTCGACGATGAGTTCGTCGTGGACCTGCAAGATGAGCTGGGCCTGCAAGCCCTCGGCCTTGAGGCGAGCGGCCACGCGGATCATGGCCAGCTTCATCACGTCCGCCGCCGTGCCCTGGATGGGCATATTCAGCGCCACCCGCTCGCCAAAGGCCCGGAGATTGAAATTGGAGGAGTTTAATTCCGGCAGCCAGCGGCGGCGTCCCATGAGCGTGGAAACATAGCCGTCCGCCTTGGCCTGGCGCTTGATGCGCTCCATATAGTCCCGCACGCCGGAGAAGGTCTCCAGATACTTCTCCATATAGTCCGAGGCCTCTTTCCGGCTGACCCCGATGTCCTGGGCCAGGGAGAAGCCGGAGATGCCGTAGACGATGCCGAAGTTCACCGCCTTGGCCCGGCGGCGCAGCTCGGACGTCACCTGGTCCTGGGGCAGGCCGAAGACCTGGGCGGCGGTGTGGGCATGGATGTCCTCCCCCGCCCGGAAGCTCTCGATCATCTTCTCGTCTCCGGCCATGTGGGCCAGCAGGCGCAGCTCGATCTGGGAGTAGTCCGCGTCCACCAGCACCCAGCCGGGGCGGGCGATGAACATCTTGCGGATCTGCGCCCCCAGCTCCGTCCGGACCGGGATGTTCTGTAAGTTTGGCTCCGTGGAGGAAAGCCGCCCCGTGGCCGTTACCGTGTTCTGGAAGCAGGTATGGATGCGCCCGTCGGCGGCGATGACCTTGGACAGGCCCTCGACATAGGTCGAGTTGAGCTTGGTCAGCTGGCGGTACTCCAGAATGCGGTCGATGATGGGGTGGTGCGCCCGGAGCTTTTCCAGCACTTCCGCACTGGTGGAGTAGCCCGTTTTCGTCTTCTTCACCGGCGGCAGGCCCATGTCCTCAAACAAGACCTTGCCCAGCTGCTGGGTGGAGTTGAGGTTAAATTCCTGCCCGGCCATGCTCCAGATCTCCCCTTGCAGGGCGGCGATGCCGGTTTTGAGCTGCTCTCCAAAGTGGGTCAGGGCGTCCAGGTCCACCAGCATCCCGGCCTGCTCCATCTCGGCCAGGACGGGGCAGAGGGGCAGCTCCAGCTCCTCATAGACCCGGTCAAGGCCCAGCTCCGCCAGCTTATCCGGCAGCACGTCATACAGCGCCGCGATGAGAACGGTGTGGCTGGCCATGGCCCCCATGGCCTTGGCTGCGCTCTCTGTGTCCTTCCAGGCTTTGCTGCCCAGATAGTCCTTGTCCGGGGGAAATGTCTCGGTGAAATACTGCCCGGCTACTTTATCCAGGGCGTAGCTCCCGTCCGTGGGGGCCAGGAGATAGGCCGCAATGGCCGCGTCAAAAACAAAGCCCCGGGCCGTCAGCCCCCTGGCCAGTGCCCAGCGCATCACGTCCTTGATGTGATAGCCCAGCTTCGTGATCTCCGGCCGGAAAAACGCCGCCAGAAAACCGGAATAGTCCTCCGTCTCCGCCTCCCGGAAGATCGCCGCCTGCGCCCGGTCCTCCCCCCAGCACACAGACAGGGCGGCCAGCTCCGGCAGGGCCAGGACGGAGAGCGTTGTTCCCTGCCATTGGGCGACGAGTTCCTGCCAGCGAGCCGCGCCGGTCACGTTTTCCAGCCGGCACTCGCCGGTGACGCCCGCCTGCGCCTGGCTGGGTCCCTCGGCGTTGTCCAGGCCCATCTGGCCGATGAGCTTCTGGAAGCCCAGCTGCACAAACAAGGCCCGCAGAGGCGCCGCGTTCACGGGCTTTGTCACGTTCTCCTGGGGATCGAACTCGATGGGGGCGTCCCGGTGGATGGTACACAGGTCGTAGGACTGGAAGGCACTCTCCCGCCCGGCGGTGAGTTTTTTCTTCACGCCGGCGGTGGCGTTCAGGGTCTCGTCATCCAGGCGGGCGTAGATCTGTTCCAAGGTCCCGTTCTCGTGGAGGAGCTTCATAGCCGTCTTCTCCCCCACCCCCGGCACACCGGGGATGTTGTCGGAGGTGTCGCCCATGAGGGCTTTCAGGTCCACCATCTGCAAGGGGCCGAAGCCATAGGTCTCCTGAAAGGCCGCGGGGTCCATCTCTTTCGTGGTGGTCTTGCCCATGCGGGTGGTGACCAGCTCGATGTAGGTCCTGTCTGTCACGAGCTGCAAGGAATCCTTGTCTCCGGTGGCCACCCGGCAGTCCCAGCCCGCCTCCTCGCATGCTTTGGCGATGGTGCCGATGAGGTCGTCAGCCTCCCAGCCCGCCAGCTCGTAGCGGGGGATGTTCATGGCGTCCAGCACCTGTTTCAGCACCGGCATCTGCACGGCCAGCTCCTCCGGCATCCCCTTCCGCTGGGCCTTGTAGTCCGGATAGGCCAGGTGGCGGAAGGTCGGCTCCTTCCGGTCGAAGGCCACGCACACGCCGTCCGGGTCCACCTCCTCCCGGATGCGGCGCAGGATATTCAGAAAGCCATAGATGGCGTGGGTGGGAAAGCCCTCTTGGTTGTTCAGGGGGTGCATCCCGTAGTAGGCCCGGTTGACGATGGAGTTGCCGTCGATCACCAGCAGCTTCATCCCATCACGCTCCTTTCCCTCAAAAAAGGTCAAAAATTTTGGAAAAAGGGCCGGTATCCGCGAGATACCGGCCCTCGGTTTGAAAAATTATTCCACAGAGATCAGGTAGTGGTACACCGGCTGGCCGCCCTCCAACATGGTGATCTCCGCGTCGGGGCAGGCGGTCTGGAACAGGGCCAGGGCCTGCTCGGCCTGGTCGGGGTCCACGCCCTCGCCATAGAAGATGCTGATGAACTCCCCTGCCCGCTCCTTGCTGGCCTGGGCCAGCTTATCCAGGGCGGTGTGCAGGTCCTTCTCCGTGCCGAAGAGCTGGTTGTCCACCAGCAGCAGGTAATCCCCGGCGTGGATGGCCTGGCCGTCGAACTCGGAGTCACGGGCGGCGTAGGTCACCTCCATCGTGGTCACGAGGGACATGGCCTCCTCCATGGCGGCGGTGTTCTCCGCCTCGTCCCCGTCGGGGTTCACGGCGATCATGGCGGAAATGCCCTGGGGGACCGTCTTGGCGGGCAGGACGATGACTTTCTTGTCCTCCACCAGGTCCACGCACTGCTGCGCGGCCATGATGATGTTCTTGTTGTTGGGCAGGACGTAGACGATCTCCGCTGGGGTCTTTTGGATCTGCTTCAAAATATCCTCGGTGGAGGGGTTCATGGTCTGACCCCCGCTGATGACGCCGTCCACGCCCAGGTCATAGAAGACCTTGGCCAGGCCCTCGCCGGCGGCCACGGCGACGAAGCCGTACTTCTTCTCCGGGGCAGCGCTCTGGTGCTCCATGTTCTCCAGCTCGGCTTCCACGGCCTCCAGATCGTCGGTGCTCTGGGCCTGCTTGCCGGCGGCCAGCTCGTCCCGCTGGGTGCGCATGTTCTCGATCTTGGCCAGCTCCAGCGTGCCGAACTCGGCGGCCTTGGTCAGGACGACGCCCGGCTCGTCCGTGTGGACGTGGACCTTGAATTCCTCGTCGCCCTCACCAATGACCAGGCTGTCGCCCATGGTCTCCAGCCAGGCCCGGTACTCGTCGAGGGGCTTGCCCCCGGTGCGGCGGACGATGAAGACGGTGTCGTAAGTAAAGGTGATCTCCTCGTCGGCCAGGGAGCCGAAGTCCGCCTTGTCCTGGGCGGGCTTGTCTGCCTCGTCCTCGCTGGGGGCGGCGACGCCCCGCAGCTCGTCCAGCATCCCTCGCAGGATGACCACAAAGCCCATGCCGCCGGCGTCCACGACTCCGGCCTTTTTCAGCACGGGGTTCTGGTTGATGGTGTCGGCCAGGGCCTCCCTGGCCCGCTCGATGGAGGACTCCAGGACGTATTCAAAGGCGCTGTTTTCCTCCGCGGCGCGGCCGGCCCGC
>OHWK01000786.1_pt1 | contig 13396 bp, 9 predicted proteins | sample 1579761 | NCBI WGS metagenome assembly OHWK01 (sample SAMEA3882516, study PRJEB24775) | human gut metagenome | biome: human-associated habitat; feature: intestine environment; material: feces | place: Netherlands | collected 2009/2010 | reverse complement strand
CCATGAAGCCGATGGCATTCATCGGGATCGCCTGGTCAAAGCTCGCTTTGCCGCCCGCCATGTTGATGCCGGCGGTATTGCCCTGCATATAGGCGTTCGGCAACAGCGCCAGCACGCGGTTGACGCCGGCGGAAATATCGAAGCTCTCCGCGCAGTCGCCTGCGGCGTAGACATCGGGCAGTGTTGTTTTGCCGGTATCATCCGCCGCAATGCCGCGGCGCACCTCGCCGCCTGCATCTTTGACGAGCGAAGTATTCGGGCGCACGCCGACCGCAATGACGAGCACGTCAAAATCGACCGTAAGACCGCTTTTGAGTGTGGCGGTCGTGCCCGCAAACTTTGCGGCAGTATCGCCGAGGTGGAACTCGATGCCCTGCTTTTCAAGAAAATCTTTGACGATAGCGGAGCCGGTCTCATCGAGGATGCTCGGCAGCACGCGGTCGGCAAGGTCGACGACCGTGATGGATTTCACGCGCTCCTTGATGCCCTCTGCGCACTTTAAACCGATGAGGCCCGCGCCGATAATCAAAACACGGCTGTCTTTTGTAAGGACGCTTTCAAGCGCGTGTGCGTCATCGAGCGACATGAACGTAAACTTTTCGGAAACGGTATCAAGCCCTTCCATGGGCGGTACGAACGGCGTGGAGCCTGTTGCGACAAGGAGCTTTTCATAGGGTATCTCTTCCCCGCTCTTTAACGTTACGGTTTTCTTTTCCGGGTCGAGCTTTGTGACGGTCTCACCGAGCTTTGCGGTGACGTGATTTTCTTCGTAAAAGCTGTCCGGGCGGTATTTCATGCGCTCCTCATCTGTTTTGCCCTGCAATAAATAGGAAATGAGCGGGCGCGCATAGGTGTGGTGGTTTTCGGAAGCAATCAGCACGATCTCTCCGTCTTTATCTTTACTGCGGATGCCTTCCACACAGCCGATGGCCGCAGTGGAGTTGCCGATGATTACATATTTTGCCATGGTGCTCAGTCCCTTTCCTCAAAGATGATGGCTTTGTTCGGACAGCCCTGCACACAGGCGGGCTTGCCGCCGGCGTTTTCGATGCACAGCTCGCACTTCTGCATGACGCCGGATTCCGAGGGCATCAGCGCGCCGTAGGGACATACCAGCACGCAGGTGTGGCAGCCGACGCACTTATTCTGGTCGATACAGACCACGCCGTCCTTTTTGGAAAGTGCGCCCGCAATGCAGCTTTTCACACACAGCGGGTCTGTGCAGTGGCGGCAGGAAACCGCAAAGCTGACCTGATTGTCCCCCTCAATGCGGATGCGGGGGTGAATGGTCCTGTCCTTCAGCGCCTTGATCATGCTGGATTTTCCGGAGTTTGCAAAGGCGCAGTAATATTCGCAAAGATGGCAGCCGAGGCACCATTTTTCATCAACATATACTCTTTTCATGGTTACGCTCCCTTTTCTGCTTATTCGCCCGCGTGCTTGATGCCGAGAATCTGAAGCTCTTTTTCGTTCAGACCCACACCGCGCAGCATAAGGCGGTTGCCGCGCAGCGCCTCGATGGAATTGATGCCCATGCCGCCCATCATTTCCTTAATCTCGTGCTCCCACGCGGTGACAAGGTTCACAAGGCGCTTGTAGCCGATGTCCGGGTTGAGGCGCTTCACAAGGTCGGGACGCTGGGTTGCGATGCCCCAGTTGCACTTGCCGGTCTGGCAGCTTCTGCACAGATGGCAGCCGAGCGCCAAAAGTGCCGCCGTGCCGATGTAGCACGCATCTGCACCGAGCGCGATGGCCTTGACAACATCGGCGCTGGAGCGAATGGAGCCGCCGACGACGAGCGAAACCTTGTTGCGGATGCCTTCATCGCGCAGGCGCTGATCGACCGCCGCCAGAGCAAGCTCAATCGGGATGCCGACGTTATCGCGGATGCGCGTAGGCGCTGCGCCCGTGCCGCCGCGGAAACCGTCGATAGCGATGATGTCCGCGCCGCTGCGTGCAATGCCGGACGCAATGGCTGCAACGTTGTGCACCGCCGCAATCTTGACAATGACGGGCTTTTTGTAGTTTGAGGCTTCTTTTAAGGAGAAAACAAGCTGACGCAGGTCTTCAATGGAGTAAATATCGTGGTGCGGTGCGGGCGAAATAGCATCCGAGCCCTCCGGGATCATACGCGTGCGGGAAACGTCGCCGACAATTTTTGCACCCGGCAGATGGCCGCCGATGCCCGGCTTTGCGCCCTGCCCCATTTTGATCTCGATGGCGGCGCCGGCGCTGAGGTAATCCTTATGCACGCCGAAGCGGCCGGACGCGACCTGCACGATGGTATTTGCGCCGTACTTGTAGAAATCCTGATGCAGGCCGCCCTCGCCGGTGTTGTAGTAGATGCCGAGCGCTTCTGCGGCGCGGGCAAGGCTTTCGTGCGCATTGTAGCTGATGGAGCCGTAGGACATGGCAGAGAACATGATCGGCACGGAAAGCTCAAGCTGCGGGGTGATATTCGTCTTAATCTTACCGTTCTCGTCGCGCTCGATTTTAGACGGCTTCTGACCTAAAAACGTCTTCGTTTCCATCGGCTCACGGAGCGGGTCGATGGACGGGTTCGTGACCTGCGACGCGTTGATGAGGATTTTATCCCAGTAGACCGGCAGGGGCTTCGGGTTGCCCATGGAAGACAGCAGCACGCCGCCGCTGCTCGCCTGACGGTAGACCTCCATGATGGTCTCGCCGGACCAGTTGGCATTTTCCTTAAAGGTGTGGTCGGTCTTGACGATCTTCAAGGCGCGCGTGGGACAGATGGAAACGCAGCGGTGGCAGTTCACACAGCGGCTTTCGTCGGAGATCATCATTTTCAGCTCATCGTCGTAAGCATGTACTTCGTTGGAGCACTGTCGTTCACAGGCACGGCAGGCAATGCAGCGCGCGGGGTTGCGGACGACCTCGTACTGCGGATATAAAAAATCGATAGCCATTTATAGTAACCTCATTTCTCAGAGAACACAAACTCTTACTTTTTGTCCAGCGTGAAGATGACAGGCTCGCCGCCTGCGGGCGCCCAGACCTTATCGAGCGTGGGCTGAATGACGCGGATGGCGGATTCTTCACTGGCGATGTAGACCATATCGCCCTTTTCGCCGACGACCATAGAACGCAGCTTTAAGCGGTCGTTGAGTGCCATGAGGCCACCCGTAAAGCCGACCAGAATGGAGAACGGACCGGTGACAAGCAGGCCGGAATACACATTGCGCAAATACGTCAGACGCTCGCGCTCCTCCGGGTCTTTGTTCTGAATGGTCGTCCAGAACGGTGCCGCGATGACGTTTGCGACCTCTTGCAGGGTGAGGCCCTGACGGCGTACAAGATAATCGAAAATATAGGTGATGACCTCGGTATCGGTCAAAAGGTTGCAGTTGTAGCCGTACATCTCAATGCAGCGGCGGTTCGCATCGTAGGACGAGATTTCGCCGTTATGGACAACGGAAAGGTCGAGCAGCGCAAACGGGTGCGCACCGCCCCACCAGCCGGGGGTATTCGTCGGGTAGCGGCCGTGCGCCGTCCAACAGTAGCCGGCGTATTCATCGAGACGATAGAACCGGCCGACATCCTCCGGGTAGCCGACGGCCTTAAACACGCCCATGTTTTTGCCGCTGGAGAAAATATACGCGCCATCGATAAAGGTATTGACGCGGTTGACGCAGCGGGCGGTAAACTCGTCTTCATCGAGCTGGCTTTCCGCAAGCTTTGTGTGCAGCGGTGTGACGAAGTACCGCCAGATAAGCGGCTCGTCCGTGATCTGCGGAATCTTGCGGATCGGAATTTTGGAAAGATTCACGACGTCGAAATGCTCGTTGATGAACTTCTCACATTCCTCTTTTGCTTTTACATTATTATAGAAAACGTGGAACGCATACTGTTCCGCATATTCCGGGTAAATGCCGTAGCCGGCGAAGCCGCCGCCAAGGCCGTTTGAACGGTCGTGCATGATCTCAATGGAGCGGATGATATCGGAGCCGTCCAACCGCTTTCAGCTGCGGGAAAAAACGGAGGATACGGCGCACCCCGAAGGAATTCGGAAATCGCCCGCTGTGCTTTTGCCTTCTCTAAGCATGAAGACTGCTCCCTTCTGAAAACAAATAAGATATACGTCTTTTTTCCGGCTTTTCCGAAAAAAAGAGAAAGTCTGACCATACATGCTGCGTGCAATGCACGCGCGCCGTTCCCCCGGCGCAATCTAAAAGCCCCACATTCGGCAGCTTTTAAAAGTAACATGTATGATCAGACTCCATTGTCTGTCTACCATTATATAGCGGCCCTTCTTATATGTCAAGAAAAATTTCGCGATTTTTGAATTTTTGAGTTGTAGCAATTTCATTTTATGCTCGCTTAACTTTAAAAATTTCATAAAATGAATTTATAAACGCAGGTTTAAGTTGTACATCCTGCAAATCTTCAAATTTCCTCAAAAAAGGTGTTGACAAATGGCCCGAGACGTTGTAAAATTCATCACATAGCATAGCAAAGGCGCTGTGGTTGGTTTATTGCCATCCCCAGCGCTTTTTTCGTTTGAATGAATCGCGAACAGCTGTGCAGACGGTTTCGTAAGGCGAAGCCGCAGGACGAAACGCACGGGAAGATATACAAATTATACCGCAGCGTTCGCCCCTCCTATTATGCGAATCTTATTGAAGGAAAGAGTGGTTTACATGAGCAGCACGACAAAGATCAATGTGCCGGACATTTTCGCCAGCATGGTGTTTAACGACGACGTCATGCGTGAGAGACTGCCGAAGGACGTTTACAAGTCTTTGAGAAAGACCATCGACAACGGCAAGGACCTCGACATCACGGTTGCCAATGCTGTGGCAAATGCCATGAAGGACTGGGCGATTGAAAAAGGTGCAACGCACTACACGCACTGGTTCCAGCCGATGACCGGCATCACCGCCGAGAAGCACGACAGCTTCATTTCTCCGACGGCAGACGGCCGCATCATCATGGAATTCTCCGGCAAAGAGCTCATCAAGGGCGAGCCGGATGCTTCCTCCTTCCCTTCCGGCGGTCTGCGCGCAACGTTTGAAGCCCGCGGCTACACCGCATGGGACCCGACCTCCTACGCATTCATTAAAGATCACTCCCTGTACATTCCTACGGCGTTCTGTTCCTACGGCGGCGAGGTGCTGGATAAGAAAACCCCGCTGCTGCGCTCCATGGAAGCGTTGAGCGCACAGGCCGTTCGTATTCTCCGCCTTTTCGGCGACTCCACGACAAAGCGTGTCATCACGACCGTCGGTCCGGAGCAGGAATATTTCCTTGTCGATAAAAAGCTCTACGATGAGCGCCCGGACCTCATTTACACGGGCCGCACGCTGTTCGGTGCACGCGCGCCGAAGGGCCAGGAGCTTGAAGATCATTACTTCGGCGCAATCAAGCCGAGAATTGCCGCGTTCATGCAGGAGCTCGATGAAGAGCTGTGGAAGCTCGGCGTGCTTGCTAAGACAAAGCACAACGAGGTTGCCCCGGCACAGCACGAGTTGGCGCCGATCTTCTCCACCACGAACGTTGCGACCGACCACAACCAGCTGACCATGGAGACAATGAAGAACGTTGCGCTCCGCCACGGCCTTGTCTGCCTGCTGCATGAAAAGCCGTTTGCAGGCGTGAACGGCTCCGGCAAGCACAACAACTGGTCTATTTCCACCGATACCGGAAAGAACCTGTTGGAGCCGGGCAAGCTGCCGCAGGAAAACGCACAGTTCCTTCTCTTCCTCGCCGCTGTCATCAAGGGTGTTGACGAGTATCAGGATCTGCTCCGTATCTCCGTCGCTTCCGCAGGCAACGACCACCGCCTCGGCGCAAACGAAGCGCCGCCGGCCATCATCTCCATCTTCCTCGGCGACGAGCTTACGGCTATTCTGCACGCCATTGAGACCGGCACGGTCTATGGCGGCACGCTCCGCGTCAACATGGAGATTGGCGTAAACGTTCTGCCGTCCTTCACAAAGGATACAACGGACAGAAACAGAACCTCCCCGTTCGCTTTCACCGGCAACAAGTTCGAGTTCAGAAGCCTCGGCTCGCAGCTCAACATCGCCTGCCCGAACATCATGCTGAACACGATCATCGCCGATGAACTCGAGCAGTTTGCAGACGAGCTTGAGGGCAAGGAAGATTTTAACGGCGCACTCAACGCACTCATCAAGCGCGTGATCAAAGAGCACAAGCGCATCATCTTCAACGGCGACGGCTATGCAGACGCATGGAAGGCGGAAGCTGCAAAACGCGGCCTGACGAACCTGCCGACCACGGTAGACGCACTGCCGCACTACACCGACGAAAAGAACGTGAAGCTCTTTACAAAGCATAAGATCTACACCGAGGTCGAGATGCAGTCCAGACAGGACATCATCCTCGAGACGTACGCGAAGACCATCAACATCGAAGCGCTCACCGCAAGTGATATGGTCAAGCGCGACATTCTCCCCGCTGTTTCCTCTTACGTTGCGGAGCTTGCAAGCGGCGTTGCCACGAAGAAGGCCATCAGCGATGACATTCCGTGCGAAGCGGAGCTTGATATCATCAAGCGTCTTTCCGGCCTGCAGGACTGCGCATATAAGAAGCTCGCTGCGCTCGATAACGCCATCATCGGCGTGAAGGAAGTCGGCGAAGATCCGATTGAGGTTGCGACCTATTATAAGGATTCCGTCATCACCGCCATGACCGAGCTGAGAGCCGTTGTGGACGAGATGGAAACGCTGGTCTCTTCCGATTACTGGCCGTATCCGAGCTACGGCGATCTGATGTTCAGAGTATAAAGGGCTTGAACATACCGTTTCAAACGGATAAGGAATGAAAAATTCAATATAGGCACAAGGGTGTGCACGGGGTTCCGTTTCAGGAACCAAACGTGCACACCCTTTTCTATTTTCAAACAACACATAGGAGGACGAACATATGACAAGCGAAATCTTCAGCGTCTGGTTTTTGATGGGCGCAGCGCTGGTCTTCTGGATGCAGGCCGGCTTCGCCATGGTAGAAACGGGTTTCACCCGTGCAAAAAATGCCGGCAACATTTTGATGAAGAACCTGATGGACTTCTGCATCGGCACCGGCGTATTCATTCTCATCGGCTTCAGCTTTTTGCTGGGCGAAGACTTACTGGGCTTCATCGGTAAGCCGGGCTTTGATATTTTCACAAACTACGCAAACTTTGACTGGTCGAATTTCGTATTCAACCTTGTGTTCTGTGCCACGACCGCGACCATCGTTTCCGGCGCAATGGCAGAACGCACAAAGTTCCTTTCCTACTGCATTTACTCCGGTGTTATCTCCGCTTTGGTATACCCCATCGAAGCGCACTGGATCTGGGGCGGTGGCTGGCTTTCGCAGCTCGGCTTCCATGATTTTGCAGGCTCCTGCGCCATTCACATGGTAGGCGGTCTTTCCGCGCTCATCGGCGCAAAGCTGCTCGGCCCGCGCATCGGCAAGTTCGAAAAGGATGCAAGCGGCAAGATCGTAAAGGTCAATGCTTTCCCGGGCCACAACATTCCGCTCGGCTGCCTTGGCGTGTTTATTCTTTGGTTCGGCTGGTACGGCTTCAACGGTGCTGCGGCAACAAGCGTTGAGCAACTCGGCTCCATCTTCCTCACCACCACCGTCGCACCTGCCATAGCAACCGTCACCTGCATGATCTTCACATGGGTAAAGTACGGCAAGCCGGATGTTTCCATGTGTCTCAACGCTTCTCTCGCCGGTCTGGTCGCCATCACCGCCGGCTGTGACGTAACGGACTGCCTCGGCGCAGCAATCATCGGCATTGTGGCCGGTCTCCTTTGCCCGTTCGGCGTTTGGCTGCTCGACTATAAGCTCCATGTCGATGACCCGGTCGGTGCGGTTGCCGTCCACTTCTGTAACGGCATTTGGGGCACCATTGCAGTCGGTCTTTTTGCAACGACCACAGCCCCCGGCAACGATAGCTTCACCGGCCTGTTCTACGGCGGCGGCATTGCACTGCTTGCAAAACAATTGCTTGGTGTGCTTACAGTCTGCGCTTGGACAGCCGTGACGATTACCATTGTGTTCCTGCTCATCCGCGCGACGGTCGGCCTGCGTGTGACGAGAGAAGAAGAGATTATGGGTCTTGACCTGCCCGAGCATGGCCTTGCAAATGCGTATGCAGACTTCGTTCCGGCCATCAACACCTCGCTCGAAAGCGCAGACCTCAGCGTTGCCCCTGCCCCGTTCGGCCCGGCTGCGGTAGACGAAGCAGTGCCGGTCGTTGTGCATCACGCCCCCGTAAAGGCCGAAAAAGCGGAAAGCACCGGCGTGAAGATGACGAAGGTCGAGATTGTGTGCAAGCAGGCAGCTTTCGATACCTTGAAGAACGCACTGATGAGCGTCGGTATCACCGGTATGACGGTGACGAACGTACTCGGCTGCGGTATTCAGAAGGGCAAGCCGGAATACTACCGCGGCACGCTCGTAGAAGCAAACCTGCTGCCTAAGGTACAGGTGGAGGTCGTCATTTCCAAGGTGCCTGTCCGCACGGTCATCGAAACGGCGAAGAAAGCGCTTTACACCGGTCACATCGGTGACGGCAAAATCTTCGTTTACGACGTGGAGAATGTTATCAAAGTCCGTACAGGCGAAGAAGGCTACGACGCCCTGCAGGATGTGGAATAATAAATCTTCCCATTTAAATTGAGTACGACGCGTACTACGCTCCTGAAATAAGAAAAGCCGAGACCTGCCGGTTCCCCCCGGCGGGTCTTGACTTTTTCTGTCATTTTCTCCTGCAACTTATTTTCAGTTTTGCACAAAATGGGAATTGAACTCTTTTTGGATTTGTGTTATACTGTTATAAGAATTTATCCACCCCGATTGTGAGAGGAGACAGCCGTGAAAATTCAGGAATCCGCAGAAAACTATCTTGAGACCATTTTGATCTTATCCGAGCGCAGCACCTATGTGCGTTCTATTGATATTGCCAACGAGCTCAATTTTACAAAACCCAGTGTCAGCGTAGCCATGAAAAAGCTGCGCGAGAACAATTTGATCACCGTAGACGGCGACGGCTACATTCACCTGACGGAAGACGGCCTTGCCATCGCCAACCGCATGTATGAGCGCCACAAGTTGCTTTCCGATTGGCTCACCTATCTCGGCGTGCCGAAGGACATTGCAACAGAGGACGCCTGCCGCATTGAGCACGTCATCAGCCAGGAGAGCTTTGAAAAGATCCGCGCGCATGTCCGCGAAATGAACGAGCATCTTTAATGAACTTAAACAGCACAAAACCCGTTTCCGAAGCTTTTATCGGAAACGGGTTTTTACTTTTACAGCAACGCCATGCTCTGCAAAATAAAGATCATCAAAAATACGGTCGGGATGCAGCACACGGCACTCAAAACAACAAGCTGACCGGCAAGCTCGCCATCTGCGCCCGCCTGCTGCGCCATGATGTAGCTTGATACCGCGACCGGCGTTTCCCACGCAAGTGCAAGCGCCAGAAGACTCGGTCCTCTGCTGCCCGCCAGAACCGCGATCGGCAGAAAAACAAGCGGAATGACGACGAGCTTTATAAACACCGTCACGCCCGCAATACGCATGTTGCCTTTTAGCTTGCGGAAGCTGAAATCGCCGCCGAGCACGATGAGTGCAAGCGGTGTGGCAAGGCGCGAAACATCGCGCAGGCTCGTTTCCAGAAATGCCGGGAAACGCAATTTAATGATGGACGCAAAAACGCCGAGCAGTGCCGCGATAATGAGCGGGTTTGTCGCGATGGATTTGAGCGTCTTTTTCAGCGAGACCTTACCTCCGCCCGTAAATACCGTCAGCGCAATGACGGCCAAAACGTTGTACATCGGCACGAGCACGGCGCTCAAGATGGAGGCCGCGGCAGCCTCCTCCGCGCCGAACACGTTCGTGACGAGGCTCACGCCGAATATGACGTAGTTGCTGCGAAAAAGTCCCTGAATGATGACGCCGCGCTGTTTCGGCTCGCGCACGACACGCGGCACGACGACGCACAGCACTGCGAACAAGAGCAGCAGGCTCCCTACCGCGATTGTAAACGTCATGCCGTCGATGGCCTCGGTAATCTCCGTTTTATAGATGTTATTAAACAGCAGAAACGGCAGAAAAAATTTGAATGTCAGCGTATTCGTCTGCTTTAAAAATTCCGACGAGACGAAGTTTTTGTGCTTTAAAAAGTAGCCGAACGCCAAAAGCAAAAACGTCGGCATGATCGCATTCAGCGCGACCAGAAAACTATCGAACACGCTGCACCCCAGCTTTCACGCTTTCATGCACCGCCATGATTTTCTGAAAGCCCGCGATGCCGACGGAAAACGCCGTTGCGCCGCCCGCCGCCGTGCCCATGGCGAGCGCCTTTGCAAAATCGCCGGAACGCGTGAATTCCGCCAAAAAGCCGCCGACCATGGAATCGCCCGCGCCGGTGGAGTTTATCAGCGTGCCCTTTGCCGCCGGGGCAAAATACACCTCGCCCGTTTCCGTATACAAAAGCGCACCGTCGCCCGCCATGGAAACAAGCACGTTTTTTGCGCCGCGTTTTTTCAGCTCCTCCGCAAGCACCGTCACCTGTTCCTCTGTGTCCGCCGGGGCACGGAACATCTCGGAAAGCTCCTCGCGGTTCGGCTTTACGAGGAATGGCTGAAATTCAAGCGTAGACAACAATAAATCGCCTGCGGCATCCACAATGAGCCGTACGCCTTTTGTTTGCGCAAGCTTTGCAATCTGTGCGTAAATGTCTTTTGGCAGTGACTTCGGCACACTGCCGGAAAGCACCAAGGTATCCTGCGGGGTCAAGGCACCGAGCTTTTCAAAAAAATTTTTGAGCTCGTTTTCTGAAATCTCCGGACCGCTGCCGTTCAGTTCCGTTTCTTCCTCGGCATGCAGCTTTAAATTGATGCGCGTAAAGCCGTTTTCGACTTCGATGAAATCGGTCGTGATGCCTTCTTTTTCAACGCCCTCGCGCAGCGCTTTGCCCGTAAAGCCCGCAATAAACCCAAGCGCGATGCTTTTTGTATTCAATGCGTGCAGCAGCAAAGAGACGTTCACGCCCTTGCCGCCAAACACAATGTTTTCCGTTTTCGTGCGGTTCGTTTTGCCCGTGCGGAACGTGTCCGCCGTGACGACGTAATCCACCGCCGGATTGAATGTGATCGTGTAGATCATAAAAACCCCTCCAACCAAATCAAGTGGTTTCAGCATAGCATGATTTTGCAAAAAAAGCAAGAAAAAGCGTCTGCACCGCCAAAAGACGTATGCAGACGCTCATTTTATTTTGATTTAGGCTTCTAATCGCTCAAATTTTTTCGCGCCCCAGTGCACCAAAAGCAGGTGCATCAAGACAGACGCAAGCAAAAGGAACGCAGTCGTTACCGCATACGCTGCAATGCCCGGAATATGCAGTGCAGATACCGCGAAAAACGCGCCGACGATCACCGCCGCAAAGAAATACGCGCCGAACATTGTGACGCATACGCTGAGGGACTGCTTGCACGGCTGATTTTCGCTCTGCCAGTCGAAGCGCGGCGCGAGCAGGTTCATCACAAGACCGAGCGTGCCGACGAACCAGCAGAACAAAACGCAAACGCAAACGGTCAGCACCGTGAGTCCGATACCGCACCCGGCGATGAGGCAAAGCGCCAAAACACTGACGGCGACAAGCGGCATTTGCAGGCGGCACACCATAAGGAGCTTGCCCAAAAGCACCGTTTTTCCGCTTATGGGCATCGTGCGCAGCACCCACAGATTTTTGCCCTCCAACGAGACAGACGGCGCGGTCGCGCAGGACGTCGCGATGCAAAACGCCATCACGCCAAAAATGCCGAGCGCAATCCACTCGGGCCGAAAACTCATCAGGCTTATCATCTGCATCAGCTTCCCGCGGAAAATCGCGGCGGCAATCGGCAAAACCGGAATGACCACCAAGCCGAAGCCGAAATTCATCAGGTACGCGGGGCTTGTGAAGAACTTCCGCTGCTCCTTATGCGCAACAGACAGCACCGGCGTGCGCTGCTTTGCGGAAGCTTTGCCCGATTTGTGCTTTGCACCCGCTTTCGCGCCCGATGTACGCACGGAGGAAATGAAAGATGCGGAAAGCCGCCAAAGCGTGAAAAGCGCTATTGCCGCGCTCAATAAAGTCACGAGCAGCGTGTGCAAAAGGCTTCCGCCGCACGCCATGCCAATAGCATAAAGCGGCCAAACGTATTTCATCGCACCCGCGATCTGCGTGCCCTGCATGACAAGCCCGGACAAAAATGAGTTGACGTTCGCGTAAAAATACCAGTACACCGCCATGAAGATGACCATGTACAAAAGCGAAACAACCGCCTTGTTGCGCAGGCGGCTGAGGAGCTTGTGCAGCACCCAGCCGAGCGCACAGCAGACAGACTGCGAAATCAGGCTCAGAGCCACAAATGTAAACAGCCACCCGATAATCATCGTCGCCGATGCGCCGTAGGAAAACGCGTAAATACCGAACGCGGGCAGCAAAACCGCCAGCGTGTACCCTGCCGTTGTTGTGAACAGCATTGCAATGCGCGTCAAGAGAATGTACTTTGGCGGTATCGGCATGGAAAGCAACCGTTCGTTGTCTTTCGCGTCATACAACTGCGCCTGCGTCATAAAAACGCTGCCCAGCATGGAAAACGCCAGCGCCGCTGTGCCCGCCATGGCGAAATACAGCCATGTAAGCCCCATTTCGCACAACGGAACAAGCTCTGCAAACACCACAAACATCAAAATTTCCATGCACACCACAAGGAACAGCATCAGAAAAGCCAACCATCCGCTGGAGGTCTTTTTGCCGTTGCCTTTTTTCATGCGCGCCGCAAACTGCTTCCATTGCAGCTTCCAGAGGGATCTTAACATGCAGTCTCCCCCTTTCAGTCCTTGTGGTCTTCCAGCTCTAAGAAGACCTGCTCCAAAGAACCGTCGCCGCGCACGCTGTCCATGGTGCCGTGTGCAATGAGCTTGCCGTTTTTAATAATAGCCACATTGTCGCACAGCTTCTCCGCCACCTCCAAAACGTGTGTGGAAAAGAAGATAGCGCCGCCGTTTCAGCAATGCTCCGCCATAATCTCCTTTAATTCGTGCGCCGCAATAGGGTCGAGCCCGACGAACGGCTCGTCCATCAAAATGAGCTTCGGCTCGTGGATAAGCGCGCCGATAACGGCGATTTTCTGCTTCATGCCGTGCGAGCACTCCGAGATGGGGTTCGGCAGCGCGTTTTTAATATCCAGCCGCTCGGCAAGCGCTTCCATCGCTTCCCCGAACGTGTAATTCTCGTACTGCATCAGGAATGTAAAAACATTGCCTCCCGCGTGGCAGCCAAAACAATAGTACATCTGTTTATTGGGAGAGACCGAAAAAGAACCGGTCTTCTCATTATGGAAAGGGCACAGCCCGAAGTAGG
>OHWK01000778.1_pt1 | contig 13482 bp, 15 predicted proteins | sample 1579761 | NCBI WGS metagenome assembly OHWK01 (sample SAMEA3882516, study PRJEB24775) | human gut metagenome | biome: human-associated habitat; feature: intestine environment; material: feces | place: Netherlands | collected 2009/2010 | reverse complement strand
ATGGCTTACTTATTTTTTATGCTGCTCAATCATATACTGCGTCATCGCTTCCACAAAACGAACTTCTTCATCTGTACACAACTTCAGATTATCTGTAATGTTCTTTGGTATATCATTGGCTTTCATTGAACCAAGCAATAAATAATCCGGTGTCACATCCAATACATCACATATCCTGATAAAAGATTCAAGACCGGGACGTTCAATTCCTCTCTCGATGGATGAAATATGATTGTTGGATATATCTATCCGTTCCGCCAACTCCATCTGTTTCATTCCCAGGCTTACCCTTCTCGCCTTGATTCTTTTTCCCATTTCTACAAATCGTTCATTCTCATTCTTCATTCGAATCACCTCTGCATTCATCATAACAAATTTCGACAGTTACGTTTACAATGCTATACAGAAGTGTTCTGCTATACATCGGTTTTGTAATATATTTTTTCTTTTTTACATTATTTTCCATTTAATGCATGATTTTCTTTTTTATCATGCTTCCGCTACAGCCTCTTTCTCCTCCAGAAAAGCCACCAGTTCTTCCATGCCTTCTCCTGTCATTGGACTGACTTTAAAAATCGGGTCCGCACCAGCCAACTGAAGTAATTCAACTGCATCCGCAATTTGTTTTGGTGTCGCGATGTCGATTTTTGTCACAACCCCGGCTACAGGCAATGTAAAAGCGCTGGATTGTCCCGGTGAGAAAAAGAACTGATCTCTGCTGGCGTCCTGCACAAAAACAACTTGATCTGTCTCTGTAGCTGTTACCATCAGCGACCGCAGATAACCGCGATTCTCAAGATATTCCCCCGGCGTATCAATGGTCGTGTTATAGACCTCCAGCGCCTGTGTCTTTTTGTATTTGATTTCCATGTGGTTCAGATACTGGCAAATCGTCGTTTTGCCGCAGGCCACATTGCCGATTAAAATAATTTTCTTCATATCCTCACCTGATTTACGACTTCGTAATCACTGTCGGCGCAAAATGCAGTGTATTCTCAAGAACATTTAATACATCTTTCACCGCTGCCTCCACATCAGCCACCGTTCCGTTGATAATCAGAGAACCGTTGAAACGGTCCACAAATACAACCTCCACATTGGCAGCCTTCATCGCCACATCGGCACCGATAATCGCACCTTCACTGGGTGTGATCGTCATAATGCCAAGCGCTCCGGTATAATCACCGATAACACCCAGCTTCTTATATAAACTGCTGTCAGGATTCGCAATCACATGCGCCAAAGTCACCTGTTTACCAGGCACAAACTCCTGAATAATTCTTTGTTTTTCCTGTTCCATTTTATACCTCTTTCGGACGTTATGAGCAATGAATCTCGTATGTATTACAAATTGTAACATCCAAAACTGCTATCCGCAGACCACAACTCATTCTACCAACAGATTCTCTTTTATAAGGGTGTATTCGCCGCTCAATACACCTGGATACACGGCTTATGGCACATATACTTTCTGTACATATTCTGCACTATGGAGATGAGACCCAAATCGTGGAAGCCTTTGCTGAACACGATTTTGTTCGGGGCTCATCGGAACGTCCTTGTGCAGTGATGTACAAAAAGTATATGATGCCATAAGCTGTGTTCTCAGCCTCCTGAGCGGCCATGGTCCCCTATAAAAGCGAATCGAAAATTTCTTTGCGTGGGTTTGGAATCACCACGTGTGATACTTCCATTCCTTCTGCGTTCTCCGTATGAATACCGCATTCGATGGCTTCTCGAACTGCCGCGACTTCTCCCGTCAGTACGACGAAGGATTTCCCGCCGATACCTGTTCCCAACCGGACATCGATTAAGTCCACATCAGCTGCTTTGACTGCCGCATCTGCCGCATAAACAGAAGCTGTCACGCTGAAAAATTCCATGACGCCGATAGCTCCCGGCGTTCCCGGTTCTGCTGCCAGATTAATGGCTTTGATGACCTGGGGATGTACCCTCGGAATGACACAGCTGTCTACAGTATGATTACCGCCGATAGCCGCACCTGCATCCAGTGATGCTTTGACTGCTGCCACTTCCCCGGTAAAAAGAATGTAGTATTTACCCGGGCATCCGGCTTTGGCAAAAATCAAATCTACCTCAGCTGTTTTCAAAATGAGGTCGGCAGCTTCTACGCCTTTAGCGATACTATTCAGTTCCAAAAATCCTATTGTTTCTAACATCTGCCTACACCTCTGTTATTGTAATGGCATTTCCCGTCAAATGCGCAGTTCCTGAAATACTGGCATGGAGATTTGCACCTAATTTGCCCTCCGGACAGGCTGCAATGAGCTGCCCTTTTTCAACATGTGCACCATCTGAAATCACAGGTTCAGCCGGTACACCGATGTTCATCTTCAACGGAAGTACAACTTTTGAAGCCGTTTCTTCCTTATATGTATGTCCATCAATATGATAATAAGCACCAACACCGGCTCTGGCCGCAATCCGCTTCGTCGGCACCTTACGGTATGGCCGGTTAGCATCTGCCTCCCAGGTATCGCCCTCTCTGCTGTAGCGGATCCCTGCCTGCGCCAGCTCACCTTTGATCAGACTGTTGACCACTCTCGGCTGAAGCCCCATCGGACAGGCATAAACTTCACAGACACCACACTCACTGCAGATGGCTGCCTGCCGGATATCCTTGTCCTCCAGAAGTTCCGGCAAAATCCAGTGGTCTTTTGTCGTCTCATTATTATCCTGATGCGGCATGTTCATAGCCATTTTCCGCATAATGCGGTGCGGCTGCAGCGGATGTCCCAACATATGTCTCGGACAGAGCTGCGTACAGAATGTGCACTGAATGCAGGCAGCTTTCGCCCGGTTCAGCATATGATTCAGCTGTGTTTTCCTGCGTCGGTCAATAGCGCCATCCTCCGGAAGAACCAGAATGCCGGAAGTTGTCTTTGTCACAGACGCATTCATGGCTGCTTCCCAGGACATCGGTGCCCCCATCATCGGACCGCCGGAAACAACCATCACTTTGTCCGATGTCGTTCCGCCTGCCATCTCAATACACTGGGCAAAGGAAGTTCCCACCGGCACTTTCAGAACCGACGGCTCCCTGACTTCTCCTGTCACAGTAAGATATTTCTCCGTAAAAGGTATACCACTCACTGCATCAGCTACGGCAATAATAGTTGCCACGTTATCAACAATAGCACCCACATCCAGCGGAATTCCTGCAGGAGGAACCACCTTGCCAGTTACTTCATAAACAACCACCTGCTCATCACCCGCCGGATAAAAACTATCCATCAGATGCAGCTGCACCTTCGAATGCAGCTTCTCAATAGCTGCTGTCAGTGCTTCGATCTCTTTGGTATATGTCTTTTTCAAGGCAATCCTGCCTTCAGGTATCGACAATTCACGACAGATCAGGTCCACTCCTGACACCAGCTTCTCAGCCTCATGAATCATCAGATATCGGTCTGTTCTCAGCAGCGGTTCACATTCCGCTCCATTGATAATCAGGATTTCCGGTGATGCCTTCAGTTTCACATGGGTTGGAAAACCTGCACCGCCGCATCCCACAACGCCGCTGTCAAATATTTGTTTTATCAGATCCACTTATGCATGCACCTCTATTCACTGCCCCTGGCAGCTTCCCGATTCACTTCAACAGTATCGATAATGGCCACAATCGCAGCATCCACCGGCACTGTATCTCTTCCAAAAGCCTTTCGTGCCGTACTGCCGCTGACAGTCAGCACCTGTTCTCCGATACCGGCACCGACTACATCTGCAGCCACAAAAGTATTGCCTTTCTTTCTTCCGATACCGTCGATTTCCTGTACGACCATCAGTTTCAGGCCCTCTAAGCCCTCTTCCTTCTTCGTCGCCCATACATGACCGACAACTTTACATATCAGCATTCCGTGCTCCCCTTTTCAAACGGTGCAGCTGCTCAGGCTGCACCCTGTCTAAAAATCAATACTTCTAAAACAATCCTGTTCAGACTACTTTCTAATAACTTCAATACCTTTCTGCTTAAACAAATCCCAGGCAGACGGTGTAACGATGGCATTGGCTGCCAGACAGATTGCCGTATTCCCGCCGTCAATTAAAGAACGGGCAACATCCTCTGTGATCAGTCGATCTGTTGTCGTATGGCCGGTGCCCTTTGGTACTTCGATCGGCGGTGCCTGATACTTTGGAGGCTTCGCCGGTATTGGAGGTACTCCAACTTTGCATTCTTTCAACAGCTTAATGCCAAAGGACTGCAACATCCGCGCATTATTCTCAATGACTTCATACAGACGGCTGCTGCTCTTTCCTGCATATTTCCTATGTGGAAAAGCCGCTTCTGCCATGCACACATCTAAACCATTCAGAAGTCCACGAATCACTGCACAAGCCTCCGGCGAACCGTCTCTCCCCTGAGCAATATCGGACATCTGCACCAATGTCAGGCTGGTGATCAGGATCTTCTGATAACGATGAATATTCTTGTTCTGAATATAGTCGTCAATCAGGAAAATCTGGTACTTCTCAGCCATATCCGCAGGCACTGCCTGCAGATCACCGATCACCAGAAGCTTGTCCAGCCCTTCCGTGCATGCCGAAGCATTCGACCGCTGTGCCATCAATTCCTGCATGACAGCCTCCACAATCTGCTTCATTAACTTTTCATCCATTTTCTCAAAAACCTCCCCTAAAGCGGGTGTTTCATCTATAGATATCCAAAGACATTCTCCTGAAACAACGCCTCTGAATTTTCCTAATTCTTCTTGATAATATAGCCCATGTCACCCTTCTTGTAGGAGCAGGCATTGGCTTCATCATAATCCATATGCATCGCCAACGAGAATTTCTCACTGACACGGATAATCACATCATCAATCGTCACCGGACGCTCTGTCTCCAATCGTACAACCACACTGTCCCCATCTTCAACACCGTATAATCTGGCATCCTCCGGTGTCATATGAATATGTGCCTTGGATGCAATGACGGAACCCACAGCATTGTAAATACCCTTCGGTCCCACAAGTATCACGTCTGCGGCCCCCTTTAGATCACCGGAAAGATTCACAGGTATCGTAATACCGAGGATTCTGGCATCTGTCAGAGACATCTCCACCTGAACAGCACCTCTCGGCGGTCCCAGAACAACCACATTGTCAATCTCACCCTTGGCTGTCACCAGACGGACACGTTCTTCGGATGCATACTGTCCCGGCTGGCTGAGGGGACTCTTCTCATGCAGATTCTCCCCGAAAAGTACATCAATCGCCTGCTGCGTCAGATGCACATGACGCCCGGATGCTTCCACAAGAAATCCCGGAAGATCTTTCATCTCTGACGGCTCCTGCTGACCGGGCCACCTGCCCGTCAGCTGCCTGCAGAACAGAATATAAATGACACTGCTGAGCCGATTCATGGCTTCTACAATATCCGGCCGTGTACATGTATCCCCGGACTGGAAAGCTCTGGCCGCCGCCAATTCTGTCTCTCTGACAAAAGTTCTAAGCTCATTCAGACCGATACATATCCGACCCATTCTGTATTCCGGCATCGGATGAGGAATGCCATAAATCTCCTTGATATGATGGGACTCATAACGCAGTCCCGCACTGTCCAAACCAAGCAGATGGATCTCTCCGAGTTCCTTGTCCAAAACTTCTGCACTGAGAATCTGGCGTACATATGCCAGCACTTCATCCAGTGCATCTGTCAGTCGATGCAATCCATTCTCAGAAGCCACCACCTGCAAAGACATAATCTTCGCTTCCAGGCTGTCCAGCATCCCGCGAAAAGCAATTTGCGGATGGGTCTTCGGTACAAGAACATTGCCATGAAGATGGGTCATATTCTCAGGCTTCACGCTGAGAACTTCTCCTGTCTCTCCATTGACATACTGTGGTTTGTGGTCGGCTCCCTGCGGAACAGCCGCCATGGGCATGGCCTTATACGGCTCACCAACAGATTCCGCCGCATCCGGCAGCTGATTCACTGCCTTAACTGATTCCGGTACAGAGGAAACTTCAACTTCCGGCTGTCCTTCCAACGCTGAATCTTCATATATAACCGTGATTCCGTGTTCTCTGATAAAATCTCTCGCTGCAGGCGTCAGCATCGTATCCTTTGATACATGGTACGCTTTCTCATGGCTGCGGAACCAGTGGGCCCGCAGCGCAATATCTGTTAAAATCTCCATCTATGCTCACCTGCTGTCAGGCCAAAAGCCTGTCCTATCTGTCAGAAGTTGTCAGTGTCGGCAGAATGTATTCGATCTCTTCGTGTGGTCTTGGGATGACATGTACAGAAACAAGTTCACCGACACGGGAAGCTGCTGCTGCACCTGCGTCTGTTGCTGCCTTAACAGCACCTACATCGCCTCTTACCATAACAGTTACAAGACCGCCGCCAACATGTACCTTGCCGATTAAGTTGACATTCGCTGCTTTAACCATTGCATCTGCTGCCTCAATAGAACCTACAAGACCTTTTGTTTCAATCATACCTAATGCTAATAATCTGTCTGCCATAATATTTACCTCCGTAATTCTGCGGGAAAATCCCGAATTTAATTGTTTTCATTATATCATGATCGCCATTCGCCGTTCGCGATGAGCAAGCATTGCTTGCTCCCGCTCACTAACGCTCATTATATCATGATTTGCACCTTTGGTGCCGTTTTAATTTAATGCGCCCAGTTTCTGAAGTACTGCCTTTGTAATTCTGGCAATATCGTCTTCCGTAATCTCCGGACTGCCGCAAGCCGCTCCATTATTGGAATTACCGCAGGCTGCTCCGGCATTAGAACCACTGCCAAATACAGAACTCTGTCCACAGCTGCCTCCTGCATGACTGCCTGAACCAAAAGTACTCTGTGGTGCAGCAGATACGCCTGTCATCTGCTCCTGCTGTTTTCTCAGATCTTCCAGTTCACAAAGTCCCCATGCCACCCGGCGTCTGTTGATCAGATTCAGCGGGCTGACATTATCTGATGTGGCACTGCCGCCGACAGAACCGCAGCCCAGCGTTAATGCTGGCTGAAGACCGGTTGTTGCACCGACACCGCCAAGAGCTCCCGGTGTATTCACAAGCAGTCTGGACACCGGTTTCTGAAGGGCAAATTCACGGATAACATCTGCATCTTCACTGTGAATGGTCATTGTATGACCGGCACCTTCGTTATTTAAAATTTCAATGGAACGACGGCAGGCTTCTTCCCATCCGTCCTCCACATAAAACGCCAGAATCGGACAAAGTTTTTCTCTGGAATAAGGATTGTCCTTACCCACGGTTCTCTGTCTTGAAACCAGTACTCTTGTACCGGCAGGAATACGGATGCCCGCCATATCTGCCAGTGTCTGCGCACTCTTTCCGACAATCTTCGGATTCATGGTGCCATTAGCTCTGAGGATAAATTTGGACAATTTCTCAGATTCTTCCGGTGTCATAAAGTAACCGCCCTGACGGCTGACTTCATCCACCACCTTCTGCTCAATGCAACGCTCCGTAATAATACTCTGCTCTGATGCACAGATCGTACCATTATCAAATGTCTTGCTGTCCATAATACGCTTGACAGCCACAGGGATATTCGCTGACTTTTCAATAAAAGCAGGACCGTTGCCCGGGCCAACGCCAAGGGCCGGATTACCTGAACTGTAAGCTGCACGCACCATGGCTTCGCCGCCTGTTGCCAGAATAATACCGATATTTCTGTTCTTCAGGAGTGCATCTGTGGCTTCCATGGTCGGCAATGTGATGCACTGCACGATACCCTCCGGCGCACCGGCTTTTCTGGCTGCTTCACAAATGACCTTTGCAGTCTCAATAATACAATTCTTGGCATTCGGATGCGGACTGATAACAATGGCATTGCCCGCTTTGATTGAAATAATCGACTTGTACATCGTTGTGGATGTCGGATTCGTGGATGGGATCAATGCTGCCACAACTCCCATCGGTACGCCGACTTCCATCAGCCCATTCTGCCTGTCATCTTTGATGATACCCACAGTTTTCATGTCCTTGACACTATCCCATGTAATCGCCGAACCAAGCAGATTTTTCAATACCTTATCCTGCCATATACCAAATCCGGTTTCCTCCACGGCCATCTTCGCCAGACGCTCCGACTGAGCCGCACAGGCATCAGCAATCGCCTTTGCAATCCCATCCACCTGCTGCTGTGACATCTTTGCCAGCTCTTTCTGAGCTACAACTGCCTTCGCAACAAGCCATCTCACTTCCTGAATCGATTGGAGGTCCTTATCAAAATCCACTCTGTTTCACCTTCTTTTCCAAAAGTCTCTTAATCTATGTTTTCAACAGGATGCTCTGCAATCCTGCATATGGTTTCACGAAATGCTTCACAGGCCGCCCGACACGCTGCCTGATCACCTGTCAGCAGTCCTCCGGCAAAGTTGGTCTCTGTAGGCGGCCCATAGAACAGGTTCATTTCCACATCTGCCGCTTTCAACGCCGCATCCAGTCCCGTCACCGCTTCCAACGGCGGTGCGATCAGATAAGCCATCGCCGTTCCTTCCGGCACACCGGCCATCTCCGACAGATAACTGCCGGTCCTTGATATGCACTGGGCAAAATAAACAATACTGTCATCATTATTGGCACTGTAAAAACAGGCATCATTTTCTATGTAACTGACGGCTGCCGCCAGCCCGCTTTTCACATCCTCCGGATTCTCACCGGACAGAATACCGATAAACTCACCGGCAAGAGCCGTACTGGCATTGGATGAACCGGCGTACATGCTCCTTGCATAGGCCACCGACACGTCTGCCTTCTTGGTCGCTTCATCAAGAGCCGCATAGGAAACATCATCACAGTCCGTTGTGATCAGGCCAAGACTTCTATGCCCTTCCTGCACCTGCATCGCCTTCAGCAGAAATCTGTCAGCATTGGGAATCAGCCTGATACTCAGCACCTTTGTCCTGATCGGATCATTTTTCATATGTATTCCCCCTGCCTAATTCTGTAACTCAACACCGCTGGCCTTCTTATCCAGAATCTTCTGAATAAGATCCGTCAGATAAGCACCGGCCTCTACAGCCGTGATACCGTCTTTATGGATATTGGAAACAACGGTTCTGCGTGCCTCCGGCATACCGATCTTCGCATTGTAGGCCAGATACGCACTCATACTCTCCGCCGTTCCAAGTCCCGGACGCTCACCCACGAAAATGCAGACTACCTTTGCCCCCACAAGCTCTGCAATCTCATCCTCCACAGCCACACGACCATAACGGACAAAAAATGGTGTTCCAACTCTCAATCCTGCAGCAGAAAGACCATCCATTAGCACCGGTAGCACATTTTCAATGTTGGCATTAATAGCGGTGGAACTTAGGCCATCTGCCACAATCAGCTGCACATCCGGTCCTTCGATACACTGGTCTTTGACTTTCTGAACCCCATCTTCACTGAGTCTTCGTCCCAGATCCGGCCGGGTCAGGAATTCATTCTTGTCCTGACAGCGGGTCTGGACACTGAAAAGTTTCAGATTGTCAATAACATCCTGATGCACATCCAGCATAACCGCATCCCTTGCTCTGGCATGATCTGCCCTGAGAGTCAGCAGCGTCTGAGTCTTCAGCCTTGGTCCAGCACAGCCAACACCGATGCGGGCTGTTGTCAGACGCATCATCCTTTCCAACGCCTCCGGGTCCTGAGGCTGATCGATCAGTGGACGTTTCTTCACTTCACGGGAAGTAATATCTTCCTCGATATCCACATCATGAACTGGCTCTTCTGGATGATATCCACCGGCATTCGATGTTTGTCCACCAGATGATGTTTGTCTATCACCGGAAGCAACATTTTTCACCAGCTGTTCAATCTGTCCCAAATTCACTGATTGCATGCTGTTCTGATTATTTCCTGAAGCAGAGCGATTCTGTCCGCTCCCGGCCGCTTTCTCAGCCACAACCTGTGAAACAACTTCACGGATAATCCGTTCAATCAACGCTTCATCTATATTCATCAGATACCGCCTCCCCTCTTTGTAAATAAAGTCGGGTCGCCGGCATATTTTGTCAGCTTGCCATTTTCACTAATACCCATCTTTTCCAGCCACTGGTCAAATTCTTTAATCGGACGAAGCCCTAGAATCTCACGAATAGTAGACACATCGTGGTAGGCATTCGTCTGATAATTCAGCATGACATCATCGCTGGTAGGCACACCGAGAATATAATTAACCCCGGCCGATGCCAGCAACATGGACAAATTCTCAATATCATTCTGGTCAGCCTGCATATGATTGGTGTAACAGCAGTCACATCCCATCGGAATACCTGTCAGTTTTCCCATAAAATGGTCTTCCAGTCCGGCACGGATCACCTGACGGCTGTCATAAAGATATTCCGGCCCGATAAAACCAACGACAGTATTAACCATAAAGGGATGATACGCTCTGGCAAAGCCATAGCATCTGGCCTCCATCGTTACCTGATCGGCGCCATAATGGGCATCCGATGACAATTCTGAGCCCTGTCCTGTCTCAAAATACATTACATCCGGCCCTTCTCCGGTACCTTTTTCCTTCAGAAGTGCCATGGCTTCTTCCACCGTCTCAGCACTAAAACCAAAAGCTCTGTTGCCTTTTTCACTTCCGGCAATAGACTGGAAGATCATATCCGCCGGAGCACCGTTTTTGACGGCTTCAATCTGAGTTGTAATATGTCCCAGCACACAAATCTGTGTCGGAATCTCAAAACGGTTCTTCACTTCATCAAAACGCTTCAGCACCTCTGAAAGACTGGAAACCGTATCATTGACCGGATTCAGACCAATCAGTGCATCCCCGCAACCGTAACTGAGGCCTTCAAATAATGATGCCGTGATACCCTCCACATTGTCCGTGGAATGATTTGGCTGAAGTCGTGTCGCCAATGTACCCCGAAGACCGATAGTGGTATTGCAGTGAGCCGGCACACGCACCTTGCTGGCCCCATACACCAGATCCATATTGGTCATCAGCTTGCAGACCGCCGCCACCATCTCACTGGTAAGACCTTTGCTCAACAGATGAATGTCGTCTTCCGTAGTCTCATGGCTGAGGATATATTCTCTCAGCTCAGCCACCGTCCAGTTTTTGATGCGCTGATAAACTGTCTCATCAATTCCATCCTGATTAATCCTGGTTACTTCGTCCTCTTCATAGGGAACAACCGGATGATTGCGCAAATCTGATAAAAGCAGCTGACTGAGCACTTCCTTCGCCGCAATTCTCTCCAAATCCGAGGATGCCGCTACACCGGCCAGCACATCGCCGGATTTCAGCTCATTGGCCTTTGCCAGAACCTCTTTCAGGGAACGAAAAATAAATGCCTGCCCCGAAAGCACTGTTGCCAATTTCACTCCATCACCCTCTTTCTTTTATCCAAAAATTAATGTTTTCACTACCACAGGAATGACCATGCCGTTCATCATCGGCTTTCCCATATCCACATATTCACCGTCTTCCACATGAATACTGTCAATGGCCACCACCTGACGCTTCAAATCCGGCTGCTGCCGGATCATCTGCCCCATGGCCTTGGCAATATCACTCTCTATCACCAGAAGAATCGGTTCCCCCGGCGGCTGCACCCTGTCCATAATCTGCCGAATCGATGCTGCGGCCCGCTTCATTTCCATATATCCCGGGTTTCTCTTGCCGGGCATCGCCAAAATAAAGTGTTCCTCATCATTCTGTCCCAATACCCACTGGATCCGCCGGATAACAGGTTCTGTCTCACCGGCAAAGCAGGCTTCCTGCAATTCTTCATCCAGCTTGATCACCGGAATATTTTTCAATGGAAAAATATCATCGGAATAAGTAATGGTACTTCCTGAAATCGTCGTTGTATATGTCCCGGCACCCACAACCGTGGCACGAATGGTCTCTCCTGGCTCCATTTTTTGAAAATCCGTAAATAAACGACTTTCCCGAATGGCTCTGCCCAGCAGAACGCCGATATCACCATAAGCCCATGTATCCGCAGACTCATGGTAAATCAGATCCGCCACACCGCCGGAAAAGAATACCGCCTGTACTTTCTCCGGAACCGGAAAATCACTGCTTCCCGGGGTTTTAATTTGCCTTAAAATTGCATCAATATCTTTGGTGCCAACTCCCAGATACGCATTCAGCGCCGCTGCCATCTGCCGCGTCACTGCCGTCAATTTCAACTCATCGCATCTGTCTCCTACAGAAACGGACACGCCTGCCGCCTGCGCCATCACCGCTGCCGCCGGACTGACTTTCGTAATGATGCCCTGTGGGTTCATGCAGATTAACCGGCCACCGATATCCAGACAGCCTCTGGCCAGGGTCTCTCCGTCCTCGAAGAGAACCACGTTGGTGGTGCCGCCGCCGATATCCAGATTGGCTACCCGGCAATGATGGTCCATACTGTACTGCCAGGCTCCGCTGCCTTTTCCTGCAATCAGGGATTCCATATCCGGCCCTGCTGCCGAAACAACAAAATCTCCGGCAAAATCCGACAGACTTTTCAGCACCGCATCGGAATTCTCCTTCCTTGCAGACTCGCCGGTGATAATCACTGCACCGCTGTCCGTATCCTCTGGCCTGTAACCGGCCTTACGGAATTCGGCAGCCACAATGTCCCGAAGGGCATCCGTATCGATCAGCACATCTGTCTTCAAAGGGGTCATATAGACTTCACTCTTATAGACCACTTCTTTGTCCACAATAGCCACTCTGGGAACTGAAAAATATCCCCCCGCATTGTCCATCTGCAGTTTGCTGAAAACCACCTGGGTAGTGGAAGTACCTACATCGATACCAACACTCAGAATTGCTGTTTTATCAGCCATTGTTTCTGATCTTGTTCACAAGGTCCGGATAGTTGCCGATGACGGAATCTACACCGACTCTGAACATCTCCCTGATATCTTCTTCTTCATTCACTGTCCATGTATTGATCTCCAGTCCGTGAGATTTCACCTCAGCCACATTCTCCGGCGTCATGTTCTTGAAGAACGGATGGAAGCATTCCACACCTGTTGAAGCCACGTAAGCTCCCGCATTGATCAGCCAGGATTCCTCCAGCATACCGCATTTGATAGCCGGGTCAATGGCTTTCATACGAAGGACTGAATAATGATTGAAGGAAGAAATAATAATGCGGTCCACCATATCGAATTCTCTGAGCATGTCATAGACTTTCTGCTCAATACCCGTATACTCAAAGACACCGGTTTTCAACTCAATATTCGTGATAATATCCGTATCCTTCACCAGCTCCAGATACTCTCTCAGTGTCGGCACTTTCTGAGGTCCATACTCCTTGAAAATATAAGAAGCATCCAACTGGGCCAGCTCTTCATAAGTCTTATCCTTGATATAGCCCTTGCCATTCGTTGTACGATCTACCAGTTCATCATGCATGACAACCAGAACGCCGTCCTTGGTCAGATGGACATCATTCTCAATACCGTCCACTCCTTCTTCAATGGCTTTGCTGAAAGCCAGAAGTGTATTCTCAGGGTACTTACCGCTGA
>OHWK01000762.1_pt1 | contig 13801 bp, 11 predicted proteins | sample 1579761 | NCBI WGS metagenome assembly OHWK01 (sample SAMEA3882516, study PRJEB24775) | human gut metagenome | biome: human-associated habitat; feature: intestine environment; material: feces | place: Netherlands | collected 2009/2010 | reverse complement strand
AGGGAGGCGTATTCGTGGAGCTGCCGCAACGGGGAGACCCCCCGGCAGCTCCACGAATACGCCTCCCTGGCGCTGGACATGGCCCTCAGCCGGGGCGGCGACCAAGTGGTGGTCAAAGACGGCAACGACTTTTCCTTCTTCGGCGGCCGCTCGAAAGAGACCGAGCGCCGGACCAAGGTCAAGAGCCGCGTGGTGGCCTCCGCCCTGTCCGAGCTGCTGGCCAGCACCCACCAGGTCATTGTGATGGGGCACAAATACCCCGACCTGGACGTATTGGGGGCCGTGGCCGGCGTGTGCGCCATTGCCCGGAAAAAAGACGTGCCCATCAAGGCCGTTCGCGCCCCCTCCCCCTATCCTTCCGAGGAGCAGACGAAGCAGCTGGCCTCCCTGCCGGAGTACCAGGGCATCTTCATCCCGCCGGACGAGGCCATTCGCCTGGCCAAGCCCACCAGCATCGTCGTGGTGGTGGACACCAACCGGCCGGAACAGACCCAGGTGCCGGAGCTGCTGACCTCCGGGGCTAGGATCGTGGTCATCGACCACCACCGGCGGGCGGCTTCCTACATCGAAAAGCCCGCCCTGAGCTTCCACGACCCCTACGCCTCCTCCGCCAGCGAGCTGGTGGCGGAGCTGGTGCAGTATATTCTGGACAACGGCGACCTCAAGCGCCAGGAGGCCGAGGCCATGCTGGCCGGCATCGTGCTGGACACCAAGAACTTCACCATGCGCACCGGCAGCCGGACCTTTGAGACGGCGGCCTTCCTCCGCAAGGCCGGGGCCGACACCGCCCTGGTCCACAAGTTCTTCCAGCATGACCTGCGGGACACCGTGACCAAGATGCAGATCATCCAGGGAGCCCAGCCCTACCGCGGCTCCATGGCCATCGCCCTGACCGACCGACCTGTGGGCCGGGCCATTGCAGGGCAGGCGGCGGACGAGATGCTGAACATCGCCGGCATCGAGGCTTCCTTCGTGCTCTTCCCGGAGGCGGGGCAGGCCTATCTCTCCGCCCGGTCGGGGAGCAACGTGAACGTTCAGGTCATCAGCGAGATGCTGGGCGGCGGCGGCAACGCCACCACCGCCGGGGCCCAGTTCCCCGGCAAGACCACGGAGGACGTGCTGCCCCTGCTGAAAGAGACCATCGACAATTACTTCGATGACGAGGCATAATTTCGTATCGTTACCATTCTTTTTTTAGTTTTCCCTTTTGCAAACATCCTCATCCTACGAGATCGAGATAGAAATTTTGGAGGTACAACACCATGAAAGTGATCTTACAGAAAGACGTCAAAGGCCAGGGCAAGCGGGGCCAGCTGGTGAACGTTTCCGACGGCTACGCCCGCAACTTCCTCTTCCCCAAGAATCTGGCCGTGCCCGCCAACGCGGACAACATGAACAAGATGATCATGCAGGACAAGGCCAAGAAGGCCCAGATGGCTGCGGAAAAGGCCGAGGCCGAGGCCATTGCCGAGAAGCTCAAGGCCGTGGTCGTGAAGATCCCCGCCAAGGCCGGCACCGGTGGCCGTCTCTTCGGGGCCGTGACCAGCAAGGAGATCTCCGAGGCCCTCCAGGCCCAGTGCGGCCTGAACGTGGCCAAGACCAAGATCGTCCAGGACGAGCCCATCAAGAGCTTCGGCACCTATCAGCTCAAATGCAAGCTGGGCTATGAGATCACCGGCACCCTGAACGTGGTGGTTTCCGAGGAGAAATAAGAAACTTCCCTGAGAGATAGGTGAATCCGATGGACGAATCCTCTTTACTTCTCCGCCAGATCCCCCACAGCGTCGAGGCTGAGCAGTCGGTCCTGGGGGCCATGCTCATCGACCCCCGCTGCATCCCCAACGTGGTGGAGCAGCTCACCGGCGAGGACTTCTATCTGAAGCCCAACCGGGATATTTATGAGACCATCTACACCATGTTCAGCTTCTCCGCCACCATTGACCCGGTGACGGTGCTGGACCAGATGAAGCTGCGGGGGGTCTACGACGAGAACACCACCAGCAACTACCTGCTCCAGCTCATGGAGATCACCCCCACCGCCGCCAATGTCTCCGAGTACATCCGCATCGTCAAGGACAAGGCGCTCCTGCGCCGCATCTCCGAGACGGCCGGGGAGCTCACGACCCTGGTCCAGGAGGGGGGCGAGACGGCCCAGGCCGTCCTCGACCTGGCAGAACAGCGCATCTACGCCATCCGCCAGGGGAAGTCCTCCCAGGGCTTGGAGCCTCTTTCCAAGATCCTGGTGGATGTGTTCGACCGGCTGCAAGAGCTGTCCATGTCCGGCTCCGACGTACCCGGCATGGCGACCGGCTTTGCCGACCTGGACCGGACCCTCACGGGCTTTCACGGCTCCGAGCTCATCCTATTGGCTGCCCGACCCGGCATGGGCAAAACGTCCTTTGCCCTGAACGTCCTGCTCCACGCAGGCAAGTTCTCCGGCAAGAGCGTGGTCTTCTTCTCCCTGGAAATGAGCCGGGAGCAGCTGGCCACCCGTCTCATCTCCAACGAGGCCTTTCTGGACAACAAAAAGCTGATGACGGGCAAGCTCTCCCCCGATGACTGGGACAGCGTGACCGTGGCCTCCACGGCCCTGGCCCACACGAAAATTTTCATTGACGACAACCCCTCCCTCTCCGTGGCGGACATGAACGCCAAATGCCGCCGGGTGGAGGACCTGGGGCTGGTGGTCATCGACTACTTACAGCTGATGCAGTCCTCCGGCAGCGGCACCCGGTACGCCGGGGAGAACCGCCAGCAGGTGGTGGCAGACATCAGCCGTTCCCTGAAAATCATGGCAAAGGAGCTCCACGTACCGATCCTGTGCCTGTCCCAGCTCTCCCGTGCCAACGAGAGCCGCTCGGACAAGCGCCCGATGCTCTCGGACCTGCGAGAGTCCGGGGCCATTGAGCAGGATGCCGACGTGGTCATGTTCCTGTATCGAGACGACTATTATAACAAGGACAGTGACAAGCATAATCAGGCCGAGTGCATCATCGCCAAAAACCGCCGGGGGGAGACCACCACCATCCCCCTCCAGTGGCTGCCGGAGTTCACTGCCTTTTCCTCAATGGAGCGGAAATATGAAGAACCCTATTGATCTGGCCGCCGAAGCGGCGGCATTTGCTGACCAGTATCAGATGCTTCCCCAGGGAAGCACGGTTTTGTGCGCCGTGTCCGGGGGAAAAGACTCGATGGCGCTGCTGTCCGTGCTGCAGACGTTGGCGCCGGAGCGCAACCTCATGATCCACGCGGCGCATTTCAACCACCAGCTCCGGGGCGAAGAGTCCCAGCGGGACGAGGACTTCGTCTCGAAATGGTGTGCCGACCACAACATTCCCCTGACCATCGGCAGCGGGGACGTGGCCCAGGCCGCCCAGGAGCAGGGCAAGGGCATCGAAGAGACCGCCCGCGCCATGCGCTACGGCTTTCTCACTGAGACGGCCCAGGAGGTCGGGGCGGAAAAGATCGCCACGGCCCACAACGCCGACGACAACGCCGAGACCGTCCTGCTGCACCTGGTCCGCGGTTCGGGCCTGGACGGTCTGACCGGCATCCCGCCGGTGCGGGGCATTTTGATCCGGCCCCTGCTGGGCGTGCCGCGCATCGACATCGAGGTCTACTTAGCCCAGGAGAACATCCCCCACGTGGAGGACAGCTCCAACCAAGACACGAAATTTGCCCGCAACCGGATCCGGCAGGCGATCCTGCCCGTGATGAAGGACTTAAACCCCGCCTTTGTTTCGACCTTGTCCGCCAACCTGGTCCACCTGCGGGAGGACCGGGAGCTGCTGCACGACATGGCCGAGAGCGTCACCTGCGAGGCCTTGGTGGAGGACGGCAAGGTCTCCATCCAGGCCGCTTCCCTGGCGGACCTGCCCCACCCCATTGCCGCCCGCGCGGTGAAGCAGCTGCTGGCCAAGGCCGGGCGCTTCCAGGTCTCGGCGGTGCACATCGACCAGATCATCGAGCTGGCCACCGGGGAGACCCCCTCGGCCAACCTGAACCTGCCGGAGGGCCTGTTCGCCTGGCGGGAGTATGAGAACCTGGTGATCTGCCCGGCGGAGGCCATCCCCCCGTCGTTTTCCCTGCGGCTGCTGACCGGCCCCGGCGTGTTCGCGCTGGACAACGGCTGGCAGATCGAGATCGAGGAGACCACCTGCCCGGAGATCCCCGCCCAGGAGGAATATGAGTGGGACATCGACCGGGAGAGCGTGACCTTTCCCCTGGTCCTCCGCGCCCGCCAGCAGGGCGACCAGCTGCGTCTGCCCGGACGGCGGACCAAGACCCTGAAAAAATGGTTCATCGACGAAAAGATCCCCCGGCAGCACCGGCAGAGCGTGCCCGTGCTGGCCGATGAGACGGGCCTGCTGGCTGCCGCCGGCCTGGGTCCCAACTTCCCCCGTGTGGCCACTCCCGGCCACCCCGCCCTGCACATTCGCCTGACCCCGAAACAGAGAGAGGAGAACGAATTAGTATGATGGAACAGGATATGCAAGAGATCCTTTTCACCCCGGAGGCCCTGGCCCAGCGGGTGAAGGAGCTGGCCGATCAGATCACCCAGGATTACGCCGGGAAAAGCCCCCTGATCGTGGGTACCCTGCGCGGCTCCTTCGTGTTCATGGCAGATCTGGTGCGCCAGATCAATTTGCCCCTCACCGTTGATTTCCTGTCCGCCTCCTCCTACGGCTCCGGGACGGAAAGCTCCGGCCAGGTAAAGCTGAAGCTGGACCTGGCCGACGACATTTCCGGGCGGGATGTGCTGATCATTGAGGACATCGTGGACTCCGGCAACACCCTCTCCAAGCTCCTGCCGGAGCTGCAAAAGCGCGGTCCTGCCTCCCTCAAGGTCTGCGCCCTGCTGGATAAGCCGGAGCGCCGGGTATTGCCCTTCCAGGCCAATTACGTGGGCTTCACCATCCCCGACGCCTTTGTGGTGGGCTATGGGCTGGACTTTGACCAGCACTATCGCCAGCTGCCCTACATCGGTGTCCTGAAGCCCAGCGTATACGAATAACCGCCCTCCCCCCCGCGGGCGTGATCCCGGGGCGGGAGACCCCCGGCCCCTCAAAGGAGTGAGTTCCATTTGAAACCAAACACAAATCCCTTTCGCGGTCTGATCCTGGTGCTGTTCGTGGTGGCCCTGGTCTTCTGCGGGACCAGCATTTACCGCACGGCCTCGGCCCACCAGCAGACGGACCGGGTGTACTCTGACATCCGCACACTGTTCGAGCAGGAAAAGGTCGACCGCTTCACCGTAGATGACAACAACAACCTGACCATCACCCTGAAAGAACCTGTGGACGGCAGCCGCATCGTTGTCTACTCCATTTACAACTTCCAGCTGTTTTACGACGACTTCAATGATCTCGTTGTCAAACAGTATGAGAGCGGCATCCTCAGCAGCTATGACTACCCCGACAGCCCCTCTCCGGCCTGGATGAGCACCATCCTGACCTGGGTGGTGGTGCTGGCCGTGATGGCCATCCTGTGGTATTTCCTCTTCCTGCGCCGGGCCCAGGGCGGCGGGGGCGGACCCTCCGCCAGCCAGTTCGGCAAGGCCAAGGCCCGCACCCTGGCCGAGACGGGCCGCACCGTCACCTTCGACGACGTGGCCGGGGCCGACGAGGAAAAGGAAGAGCTGGCTGAGATCGTGGACTTCCTGCGCCAGCCCGCCCAGTACACCCAGCTGGGTGCCCGTATCCCCAAGGGCGTGCTGCTCGTGGGCCCTCCGGGTACCGGTAAGACCCTGCTGGCCCGCGCTGTGGCCGGGGAAGCAGGGTGTCAGTATCTGTCCATCTCCGGCTCCGACTTTGTGGAGCTGTATGTGGGCGTGGGTGCTTCCCGCGTGCGTGACCTGTTCGAGCAGGCCAAGAAAAGCTCCCCCGCCATCGTCTTCATCGACGAGATCGACGCCGTGGGCCGCCAGCGCGGCGCAGGCCTGGGCGGCGGTCACGACGAGCGTGAGCAGACCCTGAACCAGCTCTTAGTCGAGATGGACGGCTTCGCCTCCAACGAGGGCGTCATCGTCCTGGCCGCCACCAACCGGGCGGACATCCTGGACCCCGCCCTGCTGCGTCCCGGCCGGTTCGACCGGCAGATCTACGTCGGCCTGCCCGACATCAAGGGGCGGGAGGAGATCCTTCGCGTCCACGCCCGCAACAAGCCCCTGGCAGAGGACGTGGACCTGCGGACCATCGCCCAGGCCACCGTCGGCTTCACCGGCGCAGACCTGGAAAACCTGCTCAATGAGGCCGCCCTGCTCTCCGCCAGAGAAAAGCGGCCCTTCATCCGCATGGATGTGATCCACGAGGCCATGCTGAAGGTCATTGCAGGCCCGGAAAAGAAGAGCCGCGTCGTGCCCCCCCACGCCAAGAAGCTCACCGCCTATCACGAGGCCGGCCACGCCGTGGTCATCCACGAGCTGAAGACCCAGGACCCCGTGCATCAGATCACCATCATCCCCCGCGGTCCCGCGGGCGGCCTGACCATCTCCCTGCCCGAAGAGGACCGGATGTACCAGTCCCGCAAGGAATTGCAGGAGCGCATCTGTACCTGCCTGGGCGGCCGGGTGGCCGAGGAATTGGTGCTGGGCGACATCTCCACCGGCGCTTCCAACGACTTGCAGACGGCGACCTCCATCGCCCGCAGCATGGTGATGAAATACGGCATGAGCGACCGCCTGGGGGCCATCTCTTACGACAACGACCAGGAGGTTTTCATCGGCCGTAGCATGTCCCAGGCCCGCGCCTACTCCGAGGAGATCGCCGGGCTGATCGACGAGGAGATCAAGGCCCTGCTGGACACAGCCTACGCCCGCTGCCGCCAGATCCTCTCCGAGAACATGGCCGCCCTGGAGCGCACGGCCCAGTATCTGCTGGAGTTTGAGACCATGTCCGCCGACGACTTCAAGCTGGTCTTCGACGATCCCGATGCCTTAGAGCAGCGCAAAGCCGAGGAGCGCACCCAGCGGGAGCGCGAGGAAAGCGAACGCGCCGCCAAGGAAGCCCGTCTGAAAGCCGAACGGGAAGCCGAGCGTCAGCGCCAGCAGGAGGTGGCCGAGGCCATCTTCCAGGGCGAGCCCCCCAAGGACCAAAAGCCCCCCCAGACGCCGGACCCCTTCTAACGCGACATCCAGTATATCTTACAGAATACAAAAACTCCGAGGTCTTATCAGGTATATCTGATAGAACCTCGGAGTTTTTCTTGTTTGTCCAGTGTATCTTTGCTATACTAGAGGAAAACAACGGACAGGAGGGAAGGGCCATGATCAAACGAGAAACCTATCTGCGCCGCATTCGACCCTTTATCGGGGGAGACTTGGTGAAGGTGATGACGGGGATGCGCCGCAGCGGAAAATCCGTCATGCTGGAGCTCATCAAAGAGGAGTTGGTATCCCAAGGGGTCGACCCACAGCAGTTTATCGCCCTGAACTTTGAAGATATGCGCTATACCCACCTACTCACCGCCCAAGCGCTGCACGATGAGATCCTACAGCGCAAAGAGGGGATGCACGGAAAAGTGTATCTCTTTTTCGATGAAATTCAGGAAGTAGACGGTTGGGAGAAATGCATCAACTCCTTCCGGGTGGAGTTTGACTGCGACATCTACATCACCGGCTCCAACGCAAAACTCCTTTCCGGAGAACTGGCAACCTATCTGGGTGGGCGCTATGTGGAGTTTGTCATCTATCCCTTTTCCTTTGCGGAGTTTTTGGCGCTGTATCGCACAGTCTACCCGGAGACTTCTCCGGCCCAGGGCTTCCAGGCGTATCTGCTGCGCGGAGGGATGCCCTACCTCGCCAACCTGCGCTTTGAAGAGGCACCTTGCCGTCAATATTTAACCGATGTATTCAACTCCGTGCAGCTCAAAGATATCGTCAAGCGCAATAAGATTCGGGACGTGGACCTGCTGGAGCGCATCATCGCCTATGTCATGGCCAACGTGGGCACCACCTTCTCCGCCACAGCCATCTCAAAGTTTCTCAAAAACGAACACCGAAGGGTCTCCCCGGAGACGGTGCTGAACTATCTGAGAGCCTGCGCCGACGCCTATCTGTTTTACCAGGTAAAACGCCAGGACGTGCAGGGCAAACAAATTCTGGCCAGTCAGGAAAAGTATTATATCGCAGACCATGGCGTGCGGGAGGCAGTCTTCGGCGGGAACCTGCGGGACATCAATCTCATCCTGGAAAACATCGTCTTTCTGGAATTGCTGCGCCGAGGCTATACCGTCACCGTGGGCAAGTCCGGCGCTTTGGAAGTGGATTTCATCGCAGAACAGCGGGGGGAGCGTGTCTACATCCAAGTCTGCTACCTGTTGGCCGCACCGGAAACGGTACAACGGGAATTCGGCGTCTACGACACCATCCCTGACAACTTCCCCAAATACGTGGTCTCTATGGACGAGCTGGACCTGAGCCGCAACGGGATCCACCACAAAAACATCCGGGACTTTTTGCTGATGGAGCAATGGAACTAACGCCCAAAAACAGAAGGGGGGATCTTGTGACCACCCCTTCTGTTTTTCCTGTCTTCTTGTTTACATCTTCGCCTGCCCGTCGTGATAGGCCTGGCCGACCACGCCGCCCAGGAGGCGGTAGACGCGGCGGACCCGGTCATAGGCCAGGAAGTTGGCCTTGTCCGCGTCCACCAGGCCGTCCTCGCCCAGGATGGACTCATCGGCGCTCATGTTGACCACCCGGCCCGCAGGCCGCCGGGGCCGTCGGTGATCTCGGCCACCTCGCATTCTAAGGTGATGGGGAACTCCGCGAAGAGCGGGGCGTCCACAAACTCGCTCTTGAGGGGATGCAGGCCTGCCCGGGCGATCTTATCCGGGGTGGTGTTGCCGGAAACGAGGCCGACGTAGTCCGCCTCCACCAGGTGGGCCTGGTCTGCAAAGCTGACGGTGAAGGCACCCTTCTTCCGCAGGTTGGCGGTGGTCTTGTGCCCCTCGGAGATGTTCAGCTCCACGTAGACACTGCCGACCAGACCGCCCCAACCGACGTTCATGGCGTCGGGGGTCCCGTTTTCGTCATAGGTGCCGATCACCAGCACAGGCTGGGGATAAAACCCGATGTTCTGAAAATTCTTTCTCATGTTCTCTGTCTCCTTTTGAAATGAACTCAAAGCTGACGGCCCACGGTATAGGCCGAGCCGATGGCCGTCATCACACTGCCGACCTTGCCGCCGTCGCCCACCTGGTAGACGGCCACACCAGTGCCCTGCAATTCCTGGGCCAGAGAGGGGCGGGAGGCAAAGCCCACAGCCAGAACGATGTGATCGGCGGGGATCGCTTCCTCGGTGCCGTCAGCCGCAGTCGCCACAGCCCCCGTCTCCGTGACGCAGGTCAGGCGGGCACCGGTCTTCATGCTGACGTTCTGCTCGGCCAGCAGGTCCCGCAGCATGGAGCTGTTCATCTCCGGCACGGGGATGCCGGCGGATAAAATGTCCGGCAGGGCTTCCAAAATCGTCACGTGCTTGCCAGCCTGGGCATAGCCCAGGGCCGTCTCACAGCCGACCAAACCGCCGCCGACCACCAGGATGTTCTCGCCCGGCAGGTCCTTTCCGGTGAGGGCCGTGACGCAGTCCACGACGTTCTCGCGCTCGATGCCGGGGACCTTCGGCACGACGGGGGCCGCGCCCACGGCCAGGACCACCGCATCGGGCTTATGATACAGGACCGCCCGGGCGTCCAGCTTGGCCCCCAGCTCGATCTCTACATCCAGCTTCTTCAGCTGGCGCTGATACCACTGGTTCAGCTCGTTCAACTCTTTCTTAAAGTCGTGGGCCCCGGCGGGAATGAGATTGCCGCCCAGCCGGTTGCCCGCCTCGCAGAGGGTGACCTTGTGGCCCCGCAGCGCCGCACAGCGGGCGGCCTCCATCCCGGCCACGCCGCCGCCGACCACCAAGACATTTTTCTTGACCATAGCAGGCGTCAGGCCAAAGCTGGCTTCCCGCGCCGCCTGGGGATTCACCGCACACCCGGCTCGACGGCCGATCTTCAAGGCCCCGATGCAGCCCTGGTTGCAGCCGATGCAGGGGCGGATGTCCTCAGGACATCCCATGGCGACCTTTTGCGGATAGGCAGGGTCCGCCAGGGACGGACGGCCCAGCACGATGCCGTCAATGCTGCCCTCGGCCACGGCCTGGGCCGCCAGGTCAGGATCGTTCATGCGCCCGCCGCAGAGGATGGGGATCTTGACCACCTCTTTCGCGGCCTTGGCCAGGGGCAGGACCCGGCCCTTTTCCATGTAGCAGGGGGGTGCGGCATAATAGAAGGAGTCGTATTGGCCAAAGTCCACGCTCAGGCAGTCGTAGCCATAGGCTTCCAGACGCTTGGCGATCTCCAGGCCCTCTTCCAACGTCCGGCCTACCTCGTCCTCGCCGTGGAGGGAGGGGTGGTTGTAGCCCTTGATGTAGCTCTTGAGGGCCAGGCGCATGGACACGACAAAGTCGCTGCCGCAGGCGGCCTTCACCCCGTCCAGGATCTCACGGGCACAGCGCAGGCGGTTCTCTAACGCTCCGCCGTACTCGTCCGTCCGGTGGTTCATAAAGGTCATGGCAAACTGATCCAGCAGGTAGCCCCAGTGCATGGCGTGGACCTCGATGCCGGGGAAGCCGCACTGCTTCAGCAGCACCGCCGTGGCGATCATCTGGTCGATCTTCTGCTTGATCTGGTCCTTGGTCAGGGCGGGAGCGATGCGGGCCGGGTCGTGATAGTACGGGATCTCCGAGGGACAGAAGCAGCCCAGGGCGTTGCGTCCGTACCCCATGGACACCTGGGGCATCATCTTGGCCCCGTAGGCATCCAGGCGCTCCAGCAGCTCCACCGCCGAGCGCTGGAAGCTCTTGGGGGCTTTCAGGGGCTGCTTGCTGTCCAGAGGATGGACGGGGTCCACCAGCGTATCCGGGTGAAAGGCCCCGGTGAAAATGAGGCCAAAGCCGCCCTTGGCCCGCTCCTCAAAGTAAGCCAGGCCGTTCTCTGAGAACTCCCCAAAGGGGCCGTGGAGCGAGGGCAGGGTCAGGGGGCCGACGCAAAAGCGATTTTTGATGGTCAGCTTGCCGATCTGCAAGGGCTGTAACAGTGGTGCATAGGGAAACGTCATGGGTATCTTCCTCCTTATAATGTCCTTTCATAAAAATCCCAGGCATTTTGCCAGCACACCCGCTCGATCTGGCGGGGCGTGAAGCCGCCTTGTTCCAAGGCGCGGATGAGCCGGTCCATGTGACCGGCGTGTTCCAGCTCCAGGGGGCAGTCAATGCCGTCAAAATCCGAGCCGAGGGCGGCCAGTTCCTCCCCGCCCACGTCCATGACATGGCGGATGTGGCGGACGATGTCCTCCGTCCGGGAGAGCTCATGCGGCCCCAAAAAGGCGGAATAGAAATTCACGCCCACCAGGCCGCCGTTGTCGGCCAAGGCCTTGAGCATCTCGTCGGTCAAGTTCCGCCGGTGGTCCCGAAGGGCGCGACAGCAGGAATGGCTGGCCAGAAACGGCCGCTTGGCGTGGCGGGCCACGTCCCAGAAGCCGTCGTCGCCCAGGTGGGACACGTCGGCGATCATGCCCAGGCGTTCCATCTCTTCCAAAAACGCAAGACCCGTCTCCGTGAGGCCCCCCGGCTGGCCGTTGGGCTGGCCCAATTCATTGGGATAGTTCCAGGTCAGGGTGAGCATCCGCACCCCCACACGATAGAGGGTGCGGAGCAGGGACAGCCGGCCCAGGCAGACGCCGCCCTCCTCCACCGTCAGCAGACAGCCGAGTTTTTTCTCCCGGCGGGCAGCTTCCAAATCAGCGAAAGATAAGACGGGCTGGGCCAGGTCTTTGTTGTTCGCAAGCTCTTCCCAATATAGATCGGCCAGGGTCAAGACCTCCTGCAAAGGGTCGCGCCCCCCTTTGAGATTCACAAAGAGGGCAAAGTTTTGCAGAAGATAGTCACTGCCCTTTAATTTTTCCAAATCAATGTGACAGTCCGCCTGCCGCAAGCTACCCGGTTGCCCCGCCCGCCGGGTAGCCAACAGCCGGGAAACCGTATCACAGTGTAAGTCGATGAATGGCATTCATATCACCTCAATGGGAAATGACAGGCCACGCCCCGCGCCCCCTCTGTTTGCAGCTTCGGGACCTCCTGGGCACAGCGGGCCTGCGCGTAAGGACAGCGGGTCCGAAAGCGACAGCCGGAGGGCGGCGTCACCGGGCTGGGGATCTCCCCGGCCAGGGGCGGGCCGTTTTCATTGCGCCGCGTGGGGTCGGGCCGGGGGACGGCGGCGAGCAAGAGCTTCGTGTAGGGATGGCGAGGCGCGGTAAACACGTCTTCCGTCGGCCCGATCTCACACACCCGCCCCAGAAACATCACGCACACCCGCCCCGCGCTGTGGCGCACCACACTCAAGTCATGGGAGACCAACACATAGGTCAGGCCCTCATCCGCCTGTAAGTCTAACAGCAAGTTCAGCATCTGGGCCTGCACGGACACATCCAGGGCCGAAACAGGCTCATCGCAGACCACCAAGCGCGGCTCCACCGCCAAGGCCCTGGCGATGCCCACCCGCTGGCGCTGGCCGCCGGAGAGCTCGTGGGGATAGCGGCCCAGTAAATGCTTGGGCAGGCCCACCCGCTCCAGCAGAGCCTCTGCTCTGGCAGTATATTCCCCAGGTGGGCAGAGCTTGTGGATGCGCAGAGGCTCCGCCAGGATCTCCCCCACGTCCCAGCGGGGATTCAGGGCGGCGGCGGTGTCCTGAAAGACCATCTGCATCTGCCGCCGCAGGGCCCGTAATTCTTTGGGGGCGCATTGGGCCAGGTCCTGGCCGTCGAAGAGGACCTGCCCCTCCGTCGGTGGGAGCAGGCCCAGGAGCAGACGGCCCAGGGTGCTTTTGCCGCACCCGGACTCCCCCACCAGCGCCAGGGTCTCCCCCTCGTAGACGTGCAAGTCTACCTGGGAAACGCCGTGGAGAAGGGCCCCCTTTTTCCCCTTCACGGGGAAGTCTTTGGAGAGGCCCCGTGCCTCGGCTAAGATCGTTGGCATCGTTTTCCCTCCTCTCAGGTTACTTGGAAACATCGGACGAAATGCCCCCCGCCCACATCCCGCAGGGGCGGGACGCTCTGGGCGCAGGCTTCCGTGGCCCGGTCGCACCGGGGGCAGAAGCGGCAGCCGGGGGGCGGACAGCGCAGGTCAGGGACCGTGCCGCGAATGGTATACAGCGTCTCCTGCCCCCCTTCCAGGGCGGGGATGGCCTTCCGCAGGCCCTGGGTGTAGGGATGCTTGGCCTCCCGGAAGAGGGCAAACGTCTCCGCCGCCTCCACGATCTGCCCGGCGTACATCACATAGACCAGGTCACACAGCTGGGCCACCACACCCAGGTTGTGGGTGATGAGGAGAATGGCCGTGCCATGCTCCCGGCGCAGGTCGCCCATGAGGGAGAGGATCTGGGCTTGGATCGTCACGTCCAAGGCCGTGGTCGGCTCGTCGGCCAAAAGAAGCTCCGGCTCGCAGGCCATGGCCATGGCGATCATCACCCGCTGCCGCAGGCCGCCGGAGAGCTCACGGGGGTAGGCGTCGTACCGGGCCGCCGGGTCGGGGATGCCCACCTGCCGGAAGAGATCGATGGTCTTCGCCTTGGCGCTCTTCCGGTCCATCCCCCGGTGCAGGCGCAGGACCTCCGCCACTTGCCGGCCCACGGGATAGACGGGGTTGAGGGAGGTCATGGGGTCCTGGAAGATCATGGCCAGCCGGTCCCCCCGGAGCTTGCGGCGTTCTTTTTCCGACAGCTGGCGTAAGTCCCGGCCCTGGAAGCAGATCTCTCCCGC
>OHWK01000759.1_pt1 | contig 13827 bp, 8 predicted proteins | sample 1579761 | NCBI WGS metagenome assembly OHWK01 (sample SAMEA3882516, study PRJEB24775) | human gut metagenome | biome: human-associated habitat; feature: intestine environment; material: feces | place: Netherlands | collected 2009/2010 | reverse complement strand
GTCTTGCGTGGATTCCCTGTGCATCTGTTACTACATACTTAAATTCTTTCATGATTCAACACTCCTGTTCTTTAAAAAATATTTAGAAAATTAATAAGTTACTACTCTGCTTTCAATGGCTTTTTGAGTAATACAATTCCCGCCATTGCTACGACAGCTCCTACAACCAATGCTATCAAAAACATCAATGGATTGTCAATAATTCCGATGACAAAAATTCCTCCATGCGGAGCTCTTGATCCGCATCCAAACATCATGGATAATGCGCCTGCTATTGCAGAACCAACTATACATGGCGGAATGATTCGAAGCGGATCAGATGCTGCAAATGGAATGGCTCCTTCTGTGATAAAAGAAAGTCCCATGATGTAGTTTGTGATACTTGTCTGCTGTTCACTCTTTGTGAAACGGTTTTTAAAAAATGTGGTGGCAAGTGCGATTGCGATCGGTGGAACCATACCTCCGATCATAACAGATGCCATAATATCAAACTGTCCACTTGCGATGGATGCCGTTCCAAATACATATGCCGCTTTGTTGAACGGTCCGCCAAAATCAATGGACATCATACCTGCAAGAACCGCTCCCAGAAGCATCTTGCTGGATTCTCCCATTCCGGAAAGGACATTATTCAGCCAGGTGTTAAATGCTCCAACCGGTGGGTTTACGATAAAGATCATAAATGCTGCCATGATCAGAATCCCAAAGAATGGATACAGAAGAACCGGTTTTGTCCCTTCCAGAGTTTTCGGAAGCTTGTCAAACAGTTTCTTCAATCCGATCATCAGGTATCCTGCTGCAAATCCGGCGATCAGTGCACCGAAGAATCCGGATGAAATCCATGCGTCTTCTGCAAGGAATACAGAAGTTCCGGCTTTTGCAAGAAGTCCGCCTACAATACCAGGCATCAATGCCGGTCTGTCACCAATTGCCATTGCAATATAACCGGCAAGGATCGGGAACATCATCCCAAACGCTTTATTTCCAACGGTGTTGAAGAATTTTGCAAGTGGAGTTCCACTACCAAATGCTGCTGTACCTGCATTTGCACCGTCAACCAGGAAAGAAAGCGCGATCAGGATTCCACCGCCGATTACGAACGGAAGCATATGGGATACTCCATTCATCAGGCTCTTATAAATCTTGCGTCCGATGGTATCTCCGTCAGATGACGCACCACCCTCTTCTGTTGCTCCACCCTTGCTGTGATAAACTGGAGCATTTCCACTCAAGGCACGTTCGATCAGCTCCTGTGCTTTGTTGATTCCGTCAGATACCTTTGTACTGATCAGCGGCTTGCCGTCAAATCTTGCCATTGCGACATCCTTGTCGGCTGCAATGATGATACAGTCACAGGCAGCGATTTCTTCCGGTGTCAGTACGTTCTTGGCACCACCAGATCCGTTTGTTTCTACCTTGATGGTAACTCCCATTTCTTTCGCTTTCTTTTCCAGACCTTCCGCCGCCATGTAAGTATGGGCGATACCGGTCGGGCATGCGGTAACTGCGAGGATCTGATACGGTTTTGCAGATGCATCCGCCGGAGCTTCTGCTTTTTCTTCTGCTTCTTCCGGGAATTTTTCTTTCTCGGCTGCATCAACATAAGCAAGAAATTCATCAACATCCTTTGCATGAAGCAGCTTGTTTCTGAAATCCTCATCCATCAGAAGCATGGACAGACGACTGAGTACTTCCAGATGTACATTGTCCTCTGTATTCGGTGCTGCGATCAGGAAAATAAGGTATGCCGGTTCTCCGTCCAGAGAATCATAATCTACACCCTCCGGAAGTACCATGGCTGCAAGTCCCGGTGCGCTTACCGCTTCAGTCTTGCCATGCGGGATTGCAATGCCTTCACCAATTCCTGTAGTTCCTTCTTCTTCTCGTTTGAAGACGGTTTCACGATAGGTGTCAATGTCATTGATGTTCCCGCCTTCTGCCATCAGATCGACCATTTCACGGATGACCTGCTCTTTGGAGTCTGCCTTGCCATCGAGGCAAATACTTTGCTTTTTGAGTAAGTCTGTAATCTTCATCTTGTCATTCCTCCCATTTGCTTTTATATATGGTACACTTCTGCCGGTTCTCCAAGAAGTGCAACAATCTCATCTCTTGTAGCGAGCCACGAACAGAATGCCGAAGCGCTTCCTGCCGCCACACCCAGGCGGAATGCTTTTTCCATATCTTTTGTATTCAGATATCCGGTAATAAATCCTGCCACCATAGAATCACCTGCGCCAACAGAATTGACAACCTTTCCTTTCGGAGGCATGGTCTCATAGACTTTTCCATCCTTTGTCACAAGGATCGCTCCGTCACCTGCCATGGATACCAGTACATGCTGTGCTCCAAGTGCCTGTAACTTCTTCGCATAAATGATGATGTCTTCTTTTCTCTTCAGTTCTACGTTAAACATCTCACCTAACTCATGGTTGTTCGGTTTGATCAGAAACGGATGATATTTCATAACTTTTAAAAGAAGATCCTTGGTTGCATCCACTACAAAACGAATTTCTTTTCCGGAAAGTCTCTCCAGGATTCTCTCATAAATATCTTCCGGCAGAGTATTCGGAATACTTCCTGCAAGGATCAGTACATCGCCTTCTTCCAGCTTATCCAACTTTTCATATAATGCCTGAATTGCTTCTTCTGTGATAACCGGTCCCTGTCCGTTGATCTCAGTCTCAGTTCCTGCATTGATCTTTACATTGATTCGGCTATTACCTTCTTTTAACGGGATAAAATCTGTCTCACATCCGAACTCTTCCAGCATCTTTTCCAGTACATCTCCGGTAAATCCTGCCTTGAATCCAAGCGCTTTGCTCTTAAGTCCCAGATTGGAAAGGATCACAGATACGTTGTTTCCTTTTCCTCCCGGATAGATATGTTCGCTTGTTGTCCGGTTGATCTCTCCCGGGATCAGCTGATCTGCCTGTACCACATAGTCCAAAGACGGGTTAAATGTCACTGTGTAAATCATTATTTTGCAACCTCCACAATATTTTTATATTTGTTAAATGTAGCATCCTTAAGCTTTGTTGTAATGATGTCCACTGCATCCAGTTCTGAAAATGTTACCGGTGCTACCTGACCGAATTTGGTTGAATCTGCAAGGATGTAAGCCTTTGCGCTTCTTAAGATTGCCATCTCTTTGATCGCAGCCTCCCGGATATCCGGTGTGGTGCATCCACTCTCTATATGAATCCCATTGGTTCCGAAGAATCCTTTTGTGAAATGGTATCTTCCCAGGGTTTTCATTGCTTCCTCTCCGACCAGTGCCAGCGTTGCTTCTTTTAATTCCCCACCGATCAGATAAACTATACAACCTTTCTGTGTCAGCTTCTTCGCATGCATGATTCCGTTTGTCACATACACAGCGTCCTGCTCTGTCAGGAAATCAATCAGGAAATCCGTGGTCGTTCCGGCATCGATATAAACAAAATCATCTTTTTCAATCAGAGATGATGCATACTTTCCGATCTGCACCTTTTCATCAATGTTCAGATCCTGTCTGACTGCAACAGATTCATCTCTGGTGTACTGCGCCATATTGACTGCGGTTGCACCACCATGTACCTTGATCAGCTTTCCTTTTTTATGAAGTGTTGTCAGATCTCTTCGTATCGTTGACTCTGACATATCCAGAAGCTCGGTCAGTTCCTGAACAGTGATTGTCTTGTGTTCATTCACTAATTTCAGAATTTCACTGAATCTTTCTTCTGCAAGCACTTATCTCACCTCCATTTCGACTGGTTATGACTGATTTATTCAATTGTATTTTATATTTCAGTCATTTTCAATCATTTATTTTCTTTTTCGTTCATCTTTAGGTCTAATATATCGCCTTTTTCAGTCAAAGTCAATCATTTTCAATCATAAATAACTACCAAAAAAATAGGGATGATTTTGTGCATTTTTATGGGTGTGGAATCGGTGGTGCCAGAGTTCCGACTTGTGTTTCATCTCCATTGCACTCAACGGAATTGGAAATGGATATAGTCGGAACGGAACTCTGGCTTCTACGTTACTGGCAAAATGCAGCAAAAGGCTTTGTTTAACCTAACCAAATGCAAATTTATACTTTTCTCTTATATGCAAAAAAGCCAAAGCACTTTTTTAAGTTATATTGAATGATAACTTATCTTTAAGTACTTTGACTTTCTATTTAGGCAAAATCAAACAGGGATAACTGATTGGTCTCCGGGAGGTCGCCCAGCAAACCCATATCTGCCATCAAGTCAACCAATGTCTTGCTGACTTTTGTTCTCTGACGGAAATCATCTTTAGAGAGGTATGGTCCGTCTTTAGCGGCAATTTCCATAGCCTCGGCGGCTTTATCGCCCATGCCGTCAATGGTGTTGAACGGTGGAAGGAGCTTGTCGCCGACGATCTGGAACTTGGATGCTTTGGATTTGTAGATATCGATCGGTAAAAAATCAAATCCTCTGGCATACATTTCCAGTACATTTTTCATATCTTTTAAGGTATCCTGATCTTTTTTACTGAGCTGATTGAGTTCTGCTCTTCTTTTATATTCTTTCATATGGTAGAGAAGTTTTTCTTTTCCCTGTCCCATCAGTTCGTAAGAGAATGCAGATGCACGGATTCCGAAGTATGCCGCATAATAAGCAAGCGGATAATTGATCTTGCAGTAGGCAATCCGGTATGCCATCATGACATAAGCTGCAGCATGGGCTTTCGGGAACATGTATTTGATCCGCTCACAGGACCAGATATACCATTCCGGCACGTCATGCTCCAGCATATCTTTTTTAAACTGTGACCACTCTTTACATTTTCCTTTTGCGACGGTTCCTTTACGCACACGTTCCATGATTGTGAAGGATTCTTCACTTTCAACACCTTTGTTGATCAGATAAGTCATGATATCATCACGGGTACAGATTGCCGTGGAAATGGTTGCCTTTCCTTCTTCAATCAGGGTCTGTGCATTGTTCAGCCACACATCTGTTCCATGAGACAGACCTGAAATACGGATCAGGTCCGAAAGCGTCTTTGGCTTGGTATCAATTACCATCTGGATAACAAAATCTGTACCAAACTCCGGGACTCCCAGACAACCAAGCGGACATCCGTCAATGTCCTCCGGTGTGATACCGAGCACCTCTGTTCCTGCAAAAAGTCCCATTACACCTGGATCATCCAATGGAATATCAGTCGCTTTAAATACATTATTCACTCCATCGTATTTATTGTCCATCGCATCGGAATTGATCAGCTCTTCCAGCGTTTTGATCATGGTCGGATCATCGTGTCCGAGAATATCCAGTTTCAAAAGGTTGTGGTCGATGGAATGATAATCAAAATGAGTGGTGATAATATCGGTCGTCATATCATTTGCCGGATGCTGGATTGGAGTGAAAGAGTTAATGTCCTCTCCATGCGGAAGAACTACGATTCCCCCCGGATGCTGTCCGGTACTTCGGCGGATTCCGGTACAGCCAGCTACGATACGATCGATCTCGCAGTTTCGCTTACGGTCACCACGCTCCTCATAATAATTCTTCACATATCCATAAGCCGTCTTTTCTGCAAGTGCGGCAATGGTTCCGGCACGGAAGGTCTGACCTTTTCCGAAAATAACCTCCGTATACTTATGCGCTTTACTCTGGTAATCTCCGGAGAAGTTCAGGTCGATATCCGGCTCTTTGTTTCCCTTGAATCCAAGGAAAGTCTCAAATGGAATGTCAAATCCGTCTTTGACCAGCTTCTGTCCACAGACCGGACAGTTCTTATCCGGCATATCGTGTCCACAGCCACCCACATATTTTTTCACTTCTTCCGAATCAAAATCACTATAGTGACAATTGCTGCAATAGTAATGTGGAACCAGAGGATTGACCTCCGTGATTCCTGCCATAGTTGCAACGAATGAAGATCCTACCGAACCACGGGATCCTACCAGGTAACCATCCTCGTTGGATTTCCATACCAGCTTCTGCGCAATGATATACATAACCGCAAATCCATTGGAAATGATGGAATTCAGTTCTCTTTCCAGTCGTTCATGTACGATCTCCGGAAGGGGATCCCCGTACATAGAATGGGCTTTATTATAACAGATATCTCGCAGCATCTGGTCGGAATTCTCAATAACCGGAGGACACTTATCCGGGCGGACCGGAGAAATCTTCTCGATCATATCCGCGATCAGATTGGTGTTCCTGATCACAACTTCATACGCTTTTTCCGAACCAAGGTAGGCAAATTCATCCAGCATTTCCTCCGTTGTACGAAGGTATAGTGGTGCCTGCTTATCGGCATCTCCAAATCCTTTTCCTGCCATGATGATCCGGCGGTATACCTCATCTTCCGGATCCATGAAATGTACGTCACAGGTTCCCACGACCGGTTTGTGGAACTGCTCCCCAAGATGCACGATCTTCCGGTTCAGATCCATGATATCTTCCATAGAATTGACCGAAGTTACTTTGTCACTCTCTACCATAAATGCATTGTTTCCAAGCGGCTGGATTTCCAGATAGTCATAAAAATCCACGATCTTCGCGATCGTCTCATCCGGCTTTCCATCCAGAAGTGCACGGTAAAGCTCTCCGGCTTCGCAGGCACTTCCCACGATCAGACCTTCCCGGTGCTCATTTAGCACACTTTTCGGGATACGGGGTCTGCGGTTATAGTAAACCAGATGGGATGCAGAAACAAGCTGATACAAATTCACACGACCAATGTCATTTCTTGCAAGAATAATGACATGATAAGTCGGAAGCTTTTTAATAGAATCCGGGTTCAGATCCCCAAATTCATTAACTTTTGCAAGCGTTGTCAGTTCCCATTCTTTGAGCATCTGCACAAATTTCACAAAGATTTCTGCCGTGCAGCCTGCATCATCAACTGCGCGGTGATGATTCTCCAGGGAAATATTTAAAGCTTTTGCAACGGTATCCAGCTTGAAACGGTTCAGTGCCGGAAGAAGGACACGGGCAAGTGCAACGGTATCTACATAAGTAAAATCAGCCTCAATCTTCTGCCTTTTGCAGTTCTGCTCGATAAATCCCACATCAAAAGAAGCATTATGCGCCACCAGAACCGCATCGCCAATAAATTCTATAAACTGCGGCAAGATCGTCTCAATATCCGGCGAACCGATGACCATCTCATCAGTGATACCGGTAAGTTCCGTGATACGGAACGGGATCGGACGTTTCGGATTGACAAAGGTACTGAACTTATCTGTAATCTTACCGTCTTCCACTTTTACCGCGCCAATCTCGATGATCCGATCAGTCACAGCGGAAAAACCGGTTGTCTCGATATCGAATACCACGTAAGTGCCTTCCAGGTCCTGTCCTTTTTCGTTCTCTGCGATCTTAGTCAGATCATCTACCAGATATCCTTCCACTCCATAAATAACTTTAAATGGATCATCCTTATCCAGATCCTCGATCACATGATTGGCATCGGTAAACCCCTGCACCACACCATGATCGGTGATCGCAATCGCCGGGTGCCCCCAGTCATGTGCTCGCTTTACCAGATCTTTTGCCTCGGAAACACCATCCATATCGCTCATCTTGGTATGGCAGTGAAGCTCCACGCGTTTTTCCGGATACTTGTCTTTTCTTGTTACACGGAAATCCGAAGTTTTGCGGATTCCGGTTACAGAACCAATGGTCAGCTCTCCATCAAATTTATCAATCGTCGTAACTCCTTTGATTTTCAGAAATACACCTTTTTTAATCTCCGCAAGCAGATCCGGGAGCTGGTCATTGCGGGTAAACATCTTGACCATGATCGTGTCGGTAAAGTCGGTCACGGCAAACATGACGATTGTCTTTTCGTTCCGGATCTCACGGGTATCAAAGCTGATCACCTGTCCCCGGAAAGTAATCTCACCCATCTCTCCGGTAACTGTCTTCAGCTCGATCGGCATATCATCAAAGTCCCGTCCATAGATTACGTTCGGGTCATCGGAGCGCTTGAGCGGATAATCCCGACGCACAAAGCTTCCCTTGCCACTTTTGAACCCACTGGACTTTCCTGCAAATTCCTGCTTTTTCGGAGTCTCCGGTTTCTTCTGTTCCTGTTTATTCTGCGTACTTGATGCATCTGCTTCTTTAGCGGCATCTTCTGCTTTTTCCGCTTTCTTCTTTGATATGCCTTCCGTTTCTTTTGCTTTCGCCGCCTCTTCCGTAGCATGCTGTGCCTGCAGCTTCTGATTCCTTTCCCTGATCGCATCTACTTCCTGCTGAAGCTGCATCTCATTGAATTTCTTGTATTTGCTCTCTTTCACCTCTTCGTAGTCGATCTCCACATCCACCGGCACATGGAAACGGTTCTCAAAGACATCCTTCAGATAGCTGGTGATCTCGCTGGTCTTTCCCTCTGCAACAATCGTGTCCGCCATAGTCAGACACATAGTACGCTCCCCTTCGAAGCGGCACTTCGCCTTCTGGAACATATTCTTCTCCAGCACACTTTTCTGTTCCAGTTCAAAAAGGATACTCTCCTTATACGCATGCATCAGGTTCTCCGGCGTATACTGCTCGGAAAGCCGGTATTCCTCGACGATCGTCACCGGAATATTCCCCTGCGAAAACAGCTGCTCCTCAATCTGATCCTCCACATAACATACCGTCTTCTTCGGGATCAAATGGGTACTGTAAATATAAACCTTGATATGATTTCTGGCTGAAGTGGAGGTGATTTTCGTCACCTCCACCTTTTCAAACAGCATATGGCTGTCGTTATCCATATTCAATGTTGGAAACACATCAAAAAATAGCTTTGTCATCTTCTATTCGCCCCAATGTTCCAGTTCATTACGAAGTGCATCTAAAAGCTCATCCTCTTTTACCTTACGGATGATCTCTCCCTTCTTGATCAGAAGTCCTTCACCGATTCCTCCTGCGATTCCGAGATCTGCCTCTCTTGCTTCTCCAGGACCATTTACCACGCATCCCATCACTGCAACCTTGATATCAAGTGGATATTCAGCAACCATCGTCTCTACTTTATTGGCAAGTCCGATCAGATCAATCTTGGTACGTCCACAGGTCGGGCAGGATACAACTTCAATTCCTCCTTTTCTAAGTCCCAGTGCTTTCAGGATCAGTTTTGCACTCTTGATCTCTTCTAATGGATCCCCTGTCAGCGATACACGAATCGTATCTCCGATTCCCTGATAAAGGATGATTCCAAGTCCTACTGAAGATTTAATATTGCCTGAAAGCAGCGTCCCGGACTCGGTGATTCCCACATGCAACGGATACGGGCATTTCTTTGCGATCAGCTCATGCGCTTTTACACACATCATGACATCTGAGGACTTAATACTGACCACCAGATTGTCATAGCCCATGTTCTCGATCATGTGTACCTTGTCAAGTGCACTTTCCACGATTCCCTCTGCAGTCACACCACCATATTTTTCCAGAAGGTTCTTCTCCAGCGAACCACTGTTCACCCCGACACGGATCGGAATCTCGTATTCTTTTGCTTTCTCCACAACCGCACGGACTCTGTCCTCACTTCCGATATTCCCCGGATTGATACGGATTTTATCTGCACCGTTTTCAATTGCAGCGATCGCAAGACGATAATCAAAATGTATATCTGCAACCAGTGGAATATGGATCTGTTTCTTAATCTCTTGTAAAGCCTGTGCTGCTTCCATATTCGGAACTGCACAGCGGATAATCTCGCATCCTGCCTTTTCCAGAGCAAGAATCTGTGCAACTGTAGATTCCACGTCCTCTGTCTTTGTATTTGTCATGGACTGGATCGCTACCGGATTGCCTCCACCGATCTTTCTTCCTCCGATATTTATTACTTTTGTCTCCTTCCTTGTCATCTGCTTTTAACCTCCTGTTCTCACACAAAACCCTCTGCCTGCGGACTTTCGTGCCCACAGAGAGAGGGTTCTCTTTATTTGTCTGCTTTTTCAAAAATCATCTGGTCCCCATAATCCCACTCGGTAAGTGTAAGCTCGGTTCCGTCCACACTGTAATTGAATGTAGTGAGTACAGAATTGATCGCCTGCTCTACTTCCGATGCAGTTACATTATCACCAAGTTCTTTCGCTGTCTCATCCAGCTCTTCCTGCTTTACAGTAAATGTAATCTGCTTTGCCTTGATATCCAGTGTATATCCAAGTTCCACATCCACATCCTTACCATCGATCAGGTTCTTCCAGTCAAGCTCTGCTTCATTATGGTCATCTACTTCCAGTATCATATCACTCTCATCATGCTTCCACTTTCCTTCCAGCGGATTTCCGAAAAATCCCTGGTAAATGAAATATCCAGCCACGATAATGATCAGAACGGTCGTAATTCCTGTCACATAGTTCCACACACGGCTTCTTTTATCTTCATCATTCTTTGCAATAATCATAGAATCAAGCCCTCCACATCATGTCAATCTTATAATTCATTATACGGGTTTTAACTTTCACTGTCAACGGGGACTGCAAAGAAGAAGATTCAATGTGACTGACGCCATAAAAATCTTATATTCAATTACTGAATATGCGGAAATACCGGTTTGAGTGCCGGATAAATCTGACGGAACTCTTGGTATCTCTTTTCGTATTTTTCAACCAGTTCTGCTTCCGGTTCTACGGTATCTACAATCTTAACCAGCTTGTCAGCTGCTGCTTCTACGCTTTCGTATTCGCCGCATCCGACTGCTGCAAGGATTGCACCTCCAAGTGCCGGTCCTTCTTCGCTCTCGATGATATCCACTTTCAGGTTCATGATATTGGCGATCATCTTTCTCCAAAGAGGACTCTTTGCTCCACCACCGCAGATCTTGGTACGTTCAATCTTGATTCCAAGGCTTTTTGCAACTTCAAGGGAATCACGGAGTGCAAATACAACTCCCTCCAGTACTGCCTGCATCATATCTGCTCTTGTGGTATCCATCGTCATACCGGTAAAGGTAGCTCTTGCATATGGATCATTGTGCGGTGAACGCTCTCCCATCAGATATGGAAGATAGAACACATGGTTCTCACCTAGCTTTGTAATATCTTTCTGCTCTGCTGCAAAATCATCCGTGTGAAGAATCTCTTCTGCCCACCATTTATTGCAGGATGCAGCACTTAACATGCATCCCATCAGATGATAATGACCGTCTGCATGTGCAAAAGAATGCAGAGCATTGTTCTTATCCACGCCGAAGTTTGCACTGGAAATAAAGATGGTTCCGGATGTTCCAAGAGAAATGTTGCATCTTCCGTCACCAACTGTTCCTGTTCCGACAGCTGCAGCTGCATTATCGCCTGCTCCTGCAATAATTTTTACATTTTCAGAAAGTCCGAGTTCTGCTGCTACTTCCGGCTTCAGACTTCCCACAACTTCGTAGCTTTCATAAAGCTTCGGAAGCTGTTCTTCTGTTACGCCGCAGATGTCCATCATTTCTTTGGACCAGCATTTGTGTTCTACATCCATCAGAAGCATGCCGGATGCATCCGAATAATCAGAGCAGAAGCTTCCTGACAGGCAGTATGCCAGATAATCTTTTGGAAGCATGATCTTTGTGATCTTTGCAAAATTCTCCGGCTCATTTTTCTTTACCCACAGGATCTTTGGTGCGGTAAATCCAGTAAATGCAATGTTTGCTGTGTATTTAGAAAGCGTTTCTTTTCCGATCTCGTTATTCAGATAATCCGTCTCTTCTGTGGTACGTCCATCGTTCCAGAGAATTGCCGGGCGGATGACCTGGTCGTCTTTATCCAGAATGACCAGTCCGTGCATCTGTCCACCAAAGCTGATTCCTGCAACCTGGCTCTTATCACACTCAGAAGTCAGTTCTTTGATGCCTTCTACGGACTGGGTAAACCAGTCTTCCGGATGCTGTTCTGACCAGCCCGGATGTGGGAAGTATAATGGGTATTCTTTTGAAACAATTTTTTTGATGTCGCCTTTTTCATCCATTAACAGAAGTTTTACTGCGGATGTTCCAAGGTCTACGCCTATATAGAGCATAATGTTCCTCCTTGTTAGGGTTTTTATATCAACCTGACGGATTCGAGGGATTGTGACCAGATTATAGAAAATAAATATTGCATCTTCCAATCGGCAAAGCATTCCGATGAGCCTCTTAGGGCGGAAATTGTATCAGCAATGGCTTCCACAATTTCTGAGTCTCATCTTCATTGCCTCAAATGGAATCTGCCATATTTATTTTCTATAATCTGGTCCTCAAGACATTGAACCGCCTGCTTGAAACATAAATCCTGTTTTTAATTCGTGTTTCTTTGTACTATAAAGGGGCGGGTTCATTCAACCGCCCCTTATATGATTGTGTATAGTTTTAATTAGCCCCAAGGATTTTCTGTTGGGTAACGTACACCTTTTGGCTGGTTGTAGCCGATTTCGTCTACCGGTACTCCGATGTATTTGAATACTTCGTAAAGTGCTTTTCCGTAATGTCCGAATGCTACGGCTCCGTGATGCGGGAAGTTCTTTTCGATCAGTACATGACGATAGAATCTGCCCATTTCCGGAATTGCGAAGATTCCGATTGCTCCGAAGGAACGTGTTGCTACTGGAAGGACTTCACCGTGTGCAATGTAAGCTCTCAGTACATTGTCTGATGTGCTCTGCAGACGGAAGAATGTGATATCTCCAGGTTTGATATCTCCTTCAAGTGTTCCCTGTGTTACTTCAATCGGAAGAGATCTTGCCATGATCATCTGGTATTTCATCTCGCAGAATGAAAGTTTGGATGATGCAGTATTTCCACAGTGGAATCCCATGAATGTATCTTTCAGTGTGTAATCGAATTTGCCCTTAATGTCTTCTTCATAAAGGTCGGCCGGTACAGAGTTGTTAATATCAAGGAGTGTTACAGTGTCTTCACTTACAACTGTTCCGATGAATTCGCTGAGTGCTCCATAGATATCTACTTCGCAGGATACCGGAATTCCCTGTGCTGTCAGACGGCTGTTGACATAGCATGGTACAAATCCAAACTGTGTCTGGAATGCCGGCCAGCATTTTCCTGCAATTGCAACATATTTGCGGGAACCTTTGTGCGCCTCAATCCAGTCAAGCAGTGTCAGTTCATACTGTGCAAGTTTCTCTAAAATTTCCGGTTTCTTGTTACCGGCTCCAAGTTCTTCTTCCATCTCTTTTACAATTGCCGGAATTCTTTCATCTCCGGCATGTTTGTTAAATGCTTCAAACAGGTCAAGCTCTGAGTTTTCTTCAATCTCTACTCCGATATTGTAAAGCTGCTGGATCGGTGCGTTACATGCAAGGAAGTTCAGCGGTCTTGGCCCGAAGCTGATGATCTTTAAGTTGTTAAGTCCGATAACAGCTCTTGCGATCGGTTCAAATTCATGGATCATATCTGCGCATTCTTCTGCTGTTCCAACCGGATATTCCGGAATGTATGCTTTGACATTACGAAGCTTTAAGTTGTAGCTTGCATTTAACATACCGCAGTATGCATCTCCACGTCCCTGAATCAGGTTATTGCCGCTCTCTTCTGCTGCTGCAACGAACATCTTTGGTCCATCGAAGTGTTTTGCAAGAAGCGTCTCTGAGATCTCCGGTCCGAAGTTTCCAAGATATACAACCAGTGCATTACATCCGGCTTTCTTAATATCTTCCAGAGCCTGTACCATATGGATTTCGCTTTCCACGATACAGATCGGACATTCATAAATGTGTTTTTCTCCGTATTTTTCTTTGTAAGCTTTCATAAGTGCTTCTCTTCTTGATACAGAAAGGCTTTCCGGGAAACAGTCACGGCTTACCGCAACAACTCCGATTTTAACTTCTGGCATGTTATTCATGATCTTTTCCTCCTAAACAAGGACTTTCGTCCGCTTATTTT
>OHWK01000758.1_pt1 | contig 13839 bp, 12 predicted proteins | sample 1579761 | NCBI WGS metagenome assembly OHWK01 (sample SAMEA3882516, study PRJEB24775) | human gut metagenome | biome: human-associated habitat; feature: intestine environment; material: feces | place: Netherlands | collected 2009/2010 | reverse complement strand
TCCCCGCCCTTGACAAGGACGAGGAGCCTGGGTTATACTATGAGCAGAAGAGCTGCCGCGGCTTGAGCGGTTGGCCTTTAGGTTTTTGAAAATGGTAACCGTCAGGCTGGCTCCCTGGCGGTTACTTCTTTTTGAAGATCTGAATGATCAGACCAACGATGCCGATGATCACCAAGCTATACTGAAACAGATCGCTGTAAGTTACCATGGTATCACCCCCTCAGAAAAACGTCGGGGGAAATTGAAGTTTTTACCCCCGCGGGGAGGCACAACCGTCAGTTCCGGGCAGACTCTACTCAAAACCCAAAACGAGTATAGCATAAATCGACATGATCCGCAACAAAAAAGAAACTCCCCGCCCTTGACAAGAGCGAGGAGCCTGGGGTATACTATGAGCAGAAGATCTGACCGGACAAACGGTTTGCCCCGAAGATTTATGGAACTAGTCCACAGTGACCGTCAGGATTGCCCCCTGACGGTCACTTCTTTTCGCAAAAAGAAGCTCCCCGCCCTTGACAAGGACGAGGAGCCTGGGTTATACTATGAGCAGAAGAGCTGGCCGTTTGCGGACGGTCGGCCCTATAAGTTGTTAGGAACTTAGTCCCTCGTAACCGTCAGGCCGGTACCCTGGCGGTTACTTCTTTTTGTTGAAGATCTGAATGATCAGAGCAACAATACCGATGATAACGAGACTATACTGAAACAAATCACTATAGGTCACCATGGCCATCACCCCCTCGGAAAAACGTCGGGGGGACTCGAAGTTTTTACCCCCGCACGAGGGCAAACCGTCAGTTCCGGGCAGATTCGACTCAAAACCCGGCGTCAGTATACCATATTTAAATAGTATACGCAAGAAATGATTTTCCGGATTCGACGGGTTTCGTGGGAATCCATCAAATATAGTATCGTATGATAAAGAGAAAGGACGCAGGTGGTTTCGCCTGCGTCCTTTCTACATAATTCTACATCTTGCTCGGTGTATATTTGGTCACTGATGGTCCACTTTATACATGTACTCCAGCAGATCAACGGTCTTGGCGGAGTAACCGGCTTCGTTGTCATACCAGGCCACGACTTTGACAAAGTGGTCGTTGAGGGAGATGCCTGCCTTGGCGTCGAAGATGGCGGTGTGGCGGTCGCCCAGGAAGTCGGTGGAAACGACGGCCTCATCGGTGTAGTCTAAGATCCCGGCCATGGGGCCCTGTGCGGCGGCCTTCATGGCGGCGCAGATCTGGTCATAGGTGGCGGGGGTCTCCAGCTCGGCGGTCAGGTCCACCACGGACACGTCCAGGGTGGGCACCCGCAGGGACATACCGGTGAGCTTGCCGGACAGGCTGGGGATGACCTTGCCCACGGCCTTGGCGGCGCCGGTGGTGGAGGGGATGATGTTGCCGGAGGCAGCGCGGCCGCCTCGCCAGTCTTTTTTGGAGGTGCCGTCCACGGTCTTCTGGCTGCCGGTGATGGAGTGAACGGTGGTCATCAGGCCCTCTTTGATGCCGAAGGTGTCGTGCAGGACCTTGGCCACGGGAGCCAGACAGTTGGTGGTGCAGGAGGCGTTGGAAACGAAGTCCATGCTCTTGTCATAGGATGTGTTGTTCACGCCCATGACGAACATGGGGGTGTCATCCTTCGAGGGGGCGGTCAGCAGGACTTTCTTGGCCCCGCCGTCCAGGTGGCCCTTCATCTTTTCTGCGGTGGTAAACTTGCCGGTGCTCTCGATGATATACTCCGCGCCGACAGAGCCCCAGGGGATCTCGCCCGGCTCCTCACAGTGGAACACGCGGATGCGGCGGCCGTTGACGATCAGGTCGTCGCCCTCCCAGCTCACCTCGCCCTGGAACCGGCCGTGTACGCTGTCGTACTTCAGCAGATACGCCATGTAGTCCGGGGTCTGGCTGTGGCTGTTGATGCCGACGAACTCAATGTCCGGCCGTTCGCTCCCCAACCGAAGCACCAGGCGGCCAATTCTGCCGAATCCGTTAATGCCTACTTTCATACCCATTGTCGCTTAAATCCTTTCCGCATCATAATTCTTATATTTGCCCGTCAAGGCGACTACATTATACCCCATCTTTCGCCAAGATGAAAGAGAAAGTTTCTCTTTCCCCCAGCTTTTCTTCTCTCGACCTTTTTCGACAAAATTCTTGTTTTTCTTTCCAATATTTGTTACACTAAAAATTAGAAGGAACAAACGAATCTTCTAGCCCCTTTTGACTTGTTATCCTTCCATTTCCCTTTCATTTCCAAGGAGTTGACGCTATGGATTTTCTCACAGACCGCTTGAGCGAACAGTATGGCAGCTTCCCGGAGGCCGTCATTTTTCTGTACGCCGGCCAGATCCTCTATTCCAATGAAGCCGGGCAGGCCCTGCTGAAAAAGGAAGACTTCCCCCAAGATCTGCTGCCCGCCCTGGCCGAGCACCCCGGCGGCATGGAGATCGCCCTGGGAAAGACATTTTATTTTGTGACGGTCTCCCAGCTTCAAGAGGGCGACCTGCTGGTCCTGCGGGATCTGGACCCTCCGCCGGAGAAGAAGCATCCTTTTTCCAATGCCGTCTATCGTATGCGCGAGTGCCTGTCAAACCTTTCCGCGACCCAGTGGAAAATGCAGCAGGTCCTGGAGGACAACGGCCTGCTGGACGGTCTGGAGCAGGACCTGGCCAACCAAAACCGCCTGGTCTTTCAGATGCTCCGCCTGACCCGCCAAGCCGAGCTGACCCAGGAGCTGAACTACAAATCCTTCCCCCGCGAGGAGGGCTTTGACCTGGCCATGGTCTGCCAGGGCATGGCGGATGAGGCCACCTGGCTGGCCGACCTGGCCGGGGTCCGCTTCTCTTACAGCACCAACGTGGACCATCTGCCGTTCAAGGGCAGCAAGTCTCTGCTGACGCAAATGCTCCTGGCGCTGGTCTCCAACGGCGTTCGGGCCGCGGGCAAGGGCGGCGAAGTGGAGATGAAGTTCCATGCAGAAAATGGCCGCTGCGTCATCTCCGTTCGGGATACCGGCGTCGGCATCCCGGAGGACCGCATGTCTCACCTTTTTTCCGGGGAGGCCACGGAGGAAGTGCCCCGCCCCGGCGAGGGGGCCGGTCTCGGTCTGTACAACGCCCAGCGCATCGTCGCCCTTCACGGCGGCGTCATGGTCGCCCAGAGCAGCCAGGACGGCGGCGCCTGCCTGGTCGTCTCCCTGCCCATCATCGTCCCCACCAGCGTCCCCGCCCGAAACAACCCCGGCTATGACAACCTGGGCGGCTATTCTCCCATCCTCATCGAGCTGAGCGACACACTTCCTTGGCAGGCGTTTTTACCCAAAAACATCAAGCATCCCCACTGAAAAAATCCAGAATTTAGAAAATTCGTCCGCATTTGCGGGCGTTTTTTCTGCCCAAAAATCGACTAAATTTTTCCATTTTTTCGTGGGAAGCCCGTGGGAAAGGACGCACCGTTCGGCCCCGTCCCAGCCCCTGGCCACAGAAGAAGGTTCTGTCCCTGGTTCTCTGCGTGGCTATGATGCTGTCCGTCATGGTCGTAGGGGCCGGGGCGGCGTTCTCTGATCAGTCCAAGATCAAGAACACTGAGGCTGTCGATGCTTGTACTGCACTGAACATCATCGGCGGTTACCCCGACGGCTCTTTCAAGCCCGAGGGCAACATCACCCGCGCTGAGGTCACCAAGATGATCTGCGTGGCACTCAACGGCGGCAAGGAGCCTAACCTGGCTACCAACGCCACCCCCACTTTCTCCGATGTGCGCACCAACGCCAACTCCGCTTGGGCTGAGAAGTACATCGAGTCCTGCTATGCACAGGGCATCGTCTCCGGTGTCGGCGGCGGCAAGTTCGCTCCTGCTGGCAACGTGACCGGCACCCAGCTGGCTAAGATGTTGCTGGTGTCTCTGGGCTACAACCCCGACATCGAGAAGTTCACCGGCAACGCTTGGGCTACTAACGTCAACATCATTGCAACCCAGAAGGGCCTGTATGAGGGCCTGGAGAGCATCGATGTTTCCGCTGCTCTGACCCGCGACAACGCTGCCCAGATGATCTGGAACGCTCTGAAGGCTGGCGAGGTCAAGTATGAGTACACCCTGGTTTCCGAGAATGGCACCCTGGTCTCCAAGACCACTCTGGTCGACAAGAAGGATACCAACGGCAAGGACCTGACTCTGCTGAAGGATAAGTATGCTGTTTCTATCGTTGAGGATGTTACCCTGCTGAATGTTGACCAGGATGACAAGGGCACCTACAGCGTGAAGACTGACGGCGCTTCTTACACCAAGGTTGAGAAGGACCCCTCCGAGCTGATGGGTCAGAAGGTCATTGTCCTGGTGAAGGACAGCGACAACAAGGTCTTCGGCATCTATGCTGACAAGGACTCCAAGGTGGTCGCTACCGGCTCTATCGGCCAGCTCGATAAGGTCAACAACGACACCAAGAAGATCAAGCTGGACGGCACTGAGTACAAGCTGGCCAACGAGATCACCAACACCAGCGTGAAGTTCACCAACAACGCTGCTACTGATTCCGATTACAACACCCTGTCCAAGGTTGTTGCTAAGAAGAACGACACGCCTGCCTACACCATCAAGATGATCGACAACAACGACGATGGCAAGATCGACGCTGTGATCGTGACTCCTACCATGGTCGAGAAGGTCACCTATGTTGGCAAGACCAGCGTGACCGCTGGCAGCAAGTCCTACAAGTTCGAGGACGACAGCATCTATGATGGCATCAAGAAGGATGACTATGCTGTTATCGTTGCTGGTACCTACACTGTCACCGGCGATGCTATCCTGACCAAGGCTGCTACCGTCGAGGGCACCATCGAGGGTATCCGTACCGGCTCCCCCAAGGAGATCAAGATCGACGGCACCTGGTATAAGATGGCTACCAACGATTCCGTCTCCAATGGCGATAAGGGCACCTTTGCCGTTGTGAATGGCTTCGTTTACGATGCCAATGTTTCCGGCTCCAGCAAGGACATCCTGTACGTTGGCTACAGCGAAGTTGCCGAGAAGAAGCTGGGCGATGACGCAACTGTCGAAGCTAAGGTCTACTTCACTGACGGCACCAACAAGACCGTGAAGATTGATAAGATCAATGGTAAGGGCATTCAGGTTAATACTGCTACTAATCTGGAAAATGTGACTATCGCTACTCAGAATGCTCTGGCAGGTCAGATGTATACTTACTCTATTGATTCTGACGGCTATTATGAGCTGAAGCAGCTGTCTAATGCTAACGGTGACACGTCTACCGCTACAGCCGCAGTTGTAGGCGATACATCTGCTAACAAGAACGCTGGTAAGATTGGCGGCGCAAGCGCCATTAGAGAAAACAAAGCTGGCTACGATAACTACTACTATGCTGGCGGTGCTTACAGCAACGGTAATAACAAACTGCTGAGCAACTCTTCTAATGCTAATAGCAAGACCGCAATCGCTGACAATGCCGTGATCTTTGTTAAGGCTGGCACCGAGGTCAAGGTTGTTTCCGGTAAGACCGTGAAGGATTGGGATACTGTTAAGCAGTCTAATGGTTCCAATGAGGTCTTTACCGCAGGCGGTATGCTGACCAGCGAGACCGATGGCATCCAGTATGCTCAGGTCGCCGCTATGACTCTGAACAACAACTCCACTGTTGATGGTGCTAACGGTGACAAGCAGTATGGTTATCTGACTGCTGATGCTTACAACACCAAGCAGGGCAACGATGATGTGATTGCTTATCCTATCTGGAACGGCAAGGAAAACATCGTTGTTTACGAGAAGGGTTCTTCCGATGCTACCGCTGAGGCTGGCTCTGCTATCCAGTATCACAACGACGGCACCTATGTGAAGGTCGATAAGAACCTGGTCGATGCAACTGATGCTTATGCAATCACCGGCCTGGAGAAGAAGTCTGAGGGTGCCATCTCCATGACCAAGTATGCTGATCAGTCTCTCAAGAACATTGAGCTTGATAAGGACTGCGTCTTCATCGGCATCGACGACAGCGCAAAGGCTGGCGCTGAGGGTACTACCGTTGACGCTGTGAACCTGGCTTCCAAGGATGCTTATGGTAACTACTATGCTAACGCATACGTGGTCCTGAACAGCGCTGGCGACAAGGTCCTGGCTATCTTCTTCGACGCTGACAAGCTGGATATGGAAGATGGTGCTGTGGCTACCACTGCTAAGACTATCTCCAACAGAAACGAGAACATTGCTCAAACCGGCAATTCCGGTGCTTACACTGTTACAGTGAGCAAGGGTTCCGCCAAGCCCGGCGAAGAGATCACTGTTACCGTGCGCTGCGACACCGCTCCCGCTGACGGCAAAACTGATACCGTTACGGTTAAGTTCGATTCTGAGTCCAAGGCTCTGACCTTCACCGCAACTGGTACCCAGAGTGTTACCTTCACCATGGGTAATGCAGATACGACCGTTACTGCTATGGTTGCCACCAACTAATCTTTCCTGAACATTCGATTTAGGAAGGTTCCAACCGAGGGCAAGCCCCCGTGGGAATTTTCCCGCGGGGGCGTTTGCCCATGTCTAAAAGAAAGGATGGGAAAAATATGTTTTCTCGTTTTAATCTTTCAGGTTTGACAGAGGAGTTTTTTGGCGGAAAGAATGCATGTGAAAAATACCAGAAATATTACCGGGAAGATGTTCTTGGTTTAACAGGCAAAGAGGATGACTCATTCAGGAAAATTCTGAGACAGTATCTGCAAGCTAACGGAAATCTAGACGCAGCTACTATGGAAGAGGAATGGTTTGGAAGTGTGCAGGCGGATATTTTCCTTTCCCATTCTCACAGAGATGAAACTTTGATTGAAGCCTTTGCCGGTTGGCTTCATGAGAAATGTGGGGTTTTTGCGTTTGTTGATTCCTCGCTTTGGGGCTATGCAGATGACTTGCTTCTTGAAATTGACAACGACTATTGCAAAAATGATGGTAAAAATACATATAGTTATGAGTTGAGAAATATTTCAACTAGCTATGTTCATATGATTTTGAACACAGCTCTGGCCAAGATGATTTATCAAACTGAGTGTCTGATTTTTGTTAACACGGAAAATTCTACAATTAAAGAGAATATTAGTGACGAAAGCAAAACTCTCTCACCATGGATTTACTCTGAGCTGGCATTGTCTAAAATAATTGAGCCTCAGGAATATAACATCTCCAATTTGAAGCACAGCTTCATTTTGAATGAAAGTGAAGAACGTCAGATTCCCATTGTTCTACACGCAGAGACAGAACATCTTAAGATATTAACTACAAATCATCTGATAAATTGGGCAACATGCATTGAACAGATTAGACGGGACCCAGAGGGGAACCAGATCATGGGTTCAGCTTCTTTGTTCGTTCTCTACATGACTATGTCAAAGCATAATGGGTAAAGCAAATGGAAAACAAAATACAACATCTAAAAATGATCCAAGGCATCATCACCCGCATGGCCTCCAACTCCTTCTCCTTGAAGGGTTGGGCTGTGACGCTGGTGGCGGCAATTTTTGCTTTGACCTGGAGTAATGCCAGCAGAGGTTTCTTGCTGATCGCCTTGATCCCTATCTTTGCTTTCTGGGCGCTGGATGCCTATTATCTGAATCTGGAACGGAAGAACCGGAAGCTCTATGACAAGGTTCGGAAGATGGACGAGGCGGAGATCGACTTCTCTATGAATTCGTCCTTGCCGGAGCTTCAGGATCAGACAACGTGCTATTGGTCTTGCTTTGGGTCGAAGACAGAGAAGAGGTTTTATCTGCCACTGCTCGCTGTTGTGATCATTCCGCCATTGGTAACGGCATTTCCGTACATCATGAATGCATTGGGATTTGTGCCCAAAGCGTGAATCGTTGCTTTCTCAGCGCCAGTATTTTACCCTTCTCATATCACCTACCCCAGGCCGACACCACACCGGCCTGGGGCTTTTTCTTGCCCATATAGCCTTGCCCATTCGGAAAATGCCTTAATAATACCTGCCCTGAGTATCTGCTCGTCTCCCTTAGAAATCCTCGAATTGGAGAAAAGAAAAGGGCGAAGACAGCAGCCTCCACCCTATAAAATGAATCTGTTATTTTATTTGAACCAGGCAGCGCTTCTTATAAAACGCAATGCCATAGCAGAGGATGGAATCATAGTCGTCCTCAAACTCTTTCGCATACTGCCGCTCATCGATCTGCTTCAGCGCCGCTTCACAGCACGTCTCCAGATCGCCCAACTTCTTGGCATACTTGGCCTCGAAAATCGCGATGCGGGCATTTCTGGGATTTTTGATCAGGACATCGCTGCGCCCCTCACCATGCTCCCGGTTGGATTCTACGGAATAGCCCGCTCCAGTAAAAATACCGGCCAGAAACGCATGATAAAAATCTTCTCTGTAGTCATGGTAGCTGATCGTCTTGCGCAGGAGTTTGTTCATCTCTGCCGTCAAAGTTTCTGTGTCTCCGGACCAGACCGCATCGAAGAGGGGCTTTCTATCCTCTTCTTTGGCAGTGTCAGCGAACCAATCCTGAACCGTCGTTTCAAAGATTTCTCGAATTTCTGCGTTGGGGATCATCAGAGCGGCTGTGTTCGGCGGCAACGTCTCAGTCATCGCATCTTCCCGGACCTGGGTCAGATAGCCGGTCGCATAGAGAATGCTCCACAGATTTTCTTCGGAAGAATGCAGATAATCGTAGGTCAGGTCCTCCCGAATCTTTTGCACGATACAGCCGCCGGACATCAGCGTTTCCAACTTCTCTGCGATATTTCCTTCTGCGTAGTCGATAAACGACCGGATGATCGCGTTGTCGCTGGTGTTTTTCCAGTAGCTGGCTGGCTTGGCTTTGGGGTCGCGCTGAAGGTCACGGAGATAATTCATCACGTCCCAGGGACAATAAACGTCCAAGTCTCCAAAGTGATACCCATCGTACCAGGCTTTGACGGCATCGGCGTGATCCGTGAGGTCTGCGTCGCACAGGATTTTGTCTACGTCCGCTTGCGTAAAGCCAAAGTATTCGTTCAGATGGGAAGAGGAAATCGTGTCCGAAACAAAGTTATTTGTCCCGGTGAAGATGCTCTCCTTGGCAATGCGGAGACAGCCGGTGATGACGGCAAAACGCAGGGCAGCATTGTCCTTCAAGGCCGTACTCAGCATGCCACGAATGATCTCCAGCATCTCCGCATAGTAGCCGTTGGCACTGGCCTTAGCAATGGGAACATCGTACTCGTCGATGAGCAGGATCACCGGTTTGCCATAATGGGCCTTCATCATCTGCATCAAGAGAGAGAGCGAGGTTTTCAGCATAGCATCTGTAGGTTTTCCGTTGACCAGATCGGACAATTTCTGAAAGATTTTACGGTCATCCGGATTGATCTGATCACTGAAGGCTAAGTAACTGTGCATCTTACAGAGCGTTGCAACGCGCTCGATCAGCATCTCCTTCGCAGAAGCAAAGGTCAGCCCATCAATATCTTTGAACGTCACAAACAGCACCGGCCATTGGTTCTGCCACGCCTTGCACAGGGCAGCGTTTCTGGAAATCTCCAGCCCCTCGAACAGAGCTGTGCTGTCCTTGTGGATGTCAAAGAAGTTGGCCAGCATACTCATACCCATGGTCTTCCCGAACCGGCGGGGGCGAGTGATGAGCGTAACCTCCGCAATATCCTCCAACAACTCGGAGATCAAGCCGGTCTTATCCACATAGTAATACCCCTGTTCCCGGATCTTGGTGAAGTCCGAAATGCCGACAGGAATCTGTAATTTCTTCATCCGTATCCCCCTCCTATCCGGTTGGTCTATTTTTGCTTATGATACCATGACGGGCTTGATTTTACAAGCTGGAAGGTCTGCCTCTGAACCGCGCCTTGCGAGATGAGGACGGCAATATCTACGACATCATCGCTGGAACCTTCTTCCTCTGTGGTGCTCCACCGGACAGCGAGGACTTCACCAGCCTGACCGACGAACAGCTGGCCCACTACACCAACCGTTTCCGCTTCATTGAATTCTACATCCAGGAGGTACACACATGATCCTGCCCTTACTCGCTTCTGATATGCTGTCCATCCCCCTGCCGAACATCGACTGGAGCATCCAGGTCGATACCACCCAAGGTGGTCTGCTGCTGACCTCTCAGCTGTCCATTGATACCAACCACCTGGGACTCTGAAAATCACACACGACTGAAAACCGCTCCGAGACGTAAAAATCTCGGAGCGGTTTTGCTTTACAAAGGAGACTATGAACATGAAGGAAGAAACTTTCATCTGTGACATCTGCGGTGAAGAACACGCTGAAGCCGCCTGCACCTATTGGGACGATCAGTGTTTCTGTCCCACTTGTCTGGACACCCTCACCACCCTCTGCCGGGACTGCGGCGAACGAGTCTACCGGGATCAGGCCATGTCCTATGGCTCTGAATACATCTGCCCCAGCTGCTTCGAGGACTACTACACCATCTGTGAGAACTGCGGTGAGGTTGTCCCATACTCCGATGCTTATACCATCTCTGGATGCGACGGCTGCTTCTGTGAGAATTGCTATGATGATCTCCGCCCTGCACAGGTCATTCATGAATACAGCTACAAACCCAGTCCTCTCTTCTACGGCACTGGCCCCCGCTACTTTGGGGTGGAGCTGGAGATCGACCTAGAGGGAGAGGACGAGGAAAACGCCTATCGTCTCTTGGAGATTGCCAACCGATACAACGAGTATCTCTACTGTAAGCACGACAGTTCTCTGACGGACGGCTTTGAGCTGGTCTCTCACCCCATGAGTTTGAGCTATCACTGCCGGGATATGCCGTGGAAGGATGTGATGCGTAGTGCAGTTCGGATGGGCTACCGTTCTCACCAAACGGATACCTGCGGCCTGCACGTCCACGTCGGCCGGAATGCCTTCGGGGATACCGAGGAAGAACAGGATGCAGCGATCGCCCGCCTGCTCTACTTCTTCGAGAAACACTGGGAAGAGCTGCTCAAATTCAGCCGACGCACCGCCTACCAGATGGAGCAATGGGCCGCTCGGTACGGCTATAAGGACCGGCCCAAAGAGATTTTGGATCACGCCAAAAAAGGGTACAGCAAAGGACGCTACTCCTCCATCAATCTGCAAAACAGGGCCACGATCGAGTTCCGCATCTTTCGCGGAACGCTCAAGTACAATACCCTGATCGCTACGCTCCAGTTCATCGACCTGCTCTGTGACTTGGCCATTACTCTGACCGACCAGCAGATGCAGAACTTATCCTGGACGACTTTTGCCGCCAGCTGCCAGCAACCGGAACTGGTTCAATACCTGAAAGAACGCTGCCTGTACGTCAACGATGCCATCAACTTCGAGGAGGATTTTTGAAATGTGCTGCCTGTTTGGAATGATCGACTGCAAACACACCTTATCCCGTCGTCAGAAGACCAGGATCATTCGGACCCTGGCGGAACTCAGCGAAGAGAGAGGAACCGACGCTGCCGGAATCGCGTATAACTCTGGCGGCACACTCCACATCGACAAGCACCCAGGCGCTGCCCATACCCTGAACTTTAGGGTCCCCAGAGATTCCAGCGTCGTGATGGGCCATACCCGTATGACTACTCAGGGGTCGGCCTTAAAGCTTCAAAATAATCATCCGTTCGCTGGGAACGCCCAAGGGATGCCCTTTGCGCTGGCCCATAACGGGACTCTTTATAATGACCGTCTGCTTCGCAAGACCTTGAAACTCCCTGCTACCAACATCGAAACGGATAGCTATGTTGCAGTCCAACTCATCGAACAAATGGAAGCCCTCAACTTTAACAGCCTGCGTCACATGGCCGAAGAGGTTGAGGGTTCTTTCTGTTTTACGGTGCTGGACCGAAAGAACAACCTGTACATCGTGAAGGGAGATAACCCGTTCTGTCTGGTTCATTATCCGGAGAAAGGGCTGTTTCTCTACGCCTCCACGGAACGGATCCTTAGCAAAGCCCTACTCTTGCTGAACCTCCCCGGTACGCCTGATCTGGTTGAGTTGTCCTGTGGAGATATTCTCTGCATTGACTCTCACGGCAGACAGAAGCGTGAGCGCTTCTCTGTTGAACACTTCTTGTTCTCCTGGGCCTCGTACTTTCAGCCCAAAATGGTGAGACGCACGTATGATGAGGAGCAAGCTTACCTGGATGAACTGAAAACCACGGCTTCTTGGTGTGGCTATGACAGCAAGTGGATCGATGACTGCTTGGCAGAGGGTTTTAGCCTGGACGAGATCGAGGAGTTCCTCTACTGCGGGGAACTGTGAAACGTCCCATTAGGGTGTACCCAAATGAGACAATGAAAAAGAGTCTCATTAGAGTCCTGATCCGGTTTTTGAGACGTCTCACATTCCGAAGGGACCCTAATGAGACTCCGCATAAAAAGGAGTCCTCGTTATTATGAAGATAGGATATATCCGCGTCAGCACCCAAGAACAGAACACGATGCGCCAGGAAGTTCTCATGGAGCAATTGGGCGTTGACCAAATCTATATTGATAGATCCAGCGGAAAGAACGCCAATCGTCCGGAGCTAAAAACGATGCTTGAGTTTGTCCGGAAGGGCGACGTGGTTATTGTGGAGTCTATCAGCCGCTTTGCCCGGAACACCAAAGACCTGCTGGAATTGGTAGAACAGCTGACAGCCAAGGGCGTAGAATTTGTCTCCCAGAAGGAAGCCATTGATACCAGCACCCCAACCGGAAAATTCATGCTGACCATCTTCGGCGCTGTGGCGGAACTGGAACGGGAGTACATTCTGCAACGGCAGCGAGAAGGCATCGCGATTGCAAAAGAACAAGGGAAATACACTGGGCGAAAACCGGTAGAACATCCCAATTTCTCCAGGGTCGTGGAACAGATGAAAAGTACCACAAGTACATCGGTCCGGTGGTTGGCAAAATGCGCCTTCGGGATGTACGGGATATTCAACTGCAATCCATTCTAAACGAGCAGCGAGGGATGTCTTTTTCTCATGTGACGAAACTCAGAATGGTTATGCAGGAGCTTTTTCACCAAGCCTACCGATCCAGGTTGATTCCGTTTGATCCATCAGACGGTCTGCGCTTACCTAAAAACGTGAAAGGTTCCCACCGGTCTATCACAGAAGAAGAACGTGCCCACATTCTGGAGGTTGCTCAATATCATCCCTCCGGGCTGTGGGTTTTATTGATTCTATATTCTGGATTGCGGCCCGGAGAAGCAGCGGCTCTTCAATGGAAAGACATTGACTTCGACAAAAATGAGATCCATGTTTACAAGGCAGTGGAAAGTGGAACAAACACCATCAAGACACCAAAAACCGCTGCGGGAATCCGGGATATTCCGATGAGAAAAGAATTGCGGCGAGTATTGTGGCAAGAACATGGAGAACCATTTTCGTTGCTCTTTCCTACACGAAAAGGCACCATCCGAGGGCCGAGCGGTATCTGGAAATTATGGAACTCTTTCGCCAAAGAATTAGACCTACACATGGGAGCGCTCGAAGAAGATGGACGAATCTTACAACACGCTATTGCACCAGATTTAACAACCTACTGTCTCCGGCATACCTTTTGTACTGATCTGCAACGAGCGGGAGTAGCTATTAACATCGCAAAGGAACTGATGGGCCACAGCAGCATTGCAGTGACCGCAGACATCTATACCCATCGAGATTCCAATGTCCTGCACGAAAATATTTCTCGTTTGGATACCCCAACCACAAGCCAAGTGCTCAAAATGGGCGAAAACTGGTGGGGCAACTAAGGGGGAAAAAGTGGGGCAAATTCAGAAAAAACCTTTGAGAAATCAGACAAAAGAACCTGAAGAAGGTTCTGTCCCTGGTTCTCTGCGTGGCTATGATGCTGTCCGTCATGGTC
>OHWK01000741.1_pt1 | contig 14089 bp, 10 predicted proteins | sample 1579761 | NCBI WGS metagenome assembly OHWK01 (sample SAMEA3882516, study PRJEB24775) | human gut metagenome | biome: human-associated habitat; feature: intestine environment; material: feces | place: Netherlands | collected 2009/2010 | reverse complement strand
GGGGGCGGGGTCTGCTTGGGGGGCCGGAAGTGGGCCTCGATCCGGTCGATAAACTGGTACGTCAGGTCCCGGTCCTGCCACTGGTCGTAGAACACCGCGCCGTGAAAGTCCTGGGGGCCAATGAGATCCGGGCGGTAGACCGTCCGGCTGAGCAGGCCGGAGACGACGGAATTGAGGCAGGAGCTGGCGATGAGGAAGTCCTCCCGCGTCCCCCATTTCTCCGCCAGACAGGCCGGGTCCGACAGCACGGCCAGGCCGGGGCTGACGCCGGGGTAGGCCTGCATGGCCTGTTGGAGTTGGCCCTGGATGGCCCCCTTCCCCGTCCAGCCGTCCACGAACTGGAGGTCCTCCGGTGCGTGGCGTTCCAGCAGCCAGGCCATGGCGTTCTCGTCGATCCCCCGCCCCCGGATGATGGAGACGCTCGCGTGGGTCACGTCGGCGTGGTAATAGGTCTTGAGATAGCGCTTGATGAGGATCCCCACCGGCGTCCCCGCCCGCGCCAGGGAGACGAGGGCGGCCCGCTCCCCCTTTTCCGCCCAGATCTGCCGCGCCACGGACCCCACAGCCTCCGCCGTGATGCCCGCGTAGCGGGCGAGCGCATCCTGATAGGCGTGGAGATAGGCCGGGGTCGGCTCGTACTCGATGGGGAGCATCTCATAATAGGGCGTGCCGCTTTGGATCTTTCGCTCCCGCGCCTGGGTGCCCAAGGGTTCGATTTGGCCGGTGATGTCCTTGAGCAGCAGCGTCACGTCATCCCTTCGATAGGTTCCAAACATAGCCTTCCCCCTGTGTGTAGATCAGTTGCTTGCAGGTCAAGACAGACGCCAGGGCCTGGATCGCCCGGAGGTCTGTTTTTTTCGTGTCGGAGACGACGATGACCGTATCATATTCTTTCAAATTATAGACATAGGTCGTCCGTTCCTCTTCGTAAAAACTGGGCAGTTTCCAGCCGGAACGGATGGGGTAGCCCGGCGCATCGCACAGCCCAATGGGGCTGCGCGTGGTGGCGTGGCAGCAGACCTCGGCCCCCAGCCGTTCCAGCTTCTCGCCCAAGCGCAGCGCCGGGTACATGCACTCCTCCGTGCCCAGGACCAGGGTCTTTCCCAGCGTCTCCACCGGCCCAAGGGCGCGGGAGAGCATGGCCTCGGCAACGGCCTGGCAGCTGCTGTCATAGGCCCCGATGCGCAGCGTTTTCCGCGGGTCCAGCAGCCCCTCACCGGGCAGCGTTTCTTGTCGAAACGAGAGGTTTTGGGGCACTGCCGGCGGGGCTTCCGTGACCGTCCAGTCCGCCACCTGGGCCGTGTGATCCTCCTGGGGCAGACGCACCAGGCAGCGGCAGGTGATCCCCGCGTCGGCCAGGGCCTTCTCCTGCTCCGGCGTGACCCGGTTGAGCAGAGAAGCCGCCACCAGCGTCTTTTCCCCCAGCGCCGGCCAGCGCCGGGTGAGCTGGGCGACCATATTCCGCAGGGTCTTGCCGGTAGAGATCTCATCGTCTACGAACAAGACCGTGTCTGTTTTTTGCAGCAGGGCGTCGAGGTCCCCGCCCCAGAGCTTCTGCTCGGCGGCGTGGCTGTGCTCCTCCAAAAAACGGACCCAGCCAGGCCCTTCCCCGGCTTCGCGGGTGGTGGTGAGAAAGGCGCAGTCCGGGCCGAGCCGACTGGCCACCGCGGCCCCCAGGGCCGTGGCCGTCTCGGCAAAGCCGAGGACCAGCCTCGCCCCCGGAAATTCCTGCCGCAGCCCCTCCCCCAGGGTCCGCATCATGGTCAGGGCCTCCGTCGGGGAGACGGGCATGTGCTTGGCCTGCAAGGGGTTGACCAGCAGATAGGCCCGCTTGGCGTTCCGATAGCGTTTGGCGACCCGAATGGTCGTTTCTTTCGTGTAACTTGTCGTGTAGCTTGGCATAAGACCTCCTGTCCGCAAAACATGACCTAGCACAGCGGGGCCTTCAAAACACCGTCTTGAAGGCCCCGTTCCTGCGAGGATATTGGAAACTTTATTTGGACTGCCCGATCAGATCGTGGCTCTCCTGCTTGGTGACCGCCTTGCGGATGAGGTCCACCGGGATCATGGTGAAGGCCAGCACAATGGCCACCACCCAGCCCAGGGGCGGGAAGGGCACGCAGCTGAACATGTCGCCGATCCAAGTGAAGACCTGGAACGGGATCAGCGGTGCGTTGACGATCGCCGCCTGCACGATGGCGATGATGGCAAAGACCTTCATAAAGCCCGTGTTCTGGTTCAGCCCGCGGAAGATGCCAAAGCCATCGTCTCTCACGTTGAAGCCGTTAAACAGGGCACTCCAAATGAAGAGGACAAAGTAGGCCGTGAGCTTCTCTTCCTGCACAGGGAAGATGCGGTCAAACACCGGCAGCTTCAGGAAGAGGAAGCTCAGCACAGTCAGCCACAGGCCCATGGTCAGGATCTGCCCCATCATGGGCTTGCTGATGATGCTCTCGTCCCGGCGGCGGGGCTTTTCCCTCATATACCGCGCAAGGGCCGGCTCGTTGCCCAGCATGATGGCCCCCAGGCCGTCCATGACCAGGTTCACGAAGAGCAGGTGGGTGACCTTCAGCGGCTCCTCCACCCCGAAGAAGGGGGCGATGGCGCTGACGACCACAGCGGCCACGTTGATGACCAGCTGGAACTTACAGAATTTCAGGATGTTATGGTAGATCGTCCGGCCATACCAGATGGCATCCTTGATGGACTTGAAGTTATCGTCCAGGATGATGATCTTGCCGGCCTCTTTCGCGGCCTCGGTGCCGCTGCCCATGGCGAAGCCCACGTCAGCCCGCTTCAGGGCGGGCGAGTCGTTCACGCCGTCGCCGGTCATGCCGACCACGAGATTCATCTCCTGGCACAGGCGGACCATACGGGATTTATCCGTGGGCAGGGCGCGGGCAATGACCCGGATGCGGGGGATGATTTCTTTCACCTCGTCGTCGGAAAGCTCGTTGAGGTGGGCGGACGTCAGGGCGACTTCGTCGCCGCCGTGGTACAGGCCCGCATCCTTGGCGATGGCAACGGCGGTCTCCAGGCGGTCGCCGGTGATCATGACGACCTGGATGCCTGCCTGCCGCACCTCGGCAATGGCCTCTCTGGCCTCAGGGCGCACGTCGTCCCGGATGCCCACGAAGCCGATCAAAACCACGTCCTCGTGGATCTTATTCTCGACCATGGCCTGCTCGGAGTAGCCAAAGGCCAGCACGCGCATGGACTTGTCGGCCAGCTCCACGATCTTGGCATCCAGGACCTTGGGGTCCAGATCCTTGATCTCTCCGTTCAGGCCCAGGTACTTCTTCGCCGTGGCCAGCAGGCGCTCCGGGGCACCCTTATACAGCGTCTTGCCCATGTCGCCCAGATAGACCTGGCTGAACTTGTTGGTGGAGTTGAAGCCCTGCACCTTGACGGTCTTGCACACGCCCTCCAGCTGGGCCATGCTCTCCTTGCCCAGGAACTTGACCAGGGCCTGGTCCGTGGCGTTGCCGCCGATCACGCGGCCGTCCGCGTCAAACATGGACTGCGTGTTCTTGCCGATGGCCAGGTCGAGCAGGCCCTTGATCTTCCCGTGCTGGCTCAGCTCCTCCAGGGGGATGGTCAGGCCGTCGGCGGTGAAGAACTCCACGACCTCCAGCTGGCCCTTGGTGATGGTACCGGTCTTGTCGCTGAACAGGATGTTCAGGGAACCGGCGGTCTCGATGCCCTCGGCCTTGCGGACCAGCACGTTGTGGTCCAGCATCTTGCTGGTGTTCTGCATGAGCACCAGGGAGATCATCAGCGGCAGGCCCTCCGGCACGGCGCAGACGATGATGACGACAGCCAGGGACACCGCCTCGACGATATCTTTGATAATATCCGCCGGGGACGCCGCAAAATAAGGCCCGAAGCCGCCGGCCTGCAGGATAAAGTAGCCAAAGTACATGACGGCGATGACAATGGCACCGATATAGCCGAAGGTGGAGATCTGCTTGGCCAGCTTGGCCAGCTTCACCTTCAGGGGGGAGTCCGGCTCGTTCTCCTGCATCTCTTCGGCCATTTTGCCCATCATGGTGGCAAGGCCGACCTTCTGCACGTCCATCACGCCCTCGCCGTCGAACAGGACGGCCCCCCGGAAGAGGGAGTGGGCATCGACAAACGTATCGCCGGTGATGTCATCGGCCAGCTTCGTGCCCTCGGCGGCGGCGGTCTTGGAACATTCCTCGGCCTCGCCGTTCAGGGCGGAGTTGTCCACGCGCAGGTCGCCGGCAACCAGAATGCCGTCAGCGGGGATTTTATCGCCGGATTGTAACAGGACCTTGTCGCCCAGCACGACGTCATCCACGTCGATGACGGTGATGACGCCGTTGCGATAGACTTTACACTGGTCTTTCTTCGTGGAATCTTTTAATTGCCGGTATTTCGTGTCGCTGGCCACGCCGGTCTTGGCGCTGACCACGGCCACGATGAGGACGGCCACAATGGTGCCCACCGGCTCGTAGATGTCGGAGTAGCCAAAGGCGAACATGATGATCATGATGGCGGCGATGGCCAGCAGGATCTTGATCATGGGGTCGCCAAAGGTCTCCTTGAATTCCGCCCAGAAAGTCGTCGGCTCCGAGTCCGGGATGGCGTTGCTGCCGTTGGTTCTGCGGGATTGCTCCACTTCCTGGTCGTTCAAACCGTTAAAGTGCATGGTATGTTTTTCTCCTTTTTGTGCGCTTGGAGAAAGAGGAAGCGTCTCCCCTTCCTCTTTCTCCGGGTCATTGCTTATTGGTAACGCTTACTCAGCGCTTGCAAACTGGGGTCCGTGGTGGCCTGGCCGATGGCGTTGAACTTCCACTCATTGCCGTGGCGGTAGACCTCGCCAAAGATCATGGCGGTCATCCCGTCGTAGTGCTCCGAGAGGTTGAAGCGGCACAGCTCCTGGTTGTTCCGGGCGTCCACGATGCGGATGAAGGCGTTTTCGATCATCCCGAAGTGCTGGTGCCGGGCCTCTGCCCGGAAGATGTTCACGACCACGACGATGCGGTCATACTGGGCGGGGACTTTGTCCAGCTCGATGACGATCTGCTCGTCGTCCCCCTCCCCCGCGCCGGTGAGGTTGTCGCCCATGTGCTGGACGGCCCCGGAGCCGTGGCGCAGGGCACCGAAGTAGACCACGTCTTTCCAGTTGCGGAGCTTGCCGTCCTGCAACAGCAGGGCGGAGGCGTCGCAGTCGATGGCCTGTGGCTCTCCGCCGCCGAACAGGCTGGCCAAAAAGCCCTTGGTCTGGGGCTGCCTGGCCTCGTCCCAGCCCAGGCCGACGATGACCCGGTTCAGGCCCTCTTTGCTTTCCTTGGACAGGCTCACGCGCTGTCCCTTTTGCAGGCTGATCGCCATGATAGTTGTTCCTCCTTATTTCCGGCCGGGGGTCCAGCGCATGCCCCAGCCAAAGGCCTGGTCCAGCGCCTGGTGGCCCCGGTAGAACTGCACGATCTTTTCCACGCTGAAGGTCTCGTCATTCACGTTCTCCAGCAGGACCAGGCCGCACATGATCTGGTTGGACTGGTAGTCGTCCATCTTCACCACCAGGTCCTCTGCGCCGGGATAGCGAATGGTGACCACGGCGTCGGCCTGCTGCCAGTTGGCCACGCCCTCATAGATATAGGTGTAGACCAGCACGCGCTTGATGTCGGCAATGTGGTTGCCGTCGATGCGCAGGTTCTCGCCCGTGGCCACGGCCCCGGTGCGGTCGTCGCCGTCCAGGGCGATGTACGGCTCCTGCTGCAAGGACCCAAAGGCATTGCCCAGGGCCTGGACGGTCCCCTTCCTGCCGTTTTTCAGCTCGTACAGGCAGCCCAGATCCAGGTCGATGGGCTTGCTCCCGCCGCCGAAGAGGCTGCCCAGAAAGCCCTTCTTGGCCGGCTTGCTGTTCCAGTTGAGGTTCACGAGGATCTCGCCCAACCCCACTTTTTCCTGCTTGCGCAGGTTGACTTTCTTTCCCTTTTCCAGGCTGATGGCCATGGGAAACGCCTCCTTTTTCCGGCGCTCTGCGCCGGCTCAGTCTTCCACTTCCACGCCGTAGTTGGCGCACAGGGCAGCCAGGCCCCCCTGATAGCCGCTGCCGATGGCGTTGAACTTCCACTCGCCGTTGTGCTTGTAGAGCTCGCCAAAGATCGCGGCGGTCTCGATGGAGAAGTCCTCCCCCAGGTCATAGCGCAGGATCTCCTGGCCGTTGCTCTCGTCCACGATGCGGATGAAGGCATTGTTGACCTGACCGAAGTTCTGGCGGCGCACATCCGCGTCATAGATGGTGACGGTGAAGGCCACGCGCTGGATGTTCTCCGGGACCAGGGAGAGATCGACCTTGATCTGCTCGTCGTCCCCGTCGCCCGCGCCGGTGAGGTTGTCGCCCAGGTGCTCCACGGCCCCGGAGGGGTGCTGGAGGTTGCCATAGAAGACGAAGTCTTCCGTGCGGGTAATTTTTCCGTTCTCGCCCAGCAGGAAGGCGGCGGCGTCCAGGTCGAAGGACCCGCCGGTGTCAAAGGCGTTCACGTCCCAGCCCAGGCCCACCAGGACCTTGGTCAGACCGGGGTTTTCCTTGGACAGACTGACTTTCTGCCCCTTTTTCAAACTGATCGGCATAGTGTATTACTCCTTTTGTGTCTGCGCTCAAGCGACTTCGATGCCATAGTGGCCGCACAGGGCGGCCAGACCGCCCTGGAAGCCGCTGCCAATGGCGTTGAACTTCCACTCGCCGTTGTGGCGATACAGCTCTCCGACGACGATGGCCGTCTCGATGGAGAAGTCCTCGCCCAGGTCATAGCGGATGAGGTCGGCGCCGGAGACCATGTCCTGGATGTGGATATAGGCGTTCTGCACCTGGCCAAAGTTCTGGCGGCGCACGTCGGCGTCGTAGATGGTGACGGTGAAGGCGATCCGCTCGATGTTGGCGGGGACCTTGGACAGATCGACCTCGATCTGCTCGTCGTCGCCCTCACCCTCGCCGGTGAGGTTGTCGCCCATGTGCTTGACGGATTCGCTGGGGTGCTCCAAATTGCTGTAGAAGATGAACTCTTTCTCGGTGGGGCACTTGCCGTTGCTGCCCACCATGAACGCGGAGGCGTCCAGGTCAAAGTTATAGCCGGAGTCAAAGGCGTTCACGTCCCAGCCCAGGCCCACCATGAGCTTGGTCAGGCCGGGGGTGCCCTTGGTCAGGTCGACTTTCTGTCCTTTTGTCAGGTTGATCGGCATAGGTTTTCCTCCCTTTTTCTACGTTTGGGGTGCCTTACTTCAAGGCCCCGCTAAAGCGCTTGTTGAAATCGTCCTGGATGGCTTCCAGCTTCTTCTGGTCCTCGATGCGCTGCTTCCGGGCGTTCTCCTGGATCTGCTTCGTCTCCTCGATGCCGGAGACGATGGTCTGCCAGGTCTTTTCCAGGGTCTCGGTCTTGATGGAGCTGCCGGAGGCCAGGCGGGCGGTGATCTTAGACTGCTCCGCGGTGTTCTGGGCGTTGCGGATGAGCATCTCGTTGGTCTTGGCGTCCAGGGCGGACATAGCCTCGGCCTGGATGCGCTGGCGCTTGAGCATGATGGCCTGGGCGATGGCCTGCTTGAAGACAGGCAGGGTGACGATGAAGGCCGAGTTGATCTTCCGCACCAGGTTCATGTTGCTAAACTGCATGGTCTTGATCATGGGGATGGACTGCATGGCCACGTTTTCGGCCGTCCGCAGGTCCTGGGTGCGCTGCTCCAGCATCATGAGGGCCTGGTTCAGGGAGGCCAGCTCGAACTGAATGGCGTTGTCCCCGGTGCTTTCCAGGTCGGCCTGGCGCTGGGCGATGTAGGCCTCCAGCTCCCGGCAGCCCTGCTCACCGGCCAGGATGTACTTCACCAGCTGATGGTAATAGCCCACGTTTGCCTGGAACATATCCTCCAGCTTGCGGTTGGACTGCTTGATCTCGCTCTCATACTGTTTGAGCTGGACGTAAATTTTGTCCACCTCGTCGCCCATGGTGTGGTACTTGTTGAGGATCTTGTCCAGCTGCTTGCGCAGGTTGCCGAAGAGCTTGTTGAAGAGACCGGGGTTGTCCTTCAGCTCCTCGATGTCGAACTTGTCCATGATCTTGGCCAGGGTGTTGAGCATGACGCTGGAGTTGTCCAGCTGGCTCATGTCCATGCCGTTGAGGATCACGTCGGAGCATTTGGAGATCTCGTCTGCGGCCTCCGCGCCGAAGGAAACGATGGTCTCTAAGTTATACACCTCGATCTTGCTGGCCAGCTCGTCCACTTCCTGGGAGCCGGTGAGGGTCTGGTCCATCTGCTGGCGGTCGGCCACGATGTTATACTGGGGATAGGTCTCCTCCTGGACTGCGGGGGTCGCGGTGTTCTGTTCCGCCGGGGCCGGGCTGGCGGCGGGCTTTGTAAAATCCAATCCCATGGCTTAAAAACTCCTTCCGAATAATTTTCTGATCGAGCTTTTTCCTCCCTCATGCAGGGTCCGAAAATCGGGCACCTGCAGGTCATAGCGGTAGGGGCCCAATTGATGCTCGTTGGCAAACGGCTTTTGGAAGTATTTCTCGATGCTTTGGTATCCCGTGGGGACGAAGAATAGGATGTCGAACCCCACCAAATTCAGAAACGCCACTAAGATGCTGTCCTCCAGCGACAGCGTTTCCTCCGTGGTGCTGATGATGATGAGCTTGGGGTTTTTCTTGGTAAAGTCGAAGTTCTGGATGCGCCGCAGCAGGTCCTTCGGCAGGCCCAGGATCGTCGAGACGATGGTGTACTCCGTGCCGTTCTGATACGTTCCGGCGATGAGCTTCTCGTCCAGCAGAACTTGCAGCTTGTCCAGCAGGTAGTCTTGGATCTCCGGCCGCAAAATGCCGTAGGGATAGTCTTTGTGCTGCTTGATCTTCTCCCGCTGGAGCCGGCCCTGCCGCAAAAACTGCGTGGCGTAGGGCTTCATGGGGTTGGCCTCCAGCCCCGTCTGCCAGGGGAGCTTCGTGACGAGCGTCGTCTCCGGCGTGACCAGCTTCTTGATCTCCAGCCAGTATGGCAGGATCGGCCCGTCCTTGATGCCGCAGATCTTTTCCAGCAGGACCGGGACCGTCACCGTGTCCCCCTCGGCGGCAAAGCCGGGGCGGTATTTCAGCTCCTGGTCCCAGAGCAGGCCGATCTCCTCGTACATGGTCTGCAAGGTCACGGCCTCGGCCTTCTGGTGCTGCCTGGCCCGGTAGAGGCCGGTGTTTTGATAGAGGATGCTGTCCATCTCCCGCTCGGCCTGATAGGCCGCCGTGCGGACCCGCATCTGGGAGGGCTCCACGGGAAAGTCGGTCATGGGCAGGGAATGTTCCTTGTGTAGGTCCAGCAGCGCCGGGTCCTTCAGCACGCAGGGGGCGTTGAGATCCGGCAGCAAAACCAGCACATCCACCGGCAGCTTTGCCAGCAGGCGCAGGAAGAGCGCCTCGTTGTCCCCGGAGCAAGCGCCAAAGAGGAGGAAGACGCCGACCTCCGGGGCCTGCCAGTTCTGGAACAGATCTTTCTGGTATCGCTTCATCCAGGCCACCAGATAGACGGCCTTGTTCAGCAGGCGGTTGAGGTTTCCGCCCACGGCCTTGTCTTCCTCCAGGACCACATCCAGGAAGGCCTGCCGCATCAGCGTTTGCAGCTGCTGGTTGTTGGGGTATTGCAGATTTGCGGCCAGGTCCGCCGCCAGCTGCTCGGCGGTCTGGTGGTTCCGCCGCCGGACAGCGGCGATCTCCTCCGGGGTGGGGGGCGGCAAGCGGCCGTTTTCCAGGCAGACCTTTCTCCCCTCCCGCTTGAGCTGTTGGTAAAACGCCACCATGTCGCTGGGGAAGAGCAATTTGTCCTCCACGCCGTACTGCACGACAAAGGCGTTGTAAAATAATTTGGGGTCGTCCCCTCTGGCCCGGACTGCCGTGAGGATCTCTTTCCCGTCCGGGGCCTTCATCCAGGCGTTGGTGCAGGGCGCGATGCCCGCCGGGGCGCCGTAGAGCTTCTGCCGCTCGGCCTGCTGCCGGCCCTGCTCCCGAAGCTGGCGCAGGGAGAAGTCTGCCGGGAAGGGCGTTAGACCGGGGGCCTGATAGAGCTGGGCATATTGGCTCGTGGGGTCACAGCGGAGGTAGCCCGCGTCCCCCGCCCGCTCCAGCAGGACGATGTCCGCCCCGGCGCGGGCCAGGATCACCAGGAGCTGCAATTCATAGCTGCTCACCGTGCCGTCGTATAAGATCTTCGGCAGCTCGTCCCCGCCCAGGCGGCCTAAGATGCGCTCGAACTTATAGTAGAGCCAGCACATGTACTTGATGTAGGCGTTGCGGAGCATGTTTTCGTTTTTCCCGTGGTCCTGCAAGTCCTGTAAGGTCGCCGTCATGGCGGTCACCACGGCCTCTCGCTGGGTCCCGGTCAGGCGGGGCAGCCAGCGGGTCAGCTTTTGGGTGAGAAAGCCTGCGTCCAGCTGAAAGTCGCTGCCCATCATCTCCGCCAGGTAGTCCAGCTGCTTGGGGTCCGGGTTGGGGATGCGCCCCTCGATGACCACGCCGTTGGTGCGGGCGGCCTGGTCATACTGGGTCAAAAAGGCCGCAACCTCCCCGCTGTACCCCGCCACGCGATAAAAAAAGACAGCTTGTTCCCGGCGGCGAGAACACGCACTGAAATAGTCATGCAGTTTTTCGATCCGTCCTAATTGAAACATGCCGTTGGTCATCCTGTTCACTTTTGATACTTTAACAGGATATAGTATACCATTTCTTTCCTCCGCTTTCAATACAAAATCCCCCGCTTGTGCGTGTTTCGCATTTTTCTGCTTGTCAATGCCACCGTGTGTGATACAATGGTATTTATCTCAGTCGGAAACGAGGTGCTTCCCCCATGCCCCAGGACATCAGCGGATACGACGTGGGCGCCCTGCTCTACTGCCCCGCCAACGCCCACCACACCGTCGCCCAGGCGGTGGCGGCGGAGCGCCTGCCGCGCCCCTTCTCCCTGGCCCTGTGCCTGGAGGACACAGTGCGGGCCGACGCCCTGGCGGCGGCAGAGCAGGCCGTGGAACAAACCCTGCACAACCTTACAGATACCGCCCGGCAGGAGACGTTTTACCGCCCCCTGACCTTCGTCCGGGTGCGCTCTCCGGAGCAGCTGGCCCGGCTGGGGCGGGCGTATGGGAAGTACCGTCCCCTGCTCACCGGGTTTATTCTGCCCAAATTTTTTATAGAAACATGCGGAGCCTACTGCGCCGTTATTCGAGACTTGCAGGCGGATGGGCTGGATTACTTCTATATGCCCGTCTTCGAGGCCCCGTCGATGCTCCCCCTCCACACCCGCCACGCGGCTTTGGCGGAGGTCAAGGCCCAGCTGGACGCGCTGCGCGAGTGCATCCTCAATATCCGGGTGGGCGGCAACGACCTCTGCCATGTCTTCGGCCTGCGCCGGGACCCAGGGCACACGATCTATGACCTGCGCCCGGTGGCAGACGTACTGACCGACCTGCTCACCACCTTTGCCCCGGACTATCTTGTGGCCGGGCCGGTCTGGGAGTATTACGACGGCCCCGGCTGGGCGGAGGGGTTGGCGCAGGAGTGCGCCTTGGACCGGCTGAATGGTTTTGTCGGCAAGACGGTCATCCATCCCAAGCAGATCCCCATCGTGAACCAGTCCCTTCAGGTCTCCCCCGCCGACTACGCGGACGCGAACAGCATCCTCGCCTGGGATGACCCCTGTCTCGTGGCCCCCAGCGCAGAGGGCACGCGGATGAACGAGTATCAGACCCACTTCCGCTGGGCGCAGCGGGTGGCGGCGCTGGGCCGGCGCTACGGGGTCACAAAATAGAACCACGCAGAGCAGCCCCGGAGCGTATTCTTAAAACGCTCCGGGGCTGCTTGCATCCGTATCAAATTACTCGTAAACGGTGGTCCAGATCTCGCCGTTCTCGCAGTCGAAGGTCACGGCGTCGGAATAGGCGTCGTTGCCCATGGCGTCCCACATCTCGAAGACCATGGCGTAGCTGCCGTCGGGCAGCTCGGCTTCGCCGAAGCTGGTGCTGTCGGTGACGGTCAGCTCCTCGGCGGTGTACATCTCAAAGTCGTCGTCGCCGCTGTAGGAGGCCGCCATCCAGATGGTGGTGATTTTGTCCCCGGCCTCCAGGAGGCGCAGCTCCTTGCTGGCCATGCCGGAGTCCGCGTCCAGGCCCTTGGCCGCACCCAGGATGCTCCAGGCCTCGTCGGTGAAGTTGTAGGCCACTTGCAGGTTATACTCCTCGTCGTTGAGCAGAATGGGCACGGAGTAGAGGTTATAGTCGTCGCCCTCGTAGGACAGCTCCATGTAAACGATGTGCCCGTCGATGGCGCCCCAGACGCCGCGGAAGTTGTCGTAAAAGACGCCGTTGTCCCAGTCGGCGGTCATGTCGTTGTCGGTGCCCAGGTAGAGCATCTGGTCATTTTCCTCGTCCACATACATCAGGGAGAAGCCGATGCCGGTCAGCACGTCGTTGGCCTGGGGGCCGAGGGTCAAAACGGCGTTGCCGTCGTCGTTCAGGTCCAGGGGCGCATCGTCCCAGTTCACGTCCTTCAGGGTGACCACGTCCTGCAATTCCTGGATGCCGGGGAGGTCCTGGACCTCGCTCTCGTCCAGTTGGCCGGTCAGCTCGTAGGTATACAGGGACTTAAAGGCCTGGCCGGTGCCCACGCGGGTGTAGGCGTCCAGATCGTCCGTGTCACCGTTGTAGGAGTAGTAGCAGCTCAGGCCGGAGGCCTGGGCACGGTAGATGCCGCCCACCTGATAGAGCACACAGTCGCTCAGCGCATCGGTAACGGCCTGGGCAGAGTCCAGCAGATCGCTGCTCTTCCGGGCCAGGTCGCCCAGGTCCACCATGTTGGTGAAGCCCTGCTCACGGGTGTTGCCGCCGTAGTTCTCGCTCTGGGCGGCGGCGCGGCCCAGCTCGGCGAAGAAGGCGGGGTCCTGGGCGGCCACGGTGAGAGCCTCCTGGCCGAAGGCCTCATAGGCGTCCAGCAGGGGGGTGAGCTGGGTCAGGTCGGTGAGGGACAGGGTGGTCTGGTCCTCGGTGCCGGCCTCCTGGCAGCCCTCATAGTAAGTGTCGCAGATGACGGTGCCCAGCTCCTGGCCGTCCATGGCAGGGTTCTCGGCCAGAGCGCCCGCCCAGCCGGAGTAGAGCCAGCCGTTGCCCGGCTCGGTCTCTTCCGAGGCCACCAGATACTTGGCAAAGTTCTGGAAGGTAGCCGCCACGTCCACGGTGGCCATCAGGCAGGTGTCAAAGCCCACCAGCTCCAGGGAGGGGTTTTCCTTGTCGGCCGGCCAGACGGCGTTGAAGGCCTGGTATAGCTCCGTCAGATCCAGGGAGTCGTAGTCGTGCAGCTCGTCGAAAGCCGCGCCGCTGACGGAGCCGCCGCCGTGGTTCCAGAAGGTGACGGCGGTCTTGTCGGCGGGATAGTTCTCGCTGGCAAACTCCAGGAAGTCCTGGAGGGTCTTGGCATCGCCCATGTCGGCGGTGTCCTGCTCGTCCACCAGCTCCAGGCCGTCGCTGGTGTAGACCCAGCGCTGGAGCTTCGAGGCGTCCACCTGGTCGTTCTGCCACTCAGCCGCGCCGCCGGTCTCGATGACCACCGTGACATTTTCGGGCAGCTGGACCTCCAGCAGCTCGTTCAGGTCGGTGGTGGCGCAGCCGTAGTTGGTCTCCAGGTCACTGCCGCAGAGGTACCAGTACACGGCCCAGCTGCCGTCCCCGGCGGGGGCTTTGCTGGGGACGGCTGTCGTCTCCGTCTCGCCGCAGGCGGCCAGGGACAGGCCCATCCCCAGGGCCAGGAGGAGGGATAACATGCGTTTTTTCATGGTGGGTTCTCTCCTTTTCTCTCGATTCATGATGATACGTCGCCGTTTCCCTTGTAGGGGCCGCAGACCTCTGCGGCCCGCGCGGGAAGGGTAGCTCCATGTAACGGCAAATCGCACAACGCAACCAGTTCGGGCCGCAGGGGTCTGCGGCCCCTACGGAAAAATCGTGGGGCGGTCAGATGCCCAGCAGCTGCCGCTTTTTGGCGGCGAACTCTTCCTCGGTGATGACACCCTCCTCATACAGGCGCTTAAACTTCTGGATGGCCTCGAT
>OHWK01000732.1_pt1 | contig 14197 bp, 9 predicted proteins | sample 1579761 | NCBI WGS metagenome assembly OHWK01 (sample SAMEA3882516, study PRJEB24775) | human gut metagenome | biome: human-associated habitat; feature: intestine environment; material: feces | place: Netherlands | collected 2009/2010 | reverse complement strand
AACAAAGATCAAATCGTTCCAGACCGTGATCACCTAAGCTTCCAAAAGGGAAAAGTGTTTCTGCATCACATTTACGTGAGTTGGAAAAGCAGTTGGAAAGAATACTTGTATATTGGACGGAAAACAAGGATATTCGTGGTGCCCTGGTAAGTGTACATTATAAGCATATTGTTGCCAAAAGCAACCGGTTGAAAATTCTACTGTCAGAAAATGGAAAATCACCGACAGAATCAATTCGAGGGGCCAAATTTGTCTGGGAGCCAGATCAAAAAGGAAATGAAGTGCAAAAACATGTTTTTACGCATTTTGTTTCCTTGCAGGCAATTGAAAAATCTATCGATGTTTTAAAAAAGACAGCGTCTATCATAGAACAGTATTATAAAGGTTCTGTTCCTAGTGAAGTAATAGAAGAATTAGGTGAAAAATATCATTTTAATGAAGTACCCAAAACCAGTTTTCTGAAAACCGTGGTTGACGGCTTTTATGTGGAACGATTTGATATCGACAGAGCAACGGAGGAAATAACAGAAGAAGCAATCATTACCATCTATCAGACAGGGGTGGATACAAAAAGACTTCTTTCAAAATTCGGAATTGATATTGTAGATGATCGCATCATAGACGGAACTACTTTAAGACTGAATCCAGACGAAGTTAAATTGCTATATAACAATGCGTCGTATCTGATCGCTATGGGAGTTACAGACTTCTCTGAGATTTCAAGAGACGATGTGTTAGATGCGTATGAGGATATGGAAGAGGAGGCCGGATTATTAATCCCACATCCACAGAACGAACCGGTCATAGGTGTGATAGATACACAGTTCAATGAAAAGGTGTATTTTCACGAGTGGGTTGAATATAAAAATCTTTTGGATCCTAATATTCCTCTGTCCAGGAAAGATTATGAACACGGAACAGCTGTCAGCTATATTATCGTAGATGGTCCACAGGGAAACCCGGAGCTTGCGGATGGCTGCGGCAGATTTCGTGTAAGACATTTTGGCGTGGCAACAAATAACGGATTTAGTTCTTTTACTGTTCTGAAAATGATCCGAAATATTGTTGCGTCTAATCGAGATATTAAAGTCTGGAATTTATCGCTGGGATCAAAACTTGAAATCAAACCAAATTTTATTTCGCCGGAGGCTGCAGAGCTGGATCGTATTCAGAGTGAATATGACGTTATTTTTGTGGTAGCAGGTACAAATATTCCGGCAGGAGTTACCAAAAAGAATATGAGAATTGGATTTCCGGCAGATTCCCTGAATTCTATGGTGGTTAATGCTGTGGATTTTGCAGGAAACTCTGCTTCTTATACCAGGATTGGACCTGTTCTGTCGTTTTTTCATAAACCGGATGTCAGTTATTATGGTGGTGATGGAACGGTCTATACAGATAAAATGGTGGTATGCAAAGACGATATGGGAGCAGCATACGTAGCGGGAACTTCATTTGCAGCGCCATGGATTTCACGTAAACTGGCATATTTGATTCATATTATGGGATTAAGCCGGGAAGTGGCGAAAGCATTGCTGATTGATGCAGCTGCCGGATGGAATCGAAGAGATGATATTTCACATAGAATCGGATATGGTGTTGTGCCAAAGCATATTAATGAGGTTTTAAAAACACCGGATGATGAAATACGTTTCATTATGACAGGGGCATCGGAGGAATATGAAACTTATACTTATAATCTGCCAGTGCCTGTTGTAGATCATGCGCACCCGTTTTATGCAAGAGCTACCCTGGCATATTTTCCACAGTGCGATCGCAAACAGGGTGTTGACTATACGAGTACAGAAATGGATATTCAGTTTGGCAGAGTTGTTGCCAAAAGAGGGTCAACCATGATTAAAGCAATTGATGACAATCGACAGTCTGAAGAGAAACAGATTACTTTGTACGAAGAAGATGCAAGAAAAATGTATCGCAAATGGGATAATGTGAAACATATCAGTGAAAAAATAAAAGAAAAAAGGGTTCCCCGAAAGGCTTATGATTCTGGGTTATGGGGACTTAAGATTAATACGAAAGAACGCTTGCAGAAAAGAAAAGATTCTCTTCCGTTTGGTGTGGTTGTAACGTTAAAAGAGATGAATGGAGTAAATCGTATAGACGATTTTGTGAAGATGTGTCTTGCAAGAGGTTGGCTGGTTCAGAGACTTGATATTGAAAATCAGCTGGATTTGTATGCTAAGGCGGAGGAAGAGATTGAATTTGAATGAGGCGCAAGCGAAAGGATTTAACTTATGAAAATCACATCAGGCCTCGGCTCCATTGATGACTATCCCCGTTACGTCCGCGCCGGTGCAGACGAGCTGTTTTGCGGTTACGTTCCATTTTCCTGGTCAGAAAAATACGGAACGGTTCTGCCGCTGAATCGGAGAGAGGTTTTAAACTATAACGTACAAATTGGATCGTTCAGTGAACTGGAAATTCTGGCCAATATGGTGCAGAAATACCAGAAGCCAGTGCATCTGGCGTTCAATTCGCTGTATTACCGGCCGGAACAGTATGAAGAAATTGCACGGATCATCCAACAGTGCCGCAGCATAGGGTTTGAAAGTTATATTCTTGCGGATCCCGCGCTGCTTGTGTACCTGCGAAAAGAAAAGATCGACTGTGAGGTGCATCTGAGCGGGGATTTGGGAACGGTGAATTCTGCGATGACAGAGGTTTTTGCGAAAGAATACCCGAAGAGGATCATTTTCCAGCGCAAAAATACGATCTCGGAAATGCGTGCAGTGATTCGGCATATAACTGCGCAGAAAGAAGCCGCTCGAAAAGAATGGACTTATCCAACGGAGTTCGAGGCATTTGCTTTGAATGAACTGTGCCAGTTCAGTGGTGCTTTCTGCAATTCCCTGCACTGCGATGAAATGGGATATCTTTGCCGGGTTCCTTACTGGAAGAAACCGATGTCGCTTTCAGAATCTAAATTAGAAAAACAAGAAAAAAATCATCCGGGAGAAAATATTTCTATATCCGAATGGGATTCTGCATCAGAACTGACGAATCCTGTATCGGAAGATGGTTACCTCTGCGGCGCAACCGGCTGCGGCCTGTGTACATTAAAACAGCTTTCCGATGCCGGAATCACTCATCTGAAGCTGGTAGGCCGGGGAAATTATACCGATTTTATGGAGCGTGATATCCGAAATCTGCGCCGCACGCTGGAGATTCTGGAGGATTCTTCTACGGAAGAAGAATACATCCGAGCGATGAAAGCAGAGCTTTTTCCAAATGGATGCAGTCACATGTGCTATGCCAGATAAAATATGTCAATTCTTTCTGAATCTAAAGAGATAGTGGAGAACGTAATGAGAAATGTTTTCCCAGCACGCTTTAATAATTGACATAATGATGAATCGTCTTCTGCGTCATTATTTATAATAATTACGAAATGCGACGAAAATCAACCAGACGCTGCTGAAACGGATCGTGGCTGTGGCTTCGATTGCGATCGCGTGCATCAAACTCTTTCTCTGATTGAAAAACTAGAGTGTGTTTGAAAAAACATTTCCGCAGCCTGCACGCCCCACTTTGCGGTATATTTTGCCCTCATTCAGTCGCCGTAGCCCGCTACGCCTCCTTCATTCAGACAAAATCTCCCACAAATTGGAACATGCAGACTACGAAAAGCCTTTTTCAAACACACTCTAGCGCTTTGCACACAAACTTTAGTTAGAAGCGTATCCCAATTGTTCTTATTGACTAAATATTTCCTTAGGGAATACAATATAGAAAAAGTAAAAAGGAGGGATACCATGCAGGCACTTTCAAAGAAAAAAACCGGTGATATCTGTACCATCAAATGGATGTTTGGAATCCCTGATGTTCTGGATTTCCTCCGAAGCCGTAAAATCAAAGAAGGCAGCACCGTACAGGTCATCCAGAGAATAAACGGTGGATTGATCCTTGGCATGGATGGAAAACGGATTGCAATGTGTGATGCAGCTGCAGACCGGATTCAGGTATGAAAGGAAGAAAAATCAAAATGAGCGGAACCTTGGAAGAGGAGCCGCTCATTTTGATTTTCCAAATACCCACAAAAGAATTTTCGTAGATAAGTGTGCAGACTGCGGAAATGATTTTTAATAAATACGCGCCAGGAAATTTTCAAGCTTTTCTTTACATAGAACCGTTGCGAAACAGCCGCTAGATAGAGTAAAATAGAGCAGATCTTAAGAAAAAGGAAGTTGGAATTTTATGACATTATTAGAACAGATACAAAAAGAACATGCCGCTGCTTTTACGCACAGCGGAAAATTTCATGCGGATGATGTGTTCTCTGCGGCACTGCTTCTGCATTTTAATCCGCAGCTTACCATCCAGCGCGGAAATCGTGTGCCGGAGGATTTTGACGGGATTGTTTTTGATATTGGAAGAGGAGAATACGACCATCACCAGAAAGACAGCCGGATCCGGGAAAACCAGGTTCCGTACGCGGCGTTTGGCCTTTTATGGGAGGCACTTGGCACAGAAATTTTAAGTCCGGAGATGGCCGCGCGGTTTGACGAGAAGTTTGTACAGCCGCTCGATCTCAATGATAATACAGGAGAAAAGAATGAACTCGCCAGTATGATCGGCATGTTCAATCCGGTATGGAATGATAACAGCGGAAGCGATGCTGCTTTCCTGGAAGCGGTGGCAGTGGCCGGACGGATTTTGGAACATAAATGGGAGCATTTTCGTGCGGATGAGCGGGCGGAGCAGCAGTTTGCAGCTCTTCTTGCCGAACACAGGAAGCGGATCGCAGCGGAGAAAAAGGCAGGAACAATGGATGAAAAGATTCTGATTCTGTCGGAATTTTTTCCATGTCAGAAACAGCTTTCCGCGACTGAAATTGCATTTCTGATATTCCCATCGAACCGCGGCGGTTACTGCGTGCAGCCGGTTCGAAAAGAAAATTCATTCAATTACAAGTATGATTTTCCGGAAACATGGCTTGGCCTGGAAAAAGAAGCACTGCAGAAAGCGACGGGGCTTTCCGATGTGTCTTTCTGCCACAAAGGAGGATTTCTTCTCACCGCAGAAACGCTTGACGATGCCGTCGCTGCCTGTCGCATCAGCCTTGCGGGAATGCCAAAAGCACCGGTTCTGATCCACATCGGTACCGATGCGATTGATGCGGATGACGCGCTTTTGCGGCAGATGCCGGGCATGGAGCATGCAGTTATTCTTCATAAACCGCTGCTGGAGGCCCCGGAACTGAACATCTGTGGCAGTTATGCCGTGTCATCACTTGAAAAAGCAGAATGGAAGATACGCCTGCGGGAATACCTGTTGGACTTGTTAAAAGAAAAGCCGGAGGCTGTCTGTGTCAGCGGTGATCTCTTTGCGGCCTATCCGGTCATGCACCAGCTCCGCAAGAAACATATTCCGGTTCTGACGGTATCAGAGCAGAATGGAAAACGGCTTCTGATCCGCATTCCGTCCGGTTCCTGAGAATTTACAGAGAATCTCTCTCAATTTCACGCGTTAAACAGAAAAATTCCTCAATATGTGATCTGTTTCTTTGCATCTGCTGTTGTCTGTGATACAATATAGAAAATACGTGAAATTTTTTGCACAATGAAAACGAATGATATCATTTTTGGTTTATCTTCAAAAAAAGAGGCCAGACTTTACAGGAACGATACATTTTTGTGATTTCATCCGAACGGCCTCAAAAGCAGAAAATGGCAGGCAGAAATCGACAAACAGCAGAGAGGAGAGCAAAACATATATGATTTCAAAGAAAAAATTTGGCACAACGGTAACAGCGTTCGGCGTGGCAGCCGGAATGCTTCTCGGTTCGGCTGCACCGGCGCATGCAGAGGAGACAGCGAAAACGGTGCAGGAAACGCAGAAAGATCAGGCGGATGCACCGGCCACGCAAAGTGAAACGGAAAACGGAAACACAGAAGAAGCCGTTGTTACGGCTGTAGAAACACAGGAAACCGAGACACCAGCAGAAGAACCGTCCGTACCATCTCAGGATGAAAATGCCGCTTCCACAGAGGAGCCAGAAGTACCGGAAACGCCAGAACCGACAGAGGATCCGAATCCAACGGAGACACCGGAAGACTCGAATCCAGGCGAGATGCCGGAGCCATCTCCAAGTGAAACCCCGGAACCAACTCCAGGCGAAACTCCAGAACCGTCGGTAACGCCATCCCCAAGTGAAACGCCGACTCCAGCCCCGTCCGAAACCCCGGAACCAACAGAAACACCGGTGCCAACCGAGACGCCTGCACCAGCCCCGACAGAAACACCGAAAAATGATGAGACACAGGCGGATGACTGGATTCAGACGATTGATTACGGAAAATATATCAGCTCCATGAAAAAAGATCTCCGCGCAGGTTTCGCACAGGTCGACAAAGCGTACGCCTACGCAAAGGTCGATACCAGATTAAACGTCCGCGAAAACGGTTCCACCAGCGCACGGATCGTGGGAACACTTCCGGCAAAGGCACTCTGCTTTGTGATCGCCGATGCGGATCAGGAGTGGGTTTATATTGAATCGGGTGACGTCCGCGGTTTTGTCCGTACGGATTATCTGCAGCAGGGAAAAGAGGCGCTGGAATATGTAACCGGCACCGGAGAGGATCAGATGAAACTGGCGGATCAGGTGATCGATCCGTCTGAAAATGAAGCCTTTCCCTATAAAAAAGAAACGGTTTATGAAGTAAAAACCTCAACCGGAAACGGTATTATCACATTTGCAAAACAGTTCGTTGGCAGACCATACGTCTGGGGTGGAAACTCCCTGACGGACGGTATTGACTGCTCTCATTTTGTATGGCAGATTCTGACCCGTTGCGGTGCGTACGACGGTGAATATACGACCTCCGGCGGATGGCGCAGCCTTGGAGCGGAGGTTGCAAGCCTGGATGAGGCACGCACAGGCGATGTTATTTGCTATAATGGCCATGTGGCGCTGTATGACGGAGAAGGAAAAATCGTAGAAGCGCTGAATGAAAACGCCGGTATCACCTGCGACCGCCCGGTGGACTGTGACACGATTCTGACGATCCGTCGTTTTGCAGCCGACGATGAAATCGGCGGAACGAACGCAGAAAAGATCTGGAATTACTTCCTGATGCACGGATTTACAAAAGAAGGAGCCGCCGGTATTATGGGAAATATTGCAAACGAGGCATCCACAGACCTCAATCCGACACTGCTTGAGTATGGCGCTACCAGCCGCACAAGCCTGAGCGGAGAGCAGTACACGAACCTTGTTGATGCCGGAATCATTTCCCGTGACGAAGTGATCCGAAGTTCCCGTTTTGGCCTTTACAGTGGCGGAAGATATGGATATGGTCTCTGTGGTTTTACAGATCCAACGATCAAAGAGTATCTGTGCCGATATACCATTGATCTTGGAAAGAGCCTTGGAAGCCTGTCCGGCCAGCTCGACAGTCTGATGGCCTACCTTTCCGACTACAATCCGACTCTGCTGGACAGACTGAAAAATGCCGAAGATGTTGACACCGCAGCAACTGCCTTCATGCGTGAATACGAAAAATGCGCAAACCAGAGCACACAGCAGAAACTGCGTACAACAGCAGCAGAACAGATCTACAATGTTATGGAATCGTATGATTCGCCGGTAGATGTAGAATAAACGAACAGATGATGAAAACGTGTTAAAGAAAATCCTCCGCAGCAGAAAGATTCTGTGTGGAGGATTTTCTTACAGTAAAATAATTGAATTTATGTATGATTTTTTACTTCCAGCTTTTCAGTTTGTCCGCTTCCGGAGTCTGCAGCAGAATTTCTTTACAGACCAAAAGAGAAGGACTCACATAATCACAAAATGGAAAAAGCTCTTTTGTATACGGTGTCAGATCCGGGATCATGCAGGAGATGGCACCAGCTGCACGCGCGGCCTTCAGACCATTGATGCTGTCTTCGGCTACTATGCATGCAGCAATCGGAACTTTCAGAAGAGACGCAGCTTTTAAGAAAATTTCCGGATCCGGCTTGCTGTTGATTACCTCATCCCCGCAGACTGAAGCATCGATATACTGGTCAATGCCAGACTGTTTCCAATAGTCTTCCGCAACGCGCCGCGTTGTAGATGTGGCAACAGCAATTTTGATCGAATGCTCTTTTAGCCAGGAAAGAAACTCGTGAAGTCCCGGCTTTTCCGGGACACCGTTGCGCTGAATATAATCATTCAGATACGCCGAACGGATGGCGCGCCCCTCATCGTACGTCACCTTTCCGTGAAACCATTCCTCAAACAGCTTTCTGCTCCGTGGAAGTGCACTGCCGCGCATCTGCGAGAGATGTTCTTCCGTGAGTGTAAAATTCAGCTCCCGGGCAGCTTTGAGCCAGCCCTCTTTCATTACAATTTCGGTGTCAAACAGAACACCATCCATATCAAATAATACTGCCTTTATCATAAATGCGACCTCCCAGGGAGTAAAAGGAAACAGACGGTTTTCGTTTACTCCGTACTCTGATTTTTTTAAAACTACCTTCAGTATACGAAAAATCCTGAAAAAAGACAAGTGCATGACTGGATCCGTGCATATTACAATCACACTTGACTTCAAGTAAGCTTAAAGTGCTATTCTGATAAAAAAGGACAAATTAGGAGGAATAACAGAATGGAAAAGTCAACGGTTTATTTTACCGACTTTCGATGTCCGGTTGGAACGAGTCAGCTTGACAAGCTGAAAAAGCTCTGTATTGCTGCTGGCATCAAAGACATTGATATGGAAGGCAAATTCGTCGCAATCAAAATGCATTTTGGCGAACTGGGAAACATGGCGTTTCTTCGTCCGAATTATGCGAAAGTGGTTGCAGATCTCTGTAAAGAGCAGGGAGGCCTTCCGTTTCTGACAGACTGCAATACGTTATATCCGGGCAGCAGAAAAAATGCCCTGGAGCATCTTGACTGTGCGAATCTGAATGGATTCAATACCATTACCACAGGATGCCAGATTATCATCGGAGATGGAGTGCGAGGAACCGATGAAATCGAAGTTCCGGTTGTCAACGGAGAATATTGCAAAACAGCATTGATTGGTCATGCAATCATGGACGCAGATATTTTTATCAGTCTGAGCCACTTCAAAGGCCATGAAGCAACGGGCTTTGGCGGTGCACTGAAAAATATCGGTATGGGATGCGGAAGCCGCGCCGGAAAGATGCAGCAGCATGCCAGTGGAAAACCGGCAATCAATACGGAGGTCTGTCGTGGCTGCCACCGCTGCGCAAAAGAATGCGGAAGCGATGCAATTTCCTATGTAGATAAAAAAGCAGTCATTGACTATGATAAATGCAAGGGATGTGGCCGTTGTATCGGTGCCTGCAGCTTTGATGCGGTATATAATCCAAACAGCAGTGCAAACGAGCTTCTCGACCGGAAAATGGCGGAGTATGCACAGGCTGTCTGCCATGGACGTCCGTGCTTCCATATCTCTCTGGTACAGGATATCAGCCCGAACTGTGACTGTCATGGGGAGAACGATGCTCCGATTCTGCCGGATATCGGAATGTTTGCAAGCTTCGACCCGGTTGCCCTTGACCAGGCGTGTGCTGATGCCTGCCTGAGTGCAACTCCGATCGAAAACAGCCAGCTTGGCGAGCACCTTGCGGAGCCGGGATGGCACTGTCACCACGACCATTTCAAGGATTCCAACCCGAACATTGAATGGCAGGCAACCCTCGACCAGGCAGAGAAAATTGGTCTTGGTACGAGACAGTATGAACTGAAACGTATCAAATAATAATACAAAAAAATGTTTTAGGACAGAGGAACAACAGCGGAAAGCTCCAGCTTCTCGGATGAAAAATCAACGAGAAGCTGGAGCTTTTTAAGGTCAGATTGTATTTTCTTCAGAGATAACAACGGTTTTTTTCATCCATTTGCGTGATCGCCATCGGATCAGATAATTTACACCACGGAACGCCTCATCCATGCCAAAAGCGATCCAGCATCCGAATAATCCGAATCCCATTTTTACACCAAGCAGATAGGAGAAGAATACACTCATCAACCAGCAGGAGAGAATGGAAACACCCATAGGGAAAACCACATCGCCTGCTCCGCGCAGGGAATTTTCCTCAATGTGATTAAAGCCTCGAAAAATTTCCACGAAAATATCAAAAAACAAAATGGTATGTCCGATCGAAAGGATCGCAGGATCGTCTGTAAAGATCCGCAGCAGCACGGAACCAAAGCAGGCAAGGAGCGTGGATAGGCAGGCATTCAGCAAAATGGTGATTTTTAAATTCTGCAAATTCAGCTGATAAGCCTGTTCGTATTTTCCGGCGCCGGTAAGCCAGCTGATCAGCAACGAGGTCGAAAGACCAAGGGAGAGGCCTAGGACATACACGTAAAAAACAAGTGTGGAAACATAAATTTTGGCAGAAACAGCCTGCACACCGACAAGTGCAATAATGGAGGTTGTCACTACCTGGGATACCGAATAGGAAAGCGTACTGATACCGCCTGGAATTCCGATTTGAAGCACTTTTGGTAAAATCCGGAAACTGCTGCGTATGGACTTATGACGGAAGTCAAGGCCAAGCGGAAAAACCAGGAGCAGCAGAAGCATGGTAAAAGCGGCGCAGCCCTCACTGAAGGCATAGGCACAGGCAATCCCTTCTACGCCATGAAGCGGCAGTTCGACCGGCTGAAAGACGATCAGATAATTTAAAAGAGCATTCAGCGCATTCATTCCAAGGGTAACAAATACCGATATTTTGGGCTTTCCATAGCTTTTAAATATGGCACTGCAGATGGACACGAACGCGGCAAAAAAGGAAACACGAATGCAGATTCTCAGGTAAGAAGAGGCATATGTTAATACCTGGCCGGATAAATTCATCTGCCGCATCAGGGGCATGGAAAAAAACGAAAGTGTAGCACCAAGGAGAATGCTTAACCCGGCACCTGCAAACAGCGCACAGAAAGCAGCATCGGATGCATTTTTTGCCTTTTTGGCACCAAGATTCTGGCTGATTACGATGGACGCACCGGTGCTGATTACGGAATAGAAATTCAGAATCATGCCCATAAACTGTCCGGCGGAACCAACGGCAGCAACTGCTTCATCGGAATAAAAGGACAAAGTAAAAGTATTGACGGTGCTCATCAGATTCATCAGAAACATTTCCAGAAACAGGGGAAGAAAAATCTTTGGGAGAGTCATCGTTCCCTGTGGCGTTTCTACTTTGCCCAGATCTGGATTGTAAAAAGATTTCCACATAAAGTCTGTCGTTACTCCTTTCAGAAAATAGTAACAGAATCGGATTTTAGCAGTTCTGAAGAAACCTGCACGGTAACCGGTTGATCTGCAAAAGAGCGGCGGACATAGAAAATCAGTCGTCCATGGTACAACCGGCGGCAGGAAGAAGCATACTCGGTGCAGTCTGCAGCATTTCCGTTTTCAATTCCAAGAAGGACGCCTCCGTCTGCCGTTACCTGGACCATGGAGGAATCTCCGAAGCAGAAAGCACCATCTCTGTCTGCGGCGTAAACTTCGAACTGCAGAAGCGGATTTTCCGGTAAAACAGCGGAATTTTCTTTGGACGGCTTCCAGGGTCGGATCTGCAGGGCGCAAGGCATAGAAGTCGTTTTCAGTTCATCCTTTGCTTCAAAAGTACAGGAAGCCCCGCCCTTTTGTGTTGCAAGCGTTCCAGAAGCAAGAACCATCAGCGTGCCCGGCTGAAAGGGAACGATCCAGCGAATCGAATCTTCAGTATAGGAAGCCTCCTTTTTGCCGAGACTGATTCCGTTTAAGAATAATTCCGCTTCGGAAAGGTTTGTGTAGCAGCGGACTTCGATATCTTCTCCCTCACAGTAATTCCAGCTTTCGAATAATGGCTGCCAGCTTTCTCTCCTGGAATCTGTCCGCTGTGTGGAAAGATGGCACATCGGTTTGGATGACCAGAAGCTCATCCGCCGGTAAAAACCGGATTTTTCAAAGCCAGCCATCGTAAGAAGCCCGGCTTTTGAAGCTCGAAGCGGCCATCCGTGTGCCTCTCCCATATAATCAATGCCTGTCCAGAGAAACTGTCCGCTGATATATTCGTTTTCGGTTACCGCATGCCAGGCAGCAAGATCATGTCCGTTTTCGCTGCCTAAAAATGGGAGCGAAGGAAAATCCCTGTGGCTTTCCTCGTATAAATGTTCTTTATAATTGTATCCGGCAACATCGAGGGCATCCAGAAAACCGATCTTTGCAGAAAGCTCCGGAAAAGCAGCAGCCAGTGTGACCGGGCGCGTAGTATCCACTGCGCGTACTTCGCAAGCAAGCATGGAAGCCAGTGCTTTTAATCGCTCTGCATTCGGCCGATCCGGATTGTATACGCGCTCTGCGGCAGGCTTATTTGCATCATTGTTTCCGGTCATGGTCTGAAACAGAGGATGGCAGTAAGGATCATTTGGATAATCAATTTCATTTCCAATGCTCCAGAGAATTACACTTGGATGATTTCGGTCGCGCAATACCATAGCAGACAGATCTTCTTTCTGGTACTGAGGAAAGTACTTATAATATCCCTGATGCTTTGGAGGATAAACATTATGACCGGTAGACCATTTATTTTTTGGACCTTCCCACTCATCAAATGCTTCATCCATAACAAGAAAGCCCATTTCATCACATAGATCGTACAGTTCCGGCATATGCGGATTATGGCTCATACGGATGGCATTGCAGCCCATTCCTTTGAGCTTTTCAAGGCGGCGTATCCAGATTTCTTTTGTAACGGCGGCACCGAGTGCACCGGCATCGTGGTGAACGCAGACCCCCTTAATTTTCATAGGGATTTCGTTCAGAAAGAATCCGTAATCGGCATCAAAACGGAAGGTGCGGATACCTACACGACACTTATCTGCAAGAAATGCGGAGTCAGCATTGGTTTTGTGGAGCCATGTTTCGAGTGTATATAAAGATGGATGTTTCGGAGACCACAGTGTTGGCTGTGTTACCGTTCCTTCGGTCTTTAGTCTTGCGGTTCCTCCCGGAAGAAGAGTGGCTTTCTGCTCTGCAAAAAATACCGTGTTTCCATTTTGATCACGCAGATACTGGATCAGTGAAAAAGCAGCTTCCTGATCTTCCCTATTACAGATCTCTGTTGTGATAGAAAGATCCGCTGAAATTTTATCTGCCCTGTTTATGGAAAAGCAGATGCCATATGGTGTAACGTGAAGAAGATCTGTAACAAGGAGCGTTACCTTTCTTGTGATTCCGGAACCGGTAAACCATCGGGAATCTGAAATCTCTGTCCGGTCTACACGGACGCTGATTTCATTGATACCATCTGTACCAAAAACAGCCTGGGATGTTATGTCATAGAAAAAAGGTGTGTATCCATTGGGATGAAAGCCGTGATAATAACTGTTGAACCAGACCTGGCTTTCTTTATAGACACCGTCAAACAGCAGCACAATGCGTTTTCCACGATACTTTTCAGGCAGGGAAAAGGTTCCACGATACCATCCGATGCCGCCGGCTGCATATCCGGTGCCACTGGAATAGGATCTGGAAAACGGCATTGTAACAGACCAGTCATGTGGAAGCTCAACAGCTGTCCAGTCAGTATCATCATAGTCCTTTTTCCATGCATCCGGCTCTTCACCATAGTGAAATTTCCAGGAATGATTGAGATAAATTGTTTGGGTATTCATAGATTTATAACCTCCTGTTTGTATCATGATATTTCAATTTTTTATACGTTTCTATGGTTTTTATTATAAAGAGTCCATCTGAAAAATCCATGGAAAAGAGAGATATTTTTTGTAAAATAGCGACTTTAGGATTGACTTTTACGTGCAAAAAGTCTATCCTTAAATTTGAAATGAAAAGGGTTTCAAAATAATGGAATAGAGTAAGAGTTTCAAGAGGGCGATTCATGAAAAAAGAAAAAAATATTTATACTATTGCAAAAGAAGCAGGCGTTTCGCCGGCGACGGTGTCTCGGGTCATGACGAAAAATGCCCGGGTAAGCGAGGAAAAAAGAAAAAAAGTGGAGGAAATCATACAAAAATATGATTACCGACCAAATGCGCTTGCACAGGGGCTGACAAATGCAAGAACAAAAATCATTGGCATTCTTGCAGCGGATATGATGAATCCCTTTTATGCACAGCTTGTGGACGAATGCGTAAAGGAAATCGGTGCAAACGGATATGTTCCTATGATATTTTCATCTCAGAGCAGTTATGAAATGGAAGAAC
>OHWK01000728.1_pt1 | contig 14240 bp, 9 predicted proteins | sample 1579761 | NCBI WGS metagenome assembly OHWK01 (sample SAMEA3882516, study PRJEB24775) | human gut metagenome | biome: human-associated habitat; feature: intestine environment; material: feces | place: Netherlands | collected 2009/2010 | reverse complement strand
GTCTACGGCGACGAACAGGCCGCCAGAAGCATCTTTGAAAAATACGAGATGTGCAGCAAAATCTACTCCCGGCAGTGGCAGCAAGGGAAATCCATCGAGCAGCTCACCGTGGCTGGTTGATGTTTCTACCATAACAAATCCAGAAAGAAAGGTCGTTGAGTCTTATGAGTAAAGTTGCGGTTGTGTATTGGAGCGGCACGGGAAACACCGAGGCCATGGCCATGGCGGTGGCTGAAGGCGCCAAGGGCAAGGGCGCCGAGGTATCTGTGATCACCGCCGCAGCTTCCTTAGCTTCCTTTGTTGTCAGACCGAGCACTTGCTCCATCGCCGTAAGATCTTCGTTTATCTGTCTGCGTGTCAAATCTTTTAGTTCCTCTACCGAACGTCTTGAACCGGTTGACTGCCGGGCAAGAAGTTCGTAATATTCCTTCCCCTTCGGAAAATATACAAGACCTTTTTCATTTTTACCCGATCCTTTGAGCTGTTCCAGTTCCTCCGTCATACGCTCATACGCTGGAAACACATAATCGGATATTGTAAGTGCATTTTCCTGTATATAGTCACTTTTTTCTTTCTCTGTCAATGTATTTAATTCCATTACTCGATCTGCAAACGTCGAATACAAGTAATTTCCGTTCCCCATTTCCAAAAAGGCGCGGCACTGCCCGATCACTGTTTCCACCGCCTGATCCGCCATGAACAAACCCATCTCTGCCTTTTTCTTTTCAAATATCATGATCTCTTCAAAATATTCTTCCGTCTGTCTTACAAGCGCCAGATATACTTCCACATCTTCCTTATCATAAAAACGATATTCTGATAAAACTACCGGAAGCTGCGTCTGCGCTCCGCTTACAAGCCCGAGCGGTTCTTCATACATTGTATAATCCGCGCTCTTTTTCATCAGCTTTAACCGATAATTTAAAATGTCATATGTAATCTTATTTTGTACGTTAAGATCATCATAGTTGAATCCAAGAAGAGCCTGACGCATATTTTCCGCCGCCGCCTTGACTGCTTCCGGCTCTCTTTCAAACTGACCGAATGTAGCGTCAGTTGCTTCAATCCCATATTTTTCCGGCGCTTTAAGCGTATAATGCAGACTCACTGTATTTGCCGACACTTCTTTGCAGAATAGTTCCGCCGTGTATTCTTCAAATCTTGCATCTTCACTTTGCCTTTTTCCTGCGCTTTTCGCACCTTTTGCTCCCTGCTTACTCTCCATTGAGCATCCGCCCACTGACGCCACAGAAAATACAAGTATTATAACGAGCAAAAGATTCAAAATTTTGAAATATATTCGTTTCTTTTGATTATTATTTACTTTCTCTTTGCCGTTACATTTCCATATCGGCATAATAACCCCCGAATCTTCTTTTACTGCATCCTATGTTATATCCGGCCTTAATATACATTGCTTTTTCTTATTTTAGGAATGGATCTTCCTGCCGTACATATAATCAAATAATCCGTACATTCTGTAAAGGAAGGTTTATTATGCAGCTTCTCGTCTATATTTCAAACTATATTGTTCCGTTCCTTATACTAAGCATCATCGTTTACGGTCTGTCCGCAAAGGTCAATGTTTACGAAACATTTATCAAAGGAGCAAAAAGCGGTTTTTTTAATACTCCGCGCTTCCGGGTTCCTTGATTTCATTTCCGGTCTGCTTGAAAACTTTACCGGAAGGATCGGTTTTCCCGGTGAACTCGTTCCGCTTACTATCGTAAAAATGTTCTCTTCGTCTGCAGCGACAGGACTCCTCCTCGATATTTTCAAACAATTCGGCACAGACTCCCGTCTTGGTATGATCGCATCGATCTCGCTGTCTTGTACAGAGACAATCTTCTATACGATGAGTGTTTACTTTATGACTGCCGGAATCAAAAAATCCCGCTACACGCTCGCCGGTGCGCTTATCGCTACATTCGCGGGACTTGCCGCAAGCGTCCTCCTCGCATAACCTGAGCAGCATCTAAGTGCCGGTTTTATTTAAGGCTTTGAATATGGTTCGGTTTAAGACTTGAACGTCGGTCCGATTTAAGATTTGAATATGGTTCGGTTTAAGACTTGAACGTCGATCCGATTTAAGATTTGAGTATGGATCGGCTTAAGACTTGAACGTCGGTTCGGTATTTGAACATCGGTTTTTGTTTAGGATTGTAGACCGAGGCGCTTTATGCTAATATATTACTATAATGTGATCATGGAGGTGTTTTTATGGCAAGTGTGACATTAGAACACTTATCGAAAATTTACTCAAACGGTTTCGTCTCCGTCAATGATGTCAGTCTTCGTGTTGACAACGGCGAATTCATTACTCTTCACGGTCCCAGCGGATGCGGAAAATCTACGATCCTCCGCATGATCGGCGGATTAGAGGATATCACTTCCGGTAAGATTTATCTCAGTGATGAATTATTAAACGATATTTTGCCGCGTGACAGACGGCTTGCGATGGCGTTCCAAAATTATACGCTTTACAAGCATTTTAACGCCTACGACAACATGGCGCTCGGTCTGCGTCTGAGGGATTTTCCCCGCAACATTATCGACAGCCGTGTAAACGATGCCGCCAAACTTCTCGGGATTTCAGGAGTTCTGGGGCAGAAGATCAAGGCGCTTTCTGAAAGAGACAAGCAAAAAGTCGCTCTCGGACGCGCGATTGTCTGCCAGCCGAAAGTCCTCCTCGTAGACGAAGATTTTGCGCGTCAAGATCCTGAACGAAGAAAAGAGATGCTTTGTGATATTCTCGAAATTAACGAAGAACTTAAAATTACCGTCTTATATGTAACAAACGATCCTTTGGAAGCCCGCACATTAGGCAAAAAGATCGTATTTATGAAAGACGGCAAAATAACCGATATCGGATAACCTCCGGTATCGGTTATTTTTTAGTTTCCTTCACCACTTTTTAGTTTTTCAAGATAGTTATAAATTTCTCTTTTCTGCACTCCTCGATCTTTTGCGGTTTTCTTCATCGCTTCTTTTTTATCGATTCCCTGCGACAGATAATACTCCATATGTTCTTCGATCGACAGATTACTCCACTTCTTTTGCTCTTCCTGCTCGATCTCTTCACGGCTCAATCCTTCAATTACAAGAACGCACTCCCCTTTCGGAAGATTTTCTTCATAATAAGAAACCGCTTCCAAAAGAGTCGATCTATACACAGTTTCATGCCGTTTTGTCAGTTCCCGGCATACGCTTACCCGCCTGTCGCCGAGCCGCTCTCCCAGCATCTTCAATGTTTTGATAAGACGGTGCGGAGCTTCATACAAAACGATTGTCCTCTGTTCCTTTTCCAGACAACTTAAGACAGCTTCCCGCTCTTTTTTATCTGATGGCAGAAAAGCTTCAAACGCAAATCTTCTTGTCGGAAGTCCCGAGATCGTAAGTGCAGACACACACGCCGAAGCTCCGGGAACAGCAGTAACCGTAATCCCTTCTTCATAACACATACGTACAAGCTCTTCTCCCGGATCGGAGATCCCGGGCGTTCCCGCGTCTGTAATAAGCGCAATATCTTTTCCTTCCAAAAGCTTCTCTATAAGCACTCTTCCTTTATCAAATTTATTGTATTCATGGTAGCTCGTCATCGGCGTTTCAATCTCAAAATAATTCAAAAGCCTAATGCTGTTACGTGTGTCTTCCGCCGCGATAAGATCTGCCTCCCGAAGCACTCGAAGAACTCGAAATGTAATATCTTCTAAATTCCCGATGGGCGTCGCACACAAATAGAGAGTTCCTGCCATCTTTCCCTCCTGTTTTTCTCTTCGTCTCTTTTTGTTTTCTGTTTTCTTTTCTTGTTGTCTATTTTTTTATTTCTTTATTTGTTTTTTCATTTCTTTTTTATATCTTTTTAATTCTTATTTATTTTACCTTTTCATTTCTTTTTATTTATAAATCACAAGCGGCGGTTCTACCGTGATACGCGGCTTTGCCCCGCGTACGCCTTCTATCATTACCATCGTCGGCTCTTTATCAAGATACGGATAAATAAACTGAATCCGTTTCGGCTCAATTTTATAATAATTCATTTTAATCATAATCTCCGTCAGCCTGAATGGACGGTGTATCATATAAAATCTTCCCTTATCCTGCAAAAGGCGCATACTCTCCCGCAAAATATCATCAAGTGAACAAAGCACCTCATGCCGTGCGATCGCCTTGGCGTCCGCCGGATTGCGAAGTCCGTGATCTGCGATCATGTACGGCGGATTTGTCGTGATCACATCAAAAAAGGCCGGCTTAAATATTTCCGCCGCCTCTTTGATGTCGCCTGTCACAATATCCACTTTATCTTCTAAACCGTTATAGTCTACACTTCTTCGAGCCATCTCTGCCATCTCCGGCTGAATCTCCAGACCTGTAAAATGACGTCCCTGCGTCTTTTCAGACAACAGTATCGGTATAATCCCGTTCCCTGTTCCCAGATCAAGAGCCCGCTCCCCCGCCTTTATTTTCACAAAATCCGAAAGAAAAACAGCATCTACGCCAAAACAGAATTTCTTCGGATCCTGAATCAATTCAAGACCGTTAAGCTGCAGATCATCCAGTCGCTCGCCCGGAAAAAGAACCGCTTCTTTCCCCTTCTTTTGTCCGCTCATATGCCGCTACCTACTCCTTTTCAAGTTCCGCAAGCTGCTTCATCTCTTCTTTTGTAACTTTCTGTTTCTTTCGTCTCGGTTTAAATTTCAGCTCATCCGCCATATATTCTCTGATCTCTTTCTCATCGTTTTCCAAATTTACGATTACTTTTACCAATCTGCGCAGAACGCTCAATGAATGGACAACTCCTGTAAGTCCGTCTTTTGTCGTAACCGCATCCCCGACTGACGGAAGCTGGCTGTTAAGCATCTCATACGTCTCTTCTTCATTCGTCAGACAACACATAAGCCTTCCGCACACACCTGATATCTTCGTCGGATTCAGAGACAGATTCTGTTCTTTCGCCATCTTAATCGACACAGCGGAAAATTCAGTCAAATATGTGCTGCAGCAAAGCGGCCGCCCGCAGATACCGATCCCCCCGCGGATCTTCGTCTCGTCACGCACTCCGATCTGACGAAGTTCGATCCTTGTGCGAAATACTGCGGCAAGATCTTTTACAAGCTCTCTAAAATCAATTCTTCCGTCTGCTGTGAAATAAAATAATATCTTATTCCCATCAAAAGTGTACTCAACGTCGATTAATTTCATTTCCAGTCCATGCTTACGGATTTTTTCAAGGCAGATCTTAAACGCCTCTTTTTCTTTCTGTTTGTTTTTATTTACAACTTTCTGATCCTGCTCAGTCGCAATCCTGATCACTGATTTCAACGGCTGGATCACATCTTCTTCGGCAACTTCTTTTACTCCGCTTACAACTCGCCCGAACTCTACGCCGCGGGCAGTTTCCACGATCACATTGTCGCCTTGCTTAATATCAAACTGTCCGGGAGAAAAAAAATAAATTTTCCCGGCAGTACGAAATCTGACTCCGATTACTTTTACCATTTTGTCAATTCTCCTTTATCGTCAGCAGGAGCAGTTCCATCGTCAGCTCAAAATTTACATTCGCTTTCATTCTTGCCTTTGCCTTTTCAAGAGAATCGAGAATATTTTCAATCCCCTCGTATGAGCTCTTCTTCGCCCGCTCCCGAATATATTTCATCTGATCGGAAAACACGACCCGATCCACACTTCTTGTTGCTTTATAGATCAACACATCTCTGTACCATATCGCGATCATATCAAGATAATCGCTGATCTCCATCTTATATATCATGCAGCGTTTTACCGCTTCCATCAGATCCGGAACTGTCATCTCGTCGATATTTCTCAGCAAATGTACAACTTCCTCTTTAATCTCATTGAAATATTCGGAGTTTGCCAACATGATCGCCTTCCCCATATTTCCCTGAGCAAAAGCAACGCAGACATCTGCTTTATAATCCGGCACTTCCAACTGCTCCATGAGATATTTTTTCACGAGCTGATCTTTAATATTGCGAAGCTTCATCATAACACATCTTGAACGGATCGTCGGAAGAAGTGTCTCCGCATTCTCCGTCAGAAGCATGATAACGGCATACTCCGGCGGTTCTTCGATTGTTTTCAAAAGCGCGTTCTGCGCCTCCACGCTCATCATATCCGCATCTGCTATAATATAGATTTTATATTTGCTGCTGTACGGCCGGATCATAATATCGTCATTCACCTGCGTACGGATATCTCCTACTCCGATCGTATTCGGTTTCTCATGCATGATCCGGATAATATCCGGCTGATTTCCGCCTGCCGCCTGCCTGCACGAACGGCATTTTCCACAGGCGTCGCCGTCTTCATCCCGGTTTTCACATTGCAGGCTCATGGCAAACAAATTCGCAAGCAGCTTCTTCCCTGAACCTCTCTCGCCATTCAAAATATACGCATGAGAAACTGCGTCCGCAGTCACTGCGTTCTGAATGTACTTAATAATATTCTTATGTCCTACTACGTCTTTAAAACCACTCATCCATATCACCTGCACTCTTAAAATTAATTTTCCAAAATGCCTCTCAGAAGACGTTTCCCTTTCAAGACATACTCCTATTGTACTACAATTTTAAATTAAAAGGTATTACAAAAGAGTGAAATCTCATAAAAACTGATAAAATCTATCTTATTTCTTCAATATATCTTTGTATTTTATTCAGACACTCTGTGAAATCTTCATTGCCAAACCGCTCTGTAATCCCGCTTTTGATAAGATTTTCTTCCGAAAAGTCCTCCTCGTCCGCAAGAAAACGGCGGCACATCTCCGCATATTTCGGCTTCTCCTGTCTGCGTTCCCGCTCAAGCGCGCGGGCAAGCCGCAGTCCGTCTTCCACTTCGAGATAAACCGGCACGATCGCCTCCTCTCCGAAATATTCCCGCAAAGCCTGATATGACACGAGCGTTCCGATCAAAAGATAATCTGCGGCGCTTAGATCGATCTGCCCGTCATCCGCAGTAAAATAAGTCCATATTCCGCACTTTGTGTTATAAGACCGGGACTCTATCACCTTCCCGTCCTCCTTCATCGCACGAAACTGTTCCGGATCCACAAAATAATATTCGACGCCGTCTTTTTCGCCTTCTCTGATCGGACGGGTCGTATAGGGAACAATCAAACGAAACTCTTTATATTGCTCTTTTAACTTTTTATAAACAGTATCCTTTCCCGAAGAACTCTTTCCCATCACACAATAAATTTTACCCATTTATCAATACCTCAATCTTTCCTTTCACCTTTGTTCCCTCAATCCGAAATCCCATTTTTTCATACTCGGACATCTCTTCCGCTATTTTCTCTGAGATCCGTTCTCCCGGAACGATCAGCGGGATCCCCGGTGGATAAATATAGGCATATTCTGCCGCGACCTTTCCGCCGCACATTTTCCATTCAACAGATTCGCATCCCTTTTTTAAACGCTGTCGTTTCGTCTCGCTCGGACTATAGATATATATATTCTTCTGATGATCCCGTTCTTTCTTGTCCTTCAATATATATTGATATGTATCTGAATCCTGCACTATATATCGCGCCAGAGAATTATTTCTTTCATACTTATCTCTTTTTGCAAGTTCGCCGTCAATTTCTTCCAATGCAGACACAAGGCGCTCCATCCCTTCGTCTGTATCTGCCGGCGAAGTCATCAAAACAACGTATGAGCCTGATGCCATCTCCGGTTGTAGTAAATATTTATCTTTCAAAACGTCATATAATTGTTTTCCTGTAAACCTATTTATGTCTTCATCGCCATGATTCCCAACCGCAGTTACTATCTTCGACCTGTCATACTTCTCCGTCTCAATCAGTTTCAACACAGAAAGCCTGCTTATTCTCTTTCTTACAGATTCCAGACGCTTCACATAATTGTCAAAAACATCTGAGCTTCTCTCTCCCACGAAACGAACACACTCGTCTATTCCTGCCATAAGTATATATGACGGACTGCTCGATTGAAGCATATGGACGTACTCTCTGATATCCGTTCTGTTAGCCAGCTCTCCATTCATATGAAGCAGCGCAGTCTGAGTCAACGACGGAAGCGTCTTGTGCAGACTATGAATAACGATATCTGCCCCTAAAGTATTACTGTTCTTTGGAAAATACGGATGGAACCCGAAATGTGCCCCATGCGCCTCATCCATGATCAATGGAATGCCCTTTTCATGAACAATTCCGGCAATCCGCTCAACATCCGAAACAACGCCTTCATACGTCGGAGATGTAATGACAACAATCTTCACATTCGGATTTTCCTCAAGAATCCGCTTAACTTCACCGGGATTTATTGCTCCGTTTTCAGGATAAATATAAATCGGATGAAGTTGGTTCATAAAGACTGCGTTATAGACCGATTTATGACAGTTTCTTGCCATTAAAATACAATCTCCCGAGTTTGTGCTTCCCATAACCGCACTCAGCAGCCCGACTGTGCTCCCGTTCACAAGGTAATGCGTTTCCTCCGCATGATATACGCACGCCGCATACTCCTGCAGTTCCTTCAGTATCCCCTCCGAATGATGAAGATCGTCAAATCCGTCGATTTCTGTGATATCCAGTTCATATGGAAGTTCTGATCCAATCAGCGCAGTATTCCTTTTATGCCCCGGCATATGAAACGGATAATAACCCGTGTTCGCATATTCCTTTAATTTTCTATATAAATGCTCCATCATATCCCTCCGGTCACCCTGTCCTCTGTACATCGGTTCTTTTCTCTTGTTTCTTTACATCGTCATATCACTGCTTTATTCTAACACAGAGCTTTATGATTGACTATGGCTATATACAAAAAAGCAGCGGCATCCTCTGCCGCTGCTCTCATTTCCAAAATCACGTTATTTTATGATTTTTTCTTTCTTCTGATCATAACACCTGCTGCCACCGCTAAAGCAAGCGCCGCCATTCCCAGCGTTCCCGCAAACGAATTATGATCTCCGGTCTGCACCGCTCCCGGATTCTGTGGTTTTACAGTCGGGGTCGGCTGTTCCGGTTTCACCGGATTTTGGGGTTTCACATATGTATTAACGAATTGCGGCGTCCTGCCGTCTCCGTATACCGCCTCTGCGATCAAATTGCCTTTTCCGTTGTCTGTAACCGTAATCGTTACATTGTATACGGTTTCGTCGTATGTTACATTTTTCTGCCCATCATTTTTCTCAGAAATTGTGTATTCATATACGCCCGCCCGGTCATAGATCAGCGTCTCAAACATAACCTGTCCGTCTGCGCCGTTCTTCGCTTCAAACACAACGTTTCCATCCTTGTCTTTGAGCACGAACGTAAACTGTTTGTCTTTCAGCTCCGCTCCCTTATAAGTCTTGGAAGCTCCGAGCGTTACCGACGCCGGACGAGCTTCGTAGATATTTCGGAATACGATGCCGTTCATATCTTCTCCGCTCTTCGTCTCTGCTTTCGCGCTCAATGTACCGTCGCCGTTATCTGTCACAATGACAGTCACCGTATGCTCTGCCGAATCGTATTGTACGCCTCCGGCTGTACCTTCCACCTCGCGGATCACATAATTGTATGTGCCTGCTTCTGTGTAATGCAGAGCTCCGAAACGAACCGTTCCGTCCGCCTCATTCACTGCCGAAGCCACAACATTTCCGGACTCATCGATGAGTTCAAATGTAAATTCTCCCTCGTGCAGATCACGTCCAGTCAGCTCTTTTTTGATGCTGATATGTTCATTCACACTGTAATCTGTCGGATTTACACGGTATGTGTTTGTAAACTCAAATGCGAAATCATTCTGCCATGAGGAAACGGCGCTGATCGTTCCGTCGCCGTTGTCTGTCACGGTTACTGTAAACGTCTTTCCTTCCGCAGCCGCCAAATCGTTCGTCACGCCCGCCATGCTGCCGGACTCTGTCACTCTATAAGTATAAACTTTTGTCCGAGGCTCGCTGAATCTGTTCGCCTGACCTGCTTCTTGCGCGTTCATTGTTCCGGCTTGATCAACGACGTTTCCGCCGTCCGCCGAAGCCGCTCCTGCCGCTTCTTTGTCCTGATCTTCTCCGCTTGATCCGGCGTTCGATCCGCCGTTTGCTTCAATGTCTGTTTCATCTGTTTCCGGCGCTTTCGTTCCTTCTGTTCCGTCTCCCGCCGTTTCTTCTGACGCCGCGTTTTCTGCCGCGTCTGCCGCATCTTCTGCCGCCGTCTTATCTTCCGCTGTATCGGCTGCCGCCGGGTCTTGTCCTGCTTCCGCATTCTGATTTGTATCCGCCGGGTCTTCTCCTGCTTCCACATCCTGATTTGCATTTGTCTGCTCATCCTGACTTTCCGCTGAACCAAATACATTTTCCATCGTATAGACAAGTTTTCCGAAATCGATATTTCCTGCCGCATCGTTCGTCGTCTCTGTCACGACTTTGCCGTCTTTTACAGGCATCGGCGCAGGATTTCCAAGTTCATCTGTTCCTGTGATCGTAAATGTATACTTTCCTGCTATATCCGGCGCGTTGACGGATTCTTTCTCATATACTTTCTTTCCGTTCAGCGCGATCTCTGCATTTGCAGACTTGCCGTATACATTCTCAAACGGAAGCGAATCTTTTCCGTCAGGATATTTCACTTCGATCGCCAGCGTTCCGTCGCCGCGGTCTGTAACGATCACCTGGATCGCAAATGTCGTCGCAATACCTGTCACTCCGCCGGACGGGTTGTCTTCCGTCACCGTATAGTCATATGTGTAGACATATGCCGGAGCCTGAGACTTTTTGTCTACGGATGCGATTCCTGCTTTCACATCTGCCATTAGTCTGTCTGTATCGTAGCTTACCGGAGCAAACGTAATGCTTCCGTCCGCCGCGTTCGTACCTGTCGCCTCGGCGTCTTTGCCGACAACCGGATTTCCTTTTTTATCAAATATTCTAAACGTAAATTCTCCGTCTGTCAGCGGTCTGTTTGCCAGCGTCTTTGTCGCGTTGATCTTCACGCTTCCTTCTCCGCCAAGCTCGACCGGTTCGTCGTTGTATGTATTTACAAACGATATAGTCGCTTTTTTCTGACCGACTTCTCCTGTTGTTACTTCCTGCTCGTCCACGATCACTTCCTGACCGTCTTTTACTTTCGTAACCCGTGTCGTTACCGTCAGCGTCGAATTGTTATTATCTTTTACTTTGACTGTTACGGTTCTTACATCTGTATCATACGTATAAGCTGTATTTGTTCCCGCCGTCTCCGCCGCTTCATAGGTAAACGTCTTGCCTGCGTCTGCCTGCGTAAATGTAACGTTCTTTCCGTCGAGTACGTTGATCGTCGTCACTGCGCCTGCTTCTGCGGCTTCATTCTTATATGTATTTGCCGCATTCGCAAGTCCGAATTTTTCCGCCGCTTCTTCCGCAGTCGTGCTTCCTTCCGTCGCTTTCGGCGTCACTGTAAAGGTGAACTGATCTTTTTCCATATCTCTTCCGTTCAGCGCCTTCGTGATCTGCAGTCCTCCTGCCGCCGCATAATCAAGCTGGGATTTGTACTCATTTGTAAATGTTCCGTTTTCGGAGGCGATGTTTGTTACTTCCAATTTACCTTCCAGGTTATCCGATACTGTGATCTTCAATGTCGCCTCATGTCCGTCGATCGTCACTCCCGTCATCTTTCCATCCGGAAGCGGATTTTCTTTCACTGTGTAACGGAATTCTTTCGTCCTTGTTCCATCCTGTCCTGCGGCAGCTCCGTTCATATCCTCATCTGTAAACCGGATCTTTCCGAAACCAAACAGAACAGCTTCTCCTGCTTTTGCACTGTCAGACGTTACTGTTACTGTTTTCGTACCGTCTGCCGCCGCGTCTTCCGCCGCCGGCGCGCCATCCTGCGGCGTAATGGTAAATGTAAACTCGTCTGTTCCTAACCAACCGCGCCCTGTCAGCACTTTATTAAAGTATGATTTTGCGTCCGCAGGATCTGTATTGACCTCTGTGTCTTCGGCAGTATAAGCATTTTCAAATACAATACCGCCTTCCGGAAGCTGTACTTGTGCAGTTAATGTTCCATCTGTACGATCTGTCACTACGACCGTAAAGTCGAAAGACGTCTTTCCTTCTACTGCGGTTACTCCGCCCGGAAGTTTGTCTGTTATCTCTCTTGCGGTATAGCTGACCGTCCATACATCCGAACCGTCATCATTTTCAGATTTTACGGCATATCCGTCTTTTACTGCCTGATCAAGCGACTCCGTCGTATACGTCAGAGCGCCGTCATTTCCTGCAAATTTTACTGCTCCTTCCGCTCCTTCCGCAGCTTCTGTATTCGTTCCTGCCGCTGCGAAAGTTTCCTTGAATCCTTCCGGATTTTCTGCCGCTCTTGTCACAATTTCAAATCGGAACTCATTCGCCTTCATATCACGTCCGGTCAGTTTCTTCGACGCCTCGATCTTCGCCGCGATATCCTCGTCTCCTGTGCCTGCGCCATATGTATTGATAAAGGTCAGATTCTCACTCTCGCCTTCGACAACGGCTGCTTCGAGCGTTCCGTTTTTCTTGTCTGTCACTTTCACAACCACAGTTCTTTCCGCTTCCTGATCGTCCGTAATACCGGCGATACCGCTTGGCTGCTCCGTAACATTGAACTTGAACGTTCCGGCGATCGTAAATTGGATATCTCCAAATGCCGCCTGATGTCCTGCAGATGCTTTTGTAATCTCAAGTCCGCCTGCATTTTCCGGAAGCGTGATAAATCCATTCTCAATGGCTTCCACTGTCGCTTCATCCGCTGCCGTCAACGTATAGCTAAACGTATCTGTATCAAGCCATTTTCTTCCTGTCAGTTCCTTCGTCACTTTAAGCGCTTCGCTTCCGCTAAGACTTCCTGCCACGCTGTACGTATTCGTAAAGTTTGCTTCTGCAGTTGTATTTGAAGTAATCGTACCGCTTGCCGCATTGCCGGCGTTTCCGTTTACAGTTGTGGTGTATCCGTCAACTTCTTTTTCAGTTACCGTATACTGCGCGCCAGCCGGAAGTCCGGTAATCACTGCCTTCTGTCCATGCTGGAAGGAAATCTCGGTACCGTCTGCAGCATTACCTTTCTTGATTTCCTCTCCGCTTTCGCCTGTTACGGCGTAAGCATATTCTTTCGTCAATGCCGTACCTTTGGCATCCTTAAGCGCTACTATAAATGTAAACTCTTTCTCTTTGTCGATCCCTGTGCCCTGACCTTCTGTCAGTACGATGGTTTTACTGATGGAAAGATTTCCATCTTTCGGAATCTCTTTCCGATCGGTATCCGTCTCATATTCAGGTCCATTTTCGCCGATCTGGATCGTCGCTTTGTTCTCAACTACTGTCTCGGCGCTTTCATTTACTCTAGCATCAAATGTAACCGTTCCGTCTGCTCCTGGCTGAACATCTGCAATCTTCCATGTCAGCATACGTGTCTCTGCGTTATACGATGCATATTCGCCCGCGCTGTCGTCTACATAATCAAGACCTTCCGGAATGCTGTCTGTAATGATAACTGTCGCCGCTTCAATTTCCGGGTTCTTATAGGAAATGGTATAGGTCAAAACCTTGCCGACCTGTAATTCTCCGTCGCCTTCTACTACAGAATCTTTGCCCGGAACGTTCGTGGTAACTGTATTGGTCTGATTTGGATCGTTGTCTCCAATGGTAATCTCTGCCGTATTTTCTACCGCTGTTCCGCCTGCGCTGTCAAGCACTTTTACTACAAAGCTTACCGTTCCGAAAGCTCCTGCTTCCTGCTCGCCAAGCGTCCAGGTGATTGTCTTTGAAGTCTCTTCATAAACTCCATTCGTATCTGCGCTTACATATTCCGTACCTTTCGGTACAATATCTGTGATCTTCACCTCCGCTTTCGCAGGAGCGCCTGTTTCATCTACTGCATTATTTACCCAGTCGATAGTATAAGTCAACTGATCGCCGACACCGACAATCTTGCCATTTACGGACGTGGACGGCTCTTCTGTGTTAATAACATCCTTCGCGTCTTCCGCCTCGTAAATATTAGTAAATGTCGCGCTTCCTGCTTGACTTCCATCCGCGACTTTCGCTGACAACGTTCCCTCCGCCGCATTATAAGTCACTGCAATGTCATAGCTAAAGGTATGCTTGTCATACGTCATATTCGGATCAGCATATTCCGGAACTACTTCCGTAATCTCTACATGATAGTTTCCTGCCGCTTTGAACTGAATATTTCCGAAGCTTACAGAACCGTCTGCCGCGTTTGCCGATGTGATTGTATCTCCAACTGCTCCCTCCGGAAGTAC
>OHWK01000713.1_pt1 | contig 14497 bp, 9 predicted proteins | sample 1579761 | NCBI WGS metagenome assembly OHWK01 (sample SAMEA3882516, study PRJEB24775) | human gut metagenome | biome: human-associated habitat; feature: intestine environment; material: feces | place: Netherlands | collected 2009/2010 | reverse complement strand
AATCGCAGACGCAGAGAAGAAAGTTGAAACAAGTACAGTAACAAGTGCAGAGCCGGTAAAAGCTAAAATTGCAGAAGCAAAACAGCTTCTTGTAAACGGTACAAAAGATGCGATCGACGCAATGGTTGCAGAATTAACTGAAGCTGTGAAAGGACTTGTTGCTCGCGGAGATGTAACAGATCTGAAAGCTTTGATCGATCAGTACGCAAAAGAGAATTTGAAAGCAGAGGATCATACAACATCTACATGGAGCGCTTATGAGACTGCTCTGAATGCGGCAAACGCAATCGTAACAGATAACAGCAACAGCGATCAGGCGGCGGTAGATGCAGCGAAGAAAGTGTTAGAAGATGCACATGCAGCATTGGCAAAACGCGGAAACACAGATGCATTGAAAGCTCTTATTGAAGAGTACAAAGAACTGAAAGAAGCGGATTACACACATGAGACATGGGTGAAATACGAAGAAGCTCTTGAAGCTGCAAATGGAATCGTGGCAGACAACAGCAATAAGACACAGGCAGAAGTAGATGCGGCGAAAGACGCATTGAAAGCGGCAAAAGAAGCTCTCGTAAAAGCTCCGGTAGATCCGCAGCTTGATAAGAGCAAACTGCAGGCAGCAGTAGATGCGGCAAAAGCAAAAGACGAAAACGCATATACAACAGCTTCTTACAATGCAATGGAAAAAGTTCTTGCAGAAGCAGAAGAACTTCTGACAAACGGTAAGGATCAGGCGGCAATCGATGCGAAAGCAAAAGATTTGAATGATGCGGTTGCTGCGCTTGTAGAACGTGGAAACACAGATGCGTTGAAAGCTTTGATCGCAGAATATAAAGCAGAAGGTCTGAAAGAGGCAGACTACACAACAGATTCCTGGAAAGCGTACACAGATGCGTTGACAGCGGCAGAAAAAGTTGTGAAAGACAACAGCAATCTTGATCAGGCAGCGGTAGACGCAGCGAAGAAAGCGTTAGAAGATGCTCATACAGCATTAGTAAAAGTAGAGCAGATCAATAAAGAGGCGTTAAAAGCAGCAATCGATGCAGCGAAAGCGGCTGATGCGAACTTGTACACAACAGATTCTTACAAAGCAATGAAAACAGTTCTTTCAGATGCAGAAAAGGTACTGAAAGACAGCAAAGATCAGACGGAGATCGATGCAGCAGCAAAAGCGTTGAACGATGCGGTTACAGCGCTTGTACAGCGTGGAAACACAGATGCATTGAAAGCTTTGATCGAAGAGTATAAAGATCTGAAAGAGGCAGACTATACAGCAGATTCTTGGAAAGAATATGCAGATGCGCTGAAAGCGGCAAAAGCAATCGTGGAAGACAACAGCAACAGTGATCAGGCAGCGGTAGACGCAGCGCTTAATGCGTTAAGAGACGCTCGCGTAGCATTGAAGCTTTCCGGAAAACCGTCTGTTGATAAGAGCGAGCTTCAGGCAGCTTACGACAAGTACAAAGATAAGAAGAACGACGGTTACACAGCAGAGAGCTGGGCGAAGTTTGAAAACGCTCTGAAATCTGCTAAGGCAATCTTGGATAACGAGGCTGCAACAGCAGATCAGGTAAAAGCTGCTTTGGCACAGTTGAATTCAGCGGCAGAAGGTTTGACGAAGACACAGACTCCGCCGAAGAATGATCCGCAGACTCCGTCAACTCCGTCACAGGGCGGAAGCGTACAGACAGGAGATACGGCACATGTAGCTCTGTGGCTTGTACTTGCGGGAATGTCGGTAATTGCTTATGTAGCGGTTAGAAGAAAAAGAGCATAGTGAAAACTTGTCTTTTGATTAAGGCAGTAAACATTTAAGCTTTTATGGAATAGGGCGTTCGGTAACGGACGCCTTATTCTTTTTTGCAGAGACAGCAACATTGTCAGAAAATTCATACAATATAAAAGTAAAATGTAATTATTTAAAGTTTTTTATAAAAATGTATTGACAAAATAAAACTCAGGTGATATTATAAAGACATCCAAAAGAGATACAACAAAATAAAAACAAAAGCATCTCAAAAGGATATTTAACTAAGAAGGCATCGTATCAGTTGCCCGATTAGATTAAAAATAAACGGATAGCAGGAGGGAAAGACCAATGGACAGCGTGATTTCAGTGAATCATCAATATGTTAGTGGTACGGCAAGTGTAAGTTCCTGTGGAGAAGAGACCTTTGCTCAAGGATAGATGATCCGGAATAAAAATAACGAAAGAATTGATCGGAGAGTTGGAAGTCCGGATAGAGATCAGAAAGATTTAACATTTGCAGACATATTGAATATAGATACCACATATAGCAGAATTTCAAAAGATGTGTAAAGAAACATTGAGTAGATTATCATTCGTGCATATCGGGTTTAATATGTGTGGTGGTACCGGAAACAAGGAACGTAAGTGATATGTGATAAGGATACTGTTATGAACTCGAATTTGTTAATTGAAGGAGGGAAGATTTAATAAGCAGGTCTTAATAAATCGACCGCAGATCAAATAACAATGGCAGAGGTCTTACAGGAACAGAATCTAATATTTGCCTCCGATTTAAAAATAAAGAGAATATGAAAAAATTAAATAGATTATAAAAATGCATCTTCAATGTTAATTGAGGGTGCATTTTTTTGACATTGCGAAATGCATATGATAAAATATTGAAAGATATAGTATGTAAAGAAACATAGAAGGAAAGACACTGCCCTGTACAAAACTATTTTTTAATGAGGTGAATGCGGTGGATAAATACGAATATAAATCAAAGACTGAACGGATGCTCGAACTTATGGAGAGCGGCGCGTACAGCAGAGCGGCGGCGATCGCAGATGAAATTGACTGGAGGCGCGTGCGCAATGCAGTGATGTTGTCAAACGTCAGTGAAATTTATGAAAAAACCGGAGAATATCAGAAGGGATATGACATTTTGACGCTTGCATATCAGCGGGCGGAAGGAAGCCGTAAGATTATCAGCCGTCTGTGCGGATTGGCTCTTAAGACGGGAAATGTCGATGAGGCGATCGATTTTTACGATGAGTTTATGCAGATCGCGCCGAAAGACCCGAATCAGTACATTTTAAGATATAAGATTCTCCGCGCGCAGAGGGCGCCGATCGAGCAGCAGATCGAAGCTCTTGAAGAATATAAGAAATCCGAATATATTGAAGAGTGGGCATATGAACTGGCGAAGCTGTATCAGGAAGCCGGTATGACATCAGAATGTCTGGAAGAGTGTGACGATTTGATTCTTTGGTTCAGCGAGGGGCAGTATGTCTATAAGGCGATGGAACTGAAGATGCAGTACAAACCACTGACTCCTTCCCAGCAGGAAAAGTACGATAAGCGTTATGCAAGGACGTCCGAGGAGACAGAGGAGATTCCTGATATTTTTTCTTATGCAGAGGCAGATGAATCCGAGCAGGAGGAAGAAGAAAACGGTTTGCCGGGAGCTGAACTTATGGCTGCCGACTCCGAAGTTGCCGATGCTGATTTCGCTGCCGAACAGCAGGTGAACGCACGAGTTCCGAAGGGAATGGAGGAACTTGTTCCGGACATGATGCCGGAAACGATCTCAGAAGGAGTAAGAGAGATCACTTTGCCGAACGACCCGGTGGAAGTAGATACGGAAGCGTGGGAAGCCGACGAGATCAAGGCGTTAGAAGCGGATTCACCGGCGGAGGATGCAGAGGATCATGTTGAACAGGACGAGCAGGTGCCGATAGATGCGGAAGATGCCGGGCAGACAGAAGACGCATATCTGCCGACGGATGTTTCCGAAGCAGAAGGAGTCGATGAGCCGGAGGAGCGCGTACCGGAAGGAATAAAAGGACCGGATGTGCTGGAGACAACCGCAGAGCCGGAAGAAGAAAGGCAGCCTGCTAAAAAGAAACTGGGAGATACGATGCCGTTAGACGTTGCATTGAGAAAACTTCTTCATCCGGAGTTGGAAGAATTGACGGCAGATGATTTCCAAGACGAGACAGCTCCGATGGATTTTAATTTTGAAGATGAAGAAGAGTCGGAATCTGATTTGACGGAAACGGGAGCGATGGACTTTGACTTTGAAGATGAAGAAGAGCCGGAGTTTGATTTAACGGAAACGGGAGCGATGGATTTCGACTTTGAGAATGAAGAAGAGCCGGAGTTTGACTTGACGGAAACGGGAGCGATGGACTTTGACTTTGAAGATGAAGGAGAGCCGGAGTTTGACTTGACGGAAACGGGAGCGATGGACTTTGATTTTGAAGACGAAGAAGAGTCGGAGTTCGATTTGACGGAAACAGGAGCGATGGATTTTGACTTTGAGGATGAAGAGGAGTCGGAATTCGGCAAAGAAAAGGATATGGGAAATACATCCCAGATCAAATTCCGTCCGGTAAGAAAAGATGAGATCGAGGATGAAGAAGATCTTGCGGATCTGGAGCAGGCGATCGGAGAGATTGAGTCGGTTGCAGATATAGACATGGTAAGTCGTTTGAAAGAGGAAAAACGCCGCGCCGCATTACAGGCAGAAGAAGAGGAGAAAGCGGAAGAAGCCGCAAGAGCAGAAAAGGCGGCACAAGCAGAAGAAGCCGCAAGAGCGGAAGAGGCGGCACAAGCAGAAGAAGCCGCACAAGCGGAGGAGGCAGCGCAAGCGGAAGCGGCCGCTGAAATAAAAGAGGACGATCAGATTACAGGTCAGATCAGTTTGGAAGATATCCTTTCGGGATTTGAAGAAAATGCAGGAGAGGATGAGCCGGTTGAAGAGGGGACGGATGCAGAAGGAGCATCCGAATCGGAACAAGAAGAAGTTATAGATTCAGCAGGGGATACAGCAAAAGGGGATACTATGGAGACGAATAAGAAAACAACACCGATTTTACCGCCGGATATTCAACGTATGATTGATGAAATTGAGGGAATTATCCCGCCGGAAGAAGAAAAGAAAGAACCTACAGGAGTATATCTTAAGAGAAAAGAAGAACCAAGCGAAAACATGGGTCAGGTTGCGGAGGATCTTAGAATCGACGATGATTTTGATGATGACTTTGACGAAGATTTCGACGAGGAGTTCGAGGAAGATTTGGATGACGATTACTTTGAAGAAGACTACTATGAGGAAGCAGACGAAGTGATCGAAGAGCCGGAAGAAGATTACTATGAAGAATCAGAGGAAGTGATCGAAGAACCGGAGGAAGATTACTACGAAGAAGCAGACGAAGTGATCGAAGAGCCGGAAGAAGATTACTATGAAGAATCAGAAGAAGTGATCGAAGAACCGGAGGAAGATTACTATGAAGAATCAGAGGAAGTGATCGAAGAACCGGAAGAAGATTACTATGAAGAGTCAGAAGAAGTGATCGAAGAGCCGGAAGAAGATTACTATGAAGAGTCAGAAGAAGTGATTGAAGAACCGGAAGAAGATTACTACGAAGAAGCGGATGAAGTGATCGAAGAGGCGGAAGGAAACGCAGATGACGAGTATTTCTTCGGGGAAGATGACGCGGAAGAGATTCAGGACATTGAGGATGAGTTCACAGTAAATCCTGATTATTCGGGAGAGGATGACGACAGAGAGATTCCTGATGATGACGAGCCGATCGACATTATGTCGGCGACGACACCGCTTAGCCGTAAAGAGACTGCGAAGCTGATTGCGACAGGTAAGACTGCGCCGCTTCCGCTCGATGAGATCTCGGATGCATTGTCAATGGATACCGGTTTTGTCGTACATGGAAGATATGACCTTGAGATGCAAAGCGGTATCGGAACGAGAGCCGGACTTACAGAGGAACAGAAGAAACTGTTTTCTTACTTTGTTCCGGTGCGCGGAATGAGCGAACAGCTTGTCGATGTGCTTGAGCAGGATAAGAACTGTACGAACAGAAAAGGGACTTCGAGAACGGGCAACTTGCTTATCATTGGAAATAAAGGCAACGGAAAAACGGTTCTTGCCGTTGACGTCGTGAAAGCGATCCAGAAGCAAAGAGACATCCGTCAGGGCAAGGTCGCGATCGTGACAGGAGATTCTCTGAATAAGAAGAAGATCAGCGATATTGTCGAAAAACTTTACGGCGGCGCTCTGATCATTGAGAAAGCGTCCAAAATGAATGAAAAGACAGTTGCGCGTCTTAATAAAGCGATGGAGCAGGATACAGGCGAGATGCTGATCGTCTTGGAAGAGCAGAGAAAGCCGCTTGACAGACTGTTGTCATCGAACAGAGAATTCAGGAAAAAATTCACATCAAGACTGGAAGTGCCGATTTTCATCAACGATGAGCTTGTTACGTTCGGTCAGACGTATGCGAAAGAAAACGGATATCACATTGACGAGATGGGAATTCTTGCGCTGTATAGTAAAATTGATTCTCTGCAGAGGGAAGATCATTTTGTGACGGTTGCGGAAGTGAAAGAAGTTATGGATGACGCGATCCGTCATTCTCAGAAGGCGTCCGCGAAGAAATTGATGCGGAAAGTTTTTGGAAGAAATACAGACGAGTCAGACCGTATTATTCTTTCTGAAAAAGATTTTAATATATAAAGAAGCACGATAATAGACTATAATTTAAAATGTGTGCATAAATAGACAAAATACAAGAGAAACGGGCGGGAAAGAGCTGTCTGTTTCTCTTTATTTTTTGGACGGAATCAAGTATAATGAAACTATCACGGAAGCGGGCAGAAACGCTTCGATATTTTATTATGAGGAAACGGCGAGGTGGGCTTTTATGGCAAGGAGAAAAGGTGCGGGCAGAAACGCGGCAAAAAGTGCAGGCAAAGGCATCGTGAATCATGCAGCCGGCGGTATGGCGGGCAGTGCGGTGAGGCGGCGCAAGCCGGAACAGGGCGAACAGTCCGGCGAAAAACACTGCGGCGGATGCGGCAAGTATGAAAGCGAATGAACATGCCTATGAGATAGGAGAATTGGATCATTACCTGTTTGGTCAGGGAAACCATTACGAGATCTATAAAAAATTAGGCGCACATAAAGTAGTGAACGACAAAACGGAGGGCGTTTATTTCGCGGTATGGGCGCCGAATGCGAAGAATGTGTCTGTAGTCGGGGAATTTAATGACTGGAATTTGGAAAGAGACAGAATGGAGCGTCAGGAGCCTCTAGGTATTTATGTGAAGTTTGTACCGGAAGCGAAAGAAGGACAGCTTTATAAGTTCTGTATTGAGACGCAGAAAGGCGAGCTTCTTTATAAGGCGGATCCGTTTGCAAATTATGCGGAGCTTCGTCCGGGAACGGCGTCTCGTATTACGGATCTTTCCCGTATAAGATGGACGGATGACGCATGGATGAAAGCGCGGAAGACATGGAATCATAAGAAGAATCCGATGTCGATCTATGAAGTTCATATGGGTTCGTGGATGCGTCACCCGGGAAGGGAAGATGAAGGATTCTACACATACAGAGAGTTCGCCGAGGCGATCGTAAAATATGTAAAAGAGATGGGATACACTCATGTAGAACTGATGGGCATTGCAGAGCATCCGTTTGACGGTTCGTGGGGATATCAGGTTACGGGATATTATGCGCCGACTTCAAGATACGGAAGTCCTGAAGATTTTGCATATCTGGTTGACCTTCTGCATAAAAACAATATAGGAGTGATTCTTGACTGGGTTCCGGCGCATTTTCCGAAAGATGCTCACGGGCTTGCTGATTTTGACGGAACTCCGACATTCGAGTATGCAGATCCCAGACTCGGAGAACATCCGGATTGGGGAACGAAAGTATTTGATTACGGAAAAGCGGAAGTGCGCAACTTCCTGATTGCAAACGCATTATTCTGGATCGAACATTTCCATGTGGACGGGCTCCGTGTGGATGCTGTTGCGTCGATGCTCTATCTTGATTACGGAAAACAGGACGGACAGTGGGTCGCGAACAAATACGGAGGCAACGAGAATCTTGAGGCGATCGATTTCTTTAAACATTTGAATTCGGTTGTTCTGGGACGGAACAAAGGCGCTGTGATGATCGCGGAAGAATCGACGGCATGGCCGAAGGTGACAGGATCGCCCGAAGACGACGGCCTTGGTTTCAGCCTGAAATGGAATATGGGATGGATGCACGATTTTACGGAGTACATGAAACTTGATCCGTATTTCCGTAAAAATGCACATCATATGATGACGTTTGCGATGCAGTATGCATACAGTGAAAATTATATTCTTGTGTTGTCGCATGACGAAGTTGTTCATCTGAAGTGTTCGATGATCAATAAAATGCCGGGACTTGGGTTCGATAAATTTGCCAACCTAAAAGCAGGCTATGCGTTTATGATGGGCCATCCGGGAAAGAAACTTCTGTTCATGGGTCAGGAATTTGCACAGCTTAGAGAATGGAGCGAAAAGAGAGAGATCGATTGGTTCCTGCTCGCCGAACCTGAGCACAGAGATATTCAGAACTGGTATCGGGATCTGCTTCATTTGTATAAAAACAATAAAGCTCTTTATGAAATGGACAATGATCCGGCGGGATTTGAGTGGATCAATGCGGATGATATTTTCAGAAGTATTTACAGCTTTGTAAGACATTCCAAGAATAAAGAAAAGAATTTGCTTTTCGTCTGCAACTTTACTCCTGTGGAAAGAGAAGATTACAGAGTCGGCGTTCCGACGAGGAAAACGCTGAAGCTTGTTTTGAACAGTGATGAGGAAAAGTACGGAGGAAAAGGGGAAAAACGTCCGCTTACTTACAAACCGGTGAAAAAGGAATGCGACGGTCAGGCGTATTCGATCGCATACCCGCTTCCGGCCTATGGTGTGGCAGTGTTTGAGTATTAAGATGTCAGGCAGCTTCTGACTTGAAACCGGAACCCCATTGGATTTAACCGGTGGGCGGTTCACTATTATATAAAAGGTAAAAAATGCAGAGCAAACTGCCGCAAAGTAGATGGGGGATTTTTTGAAATAGCCTGTCTGTTTTGCGGCGGTTTTGTTTTTACCGGCAAAGTGAGGAGGAACAGCAGATGAAAAATTATTCGGAAGATCCGAACAGACAGTATCATATACAAACTGCAAAAGGGGAAATCGGGAAGTACGTCATTATGCCCGGAGATCCGAAAAGATGTGTGAAGATCGCGCAATATTTAGATAACCCGGTGTTGATTGCAGATAACAGAGAGTATGTGACATATACAGGAACGCTCGATCAAGTGAAGGTAAGCGTTACATCTACGGGAATAGGAGGACCGTCGGCAGCTATTGCAATGGAAGAACTTTGTAGGTGCGGTGCGGATACGTTTATCAGGATCGGAACTTGCGGCGGAATGCAGACAGATGTGAAAAGCGGAGATATCGTTGTGTCAACAGGGGCAATCAGGATGGAAGGAACGAGCAGGGAGTATGCGCCGATCGAATTTCCGGCAGTGCCCGATCTGACAGTGACGAATGCGCTTGTGAAAGCTGTTAAATCAAAAGGATATCCGTTCCATACGGGAGTTGTACAGTGCAAAGATTCGTTTTACGGTCAGCATGAACCGGAGAGAAAGCCGGTAGGCTACGATCTGCTTCATAAGTGGGAGGCGTGGAAACAACTCGGCTGTCTTGCCTCGGAAATGGAATCGGCGGCTCTGTTTGTTGTGGCGAGCAGCCTTGGGGTGCGGGTCGGCTCGTGTTTTCTTGTGATCGCGAATCAGGAACGTGAGAAAGCAGGACTTGAGAACCCGGTAGTGCACGATACGGACATGGCGATCCGGGTGGCAGTGGACGCGATCCGCAGATTGATTTCCGAAGAACGGAAAAAAGAGTAGAATGCATATAAAGAAAATGACAACGAGAAGAAAAGAGCGGGAGAAAAGAAAAACGGAAAAATGAATGGGGGAGATAAGCGGGAAAAATAAATGAAAGAAAATAAACGCGAGAAAAGAAATGAGGGGAAAAAGCGGGAAAAATAAGTGAAAGAAAATAAATGCGGAAAATAAAGAGAGGAAATAAACGGTCAAATGAAGGATATGAATGAAAAAGAAATTTTACGGCATGTGGATCACACATTGCTGTCGCAGGAAGCTGTGTGGGATGAGATTCGTCAGGTATGTGATGATGCGGTGAAATATGATACGGCGTCAGTCTGTATTCCTCCAAGTTATGTGAAGCAAGCGGCGGAATATGTAGGCGGAAGAGTTCCGATTTGTACTGTGATCGGTTTTCCGAACGGTTACGAGACGACTGCCGTAAAGGAATTTGAGACAAAAGATGCGATCGCAAACGGAGCGGATGAGATCGATATGGTTATCAATATCGGATGGCTGAAAGACAGAAAATACGATCAGATCGAAGAAGAAATCCGCATTCTGAAAAATGCGTGCGGCAGTAAAGTTCTTAAAGTGATCATAGAAACATGTCTTTTGACAGATGAAGAAAAAGTGAAAATGTGTGAGATCGTCACTCGTTCGGGAGCGGATTATATTAAAACGTCCACAGGTTTTTCAAAAGCAGGCGCGACTTTTGACGATATCAGCCTGTTTGCGGATCATGTCGGCGGTAACGTGAAGATGAAAGCGGCGGGCGGCATTTCCTCGATGGAAGACGCGGAAAAGTTTCTGGAGCTTGGGGCAGACAGACTCGGAACGAGCCGCATTGTAAAAATCGTGAAAACGGAAGAAGAAAACCCGGCGGAAGGAACTTGTGAAATGGAATTATCGCAGGGAATGATCGCAAAGTTAATTGAGACAGCGACTGCACAACTGGCGTATTCATACAGTCCCTACTCGGGATTTAAAGTAGGCGCAGCTCTTTTGGCTGAAAGCGGCAGGATCTATACCGGATGCAATATAGAAAATTCTGCGTTTTCACCGACAAACTGTGCGGAGAGAACTGCGTTTTTTAAGGCGGTGAGCGAAGGAGAAAGGAAGTTTCGCGCAATTTGCATCATCGGTGGAAAAGATATTTCAGAAACAGTATGTACGCCTCCTTGCGGAGTGTGCCGTCAGGTTATGGCAGAATTTTGCGATCCGAAGAAGTTCAAGGTGATATTGGCATCAGGCAGGGAAAAGTATAGAATCCTTCGGTTGGAAGAACTTTTGCCGTTTGGGTTTGGGTCGGAGTATCTGTAGGAACGATTGACAAGAAAACATGACATAATAAATTAACCAAAAGGTTAATGTGAGGGTGATGTATTGAGTGGAAATAACATATGCGAATGGAAAAGTTGAAAAATACTTTAAAGATTATAAAAAGATGCAAAAGAAACTGCCTTTTGAGTGGGTGAAAACAATAAAAAAGCATATGGACAGACTAAAAGCGGCGGAATGTTTTGGAGATTTTTTGAAATTGAGATTAGGAAAGCCTGAACAGTTAGAAGGATGCGAAAGTATTCGATATTCGTTGCATGTAGCGGCAAATGTAAGATTGATTATCGAGCCGAATGCCGAACAGGATACGGTTATGATTTGTACGGAAATAGAAGTGGAAGGAGTGAGTGATTATCATGGCAGCAAAGAAAATTGGTATATCCCGTGATTTAATAATTCACCCGGGAGAAACGATTGCAGACGTCTTGGAAGAACGTGGAATCACACAGAGTGAACTGGCGTCGAGTGCAGGCGTTTCTCCGGCTTACGTAAGCAATGTTATTGCCGGAAAGAAAGGGATATCTGCAAACTTTGCCAGAGGATTAGAGTATGCAATCGGAGTACCAAAGTCTTTTTGGCTGAATCTTCAGGCGAACTATGAGGCGGAACTTTTGGAAGCAAATGAATTACAGACGATTACGGAAGAAGAGCGTATCGTGAGGGAAGACTTAAAAGAAATTGTGAAATACTTTAGAGAAAGAGGCATGATGCCTAGTCGTGAAAATAAAGATGATTCGATACTTTCTCTTCGTAAAATTCTGCAGATTAGTAATTTGGTAAATTTAAATGAAATAATTCCCGGGGGAGCATTTCGGATGTCCGGAAACTTATCGGTAAATAGAAATGTGTTGGGGGCATGGATTCGTTTGTGTCAAATTTTGGAGAATAATCAAAATGTTTCAACAAAGTTTGAAGTAGAGCATATAAACGAATTGATAGGTAAAATAAAAAATGTTATGTGTCAGAAGAATGTGGATTTTCAAAATCATTTGAAAACTGTATTGGGAGAATATGGCATAGATTTTTCTGTTGTGAAAAATTTTAGAGGAGCGCCTGTGCAAGGGTATATTTTTCGGCGGAGCGATGGGGTGTATCAAATGGTTTTGACGATAAGGGGAGCGTTTGCGGATATTTTTTGGTTTTCTTTATTTCATGAACTGGGACATATTGTAAATGGAGATATAGGTAAAAGTATTAAATTTATAGATGACGGGAGTGATGTGGATAAGGAGACGGCAGCAGATCTTTTTGCGAGAGATAGACTTTTGTCACCGGAGAGTTATGCAAGTTTTATCCAAAAAGGAGACTTTACATTTGAAGCAATCTGTAGTTATGCACGGACTCAGAATGTGATGCCTTACATTGTTATCGGAAGACTTCAAAAGGAGAAATATCTGGATTATCATCAGTATAGTAATTACAAATTGCGGTATAAATGGGGAGACTGTTCATAAGAATAAAGTGGATACAGTATTGATTTATTGGGAATAAGGGCAAGATATAAGAGTGTTGTACAGGGAGATGGGATAATGGAAATGTATAAAAGAATATTTGTAATCGTTCTTGATTCTCTCGGGATCGGGGCGATGCCGGATGCGGCTCGGTTCGCAGATGAAGGCGCGGATACGTTCGGACATATTTTGGAGAAAACAAAAACTTTGAATATTCCGAATCTTCGCAGGCTTGGGTTTCTGAACTTAAAGTGCGGCGGAGATATGAAAGGCGTCGAGTCTCCCGAGGGGCGCTTCATGCGGATGCGGGAAGCGAGCAACGGAAAAGATACGATGACCGGACACTGGGAGATGATGGGGATTAAAACGGAAAAGCCGTTTCGGACTTTTACGGAACATGGATTTCCGGCAGAATTGATCAAGGAGCTGGAGAAACAGTGTGGGAAAAAGGTGATCGGAAATAAAAGCGCGAGCGGTACTGAGATTATAGAAGAGCTGGGCGAGGAAGAGATTCGTACAGGATCTATGATCGTGTATACGTCGGCGGATTCGGTTATGCAGATCTGCGGAAATGAAGAGACTTTCGATCTGGAAGAACTGTATCGGTGCTGTGAGACTGCAAGGCGGATCACGATGAAAGATGAATGGCGCGTAGGAAGGGTGATCGCAAGACCGTATATCGGAATGAAAAAAGGTGAGTTTAAAAGGACGAGCAATCGGAGAGACTACGCGTTGAAGCCGCCGGCGCCCACTGTTTTAAATGCTCTGAAAGATGCGGGGAATGATGTGATCGGCGTGGGAAAGATTCATGACATTTTCTGCGGGGAAGGGATTACGAAAACATATCATTCGGAAAGTTCCGTTCATGGGATGGAACAGACGATCGATGTGTGCAAAGAGGAATTTACGGGACTGTGTTTTGTAAACCTTGTTGATTTTGACGCATTATGGGGGCATCGGAGAAATGTAGAAGGGTATGGCAAAGAGATCGAAAAGTTTGATGAGAAACTCGGCGTTTTGCTGGAATGTCTTTCGCAGGATGATCTATTGATCCTGACCGCAGATCACGGGAATGATCCGACATACAAGGGAACGGATCATACGAGAGAGTATGTTCCTTTCCTTGCATACAGCAAAAGAATGCAGGCGGGAGGTCCGCTTCCGGAAGCAGAGACGTTTGCGGTGATAGGGGCGACTGTAGCAGAGAACTTCGGAGTAGATATGCCGAAAGGAACGATAGGATATTCTGTTTTAAGCAGGCTGCAGCAGTAGTAAACCGTGAAAATGTAAAAAAATCAAAGCGGAAGTAGGATGAAAAACTGTAAAAATGTAAAAAACCGGACAGTTAAAGCTGTGAAAACTTATAGAAATATGAAAAGTTAAAAAGCCGGAAGTCGGAAAAAATGTAAAAAATGAAAAGCCGATGAGAATACAGGATAAAAATATAGGAAAATATAGAGAGAAAAGTGAAAATTAAGGATTGTCGGAAAACTTAATTTATTGTATAATATTCGATTGAGAAAATGAAATGAGAACATGGGACAATACAGGAGGAAGAAAGATGGCAAAAAGAAATGATATCCACAAGGTACTTATCATCGGCTCCGGCCCGATCATTATCGGACAGGCTTGTGAATTCGATTATTCCGGAACACAGGCTTGTAAAGCATTGAGAAATTTAGGATACGAGATTGTATTGGTGAATTCAAACCCGGCGACAATCATGACGGATCCGGAGATTGCTGACGTTACTTATATTGAACCTTTGAATGTTGACAGAATAGAACAAATCATAAAAAAAGAAAGACCTGATGCATTACTGCCGAATCTCGGTGGACAGTCCGGTCTTAATTTATGCTCAGAACTGGCGCAGGCGGGCGTTTTGGAGAAATATAACGTAGAAGTTATCGGCGTACAGGTCGATGCGATCGAGCGAGGAGAAGACAGAATCGAATTTAAGCACACGATGGATCAGCTCGGTATAGAGATGGCTC
>OHWK01000701.1_pt1 | contig 14711 bp, 13 predicted proteins | sample 1579761 | NCBI WGS metagenome assembly OHWK01 (sample SAMEA3882516, study PRJEB24775) | human gut metagenome | biome: human-associated habitat; feature: intestine environment; material: feces | place: Netherlands | collected 2009/2010 | reverse complement strand
CCATTAAGATGGTAAAACTCACAGAAAATGATACCGGAACATTTCTGTGTGTGCTGGAGCTGGCAAATGACCGAAATGATGAAACAACAGGAAAAATCAAGGTGTTATCCCTGGATGAGGAAAGCGAACAGTTCTCCTATGTTCTGGATGGACAGGAGGGGGTGGATGCCTCAGGATGGTTATGGATGACGGACATAATGCCTGTGCAGGATCTATGTCATGCCATGACTTTGAATCGTGACGGTCAGCTTTATTGGGTAGATTTTGAAAAAGGAACCGTGGAACCGTTATCATTTGATGAGAATGAATGTGAGAAAATCCTAAGTATGTCCATGAGTCCGGATGGCAGGAAGATATTATTGCTGGGTGTGAAGAAAGATTATCTGCAATTATTGAGTTATGATGTGCAAAATCAGCAGATAGATGCTGATACAACCTGGCAGTCTGAGCCAACATCAAATCCGGAGAATGCATTTTTAGCGGAAAACAGTGATGGATCACAGGTGGCTGTTTATGATGGCAATGCGGAGTGTTATCTTATTGAAACAGCGCATTTGAAACAGAAACAAGTTGTTGACATTGAAAATGCCAAGAATCTGCAGCTCAGTTTTTTTGAAAATGATCAGTTCCTGTTAGGGGCAGATTCAGCGTGCATCTGGCTGTATGATTTGGATAAGCATCAGGTTGTTTCGAGTTATGCAGTCAGCATGAGAAATCATGCCATGCAGTTAACAGCTGATATCTCCGGCAGTTATTTCACATTGAAGGAAATATGGGTTACAGAGAACATTCGACAGGATGAGGGGATGAGCAAACAGAATTGTCATATTTATTTCGTGGATGAAAGCCATCAGATTTATCCTTATGCAGATGTGGCCTTTGGTTATCGGCTGCCGGATGAAGAGATGGTTTACCAGTTTAACAGTGACGGTTATGCAGAACATCCGCTGTATACATTTGCAGATTTATATAAAAAAGCACAGAAAGAGTAAAAAGTATCTGCTGAAATCGGTCCATGAAGGCGTGATTTTGGCAGATACTTTTATATTTAGAATGAAACAATGTAAACCGGATTTTGTCCCTGCATCAGGTGATAAGGTCCGGCTTTTTTTGCGCTGCTGACCTGAATTTGAATGATCTCCGGTTCAGGCAGGGCCATTTCTTTTTGCAGGGCCATGATCTGGCCGATGGTTTCCAGAGTGATGGCTGTTATGACGACTCGAATTTCTGGGTTTCGGCTGTATAACAGCTGCAGAATCTCTTTCAGGTGTCCGGCACTGCCGCCGATGAAGGCGTGGGTGGCTGCCGGCAGTGCGTCAAGACTTTCCGGAGCGGTGCCGCTGACAATGGTAAGGTTGTCCGCCTGTAATCTCAGACTATTTTCTTTGATTAAATCCAGACCATCGGGATTGCGTTCAATGGCATAAACACGGCCATCAGGAATCTGTTGTGCTGCTTCAATGGCAATGGAGCCGGTTCCGGCGCCGATGTCGAAAAGAATAGCGTTTTTCGTAAGCTTCAGTTTGCTGAGAACAACACTTCGAATCTCGGATTTTGTCATCGGAACCTTTCCTCGGATAAAGGCATCATCAGAAAGTCCATAAGTAACAGGAAGCGGTTCAGCATCCGGGTTTTCAATATAAATCAGGGATAATGCCGAAAATGTCTGTTCCAGAAAATCTTCAGGGCTGCCGCTGATAATCTGTTCATCCGGCTGTTTCAGATCAGCGCCAATATAAAGACGGACATTTGAAAGACCATAGTCTATCATTTTCTGGGAAATATTCGCAGCATCATCCGGTTTGCCCAGCAGAGCCAGAGTTTTGGTGTGGCGCCGTACATGGCTTATAACAGAGGCTGTCTGGCCGTGACAACTGATCAGATGAACATCGGACCAGGTTTTGCCAATGGTATTCAGGAAATGGATCGGTGAGGAAATACCGCTGAACGCCTCGATTTTGAAAGGCTGTCCTTCAAGACAGCGTCTTAGACTGGCGGCACCGCTGTAAAAACCGATATCCCCGGAGAATAAAACGGCAAAGTGCTGATATTCCGGGTGAGACAGCATGTAATCTGTAATGGCCGGATAATTATAGGAACAAAAGGTGGGTTTGTGATAATGTTCAGCCATTTGGAGCATCCGTCCTGCACCGATAATGACATCACAGTTTTTTAGTGTGCGATCGGCTTCGAGTGTTAATTGATCCGCACACATACCTGTGCCGATGAGACTGACGGTCTGCTCAGCAGTGGATTCGGATGGGGAAGTGCCGATCCAGTTTGAAAGCCAGTGATAACTTTCAGAGAGCGAGAGACCATTTTCCCGGACAGGATGACCAATGATCAATACAGGGACCTGTGCCTGCGCAGCGGCCTCAAGTTTCTCGTCAAAGCCGCCGGTGCGTCCGCTCTGTTTGGTGACCATATAAAGGGGTGTTTCAGACAAATTGCTGTCAGGATGGTCTTTTTCCCAGAGTCTGCAGATATGCTGAATGGTTGCGGTATTCATGCCGACATCAAAGGGCCCCTGCATACAGAAGATGTGAGAAGCGGGAAGACCAAGAGACATACATGCGGTTAACATTTCAGCGTTTGGCAGAATGCGGACAAAGACACGTTCAGAGGCGTTGTTTATCTTCATAAAATCCGGCAGTGTCTTACTGCCTGTTGTCAGAAAAACAGGACCTTCCTGGTGATTCAGGCAATCCACAGCTTCTGCCGTTGTATCAACAAAAATTTCAGACGGATGGATGGGATTGGAGGAAGTGTCGGCGGATGTTTGGCAGTCCCGGAGAATTCGCAGGTAAGGCACTTGAGTCCTGGTACATGCGCCGGAGATATTGGCAGAGGCCTCTGACGCATAAGGATGGGTAGCGTCCAGTACAAGATCAAAATGCTGCTGCAGAATAAAATCAATCATCTGAGCCTCATTCATTCTATGGGAGGAAACCGTCATGGAAGGGGCCGATGGCAGAAGGGATGCACCGTAGGCTGTCGCCACTGCCGTATGCAGTCGGACGGGCTGATGGATCAGAAATTCAGCCAGAAGTCGACCTTCTGTGGTGCCGGCAAAAAGTAATATATTTTTCATAGTAATCTCCTCGTCAGTGGATATTTTGGAAATCTACATAAAAATCAGTGGATACAAGGCTATCATATCATAGCCGGAAAGCAGTGGCAATTTATTTCCGTGTGCAGGATTCACAATGCAGCTAATTTATAGTAGAATAGGGAGTATGAGTGCCGGTTAGGAGCGGACAGCCGCATGATCGTGTTAGAACCATGATTGTGTTAGAACATAGGATGGGAAGAGAGAAGAGAAGAAAGGATGGGATGAATAATGACAGAGATGAAAATGCCGCGGGTGATGATTGCGGCGCCCGGGAGCGGAAGTGGGAAAACGATGATCACCTGCGGACTTTTGGAGCTTTTACGCAGGGCTGGCCGTCCGATATCCTTTAAATGCGGGCCTGATTATATCGATCCCATGTTTCATCGATTTGTCCTGAATATTCCATCCAGAAATCTGGATACCTTTTTTACAGCGCCGGATCGGACAAGAAGTCTGATGGGGAAGGCCTGTATGAAAGAGGGGGCGGATCTGGCTGTCATCGAAGGAGTTATGGGATATTATGACGGACTTGGCGGTGTTTCTGTCAGAGGCAGCAGCTATGAACTGTCCGTGCAGACCGGGACTCCGGTGATCCTTGTGGTCAATGGCCGGGGGATGAGTCTTTCAATCGCGGCATTGATCCGGGGATTTATGGACATGTATCCGGATCAGATGATTCGCGGGGTGATTCTGAACCGTGTATCAAAGGGTGTCTGTGAGCGCCTGACACCTATTATTGAAGAAAAACTGGGTATAGCTGTTATTGGGTATGTGCCCGAAACAGAGGTGATCTGTTTTCCAAGCCGTCATCTGGGACTGATGATGCCGGAGGAAATTGTATCCCTTCGGGAACAAATTCAGAAATTTGCAAGTTTGTTGGAAGAAACATTAGATATTAGAAAGTTAAAGAGGATTGCAGAGGCAGCAGAGCCCTTGAATTGGAAGGAAGATCCAATGCATGTTCAGCGGCTGGAAGATGTGGGGGCGGGCAAATTGCGTATTGGTGTGGCCATGGATGCGGCATTTTGCTTTTACTATGAAGATAATCTGGATTTCCTGCGGGAACTTGGTGCAGAGATTGTTTATTTTTCCCCTTTGACAGATGCCGCTCTGCCGGAGAATCTGTCGGGAATCTATATGGGTGGCGGATATCCGGAACTTCACGGAGAGCAGCTGTCACAGAATGCATCTATGAAACAATCTATTCGGGAGGCTGTTGAGGGCGGTATGCCGTGTTTGGCAGAGTGCGGGGCTTTTATGTATCTTCATGAGGCGATGGAAGATGCGGATGGAAGGTTCTGGCCGATGGTGGGACTGGTGCCGGGGAAGGCTGTTAAGAAGGGACGTCTGGTACGTTTTGGTTATGCCGTTCTGACATCTGAAACAGACACGATTCTGGGACCGAAAGGGCTGCAGATGCCGGTGCATGAATTTCATTATTGGGATACGACCTGTGAAGAAGGCTGCTTTGAAGCCCATAAGCCGTTGACAGAACGCAGATGGCATTGCATGTATCAGAAGAAACAGCTGCTGGCAGGATTTCCGCATTTTTATTTTCAGGCCGATGAGGAAATGGCCCTTCATTATGTAGAAGCATGCAGAAATTATGCCGATGGTTATCTATGAGAACAGGAAATGAGGAACGAAAAGTGGAAGATATAAAATTTTTAAAAGCACAATTGAATCAACAGTTATTTATGATCAGCCAGCCAAACGAGAAAGTGATGGAAGCGGCATGGCAGCGATGGGACAGCATCGGCAAACCATTAAGAAGTCTTGGGGCACTGGAACGTGCGGTTGTGAAAATGGCAGGTATGGAGAATACGGTGAATGTCAAAATGGACAAACGTGCCATCGTCGTATTGTGCGGCGATCATGGTGTTGTGAAGGAAGGGGTGACCCAGACAGACAGCAGTGTGACAAAGATTGTGGCGGATAATATTGCCTCAGGTAAGGCAAGTATTAACATTATGGCAGGAAAAGCCGGAGCAGATGTATTTCCTGTAGATGTGGGAATGATGGGTGAACATTATCCGAATAAAGAATTTCAACCGATGGTCATGTGTGACCGCAAAGTAGCCCAGGGAACGGGCGATATTGCTGTGGAACCGGCCATGACTCAGGAACAGTGTCTTCGGGCGATTCTGGCAGGCATTGAAGTTGTGGCCGATCTTTCCACACAGGGGTATGAGATGATCGGCATGGGAGAAATGGGGATCGGCAATACCACACCAAGCAGTGCCCTGGTGTCAGTCCTTTTGAATCTTCCGGCGGAGGAAGTGACAGGACGTGGGGCAGGATTGTCGGATGCATCCTACAATAAAAAAGTTGCCGTTATCGAACAGGCGGTGAAACGTTATTGGAAAGCAACAGAGGATTCTGAAATCCCAGATGGCCCGTTTTTCAAAATAGATGCAGCGGTTGAACTGATGTCACATCTGGGCGGCTATGAAATCGCAGCCATGGCCGGTATGTGTCTGGGCGGTGCTGTATTTGGTGTACCGATTGTACTGGACGGCTATATTTCCGTGGCAGGTGCCCTGTGTGCTTCTTTGATCAATGCAGACTGCACGGCATACCTTCTGGCATCTCACATTTCAGCGGAACCGGCAGCATGGAAAGTGCTGAGAAATCTGCATCTTGAACCGGTGATCCAGGCAGGAATGTGTCTGGGGGAAGGAACCGGTGCGGCTGCATCCATGGTTTTATATGATATGGGGCTTGCGGTATATCGTCAGATGGGGACCTTTGATGATATTCATGTGGAACCGTATGAAAACTACGCAAAAAGACAGGCGGATGAGTAAATGATATTACTGGTAACAGGCGGAAGCGCCAGCGGCAAATCAGAATATGCGGAAAACAGAGCGCTGCAGCTGGCAAAAACAGAGCAGAAAAAGCTGATTTATCTGGCGGCAATGAAGCCCTTTGGAGAGGAAGCAGCAAAAAGAATTGAGCGGCACCGGCAATTGAGGGCAGGAAAAGGTTTTGAAACAGTGGAACGTTATACAGATATTGAAGGTTTTTGCAGGGATGAAAGTTTGGAGGCGGAAATTTTCAGACAGAAGGCAAAGGATGCGGTGGTACTGTTGGAATGTATGTCTAATCTGGCGGCCAACGAGATGTTTTCCGGCAGTGACAGCAATGCGGATTGTACCGGAGAGTTCGAGCGTATGGATACCAGCGGGGTCAAAGACAGAATTATGAGAGGTATAGATGCTTTGACTGAAGTGTCTGATCATTTGGTCATTGTCAGCATCAACGTCTTTGAAGAGGGCATGCAGCAGTATGATGCATGGACCCGGGCTTATATGCAGTGTCTGGGAGAATTGAATCAGGCATTGACAAGGAAAGCAGATACGGCGGTTGAGGTTGTTTACTCGATCCCTGTTCCTTATAAGGAGGGCTTGACATGCAATCTTTAATTATCGCATTTGCCATGTATTCGAAGATACCAATGCCACGGGCAGACTGGAATGACAAAAATATGCGCTATGCCTTTTGTTGGTTTCCGGTGATCGGTCTGGTGATCGGCCTGGTGGAGCTGGCTGTCTTTTACATTTTGACAAAATGGCAGGCGGGATCTGTTTTCAGAGGCGTTTGCCTGATGGCGGTGCCTTTATTGGTGACAGGCGGCATTCATCTGGATGGATTTATGGATACAACGGATGCCAGAAGTTCTTATGGAGACAGGGAGAAAAAGCTGGCAATTTTAAAGGATTCCCATGTGGGGGCCTTTGCGGTGATCGGTTGCAGCTTTTATCTGATTTTGTCGGCCGGGGCCTGGAGTGAAATAGATGCAAAGGGAATTGTTGTGATGGCGATGGCTTTTGTTCTGGAACGGGCATTCAGCGGATTAGCGGCGGTTAACTTCAAAGGCGCACGCAAAGACGGAATGCTGACCGCTTTCAGAGAACCGGCCAGGAAAAGGACAGTTACTGTGGTGTTGGCGGCGGAGGCTGTTATTTCAGCAATTGTGATGTGTTATCTCTGGCTTCCGGTGGGACTGTTATGCAGTCTGGGAGCCGTTTTGACATTTGTTTATTATTATAAAATGGCGATGAAGGAATTCGGCGGCACAACCGGAGATCTGGCAGGATGGTTTCTGCAGACCTGTGAACTGGTGATGTTGATGCTGACTGTTGTTGGAAAAATGATTTTGGCATAACATAGTCAATACAAGAGGGGAAAGATATGATATTTGTAACAGGCGGCTGTTTTCAGGGAAAACAGCAGTGGGTGCTTCAAAATTGTCAGGTGCAGCCATTCCGGGTGGCAGATGGGGCAGTCTGCAGTATGGAAGCAATCAAAAGTGCCGGTGTACTGGATCATTTTCATTTGCTGGTGCGCCGTTGGATGCAGGCAGGCAAAATACCGGCGGATGAGACGGAAAAGATTCTGTCAGATAATCCGGATATTGTGATCATCACGGATGAAATCGGCAGCGGGATTGTGCCTTTGGATGTAAAAGAACGTGAATGGCGGGAAGTACACGGCAGAATCTGCTGTCAGCTGGCAGGAAGAGCCGATGCTGTTTTTCGCGTCATCGCCGGCATCGGGCAAAAAATAAAGTGAGGCAGCAGGGATAAATGAAGATAAAAATATGGCTGATCCGGCATGGCATGACAGCAGGCAATAGGCAGCAGCGCTATGTGGGAGCAACAGATGAGCTGCTCTGTGAAGAAGGACGACAGCAAATAATATTGAAAAGGCAGTTGATAAAGTCGGATCAGGATATTCAGAATGTTTATGTCAGTCCGATGCTCAGATGCCGGGAAACGGCCGAAATTCTGTTTCCGGCGGTCAGTCAGATAACAGAAGCGGGTTTTCGGGAGTGCAGTTTCGGAGAATTTGAATACAGAAATTATCAGGAACTCAATGGGCATCCGGATTATCAGGCATGGATAGACAGCGGCGGCACCATTGGTTTCCCCGGCGGTGAAGATCAAAAAGCCTTTTGCGACAGAGTACAGACTGCTTTTGAAGCATGTATCAGGGATGATGTGATGCCAAAAGCTTGTAATTGGGGACAGACATATGCAGGTCAAAATGCCGCAGAAAAAGAATTTACGACAGCCATGGTTGTCCATGGCGGGACCATCATGGCCATTCTTTCTAAATGGGCAATGCCGCATCAGGATTATTTTCATTGGCAGGTCAAAAACGGCTGCGGATATCTGGTTTGTCTGGATACAGATGAATGGCTGGCGGAAAAAGGCACTTTGTCTGTGATTGAGAAGTTTTAAAGGCTGTGGAAAAGGCAGGTTTTTAAAGTGAAGATTTGTTAAAAGGAGAAAATGTATGCATGGCATCATTGTTTTGGTGGGAGGTTTTTTGCTGGATTGTCTTTTAGGTGATCCGCATAATCCATGGCATCCCATTTGTCTGATCGGCTATCTGATCAGTTTTCTGGAAAAGAAAATACGGAAACTTTTTTCCAAGCAGCCCAAAGGTGAATTTTACGGTGGACTTGTGATGGTTGTTTTAGTTTTATTCATATCTACAGCCGTTCCGATAGTGCTTCTGAAAGCTGCGAAGTGGATACATCCGTATCTGGCACTTGTGCTTGAAATTATCATGTGTTATCAGCTGTTGGCGGCCCGGTCTTTGAGAGATGAGAGTATGAAGGTGTATCATGCACTTCATCAGCATGATATTGAAGGGGCAAGAAAGGCTGTGTCGATGATCGTCGGCCGGGATACACAGCGGCTGGATGCAGCAGGCATTGCAAAAGCAGCTGTTGAAACAGTCGCTGAGAATGCCTCTGACGGGGTGATCGCACCGATGATTTTTATAGCTATTGGCGGTGTTCCACTCGGCTTTTTCTATAAAGCAGTGAATACAATGGACTCCATGGTGGGGTATAAAAATGAGAAATATCTTTATTTCGGCCGGGCGGCAGCAAAGCTGGATGATGTGATGAATTATGTGCCTTCAAGAATTTCCGGGCTTTTGATGGTTGCATCTGCTGCATTGACCGGCGGTGATGCCAAAAGGGCATGGCACATCTTTTGCCGTGACAGGTATAATCATGCCAGCCCGAATTCTGCGCAGACAGAGGCGGCTTGTGCCGGGGCACTTGGCCTTCAGCTGGCGGGAGACGCATGGTATTTTGGCGAGCGCTATCATAAACCGACGATTGGAGATGCGGTGAGAGAGATTGAAGATGCAGATATCATCAGAGCTAATTGTCTGATGTATGGTGCAGCCGTGTTATGTCTTGTGATCTGTGTGATCATTCGCTATTTGCTGGTGGGATAGTGTACAGCAGGAAGAAGACAGAAACTTTCGGATGAGGTATGAGCGCGTGGATGCAGGCGAAAGATTGATCAGAAAGCCGATAATGGCGACAGGAACAGGAGAAGAAACGATGGCAAAAGTTATCATGGTACAGGGCACCATGTCCAATGCGGGAAAGAGTCTGCTTGTGGCTGGATTATGCCGTATTTTCAGGCAGGACGGATACAGGGTGGCTCCATTTAAATCTCAGAATATGGCCCTGAATTCATTTATCACAACAGAAGGTCTGGAGATGGGAAGAGCCCAGGTGATGCAGGCGGAGGCGGCAGGCATCGAACCGTCGGAATCCGATTCTTCTGAAACCTACATCAGATGTGGGGTCTCAGGTGATCGTCAACGGTGAAGTGCGTCAGAATATGCGGGCAGCGGAATATTTTAAATATAAAAAGTCACTGATACCGGATATTATGGCGGCGTACAATTCGCTGGCAGCAGAAAATGATATTATCGTGGTTGAAGGTGCAGGAAGTCCGGCAGAGATTAACTTGAAATCCGAGGACATTGTGAATATGGGATTGGCCAAAATGCTGAAAGCACCGGTATTGCTTGCAGGAGATATTGACAGAGGTGGTGTATTTGCACAGCTTGTGGGTACCATGATGCTGCTTGAAAAGGAAGAACAGCAGATGGTCAAAGGCCTGATCATCAATAAATTCCGGGGAGATAAGCGTATTTTGGATCCGGGGATCGAGATGTTGAAAGATTATACGCCAGTGCCGGTTGTAGGGGTTGTACCGTATATGCATGTGGATATTGACGATGAAGACAGCCTGGCAGACCGTCTGGACAAACATACCGAAAAAGGATTGATTGATATAGCGGTGATCCGTGTGCCGAGAATGTCGAATTTTACGGACTTCAATGCACTGGAACGCATGCAGGGCGTAACACTGCGTTATGTGGAAAAGGTGCAGCAGCTCGGCCGTCCGGATCTGATCCTGCTTCCGGGTACCAAGAATACCATGGGGGATCTGAAGTGGCTGCGTATGAACGGTCTGGAGGCTTCGGTTTTGAAATTGGAAGCGGAAGGTACGCTGGTGATGGGCATTTGCGGCGGTTATCAGATGCTTGGTCTGACGCTGGAAGACCCGGATGGCGTGGAGGAAGGCGGCAGCATGCGCGGCATGGAATTGCTGCCGGTACATACGGTGTTTGAGAAGGCAAAGACGAGAACCAGAGTTTCCGGAAAGACGGGAACATTACATGGACCGTGGCAGTTGTTATCCGGCACGGCTTTTGAAGGCTATGAGATTCATATGGGTGAGACAACCTATGAACCTGGGGGCACTGTATTTTCTGTAATAGCAGAAACAGTCGGTACGCAGCATGTTGATGAAGCGATGGCTAACGGCTGCCAGTATCAGAATGCGGCCGGCAGCTATGTGCATGGTCTTTTTGACTCTGTGGAGATGCAGAAAGCACTGCTTAGGCTGCTTTGTCAGAAGAAAGGGCTGCCGGAGGAAGCGGTATCCTGGATTGATGAGAAAGTCTATAAAGAGCAGCAGTATGATAAACTGGCAGAAGGACTCAGGGAGAATATGGATATGGCAAAGATTTATCAGATATTGGAGGAGGGACTGGCATGAAGATAGAACTTGAGAATGTATTGCCGGCAGAGATTGAGAAGCGCAGTTTTGAGATCATCACAGAAGAACTGGGAGACCGGGTATTTGATCCGCTTCAGGAGCCGATTATTAAGCGGGCCATTCATACCAGTGCGGATTTTGAATATGCTGATTCGCTGTGCTTTTCTGAGCATGCGGTGGAGAAAGCGTTGGATGCGCTACGCAAAGGGGCTTATATCGTGACTGATACACAGATGGGGAAATCAGGCATCAACAAGAAAGTGATGGCAGAATTTGGCGGCGAGGTCTGCTGTTTTATGTCGGATCCGGATGTGGCAGAGACAGCCAAAAAGAACGGTACAACCCGGGCCGTAGCCAGTATGGAAAAGGCCGCAAAGCTTGACAGGCCGTTGGTTTTTGCCATCGGCAATGCGCCGACAGCCTTGATCCAGCTTTATGAGATGATTCAGGAGGGCCGTATCCGACCGGAACTGATCATTGGTGTGCCTGTGGGCTTTGTTAATGTGGTACAGGCCAAAGAACTGATTATGACGGCGGGTGTACCGTATATTGTTGCAAGGGGCAGAAAGGGCGGAAGCAATATTGCCGCCGCCATCTGCAATGCGCTTTTATATATGCTGGACAGTTCCAGGGGACAGCGCTAAAAGAATAAAAATCAATCGTAAGGGGTCGCTTTTGGCGGCCTCTTTTCTTCGAGGAAACTGCCCCGCATGACGGCCTTGCTGCCATATTTCTGCCGGATGTTGTCCAGGGCCTGATCCAGCTTTTCCTGCTTGTCATTCCGGACATAATCAAAGAGATTCATCTGACGAACCTGGCAGTCACTGAGCTTGGAAGTACGGATGCCGAGAAGCCGCACGGGGGCACCGTTCCAGAGTTCATGAAAAAGCTGCCCGGCAGCTTCATAGATGACCTGTGTGGCCTGGGAAGGTGAGAGAAGCTGCATTTGATGAGAAACATTCTCAAATGTGTTGTAGCGGATTTCAACGCTGACCATACCGGCCAGAAAACCGGCTTTGCGCAGTCGGCCGGCAACGGATTCTGACAGTTCCAGCAGCACTTTGCGGGCGGCTTCTTCTGTGGTCACGTCTGCTGACAGGGTTGTGGAATTGCCGATGCCTTTGTTGGAGGTATCCGTTTTGGTCCGCTCGTCAATGTGGACAGATTCGATACCGTTGGCGTATTCCCAGATGGTACGGCCATGACTTTTCAGATGGGCTTCTATGAGTGCCGGATCCATTTTGGCCAGATCGCCGATGGTTTTGATACCCAGCAGTTCCAGTTTTGCAGCGGAAGCGTGGCCGACCATGAAGAGATCCCTGACTGGAAGAGGCCACATTTTCACCGGGACTTCTTCGGGGAAAAGGGTGTGAACTTTGTCCGGTTTTTCAAAATCAGAAGCCATCTTTGCCAGCAGGCGGTTGGTGGAGATGCCGATATTCACAGTGAAGCCCAATCTGTCACGAATTGTATCTTTGATCATATGGGCTGCCCTGACAGGGTCCCCGTTATCTCCGGGGATCGGGACATATTCGGCAAAACATTCATCAATACTGTACTGACTGATGGCGGAAGTATAATGATGCAGCAGATCAAGCAGCTGACGGCTGCACTGGCTGTAGTAATGATGTTCCGGCGGTACAATGGTCAGATTGGCACATTTTCTCAGGGCATCGGTGATCGGTTCTCCGGTGCGGATGCCGTATCTGGCTGCAGCTATGGATTTGGCCAGGACAACGCCATGCCGTTTGGACATATCACCGCCTACAATAGCCGGAATCTTCCGAAGATCTGTTTCACTGCCGTCACGGAGCAGTTTGATGGCTGTCCAGCTTAAATAGGCGCTGTTCACATCTATATGAAAAATAATTTTTTTCATGATAATTTTCACCTTTTTTCCACAATTATAGGGTATGTTATACGTAAGATATAAGATGCTTTTGATAAAGTTGATATTTATCTTTATTATATAGGAATAAAGATTGTCCGTCCACGACATTTTTACGTTGAGATTTTGTACGGCCGGTGTTAGAATGGTGGTTGTTGTAATAAATGCTGTATACACATGCATGCATCGAATTTGAATTTTATAGACTGGGAGAAAGACTTTAATGAAAAATATTGTTTTTATAGGTATGCCGGGGGCTGGAAAGAGTACCATCGGCGTGGTAATCGCCAAGATTTTCGGATACGATTTTGTGGATTCGGATCTTCTGATCCAGAATCAGGAGGGAGATATTCTGGAACATTTGATTGAGAAGCATGGAATTGAAGGCTTTTTACAGATTGAAAACCAGGTGAACAGAGATATTAATGTGAATAAAACGGTTATTTCAACAGGAGGCAGTGTCTGCTATTGCGATGAGGCCCTGAAACATATGTCAGAGCATGGCGTTATTGTTTATATCAAAACAGATTATGAATCATTGCATCAGCGCTTGGGCGACCTTCATCAGAGAGGTGTTGTGATTCGAAACGGATCGACACTTTTGGATTTATATAATGAAAGAACGCCTCTTTATGAAAAGTATGCAGATGTCGTTGCATATGTCAGCGGATGTCGGATTGAAAAGGCCATTGATAAGATAAAAAATTTACTGAAAGCCTGTGCCAAATTATATGAAGAATAGAATATCAAAAAAGAGACATAACAGTTACAGAAAGAGGGAGAGAAATTTCAGAGATTGGCCAAAGAATCCGCATTTTTACGGTGCGCTGGCGATGCTTCTGCCGTTGACGGCGATACTGATCGCTTATATTGCCATGGGCGTTTTCCCTTTCGGCAATCAGGCAACGATGATTATTGACTCTTATCATCAGTATGTACCGTTTTTCTCTGAATTTCATGATAAGATCTGGCATGGTGAAAGTTTCCTTTATTCATGGCACGGCAGTCTGGGATTTAATTTTATAGCGGTTCAGGCATATTATCTGGCAAGTCCGCTGAATTTTCTGATTGCCTTGTTCCCGGCCTCGATGATGATAGAGGCCTTTGAGACGCTGATCGTGCTGAAAATCTGTCTGTCAGGATGGACGGCTTATCGCTATCTGCGGAGAAGAACCGGAAGAAATGATTATTCGACGGTTGTGTTTGCATCGTTTTATGCCCTTGGTGGATTCAGCATCGCTTATAACTGGAATGTGATGTGGCTGGACAGCATTGTCCTGTTTCCGATCATTCTTATGGGTGTTGAGAAGCTGATCAATGACAGAGACGGTCGGCTGTATGCAGTCAGTATGGGACTTGCTATTTTCTGCAATTACTATATGGCCATTATGATCTGCATTTTTGTTGTTTTGTACTTTTTTGTTATCTGGTTTTCCAGAAAGCGAGAAGGCATCAGACAGTTTCTCAGAAGCGGTATTCATTTTGTGCTGTGCTCTGTGTTGGCGGGCGGAATGGCGGCCATTTATCTGTTTCCGACGTATTATACATTGATCAACAGTTCCCAGGGATCGGCCCCGACAAGCTTTAAGATCTACAGGAATTTCCTGGAGATTTTTCGTCAGCAGTTTGCACTGGTTGAACCGACGCAGCTGACAGGGGCGCCGAATATATACTGTGGCGTTCTGCTTGTGATGCTGGTTGTTTTTTATGCGGTTTCCAAAACTATTCCATTAAGGGAAAAGATCGGACGTCTTTTTGTAACAGGATTTGTTCTGGTGAGCCTGAATATTAATGTGCTTGATTATGTATGGCACGGATTCCATTT
>OHWK01000696.1_pt1 | contig 14821 bp, 9 predicted proteins | sample 1579761 | NCBI WGS metagenome assembly OHWK01 (sample SAMEA3882516, study PRJEB24775) | human gut metagenome | biome: human-associated habitat; feature: intestine environment; material: feces | place: Netherlands | collected 2009/2010 | reverse complement strand
CCGGGGGTCGCTGCGGCGAAGGGGTTCAGCTTGCTTTGGGGATGGACCTCCCCTCCCGCCGTCTGCGGGGGGTGGTGGTCTCACCGCCGGTGTTCTCGGCAGGGGGCGTTTCGGCGGGGGGCGTGGTGGTGCCGCCGTTGTCGCCGGTGCCGGTGTCGGGGGTGGTGGTACCGTTGTCGGTGGTGCCGCCGTTGTTGTTGGTGGTGCCACCGTTGTTGGTGGTCCCGCCGGTGCCGCAGCCGTTCCCGTTGCTGTTGGAGGGACGGGTGCTCGGCGCCTTATGATAGGTGCAGGTGCCGGTGGGCGCGTCCTCCGGCAGGAAGGTGCCGGTGGCCAGGTGGCCGGAGCAGTAAGGTCCGGGCAGCATCCCGCTGGAGAGGCAGTAGGTGACGGACTTCAGGTTGTCCGGCAGGTCGAACTTCTTATACTTCAGGCCCTGGTGGACCTTGGACATGACCTGGTTCCACAGGACCGGCGAGGGATTCTTCAGGCCGCTGGCCAGTCTCTCCTGCCGGTCGTAGCCCGTCCAGATCGCTGCGGTGTAGTAGGGCGTGTAGCCCACGAACCACAGGTCCTTGCGGGAGGTGGTGGTGCCGGTCTTACCGGCGATCTCCTGGCCGGTGAAGTTGGCCCGCTGACCGGTACCGTCGGAGACCACGCGCTGGAGCATCTCGGTCATATAATAGGTGGTGCGCTGGGACAGGACGTTCGGTTCATCCTCCGTCTCATTGCGCAGCATGGGCTGGCCGTTGCTGTCCGTGACCATGGTGTAGGTCTTGGGGGTCTTATAGGTCCCCTGGTTGGGGAAGACGGCATAGGCCGCCGCCATATCCAGGGTGGTCACGCCTTCCGTCAGACCACCCAGAGCCAGCTGGGCGCGGCCGATGTCGCTGTACTTCTGGTCACCGCGGGTCAGGCTGCGGATGAGCTTGATGTGGAACTTATCCTGCATAAAGTCAAAGCTCGTCTCCGGCGTGACCATATCCAGGACCTTCACGGCCACGGTGTTGAGGGACTGCTCCACGGCATAGGAGACCGTAACGTTGCCGCGGTAGCCGCCGGCGGCGTTCACGGGCCAGTCTCTGCCGTTGATCTTGTCCACGGGGCTGTCCTCCACCGTGGTGGTGGGCTTGACCTTGCCCAGCTCGATGGCAGGGGCATAGACGGAGAGGGGCTTGATGGAAGAGCCTGGGGGCCGCTTACTGCTGGTGGCCCGGTTCAGGCTGCGGCTGACGGTCTTTTCGCCCAGGCCGCCGGCCATGGCTACCACTTCCCCGCTCACGTTGTCCACAACGGTGATGGCGGACTGCAATCTCTGGCCGCTGCTGGAGACCACGTCCTTATACTCGGAGTTCTGGTAGACCTCGTCCACCGCCGCCTGGACGTTCGGGTTCATGCAGGTGTAGATCTCCAGGCCGCCGGAGAAGACCTTGGTCTTGGCGTACTGCTCGGACCAGTTGTACTTGTCGCACAGGTCCTGGATGACGTCGTTGATGACCTGGTCCACATACCAGGAGTAGACGGTGTTCTTTTTCTTGGTGCTGTCAGCCTCACCGTCGCCGTCCTTGTCCTCATAGGGGTTGCTGAAGACCAGCTCTTCGGCGGCTGCCTGGTCGTGCTCCTCCTGGGTGATGTACCCCTGCTCCAACATGGCGTTGAGGATGGTCAGCTGGCGCTCCTTGTTGAAGTCCTTGGAGGTCTTGACCTCGCCGGTGTCCGGGTCCGTGATGGACAGGTGGCCCAGGGGGTCATACTTTGAGGGGTTGTTGGTGATGCCGATGAGGCAGGCACATTCGGCCAGGTCCAGCTCAGAAACGTGCTTGCCGAAGTAGGTGTAGGCGGCGGTGTACACGCCGTTGCACCCCTGGCCCAGGTAGATATAGTTGAGGTAGGCCTCTAAAATATCGTCCTTGGTGTACTTCTTCTCAAACTCCAGGGCACGGAAGATCTCCATGACCTTTCGTTTCACGGTGACCTCATCGTCGCTGGTCATGTTCTTGATCAGCTGCTGGGTCAGGGTGGAGCCGCCCTGGATGCTCCGGCCGGTGAACATCAGGCTGATGGCCTTGGCCGTGCGGACCCAGTCCACGCCGTTGTGCTTGTAAAAGCGCTTGTCCTCAATGGCCACGGCGGCGTCCTTCAGATACTGGGGGATCTCATCCGTGGAGACCCACACGCGGTTTTCCTCGCCGTATAGGGTCTGGACCGTTTCATATCTCCCCGTCTCCGGGTTTTGGGCCAGCACTTTACTGGTCAGGTTGGGGTTGAAGTCGCTCATGTCCAGGCTGGCGTCGGGAATGATGACGTTTTTAATGTAGGCCGCCGACATACACAGCAGCATAGCCAGGGTGATGACAAAGATGAGGACGATCGTCATCACGACCTTAAAGGCTCGGCCGTGCTTTTTTCGTTTTCGTCTTGTAGCGCCGCCCCGGCGGCCTCTGGGGTCTTGATCCCGGCGGTCGTAGGAGCGTGTGTCGCGATGTTTGTCCAATGTGACACCTCCGAATTGGAATAGGGACAGTCGCCGCAACCGCGGCAGGCTTCGATGCGGAATGTTGGAACCTCGCCTATTTTATGTATTATACCACAGGATTTCCATTTGTCTATCCGTGACGGAAAGATTTTTGCCGTCGGAAAGTTTCCCGAAATTTTCCGCGCTTTACTCTTGCAATTTCACAGTATTGAGGGTACAATAACAGGCAGATAAACAAAGGAGAACATGGCATGAGCGAAGAATACGGCGCAAATTTCATCACCGTCACCGATGACGACGGCAACGAGTTCGAGCTGGAACATCTCGATACCATCGAATATAACGGCCAGACCTACCTGGCCTTCTTCCCCGCCGAGCACGAAGGCGAGGAAGCCCAAAACGAAGAGGAGCTGGGCCTCGTGATCCTCAAGACCGTCCTGGAAAACGGCGAGGAGATCCTCTCCACCCTAGACAGCGACGAGGAGATCGACGCAGTCTACAACGAGTTCATGAAGGAACTTTTTTCCGAGGACGAGGAAGAATAACCAAGGCCCCTGCATAACATCTTAATAGGACCGCAACAGCATGGAACAAGGTTCGCCCTGCTCGGTGCGTGGAAATGGACACTTTTAAACCCACATTTTTCAAACGGGACGCTGGTCTCGTGGTGTGGATCGCAGACCTCCCGGCCTTCGGGTTGGAAGAAGGGAGCGTGAAGCATCACGGAGGCGACCCACCTGCCATCTCGTGCAGGTTTTAATTGGGTCCCCACGGCCAGAGCGGGGCACCTTTTTTCTCTTTTTTCCCTTGGATCGTTTCTGCAATTTTTCCATTCATTTTCCAAAGAAAATACTTTCTTGGGCAGGCTCTCCGAAAGCGGGGGCCTGTTCGTTTTGCAAGTTCTCTTACCCAAAAAAGAGGGTATTTTTGTGATTCTTGTCTGTCTGCCCCCCTGCTTTGTTGCATTTCGACGGGACGCACACGTTTTTGCCAAGCTGCGGCAAATTTCATTTTGACAAGGTATACAATATGCCCAAAAACGGAGGGAAATTCTTGTTGGATATTTTCTCCTGGGAACAACTTGCCAGTTTCGTTTATCAATGCTATACTAAAGCCGTAAGCGGAAAGGCCACCGGATGTGGTAAATCCGCATAACAAAACATCTTTGAGTTTTTGGAAAGGATGCGACTCCCTATGATTAAAGATTTTGGTTTCATCATCCCTCAGAACTGTCAGTTCGGTGTGGGCGCTCTGAAGAAGCTGCCCGACTTCCTGAAGGCTGCTGGCTCTGACAACGTCATGCTGATTTCCGACCGTGGCCTGGAGGCTATCGGTGTTGTTGAGAAGGTCCGCAAGATCATCAAGGACGCTGACCTGAAGTACGCTGAGTACCTGGACGTTCTGCCCAACCCCACCACCACCATCGTGGACGAGTGCGCTGCCAAGTATAAGGAAGCTGGCTGCACCGCTCTGATCGCTCTGGGCGGCGGCTCCCCCATGGACGTGGCTAAGGCTGTCGGCGTTGTCGCTAAGTTCGGCGGCACCATCGGCGACTACGAAGGCGTCGGCAAGGTTCCCGGCCCCATCGACACCCTGATCGCTGTCCCCACCACCGCTGGTACCGGTTCTGAGGTCACCGTCGCTGCCGTTATCACCGACGAAGCTCGTAACTACAAGCTGTCCGTCCTCGGCCCTGAGATCTCCCCCACCTACGCTGTGCTGGATCCCGAGCTGATCATGACCGCTCCCGCTTCCGTGGCTGCTGCCTGCGGCGTCGACGCTTTGATCCACGCTATGGAGTCCTACATCAACACCGACGCTAACCCCTTCTCCATGGCTATGGCCGAGAAGGCAATGGAGCTGATCGGCGGCAACATCCGCAAGTTCGTCGCTCGCCGCAACGACGTTGACGCTGCCTGCGCTATGATGCTGGGTTCCACCTTCGCTGGTATCGCTTTCGCCAACAACCGTCTGGGCGACATCCACGCTATGTCTCACCCCGTGTCCGCCTTCTATCATGTCGCTCACGGCGTGGCCAACGCTGTCCTGATGCCCACCATCTTCGAGTTCAACGCTCTGGCTGCTGACGAGCGCTATGCCAACATCTATCAGTACATCACCGGCAAGGATGCTGGCGAGGACTTCGTTCCCGGCATGCTGTGCGACGCTCTGCATCAGCTGAACGCTGACCTGGGCATCCCCGCTTGCCTGGCTGACGTGGGCGTCCAGGAGGACAAGATCCCCCAGATGGCCATCGACGCAATGAAGAGCGGCAACGTCACCGTCAACCCCAGAATCACCACCGTCAAGGACGTGGAGGCTCTGTATCACAAGGCTATGTACAAGTAATCCTTTCCAAGGATCACGTTCAGGAGACCGGCTTCGGCCGGTCTCCTTTTTTGTGCCTATTTTTCGCCACTAGGCTTTATCTTTTCCAAAAATCTGCTATAATAAGCCATAGATTTCCCAGTGCGGCCCGCGCCGCACCTGGCCTGAGGAGGCTTTTTCCATGAATGACCTGACCCAGCAACGACTTGATGCCCTTCTCCAAGCCAACAGCATGACGCCGGATCGCTTAGATCAGACGACCCTTTCCCAGATGTTCCTGGCCCAGATGCGCGTGGCCCTCTACGGCGGCGTCTCGTCCATCCCGGTCCTGCCCACGTTTTTGAAGCCCTTCGGCACGCTCCACGAGGGCACCCCCGTCGCCGTGGCCGAGATCGACGACCGGGAGGTGCGCGTAAGCTTAGTCACCTTTTCCGGTGGCCGGGCAGAGGTCACCGATGCGGACCGCTTTCCCGTCCCCGGCCGGGAGTACCCCGCGCCCTTGGCCGACCTTCTCTTCGCCGTGGCCGAGCTGGCCCAGCCCCTGCTGGACCGGGCCAAGGCCCTGGCCCTCTGTCTCCCCTTCCCCATCGACTACGACTGGCAGGGGGACGGCGCCATCCGTTCCTTCCCCGGCACCATGACGGTGAGCGACTTTGCCCAAACGCCCGTCCTGGCCGCCCTGAGGGAAGAATGGAAGAGCCGGAACGTGACGCCCCCGCCCATGACGCTGGTGAGCCTGCCCGCCGCCGTCCAGCTGGCCGCCGGGGCCTTGCATCCCGGCCAGAAACGCTACGTGAGCCTGACCTGGGGCAGCGTCTTTGACCTGGGCTTCACCGCCCCCGGCAGCATCGTGGTCCGCCAGGCGGGCACGCCCCCGGCCTTGACCCCCTTTGCCTGCGGTTTCGGCCACGCCCAGTGCGTCCCCTTCGGCCTGGTGGACCTGATCCAGGACCGGGACAGCTACGCGCCGGGGCAGGACCTGCTGCTGAAAATGCTCTCCACGGAGCACCTGGGCGATGTCTACCGCCTGACCATGATCAAGGCCTCCGAGCGCAAGCTGCTCACCTTTGGCGGCAGCCGGGACATCCTGTCTATGCGCCGCTTAGACCTGGCGACCATGACGGAATTTTTGGCCGATCCGCAAAACGGCGGCACCCTGGCCCACTACTTCCGGGAGGGGGAGGACCGCACCGTGGCCCTGGCCGTGGCGGATGCCGTCTTGGACCGGGCCGCCCGCCTGGCCTGCGCCGCCCTGGCAACCGTGCTGCAATTCATCGGGGCCGGGCAAGACCCGGAAGCCCCCGTTTGCGTTGCCCTCCACGGCGAAGCATTTTCCTGTCCCCCCCTGATGCAGGCCTTCCAAACCAGAGTACAGACCGAACTGGCGCAGCGCGGTCTGCACCTGACCCTCTGGCAAGGAGAGAACGCCCCCGCCGTCGGTGCGGCTGCCGCCGCCCTGTACGCCCTTTGACCCCCCTGAACAACTGAGAGGAGCCTTTCCCACCATGAAGAACCGAACCTTGATCATGGCCGCCCTGGTCATGGTTCTCCTGTGCGTCGGCCTGATTTTCCTGGGCCTGCGCCATGAAAACGCCGGCGGCGGTAGCCCCGGCCAGAGCCAGACCGCCGACGGGGACACCCAGTCCCAGGCCCAGCAGGACATCACCGCGACCCTGGCCGTCTGCGGTGACATCATGAGCCACCTGCCCCAGACCAACGACGCCTATGACGCCGCCACCGACACCTACAGCTACCTCCCCTGCTTCCAGTATGCGAAAGCCTGGACGGAGAGCGCAGACTATACCGTCGGCAACCTGGAGACCACGCTGAACGGTCCGCCTTACTCCGGCTACCCCCAGTTCTGCGCCCCGGATGCTCTGGCCTACAACCTGAAAAGCATCGGCTTTGATCTCGTGACCACCGCCAACAACCACTGCATGGACAAGGGCTACAACGGCCTGTCCCGGACCCTGGACGTGCTGGACCAGGCCGAATTAAAGCACGTCGGCACCTACCGCACCCAAGCAGAGTTTGACGAAAACCACGGCGTGGTCGTGGCCGATGTGGGCGGCATCTCCGTGGCCTTCCTGGGCTACACCTACGGCACCAACGGCATCCCCGTCGCCGCCGACAAAGACTTCTCCCTGAACCGCTTCAATGTAGACTACACCGGCGACTGCGCCACCCTGGACCAGGAGAAGCTCTCCTCCGAGCTGGCCTACGCCGAGAGCCTGAACACCGACCTCATCGCCGTGATGATCCACTGGGGCATCGAGTACCAGACCACCCAGAACGCCTATCAGGAGCAGGTGGCGGATTTCCTTATCTCCCACGGGGCCGATGTGATCCTGGGCAGCCACTCCCACGTCCCCCAGCCCATGGGCACCCGGACCGTCACCCTGGACGACGGCTCCACCCGGACGGGCTTCGTGGCCTACTCCCTGGGCAACTTCGTCTCCAACCAAAGCCCCGCGACGGTGAACGTCAACTACACCGACACCACCGCCATTCTCCGCCTGGAGCTGACCAAGAACGGCCAGACCCAGGAGACCACCGTCACCGACGTGAGCTATGTCCCCATGCTGGTCCTCAACCGCGGGACCGGGGTCCAGGACCAGTATCTCATCCTGGATGTGAACGCCCTCATAGCCGCCCACGACAGCGGCGACACCTCCGTAGCCACCGACGCGGTGTACAGCAAGCTGGAATATGCTCTGAATGGCTGCCACACCATTCTAGGGACCGACTACGACAAGGCCGGCACCCCGCCCCAGACCACCTCGGCCTGATCCCGTTCCCAACCAAAACGTCCGCTGCCTGTGCATGAGCAGCGGACGTTTGTATTATATATTATAAGGTATCCTGCATAGGACGCCCCCGGCGGGGCACTCCAGGAGCACACGTCAAAACACCGCCTCAATCCCCCTGGCGAAAGATCTTGGAAAAATAGCGGTAATAGGGCATGAGGCTCTCGTAGCCCTCCACCAGCACATCCACCAGCTCCGGGCTGTAGAGCAGCGGCTCCACGGGGCGGGCGCAGGTGATGTCCAAATTCTTCCGGTTGTACCACTGGTCCAGGGGCGGCTGGGGGCTGCCCTTGGGGCGCTTGTATTCCTCCGCCTGAAGCTCGAAGCGGTCCTGCTTGGCAAAGGCGCGGGCCAGCTTCCGCATGGGCTTGGGGTCCGTGTCTACCGCCTGGCGGAATTTCGCCATCTGCGCCGGCTTGGCGTCATAAGCCCCCAGGCCGTAGGCATAGCCTTTGGGATAGATCTCAAACCAGAACACCGGCATGTGCGTCCAGTCCTCCCCCGCCATGCGCAGGGTGAACCAGAGGTTGGATTTATACGGTCCCCGGCCATACAGCCGCCGCGCATCCCGATAGATGCGGCTGATGCGCAGCATCAGGGGCAGTTCTTCGTGGGCGGCAGTGAATTTTTCATAGACCTCTTCCCCCAGCGCCCGCAGGGGCGTCTGGACATTGTCGAGGTACTCCTGCTTGTGGCGCTCGAACCAGGGGCGCTCGTTGTTGAGCCGAACGCCCCAGAGAAAATCCTGTGTTTTTTCTGAAAATCCTGGAAACATCGTCGTTCCTCCTCTCCGCCGTATCGTATCACAGGTGCTTCTCCTTTTCAAGATTTGGCAGAATGTGGGGCTTTAGTTCATTTTATAACCCTTTTATAAAAACTTTTGAAAAAAATGCTTGCAAAATAAGAAACAAACCACTATAATGAGCGTTGGATAAAACTGGACCACTAGACACCATAAAATAGCCTGGTTTTTCAGGTATTTTGCCTGCTTTTGTGCGGGTTACCCCTTGCAAAAAGAAAGGTGTTGCGTTATGATGTGCGGTGACGGTTTTTTTCGTCTGTAGACTATGGCATGTTCCATTCGGAGCTTTGCCTTCTTGATATCGCACCTAAGGGAGGAACTTTTATTATGTTAGGCAACAGCATCAAGAAATTTGCACTGAACCAGGCCTTCAATTACATCGAGAAGGACCCCATCAAGAACCTGACCCACGTCATGGACATGGTCGATAAGTTCGCCGGCAGCGGCCCCCAGTCTTTCCCCCGCCAGCGCCAGGCGATCCGCGACGCCATCAACAACGAGGACTCCACCGCCCACGGTCTGGTCGTCCGTATGATGACCGAGATGGACCTGGGCTTCACCGAGACCCTGCTGTCCAACTTCTTCCTCAACGCCAGCATCACCGGCTGGAAGAAGCAGGACGAGTACCGCAACAAGTACAACTGCAACGTGCCCTGGGCCATCCTGCTCGACCCCACCTCTGCCTGCAACCTGCACTGCAAGGGCTGCTGGGCCGCTGAGTACGGCAACAAGCTGAACCTGTCCTTCGACGAGATCGACAGCATCATCCAGCAGGGCAAGGAAATGGGCACCTATTTCTATATCTACACCGGCGGCGAGCCCCTGGTCCGCAAGCACGACCTCATTAAGCTCTGCGAGAAGCATAACGACGCCATCTTCATGTGCTTCACCAACTCCACCCTCATCGACGAGCAGTTCTGCCAGGACATGCTGCGCGTGAAGAACTTCGTGCCCGTCATCAGCGTCGAGGGCTTCGAGGAGGCCACCGACTCCCGCCGAGGCAACGGCACCTATCAGAAGGTCGTCCACTCCATGAACCTGCTCAAGAGCCACCGACTGCCCTTCGGCATCTCCACCTGCTACACCAGCGCCAACATCAAGGACGTGAGCACCGAGGCTTACCTCGACCAGCTGGTCGAGTGGGGCGCTTACTTCGTCTGGTACTTCCACTACATGCCCGTCGGCAAGGACGCTGTGCCTGAGCTGCTGCCCTCCCCCGAGCAGAGAGAGTATATGTACCACCAGATCCGTGAGCTGCGCGGCAAAAAGCCCATCTTCATGCTGGACTTCCAGAACGACGGTGAGTATGTCGGCGGATGTATCGCCGGCGGTCGCCGCTACCTGCACATCAACGCCAACGGCGACTGTGACCCCTGCGTCTTCATCCACTACTCTGACTCCAACATCCGCCAGAAGACCCTGCTGGAAGCCCTGTGCTCCCCCCTCTTCCGCGCCTATCACGACGGCCAGCCCTTCAACGACAACATGCTGCGCCCCTGTCCCATGCTGGAGAACCCCGAAAAGCTGCGGGAGATCGTCCACAAGTCCAGCGCCCATCCCAGCGATGTGACCGCCCTGGAGAGCGTAGACGACCTGTGCGCCAAGTGCGACGACTACGCCAAGAACTGGGCCCCCACCGCCGACAAGCTCTGGAGCTGCTCCCACCACTGCGGCACCTGCGGCCAGCAGGCATCTGCCGGGAAGTAATTCCCCGCAGGGTAGCATGATCTGACAATTGTTTACAATTTGTACGTTGTTATTCCGTCGGAGAAATAGTATACTAACTCTGGTATGAAAACCGGAGGCCCGCGTGGGGTACATCCCCCGGGCCTCCGGTTTTTTGCAAATTTTTTTCGGAGATCGGAGGCAGCGTATGCCGTCATCACAACCGCCGGGCGGTCCGTCCCCACAAGGACTGACCAGCGCCCAAGTCCGCCAGCGGGTCCAGGCCGGTCAGGTCAACACACCGCCGGACTCCCCCACCAAGTCCGTTCGGCGCATCGTTTTTGAAAATCTCTTTTCATTTTTTAACCTCATCTTTTATGTGATCGCCGGGTTTCTCATCGCCGTGGGCTCCTTTGAGGAATTGGTCTTTCTGCTGGTCGTAGGGGCCAACACTGCCATCGGCATCATCCAGGAGCTTCACTCCAAAAAGAAGCTGGACGAGCTGTCGCTCCTCTCCGCCCCCAAGGCGACCGTCATACGGGACGGGACAGAACAGACCATCCCAACGGCCCAGCTCGTGCAGGACGACCGCATCCTCCTGGCCGCAGGCAACCAAATTTCCGCCGACGCCCAAGTGGTCTCCGGCTCCGTTCAGGTCAATGAATCCCTCATCACCGGGGAATCGGACGAGATCACCAAAGGGCCGGGAAGCACACTGCTCTCCGGCAGCTTCGTGGTTTCCGGCCGCTGTCAGGCCGTCCTGACCCATGTGGGGGCGGAGTCCTACGCCTCCCAGCTCACCAACGAGGCCAAAAAGTCGAAAAAGAGTCACTTGCCGGGCATGATGCGCTCCCTGAACCGCCTGCTCCTGGCCATCGGCATCCTGATCGTCCCCATCGGCGGGGCCTTGTATTACCGGCAGACCTCCCTGCTGGGCCTGTCTGTCCGGGAGGGCGTGGAGACCACCGCCGCCGCCGTCATCGGCATGATCCCGGAGGGCCTGTACCTGATGGTCAGCCTGGCTCTGGCCGCCAGCGTCCTGCGCCTGGCCACGAAGGGAACGCTGGTACAGGACTTAAAATGCACGGAGACCCTGGCCCGCGTGGACGTCCTGTGTGTGGACAAGACCGGCACCATCACCCAGCCGGAGATGGCCTACTACGGCCTGCTCCCTCTGACCACGGAGCTGGAAGAGACCGAGATCGAAGCACACCTGTCCGACTTCGTCTCCAACATGGCCCCGGACAACGAGACCATGCAGGCCCTGCAAACGGCCCTCCAACGGGAGGACCCTCGCAAGGCCGTCCAGGTCCTGGGCTTTTCGTCGGAGACGAAATACAGCGCCGTGGCGTACAGCCGGGAGGACTGCTACGTTCTGGGTGCCCCGGAGTTTATTTTGGGGGCCTCCGGTTACGTCCCCTACCGCTCCCTGGCCGAAGAGGCCATGGCCGACGGCAGCCGCGTCCTGCTCTTCGCCGCCTGCCTGCCTGGCCCAGAGGGGCGCGGCATCGCCGACGCCCGCCCGCTGGCCTTCGTGCGCCTGAAAAATCCCGTCCGGGAGACGGCGAAGGAGACCTTTGCCTACTTCCACGACCAGGGCGTGACGGTCAAGGTCATCTCCGGGGACAACCCCGTCACCGTCGCCGCCGCCGCAAACGAGGCGGGCATCCAAGGGGTGGATAAATATGTGGACGCCTCCACCCTGGAATCCTATGAGGACATTCAGAACGCCTGTGAAGAATACAACGTCTTTGGTCGGGTGAAGCCCAACCAGAAGAAGCTGCTGGTCCAGGCCCTCCAGGAAAACAAGCACACCGTCGCCATGACCGGCGACGGCGTGAACGACGTCCTGGCGCTGAAAGAGGCTGATTGCAGCGTTGCCATGGCCTCCGGCAGTGAGGTCGCGGCGCAGATCTCGGACCTCGTGCTGATGAACTCGGACTTTGCCTCCATGCCGTCTGTGGTGGCCGAGGGGCGGCGGGTCATCAACAACATCGAACGGGCCGCGTCCCTGTATCTGGTGAAGAACATCTTTTCCCTGATCCTGGCCATTATCTCGATCACGGCAGCGTTTTCCTACCCCCTCACGCCCTCGCAGCTGACGCTGATGAGTCTCATCTCCATCGGCATCCCCTCGCTGATCCTGGCGCTGGAGCCCAACGAGAGCTTGGTGAGCGGAAAGTTCTTGCAGAACGCCATTTTACGGGCCTTGCCTGCGGCGCTGACGGATCTCTTCATCATCATCTTCGTGCTGCTGTTCCAAAAGGCCTTTGCCATTTCCAACGCGGAGATCTCGACGGTCACGGCACTGCTGGTGACCATCGTGGGCTTCTTCATGGTCTGGAAGGTCGCAAAGCCCGTGAACCGGCTGCACCTGGGCATGATGGGCGGGCTGATCGCCGGTCTGGTGTTTATTGTGTTGGTCATTCCCGGCGTGTTCTCCCTGTCGCCGCTGTCCTTTGGGAGCCTCTTGATCCTGACGGTGTTCGTGCTGCTCATCCCGTCGGTGATCTGGCTGCTGAACAAGGGGCTGGAAGGCCTGGAATTGTTGTTGGCGAAAGTTGGGCGGCGTGATGCCTGACCTGCGGCCCCTACGATGTTTTGGCAATGCGCTTGATCACGATAAAAAAACTGGGTCCCGTGGTGGGACCCAGTTTTTTGGTTCTGTAAAGTTTTAGAGCGAGGAAATTACTGCTCGTCGTCGGAAGCGGCGGCGGCGTTCTCGTACTCTCTGACCAGGCGGGCGGTATCCAGCGCGATGACCAGCTCCTCGTTGGTGGGGATGAGCAGGATCTTGTTGGGGGAGTCATCGGTGGAGATGATGGTTTCCTTGCCGCGGACGTTGTTCTTCTCAGGATCCAGCTTCAGGCCCAGGAACTCCAGACCCTCCATGATCTTGGCACGCAGGGAAGCGGAGTTCTCGCCGACACCGGCGGTGAAGACGACAGCGTCCAGGCCGCCCATAGCAGCGGCGCAGGAGCCGATGCGCTTGGTGACCTTGTAGCAGAAGACGTCGATGGCCAGCTGAGCACGCTCGTTGCCCTCGGCAGCAGCGGCCTCCAGGTCACGGAAGTCGGAGGAGACGCCAGAGATACCCAGCATGCCGGACTCCTTGTTCAGGGCGCTCTCGACGCGCTTGCCGGAGTAGCCGCGCTGGTCGACAATGTACTCGGTGATGGCAGCGTCGATGGCGCCGGCACGGGTGCCCATGGGCAGGCCGTCCTGGGGGGTGAAGCCCATGGAGGTGTCGATGGACTTACCGAACTTCACGGAGCAGGTGGAAGCGCCGTTGCCCAGGTGGCAGGTGGCGATGCGCAGCTCCTCGATGGGGCGGCCCAGCATGTCAGCGGCACGCTGAGAAACATACTGGTGGGAGGTGCCGTGGAAGCCATAGCGGCGGACCTTATTCTCGGTGTACCAACGGTAAGGCACTGCGTAGATGTAAGCCTTGGGGGGCATGGTCTGGTGGAATGCAGTGTCGAACACGGCAACCATGGGGGTGTTGGGCATGACTTCCTTGCAGGCCTCGATGCCGGTGATGTTGGCGGGGTTGTGCAGGGGGGCCAGGGGGATACACTCGCGGATGCCCTTCATGACAGCGCTGTCGATGATGACGGAGTGGGTGAACTCCTCGCCGCCGTGAACGACACGGTGGCCCACGGCGTCGATCTCGGACATATCTTTGATGACACCGTAGTAGTTGTGGGTCAGGACCTCCATGACCAGCTTGATGGCGGCCTCGTGGTCGGGCATGTAACGGTCTGCGTCGTACACATCACCGCCGGTGGGGGTGTGCTTGATGTGGCCGTCGATGCCGATGCGCTCGCACAGGCCCTTAGCCAGAACGTCTTTGGTATCGGGGTCCAGCAGCTGATACTTCAGGGAAGAGCTGCCTGCGTTGATGACCAGAACTTTCATTGTGTTGTTCCACTCCTTAGTATGATATTTCTCAATGAGACAAAATCTTGCTCAGTTTCCCCGTTCGGGGTAAAATAGCTCATGTATTTTTATCATATCCCATTTTGCCCGAAAGGACAAGCGTTAAATCCCCGAATTTCAAACTTTTTCACCCAGGAGGTTGGGTCATGCCTACAATCGGTATCATCGCAGAGTACAATCCCTTTCACAGCGGCCACCGCCACCACATCCAAACCGTCCGCCGGACCTTCGGCGCAGACAGCGCCATCGTCTGCGCCATGAGCGGAAACTGGGTCCAGCGGGGCCAGCCGGCCCTGGCGGACAAGTGGACCCGCGCCGCGCTCGCCCTGGCCCAGGGGGTGGACCTGGTGCTTGAGCTGCCCACCCTCTGGGCAGCCGCCTCCGCCGAGCCCTTTGCGCGGGGCGGCGTGGGCCTGCTGGCGGCCACGGGGGTGGTGGACATCCTCAGCTTCGGCAGTGAAGCCGGAGACTTAGCCCCCCTCCAGCAGGCAGCCCACTGTCTCCACAGTCCCGCCTGGAAGACAGAGCTGCGCCGGGCGCTGGACAAGGGGCTTTCCTTCCCCGCCGCCCGCCAGGCCGCCGCCACGGCCCTTCTGGGAAGCGCTGCCGATTGCCTGGGCCAGCCCAACAACAACCTGGGTGTGGAGTATCTGCTCGCCATCCGCACCCTGGGGGCCAAGCTCACGCCCCACACCATCTCCCGCCTGGGGGCCGACCACGACCAGGCGGAGAGAGACGAGACCCACGCCTCCGCCTCCTATCTCCGCGAAAAACTCTTGGCAGGTGACGAGGACCTCTCTCCCT
>OHWK01000692.1_pt1 | contig 14841 bp, 9 predicted proteins | sample 1579761 | NCBI WGS metagenome assembly OHWK01 (sample SAMEA3882516, study PRJEB24775) | human gut metagenome | biome: human-associated habitat; feature: intestine environment; material: feces | place: Netherlands | collected 2009/2010 | reverse complement strand
TGCCGCACCTCGCTCGCCGTATCGGCACTTAGAATTATGCGGTATTGCCATAATTCAGCAGTTGTGCCAAATTTGTTCCGGCTTTTTTGGCGGCAGTGTTGCCACTGCCCGCGGCCCGTGCTATAATAAAGGCCTGACGGCGCACCGTGCGCCGGTTAAATCGCTTTGTGTGGCAGCCAGCCATGCGGAAGGAGTTAGAAAATGAAGAACAGCGAAAAGACCCTGGACATGATCGTCAACCTGTGCAAAAACCGTGGTTTCATCTACCCTGGCAGCGAAATTTACGGCGGCCTTGCCAACAGCTGGGACTATGGCCCCCTGGGCGTTGAGTTCAAAAACAACGTCAAAAAAGCATGGATGAAAAAGTTTGTGCAGGAAAGCCCCTACAACGTCGGCCTGGATGCCGCTATCCTGATGAACCCGCAGACCTGGGTCACCACCGGCCATGTGGGCAACTTCAGCGACCCGCTGGTGGACTGCCGCGCCTGCAAGAGCCGCAACCGTGCGGACAAGCTGATTGCCGACTGCGAGCAGGGCCAGAACGTGGATGTGGACGGCATGACCTTTGACCAGATGGATGAATTTATTGCCACCCATCCTGAAGTTGTCTGCCCTGTGTGCGGCAAGCATGACTTTACCCCCATCCGCAAGTTTAACCTGATGTTCAAAACGGCCATCGGCGTAACCGAGGATTCTTCCTCTACCTGCTATCTGCGCCCCGAAACCGCACAGGGCATTTTCGTCAACTTTGCCAACATCCAGCGTACCACCCGCCGCAAGCTGCCGTTTGGCGTCTGCCAGGTGGGCAAGGCGTTCCGCAATGAGATCACGCCGGGCAACTTCACCTTCCGTACCCGCGAGTTCGAACAGATGGAATGCGAGTTCTTCTGCAAGCCGGGCACCGACCTGGATTGGTTCGCCTACTGGAAAGATTACTGCGAAAAGTGGCTGCTGTCCTTGGGCATCAACAAGGAAAACCTGCGCCTGCGCGACCATGAGCCTGCCGAGCTGGCTTTCTACAGCCGCGCCACCACCGATATCGAGTACGCTTTCCCGTTCACCGACTGGGGCGAGCTGTGGGGCATTGCAGACCGTACCAATTACGATCTGGGCCGCCATCAGGAAGCATCCGGCAAGAGCCTGGAATATTTTGACCCCGAAACCAACGAGCATTACATTCCTTATGTCATTGAGCCTTCCCTGGGCTGTGACCGTGTGGCACTGGCTTTCCTGTGTGAAGCTTATGATGAAGAGCATCTGACCGACTCCAAGGGCAAGGAGGATGTGCGCACCGTGCTGCACCTGCATCCGTTCCTGGCACCGTTCAAGTGCGCTGTGCTGCCTCTGTCCAAAAAGCTGGGCGATAAGGCCATGGAGATCCGCAACGAGCTGGCCAAGGACTTTATGGTGGATTACGACGATGCCGGTTCCATCGGCAAGCGTTACCGCCGCCAGGATGAGATCGGCACCCCGCTGTGCATCACCGTGGACTTCCAGACTGTCGGCGATGACAAGGTGGAAGCCGATAACTGCGTGACCGTGCGTGACCGCGACACCATGGAGCAGATCCGTATGCCCATCAGCGAGCTGAAAGAATACATTGCCAAGAAGGTTGCTTTCTAAGCGATTTAGGGCAATTTGAAAACTTAACACTGCTGAATCACCAATAAAATGCAAATACCCGTACAGCCTGAAAGCTGTACGGGTATTTTTGGTTAAAAATCTGCATTTTGCCCGGCAGAAAGTGGCATTTTACCCTGAAATATTGTAAACGGTCGCGGGCGCACAATGCGCGCCCCTGTGGTGTGAAATGACAAAAATAACTGCGAACGACACCTGTTAATTTTGATGCAGACGGCAGCAGGAGAACAGGGGATAATACCGGACGGACAGGGAAAAAACGGTGGAGCAAGACAGGAAACAAGCTGACTTTTTGCCATCCCCATGTAAAAAACCGGAAAAATGTGAAATAATTGTTGACAGCCCCCCAAAACAATGTATAATGAAGCTTGTGTGTTGCATCTGTTAAACATCAGAACACATTGGCGTTGTATGTGCTGCTGCAGCTGCCGCGTTTGCGGTGGTGTAACAAACCTTTTGCGGGGCGGCATAATTGGCGCTGACCCACCGGGAAAAGCCGGCGAGCCGGCATCAAGGAGGCCCGAGGTGGGACTAAATTCCGCAAAGGGGGATGCAGTAAAAATGAATGAAATTGTATCACTGAAAGACATTGTCGTCGATTTTGACGGGGAAAGAATCCTGGACGAACTTTCCCTTGACATCCACGATAAGGAGTTTGTTACGTTCCTTGGCCCTTCCGGCTGCGGCAAAACAACCACCTTGCGTGTGATCGCCGGGTTTATTACCCCAAAATCGGGCAATGTCTTTTTCGATGGCAAGGATATCGCCTCGGTACCGCCGTATAAGCGGCAGGTGAATACCGTGTTCCAGAAATACGCACTGTTCCCGCACCTGAACGTGTACGAGAATGTGGCCTTTGGCCTGCGGCTGAAAAAGCTGCCGGAGGAAACCATCCGCCCCAAAGTGCTGGAAATGCTGGAAACCGTGGGCCTGCGCGGCTTTGAGCGCCGCAGCATCAACCAGCTGTCCGGCGGCCAGCAGCAGCGCGTGGCCATTGCCCGCAGCCTGGTCAACCAGCCCCGCGTCCTGCTGCTTGACGAGCCGCTCGGTGCGCTCGACCTCAAGCTGCGCAAGGAGATGCAGCTGGAGCTGAAGCGCCTGCAGCGTGAAATGAACATCACCTTCGTCTACGTCACCCACGATCAGGAGGAAGCCCTGACCATGTCGGATACCGTCGTTGTTATGTCCGGCGGTAAGATCCAGCAGATCGGCTCCCCGCAGGACATTTACAACGAACCCAAAAATGCCTTTGTCGCCCGCTTTATCGGTGACTCCAACATTGTCGACGGCGTCATGCTCAAGGACTTTCTGGTCAACTTCGGCGGCCATGATTTCACCTGCGTGGACCGCGGCTTTAAAGTCAACGAGCCTGTGCAGGTCGTCATCCGCCCGGAGGACGTGCAGATCGTGCCGCCCTCTGTCGGTATGCTGACCGGCCTTGTGCGCGAGGTCATCTTCAAGGGCGTTCACTTTGAAATGCACGTCGATGTGGAAGGCTATGAGTGGATCATCCATTCCACCCAGGCCAGCCAGCCCGGCGAGCTTATCGGCATGAACATCGGCCCGGACGAAATTCATATCATGAAGCGTTCGGAGGTGTGATCCATGCTCAAATCCAAATCCTCCCGCTGGCTGGCCGGGCCGTATCTGGTCTGGATGGCCATTTTCACAGTCGTACCGCTTTTCATCGTCATCTGGTACGCCATGACGAACGCGGACGGCCAGTTCACCTTTGACAACCTCACCCAGATCGGGCGGTATTCCAGCGTGTTTGCCCGTAGCCTGATTTTGGCCGCGATCTCTACCGTGATCTGTCTGGTCATGGCGTTTCCGGTGGGGTATTTTCTCTCCCGCCTGCGCGCCAACAAGCAGCACATTATGCTGATGCTCATTATGCTGCCCATGTGGATGAACTTCCTGCTGCGCACCTACGCCTGGATGACACTGCTGGAGAAAAACGGCCTTATCAACAAGTTCTTCGGTTTGTTCGGCCTCGGCCCCTTCAACATGATCAACACCTCGGGTGCGGTTGTGCTGGGCATGGTGTACAACTATCTGCCGTTTATGATTTTGCCCATCTACACGGCCATGACAAAAATCGATGATTCCATCATTGAGGCCGCGCAGGATCTGGGCTGCAACGTCTGGCATATTCTGTTTCGGGTGCTCGTCCCGTTGACCGGCCCCGGCATTGCCACCGGCATCACGCAGGTGTTTGTGCCCGCGGTCTCTACTTTTATTATCAGCCGTATGCTGGGCGGCGGCTCCAACCTGCTGATCGGCGATTTGATCGAGCTGCAGTTCCTTGGCAACTCCTACAATCTGAACCTCGGCTCCGCCATGAGCCTGGTGCTGATGGTCATTGTCCTGCTCTGCATGAGCTTCACTTCGAGCTTTGACGAGTCCGAGATGGAAGGAGTGATGTGATATGGCAAAAAAACATTCCGCATTGCTCATGCGCACCTACGTCATTCTGGTGTTCTGCTTCATGTATCTGCCCATCGCGGTCATGATTGCGTTCAGCTTCAATGAGAGCAAATCCCGCTCGAACTTTACGGGCTTCACCCTCGGCTGGTACAAAAGCCTGTTCCACAACGAGATGATTTTGTCCGCGCTGGGTCTGAGCCTTGTGCTGGCGCTGGTGTCCAGCATTATCGCCACGGTGCTGGGCACGCTGGCGACCCTTGGCATCAACTCGATGTCCCGCAAAAGCCAGCTCATCATCAATAACATCAGCTATGTGCCTGTCGTCAATCCGGAGATCATCACCGGTGTCTCACTGATGCTTCTCTTCGTCATGGCGCAGAACTTCGGCATCGGCGGCGAGAGCGGCATCTTCGGCTGGCCGACGCTGCTGATTGCGCACATCACCTTCAATATCCCGTATGTTATCTTTAATGTAGGCCCCAAGCTGCGCCAGCTCGATCCCAGCCTGTACAATGCAGCGCTGGATCTGGGCTGCACACCGCGCCAGGCTTTCACCAAAGTCATCATGCCGCAGCTGTCCCCGGCCATTTTGTCGGCATTCCTCATCTGCCTGACCTACTCTATTGATGACTTCATGATTTCCTACTTCAACTCCGGCACGATGCAGACACTGCCTATCGCCATCTACTCGATGACCCGCAAGAAGGTCAGCCCCGAGATCAACGCGCTGTCTGCAGTCATATTCTGCGTCATTCTGGCAATCATCCTGATTTCCAACGCCGCAGACTCCCGCGCCTACCGCCGCAACCAGAAGGCCATCCGCAAAGCCATGCTGGACGAAGGGGGGCGCTGAAGATGAAGCTGAAAAAGTTTTCCGCTGCAGCGCTGGCTGCACTGACTGTCACCATGATGAGCGCCGCGCCGGTGCTGGCCGCCGATGACATCGAGGTCAACGAGGATATTTCCGTCTCCGGCGACTACGATTGGAAGCGCTTTGCCAACGACCATATCACGCTGAATGTCTACAACAACGGCCTGTACATCTCCGACGGTTCTGACGAGAGCATCAACGTTCTGTCCGCATTCGAGGAGCTGACCGGCATCAAGGTCAATTACACGACCTACGACTCCAACGAGAGCCTCTACGCCAAGCTGAAATCCGGCGGCGTATCCTATGATGTCATCTTCCCGTCGGATTACATGGTGGGCAAGATGGCCAAGGAGGGCATGCTGTCCGAGCTGAACATGGACAACATTCCGAACTTTGCCGGCATCGGTGAAACATATCTGGACCGCAGCTTCGACCCCGGCAACAAGTACAGCGTGCCCTACATGTGGGGCACAACGGGCCTGATCTACAACACGACGATGGTCGAGGAGCCGCCCACGAAATGGGCGGACATGTGGGATGTTGCGTACACAAACAATGTGCTGATGTTCAACAACTCCCGCGACGCTTACGCGATTGCAGCCAAGACGATTGGCCTGTCGATGAATCCGCAGTCCGTTGACGAGATCACCGCCATCACCGATGCGCTGAAGGCCCAGAAGAACATCGTGCAGGCCTACGTTATGGACGAGGTCTTTGACAAGATGGAGGGTGGCGAGGCCGCCATGGCGCCCTACTATGCGGGCGATGCCATCACGATGATCGACGAAAACCCAGACCTTGCTTTCGTCCACCCGGAGGAAGGCGTCAACTTCTTCATCGACAGCATGTGCATTCCGGCCAACGCCAAACACCGGGAGGCCGCCGAAATGTTCATCAACTACCTGTGTGAGCCGGACGTCGGCCTTGCCAACGCGGACTTCATCGGCTATTCCACCCCCATCACCGCCGTGTGGGAGATGCTGGACGACGATTTGAAGTACAGCGAAATTGCCTACCCGGGCGCGGAGGTTCTGGACAAGGCGGAAGTCTTTGAGACTCTGCCCGACGACATCAACGCCGCCATGGATGCCCAGTGGAGCGAGATGAAGAGCTACGAGGATGGCGGCAGCGGCTGGATGGTTCTTGCCCTGCTGCTTCTGGCCATCGCTATCTCTGCATTCAATATCTGGCGCAAGCTCCGCAAAAAATCCCGCGATAACTATTAAACAGTTTCAGGCTGCACACCGTTTTGCGTGTGCAGCCTTTTTGTTTGCCGCCCCGTAGGGGCCGGGCATGCCCGGCCCGCAGCCTTGCCGCTGCACCCTTTTACGGTTCGATTTGTAGGGAGGGTTCTTGCCCCCTCCGCGGGCCGATGCAAGCATCAGCCCCTACGGCCAGCCCCAAAGCTCCCGCCTTTGCATTTTTCCAACATTTGTGCTATACTCTGCTTGACGAATCAATTCAAAATCCATCAAGGAGGGCTTCCTTATGCCCGAAAAGCTCATAACCTACACCCAAAAATTTACCGTCTACCGCACGGACGGCGACCACCTCGGCCATGTCAAACTGGGGGCGCTGCTGCGCTATGCCCAGCAGGTTGCTACCGCCCACGCCGAGGCCGTAGGGCTGGACGATGCCCTGTACCGCAAGACCCACACCGCCTATGTGCTGGCCAAGCTGGCCCTGCACGTCACACGGCTGCCCCGTGTGGACGAGGAACTGACCCTTGTCACCCAGCCCGAGCGCTGCAAGCGCGCCGTCAACAAGCGCATCACCCATTTTTACGATGCCGACGGGGCAGAGGTCGCCACAATGGACAGCCGCTGGGTACTCATTGATACCGAAAAGCGTATGATCCTGCGCAAGCACCCGGAACAGTTTGACGACCAGTGGGCCGAGGATGTGCCCCTTGAGCTGCCGATGCGCCTGCCACGCGTTGCGCCCGAGGACTGCGAGACGCTGGGCACGCAGACCGCGGCCTACTCCCGCTGCGACATGAACGGCCACCTCAACAACACCCGCTATGCCGACATTGTCTGCGACGCCGTACCGTGGCAGGTCTGGGACAGTGCGCAGATTTCGGATTTCATCATCAGCTACCACCGCGAGGTACCCCGCGGCGAGAGCTTCACCCTGCGCCGTGCCGCCCTTGCTGACAACCAGTTCTACTTTGACGGCGAGCGCGAGGGCAAATCCGCCTTTGAATCGCTGCTGACGTTCAAATCCTTATAATTCCTACACAAACCCCTGTTACACTGTTTACATCGACAATGTAAAGGAGTTATTATTATGACAAAGCAAAAATTCGGCCTGACCGGCACGGCGCTCAAAACCATTGCGCTGGTGCTCATGGTGATGGATCACATTCACTACTTTTTTGAATTTACGGGTGTTGTGCCGGAATGGTTCAGTATGCTGGCGCGGCTGTCCGCGCCGCTGTTCCTGTTCTGCACCGTGGAGGGCTTCGCCCACACCCATGACCGCAGGCGCTACTTTCTGCGCATCTGGGCCATCGGTACTGCGATGGGCACGGTGGAATTTTTCATGATCTATGCAGGGGCCTTCCGCCGCGGGGACGGCTTCTACCCGCTGAATGCCATTTTTCAGGATCTGATGCTGCTCTGCATAATCTGGCAGGGCATTGACTGGCTGCGCCAGCGCCGGTTTGTGCGGGGCGCACTGGCTGCTGCCATGCCGATTCTCTGGCCGATTTGCATCGTAGCGCTGCTGACGCTTTTTCCCAAAATTCAGGACGCACCGATCGGCTCTGCCGTGTTGGCGTGGGTCATCACCGCGCCGCTGCCTTTGTTGACATCCATCACCGACGGCGGCTGGTCTTTTCTGGCCGGGGGCATCGTGCTGTATGCGCTGTATAACCACAAGCGCCTGCGGCTGGTCGTTTGGGCAGCTATGACCTTCCTGTGTGATTTTGTGCTGGTCTATCTGCAGGTTCACAGCCTGCCGGATTTCGCCTTTTCCCAGATGTTCACAGTCTACTATGAGTGGCTCGGCGTCTTTGCCGTTATCGGCATGGCGCTGTACAACGGCCAGCGCGGCAGCGGCCACAAGCAGCTGTTCTACTGGTTCTACCCGGCACACATTTATCTTCTCTACGGGGCATCCTGCCTTGTCTACACGCTTACGCGGTAAGGAGAGCTTATGGCACACATTCTGGCAGTTGACGATGACCACGACCTCTGCGCACTGCTGAAAACCGCGCTGGAGCGCGACGGCCATACGGTGGAGACCCGCACCTCCGGCACACAGCTGACCGATACGCTCTGCCGCTGGGCGGACTGCATCCTGCTGGATGTGATGATGCCCGGCGAGGACGGCTTTGCCGTCTGCCGCCGCATTCGCGCCGAGACGGACGCGCCGATTCTGTTCCTGACGGCCCGCACCGATGAGCCGTCGGTGCTGACCGGTCTCGGTCTTGGTGCGGACGATTACCTGACCAAGCCGTTCCGCGTGGCCGAGCTGCGTGCCCGGGTTGCCGCCCACCTGCGGCGGCAGAACCGCACACCATCCCATAAGATCACCCGCGGCGGGGTGGCGCTGGACCTTTCCGCCAAGGAAGCCAGCGTTGGCGGCACGCCTTTGCACCTGACAAAATCCGAGTACGCCATCTGTGAGCTGCTGGCCCTCCATGCAGGGCAGACCTTTTCCAAAGAACAGATTTACGAAGCTGTGTTCGGTTATGACGGTACAGCGGATGACACCGCCATCACCCAGCACATTAAAAACATCCGCGCCAAGCTGCGCGCGGCCGGGGCAGGGGAGGTGCTGCAAACGATATGGGGCGTTGGCTACCAATGGAAAAACGAAAGCTGACCAGTCTGCGCACCGTGCTGCTGCGGTATCTTCTTCTGTGCGGCGGCGGGTGCGCGTTGATTCTTGTACTCTGGTGGGTCATTTTTATGCAGCTGATAAACATCGGTTTTCTGCTGCCTGCCGTGGCGTCCGCCCAGGCCTGTTCCGAGGCCCGGGAGACCGTGGCCGCCGTGACCACAGAAACATTTGATTCCAACCAAATCAGTGACCTGTGCCGCTGGGCTGTGGTGCAGGATGGCACGGTGCTGCAGACCAACATGACCGCCCGTCAGCTGAAAATCGCCCTCAACGCCTTCCATGGCGGCAGCGGCAATCTGGGGTATACGCAGTACCAGTACGATGTCAAAATGGCTGACGGAAGCTTTTGCCTTTTGCAGTACGACTATGCTACGCCCTACGCCGACCCGGCCCTGCGGGACACGCTGCCGGATTTCCAGACCTGCTATTTTGTGCTGCTGGCGGCGCTCATCCTCGTTTGGCTGGGCTGGCAGACCCACTGCACCGTGCGGGTCTTTGCCGCTGAGACCGCCTGTCTGCACCGCGCGGTGGATGCCATCGCTGCGCAGCAGCCCGAGCGCATTGACGCAGACGGCGCACATCTGCGAGAGTTTTCCGCTACGCTGCATGCGATGCAGACGATGGGCCGAGAACTGACCGACAGCCTGCAAAGCCAATGGCGGATGGAGCAGCAGCGCGCCGAGCAGATCGCCGCGCTGACGCATGACTTGAAAACGCCGCTGTCCATCATTCAGGGCAACGCAGACCTGCTGGCCGAGGATGCTCTGTCCGCCGACCAGCAGACACAGGTCGAAGCCATCCTGCGCGGAACGGACCGTGCCCAGCAATATCTGGCAGCCCTGCGCACCGCCTGTGCACCGCCCGCCACAGGGGAAACCTTTTCCAGTCACACCCTTGTCAGTGAATTGGCGGAAACAGCCCGCGCCCTCTGCGCACCTGCCGGGGTGCAGCTTATACTGAACGAGCAGTGGCAGGGGACACTGTGCGCGGCGCAGTGCGACCTGCTCCGGGCTGCCGAAAACCTGCTGGACAACGCCGTGCGCTATACGCCCCGCGGCGGCACTGTCACACTGTTGGTTACAAAAGAGAAACAGGATTTCATCCTGCGTGTGACCGATACCGGCCCCGGCTTTACGCCGGAAGCTCTTGCCAAGGCGGGGGAAATGCTCTACACCGACGCCGCCCGCAGTGACGCCGCCCACCAGGGGTTGGGGCTGTATTTTGCACGAAAAGTCGCGCAATCCCACGGCGGTGTGTTGGTTTTATCCAACCTTCCCGCTGCGCACGGTGCCTGTGCCGAGCTGCGCCTGCCGATTTGCGAATAGTGCTTGACGTTGGTTTTGCTCTGTGCTAGAATCAGGAAAAATCTGTATGCAAACGGAAGGAGCGTACTCGACATGGAAGACCAAAAATCCTGGCAGTTGGAACAGCCGCAAGGCACACCACTTTATACGGTGGATGCCCATAGCACCCAAGGAATGTACGTAAAGCGGATGCTTCTCATCAATCGTCGGAACCTGTGGCAGCTTGCCGCAGCCGTCGCCTTGCTGCTTTTGTATGCCAATTCTCTTTCGGTTTTGGGCTTTGTATTGGGGATTCTTTCGATTCCCTTTGTCTTTACCATGACACGTGCGGTTGCGGTTTTTGCGTACAAAACCACCCAAAGCGCTCGGGGTAAGCTCATTCACTACACGTTTTACGAGGATTGCTTCACGGTACAAAGCTCGTATTCCCAAAGCACGATCTGGTATGACGACCTTTACCGGGTCATTGTGCGGAAAGATTCTGTCTGCCTGATGGTCTCCAGCCTCGCTGGCTTTGCTTTGTGCGAGAACGAGTGCCCCGAAAACGTGCTGGATTTTCTGCGGGAGCGCTGTGCCGAGAAGCGAAAGCCGAAGGTGAAAGAAACGCTCTTTACCGTTTTGTTTGCCCTTTTTTGTGTCCTGTTCCTAGGCTATGCCTGCATGGCCGTACTGGCCCGCCGCAGCATCCCCGCAGAAACTGCGCCCGCGCCCACGCCGCTCCCGGCAGTGACGGCTGCCCCCACGGAGGAGCCTGCGCCCACCGCTGCCCCTACCGCCGAACCCGACACAGAGGAAACCATTTCCAAAGACCCCATCAGCACCGGCTATGACGTGATCTACGAAACCTATCTGAAGGAAACCTCCACCACCTACGAGTTCAAGCTGACCGCAAAAGGGGAGGACTACATCATCCTGAACGATACCGACGACGCCGTAGAATTTTTGCAGTACGACCGGGACTCCGCAAACGGCAGCTGTGCCTTGTATGTGTATGAGCGCTGCCCCAAGGACGCAAACGGCGGCTGGTCCCGGCAGGAATCGCAGATTTTGAACATTTACGCCTATCACTACTGGGATGGTGCCACCGCTGCCAGCGGCAAAACCGGCTGGGGCGACGCACCCACCAAGGAGTACAGCGAATTAACAGGGGAGTGAGCCGGACACAAATGTGAACAAATTGAAAAATGACAAAAGATTTACAATTTGCTATTGACATTCGGTGACAAAACAGTTACAATTTAGTTGCAAGCTAAATGAACCCCAAGTCAAATAGCTTTATCACATTTTCATGTGTTCTTCTCCTCCTTTCTTGTAAATCCCCGCCCATCCCTCAGGGCGGGGATTTCTTTTTTTGTATCTGCATTTTACATTCTTACATTCTTAAGACAGCATTTCACTTTACAAGGTTTTTCAATCGTGATAAAATAAAAGTCGTATGTCCTTATCCGCCTGTATATGCAGGCTGTATTATTATAAACTGTATGCATATCGTTTTTTGAGAAAGCAAGAGAGGAAAAAGCAATACCATGGCACAATCTCGTTCCGGCAAAAAATCCACAAAGAGCTCCGGCACCAAAAAGCGCTCCGGCTCTGCCAAAGGTACCTCCCGCAGCAATGCGGGGCGCACTGCGTCCGCACGCAGCAGTGCCGGGCATGAGCGGCAGCCGTCCCGCCGCGCCCAGCGCCGTGCGCAGACCCCGAACCTTACCCGCAGTGTTCTGCTGGTAGGCCTTGGCCTGCTGTGCGTAGCGCTTGTGCTGGTGCCCGGCCAGAATTTCTGGAGCACGCTGCGCAGCTGGTATTTTGGCATCTTCGGCATCACGACCTATCTGGTCGGGCCGTTTCTGCTGTACCTTGCCTATCTGCTGGCCTCCGGCTACCGCGTAGCGCTCTTTGCTGGGAAGGTCTCCCTGATGGGAGTTCTCTGCGCCAGTGTGCCGGTCATCTTCTCCAAGCTGAATGTGGAAAGCCTCAAGGTAGGGGAGATCATCAAGATGCTCTTCACCCGCGGCGGTACCTATTTCTGGGAGGGCGGCGTTCTGGGTGCCCCCATCGGCGCCACCCTGCTGGCGCTGTTCGGCCGTCCGGCTTCCAATATTATTATGCTGCTCGTCCTTCTGCTGGGTGTGATGTTCTTTTTTGCCATCACCCCGGTCGATATTGTCCTCTTTCTGGACGCGCGGTATAAAGCCTTTCAAACCCGCCAGCAGGAGCGCGCCGCCGCTGAAACAGCCTACGACACCCGGCTTTTCAACGCTGCACCGGAGGAGGAGAGCGTTGAGAACCTGACCGGTGCGCTGCCCGATTCCGCCACCCGGCCGCACCATCCTGTCTATGATGTCATTGCTGACACCAGCCGCTTCCCGAAGCAGCAGGCTGCACCGTCCCGGCAGCCGTACACAGCCCCCGTCACACCAGTCACGCCCGAAGCCCCCTTTACTGCGCAGTCTGCCGCAGCACGCCCGGGCTTTGATGTAGACCTCGGCCCGTCCAGCACCGAAAGCGCCCGCCGCAAGGCGGAAGCCAACGACCCGCTTGAGCCGGTCAGCATCGGGCCGGGCGGCACCTTCGGCATGGACCCTCTGTCCGGCAAGACCAGCGGCCCGCTCCATTACGCCCAGCCGCCGCAGCCCGCGCCTGCCCCGCAGGAGGACTTTGAGCTGCAGCTAGAGCCTGCCGAGGAACCGGCAGCGCCCGCTGCTGCACCGGCTGCCCAGCAGCCCATTGATGAGCTGGACGCCCTGATCAACCGTGCCGTCAGCGGCCATGCTCCCTACTACACCCCGCAGGAGGTCAGCGCCGAGACGACCCTTGAACTGCCTGTGCCTGCAGAGTTTGAGACACCGCTGACCCCGGTGCCGCAGGAGCCGCGCTTTGACACACCGCTTATCCCTGTGGAGGAGGAGCCGGAACAGACCCCCGTGCAGCTGCCGCAGCTCGACATGACCGGGCGGGTACAGGGCGATACCGTAGTGCTCTCTCCGGCGGATCTTGCCGCCGGTATGGCTGCAAAAGACATGCCCCCGCTGGGTACGCCCGCTCCCGCAGTCCCGGCAGCCCCCATCGCCGCACCCATTCCGACGCTGGGCGGCAGCTTCAGCGATACAGGCAGCGCAGTCAGCGCCGCCTGGGAATCCGGCCGCTCGGTGTCCGAGATGCTGGACGCTATGGCGGCAGAGCCTGCAACGGCTCCCGCTGCCAACAGCACACCCGCAGCGCAGCCCATGATCCGCCCGGCTGCCGAGACGACCCAGAGCAGCTTTACCGTACCTCAGCAGGGGCAGGCTGCCCGCGTGCAGGTCAGCACGGCCGTCGGCAACTCGGCCGGTGCGCCGGTCCATACACCGCCCTGTGCGGCGAAGGCTGACCCGAACGCCATGCGCCTGCCTACCTCTGCGGAGCAGCCGCCTGAGCCCTACTGCTATCCGTCGCTGAATCTCTTCAACGCGACCCGCCCCGATGACGAGGCCGGTGCCGCCCGCGAGATGAAGAAAAACGCTGATATTCTGGTAAATACGCTGGACAGCTTCGGCGTCAAGACCACGATGCTCGACATCTGCCGCGGCCCCTCTGTCACCCGGTATGAGCTGCAGCCCCAGGCGGGCATCAAGGTCAGCCGCATCACCAGCCTTTCCGATGATATTGCACTGAATCTTGCCACGGCGGGCGTGCGCATCGAGGCCCCCATTCCCGGCAAACCTGCAGTCGGCATCGAGGTTCCCAATAAGATCCGCTCCACGGTCAACATCCGCGCGGTCTTTGAATCCCAGAATTATATCAATATGCGCAGCCCCCTCACGATGGCGCTTGGCAAGGATATTGCCGGCACGGCGCAGGTCGCTGACCTGTGCAAAATGCCGCACCTGCTGATTGCAGGCTCTACCGGCAGCGGTAAATCTGTCTGTGTCAACTCTATCATCATCAGCTTCCTGTTCCGCTCCGGCCCGGAGGATGTCAAGCTCATCCTCATAGACCCGAAGGTCGTTGAGCTGGCGGAGTACAACGGCATCCCGCATCTTTTGATGCCCGTTGTGACCGAGCCGCGCAAGGCAGCCGGTGCGCTGGGTGCAAGCGTAGCTGAAATGGAGCGCCGCTACAAGCTTTTTGCCGAGAACAATGTCCGTGAGATCAAGGCCTACAACAAGCTGGCCGCCCAGACGGGCATGGAGCATCTGCCCTATATCGCCATCGTCATTGACGAGTTGGCGGATCTGATGATGGTTGCCGGCAAGGAGGTCGAGGATTATATCTGCCGCATTGCGCAGAAGGCCCGTGCCGCCGGTATCCACCTGATCGTTGCGACCCAGCGCCCCAGTGTCGATGTCATCACCGGCCTTATCAAGGCCAACATCCCCAGCCGCATCGCGTTTGCCGTTTCCAGCCAGATCGACAGCCGTACCATTCTGGACTCCGGCGGTGCCGAAAAGCTGCTGGGCAACGGTGACATGCTCTTTCTGCCGGTCGGCGCATCGAAGCCGGTCCGCGTGCAGGGCACCTTTGTCACTGATGAGGAGATCGGTGCCGTGCTGAGCTTTATCAAGTCCACCTCCACCGCACAGTACGATGAGGAAATGATAGCCGAGATGGAGCGCCGTGCCGTTGCCGAAAAAGGCAGCAAGCGGGGCGGGGACGATGACGGCGAGGCAGGCGGCGCACTGGATGCCATGTTTGAGCAGGCTGTTGAGTGCGTCATCGAGGCCGGACAGGCCAGCACCAGCCTTTTGCAGCGCCGCTGCAAGCTGGGCTACG
>OHWK01000670.1_pt1 | contig 15309 bp, 17 predicted proteins | sample 1579761 | NCBI WGS metagenome assembly OHWK01 (sample SAMEA3882516, study PRJEB24775) | human gut metagenome | biome: human-associated habitat; feature: intestine environment; material: feces | place: Netherlands | collected 2009/2010 | reverse complement strand
CAGACAGAGCCGCTGCTCCCATCCGTTTCAACCAATTTTTCATCGTTCATTTCTCCTTTTCATTTTTCATCGCCTAGCAGGTCGATCTGACACATCTGCAAGGCAGACAAAGCATTGTTATGACTCTCCGGTGTCACTCCAGCGCAGCAAGATGGCCGCACGCCGATGGGCGTTTCCCACAGGGCCGCTTTGAGACACAGGGCGTTGGAAATCACGCAAATATCCGTACACAAGCCGATGAGCTCGATGGCGTCATAGTTCTCTGTTTCGGCAAAACGACACAGCGCCTGCGAGCCAAATGTAGGCTTGTCAATAATCTGCACTGTTTTGCCGTATCCAGCCTGTAAGACATCAGGATGAATCTCCCAGCCCGCAGTCCCGCTGATACAGTGGACTATCGGTAAATGCTTCCCTTCTTGTGTGGACAAGTAATCTGTGCCGTGGGTATCCCTGGTATATACAACATCTCCCGGAAATTCTCGGATCCGTTGTATGACCGCTGGAACGATTTTTTCCGCTTCCTTGGTCCCCAAAGCTCCGGAAATAAAATCGATTTGCATGTCCACCACGACAAGCAAAGGTTTCACAGGTATACCTCCCCTTTCTTTTTCGCAATTCGGCTTATTATAACACTAGAGTACATAGCTGTAAAGTATCTATGTCAAGTTTTCTTTCAAACGAAAGAACGAATTGACCGCAGGAACAAACCTGGACGGCTCTGTCAAATCTGGCTTTCATTTTAAAAAATTTTCCTTGAAAACGAAAAAGCTGTCATATTGTTGTCCTTTTTGTGGTATTATGATATAAGGAAATGGGAGGTTTTCTTATGACACACGAATTTTCTATTTGTAACGAACTGCGAACATTAGGAATCACCGCAAATTACAAGGGCTACAAACAGGCTGCGTGGGCCATCCACCTAGCATTAGACGATGAAAGAAGGCTAGACGACATCTCGAAAGAGATCTACCAGCCCATCGCCCAATTGTTTTTCTGTTACATAAACTCAGTCGAGCGCAATCTGCGAACGGTTTCTCGCCGTGCCTGGACCCTGCAGCGGGAACATTTTCAGGAAATCGCAGGGTGCGAACTGCCCGCACCACCAACCGCTTCCGCCTTTCTTCGCATTCTGGTGAACCATCTCCGCACGAATGTCCTTCCAACGGAATCCACTGAGCCAACAGTTCAATGACAACTGAATCGAGAGGAAGGGGCTACCTCAAAATGATTCTTCAAAATCATGTGAGGTAGCCCCTTCTTTATTCACTCTTATAGGATAGAACTGCAATTTGAGACTTGGTTCCCTCATTGATCGTCAGCGTATCGGTCGGATAGTAGACATAATCCTCCACCAAAGAGAGGAAATCATCGACTTGAGCAACGTTGGGCAGACCGATTTTCCCCATCCGATAGTGCATCGGTACAACAACTTTGGGGCGAATCGTCTCAATCAGGTTCTTCGCCTCTCTCGGCCCAATCGTATAGAAGCCGCCGACCGGAATCAGCGCCAAGTCTAGTCCTTGTAGCTCTGCGGCCTGCGCAGGCGTGAGAGGACAGCCGATGTCTCCAAAGTGCGCTATCCGAAGTTTTCCAACTTCCAGCACATAGATGATGTTGTCTCCTCGCAAACGGCCGCCTTCAGGATCATGGAAGGTGGGAATCTCTATGATATGAAACGGATTCTGATGGCCAGTGATCGGTTTGACCAAACCTGCAGCGTTATGGTCGTTATGTTGGTGAGAACAGAGTACCAAGTCTGCCTGTAAATGCAGTGGAGCAAAACCAGGAACGTAATTGTCTTCATACGGGTCAAAGGCCACAGTAAACTCTCGGCAGGTCGCGGTAAAGCAAGCGTGGCCATACCAGCGTAGGGTAAGCTGATCCATAAAAATCCTCCTCTTGATTCATTTGTGATTCTATTTTATCACATTTTTGCAAAATTTGAAGCAAAAACTTCATATCAGGATGGAAAAAACCAGGAGAGCGTAGTATAATAGGTCAGACAATCAGTTCGCCGTAAGGCGTGAAATGGAGAGATCACATTATGAACGCAGCTTTGGTCATCATGGCCGCCGGTATGGGTTCCCGCTACGGAGGAGAAAAACAGACCGACGGAATCGGCCCCCATGGCGAAGCCATTATGGAGTATTCGGTTTACGACGCTGTTCGTGCTGGATTCCGAAAAATCGTCTTTATCATCAAACCAGGCATGGAAGCACACATCCGTACCTTGTGCGGAGATCGCATCGCAACGATGCACACCCCTCAGGGGGAGCAGGTAGAGGTTGCGTATGCCGTCCAGGACTTTACCAGTGTACCCGGATTTTATAGGATTCCCGCAGGCAGAACCAAGCCCTTTGGGACTGTCCACGCAGCCCTGTGCGCCCGCAGCGCAGTGCAGGAACCCTTTGCCATCATCAATGCAGATGATTACTACGGCGCATCCGCCTTTACAACTATCCTGGACAAGCTTCTCTCCCTGAAGCCCACCGGAGAGGGAGCCATGGTTGGTTACCTGCTTAAGAATACTGTCAGCGATAACGGTACGGTTTCTCGTGGTGTTTGTCAGCAGGAAAATGGTCATCTGCAGAAAGTCAAAGAGACTCTGAAAATCAAAAAATATCCCGACGGCCGCATTGCAGATCTGGCTGATCCCGACCATCCGATGGACTTAGATCCGGAGAGCGTTGTCTCCATGAATTTTTGGGGCTTTACGCCTTGGATCTTCGAGCAAATGGAAGAATATTTTGACGCTTTCCTAAAAGAACTATCTCCTGATGAGCTGAAAGCAGAGTGCCTGCTGCCTGTTCTAGTGGATCGACTGATCACTTCTGGTCAAATGACTGTTTCCGTCCTGCATACAGATGCCGTTTGGTTCGGCGTAACGTATCAGGAGGATCGACCCGTGGTGGAAAAAGCACTAAAGTCTCTACATGATCAGGGGATCTATCCAAACTCACTGAAAGACTAAATACCGGATAAGGTCTTCATGGAAGAACTGAGAAATTTCCCGACATCCCCCGATTAGTAAAAATACACTCTATCGCAACCTGGTGCAAAATTTCAGAATCATGCTAAAAATTCTAAAACTCCTCTTGACAAAAGTGATAATCCTGAGTATACTAGTTAAGCAATCTCAAATGCGGATGTGCTGGAACTGGTAGACAGGCACGTTTGAGGGGCGTGTGTCCATGACGTACGGGTTCAAGTCCCGTCATCCGCACCAGGTTGTAAAGCCCGGAAAGCCTTGATATTCAAGGCTTTCCGGGCTTTCTCTTTTTCTGGAAAAAGGGATTTGGTCATACTAAGGTCACGCTTTCGCCCCTGCAAGCAGAAGAAACCGTGGAGCCGCCTAACCCGGCCTGCTTCGCAATGACATTCTGGGCTAATCCCCGCTCACACAGGACCTTCCGCAAGACAGTCTCTCCCTCTGCTTCCTTTGGGAGCGCGTGAAGGGTCTTCTCGCTGACCCCTTCTTCTGAGAGGTTATCCATAAAAAGCTGCACAGTCCTGGTATTTATCTTGTCCACCCGCAAGTGACCGATCGCGGCATAAGTACGCTTTTCGTAGGTATGCAGGCGTTGTAGCGACAGGGGCCGGTTTGTCTTACCGGCAGCTTCCCGGAACCACTGTTCCGCAAGGGCCTGGAACTTAATATTCCCGGATGTAGTAAAAGCCCCGGCCTTACACTCTTCCTCAAAGAGGAATTGTTGCCGCTGGGCTTCTTTTTCCTGTTGCAGTTCTGTCATGCCTGGGGCAGGTGTCCATGTTTTGGACCGGAATTTCTGACTTCCTTCTCCATCACGCCCCAAGAAAACACGGAGTAGATATCACACGCAAGGACCTGTTATAATTTTTATAAAATATCTTTTGTATCTTTCATCCCTTTGGGTACTCTCGTTCGTTATACTGACAGAAAAGGCGGTGAGGCAGTGGAATATAGCGATCACGAACTGGTGCACGGGATCAAAGGCGGAGATAAGAGCGCACTGGAGCTTTTGGTTCGCCGCTGGTATCCGCGAATTTACGGATATGTTTTCAAATTGACCGGGCATGAGCAGGACGCTTATGACTTGACACAGGATGTTTTTATTGCAATGATGCAGAGTATCGGCAGCTATGCGCCGTGGAGGAAATTTGACAGCTGGCTGTTTACGATCGCTCATAACAAGTGCATGGATTACTTTCGCCTCCGGCGGAAGGTCGTTCAGGCGGAAGCGGCTGTTTTTGACCGACCCGATCCGGCTGCTTCGCTTGAAGATATGGCAGCGGTCTCCCTGTCCGTAAAAGCCGCACTGGAGAAGCTGCCCGCTGCACAGCGCGAGGCAGTGATCTTACATTATTTCCACCAATTCACCGCAAAGGAGATCGCGCGAATGACGAACACACCGCTGCCGACCATCAAGTCGCGGCTCCGCGCGGCCAGAAACACACTTTCAAACGAACTGCGGGAGGACTTCGAATGAACGATCGAATGGAACAAGAAATCCGCCGCACCATTCTGCGGCTGCAAGCATCCATGCCGGAGCCGAGGGACCGGCAGACGCCGGTCTTCACGCTGCTGCGGATCGCCGCAGGTGAAATAAACGCGGGCCTGCTGCTTGGGCTTTTCGCGGGTGCATTGATTTTCGGTCTGCTCAGCGTCAGGGCTTTGTCCATGCCGATGCTGACGATTTTCTGTACCGCACCCATGCCGATGCTCCTGCTGTTTCATCGGTACGTGCTCGCCTGCAATGAGCGGATGCACGAATTGGAAGCTACGTTCCCGTATTCCTATCCCGAAATGCTGGCTGCACGGTCGGTCGTGATCTCGTGCTGCATGTTCGGTGCGCTGCTGCTGCTTTCCGTGACGCTGCACGTTTCTGCGGGGGAGGAGCTTTTGCGGCTGGCGCTCTGCGGCGCGGTACCGGGCATCTATTTATGCACGCTGCTGTTGTTTCTGTCTGCTTCGCTTCGCAATCTGGAAGGGCTGTCCCTGCTTGCGCTCGTCTTCTGGGCAGCGCTCTGCTTTCTGGCGACGGTGCTTCCGTTTGACAGGCTTTTGCAGCTCTGCTCCACCGCCGCCTACGCCGCGCTGGCGGCCATAGGACTGATTTTATACGGCATTCTTGTGTGCAGCGTTCAAAAAAGGAGGAATCTTTATGACATGGCTTATATCAGATGAAGCCAGAAAGCACCGGGCGTTCCGCGAGGTCTGGGTCGCGTATCTCCTTGGCGGGTTGTATCTGCTGCTGGGGCTATACACAGAAATTTCGGAACAGAATTACAGCGTGCTCTATGATGCACAGCAAAAGTGGAATTTTGTTCAGCAGAATATCTATTCCTATGGCGCGACGCTGACGGCGTTTCTGCTTGCGGTCGGATTGCCGCGGCTGGTCTGCTGTGAAAGGGAATACCGGACGGACGATCTTGTCGGGACGGCAGCACTTGGTCGACGGTGCACATGGAGAGCGAAAACAGCGTTTACGGTCCTCTATTGCGCGGCCGCTGTTTTCATCATCGGCGCAGCCAGTCTGCTGGTAAACGGCGGCGCGTTCGGATTTGAGGGTGCACGTTTGCCTGTTGCATCGTGCGTATATTTTACGGATGGGGCGCTGCCGCCGATGTCCAATCTTGCGTACTGTGCGCTCCAGTATGGATTCCTGCTTCTGGGCGCGTTATACTTCGCTGGGTTTATTCTGATCGTCGCTGCGCTGACGCGGCGGACGGCGCTCAGTCTGTTCCTCTGTGGCGGCAGCTATTTGCTGTTTTTCGCGTATTCCGCTGTCGGGCCTCAGCTGCCGGAGTTCCTTCGCGTGCCGATCGACGCGCTCTATCGGTTCGGCTTCGGTGGCTATCTGCTGCAGGAGAGCTATTCGTGGGTCTTTCCATATTTGTGGTCGGACGTATGGAAACCGGTCCTGCTGGGGATTGGCATGATCCTTCTGGAGTTTTTCCTCTTTTGGAGGATATGGAGGAGGAAAATGAAAGCATGAAAGATGATTTGATCCGCTGTTTCCGGAATCCGCTCTACTGGCTCGTTTTGGGTGCTGGACTATCCGTTCGGGTCGTCCTCGCCTATTTCGATTTCCAGACCCGCAGCGATGCGTTCTGGTCCTTATCCGCAGAATTCTGGAATAAGATAGGCTCCGTAACACTCGGTTTTCTGGTTCTGCTCGTTCTGATCCGTCTGTTTTCCGCGGATTGTGAAACAGGAGTCTTTCCCGTCATCAACAGCACCGCCTATGGTCGAATCACGCTGTTCCGGAACCGGTTGATTGCCGGGAGCATTGCCGCTTCGGCTGGTGCTGTGCTGTTAGCAGTCGGAAATCATGCGCTGTCAATTCTCATTTCTGGCAGGCTTCCCCAACCGGATGGTTGGAATCACGCATGGTTCCGCAGCACGGCGATCGTTCTCATCGGAACAATTGGATTTTTCCTCTTTGCAGCATTTGTATGTGACAGTCTGAAGAATCAGCCGGCGGCCATGTGCATCTGCGGAGTTCCGTTTGCGTTCAGCTATTTTATCAATGTCGCTGTGTTGAAAAAGTTTGAATTCTTCTGGTTTGTTCGGTATGGATTTTTTGCAGAATGGATGCGCGGACGGAGAATCGGTGTGACCCCTGGAGTCTGGGGTGTCTGGTACGCGCTGTTATTGGGTGGGTTACTATTGGTCGCCATCCATCAAAGAAAGGAGCGCAAGGAATTATGAAGCTATCCTTCGAACATATCAGCAAGCTCTACGGCGATACAGCCGCGCTGCAGCAGATCGACCTGACCCTCGGGTCAGGCGTCTATGGCTTGCTCGGTCCAAACGGAGCCGGGAAAACAACGCTGATGCGGATCATGACGGATCTGCTCGCCCCATCGACCGGACGTGTCTTGCTGGATGGGCAGGACATTGCGGTCATGGGTGCTGCGTTCCGGAAAAAGCTCGGCTATCTGCCGCAGGATTTCGGCGTTTATCCGAATTTCACAGCGGAGCAGTTTCTGCTCTATATCGCCAGATTAAAGGGCTTGTCAAAATTTGAGGCCAAGCGGCAGACAGACGGTCTTCTGCATATGGTCGGTCTGGAGGACAAAAAGCAGAAAAAGCTGAAAGATTTCTCCGGCGGACAGCGGCAGCGTGTGGGAATCGCACAGGCACTGCTTGGAGATCCCGAAATTCTGGTGCTGGACGAGCCGACGGCTGGGCTTGACCCGGAAGAACGGATCCGGTTCCGCGGTATCATCAGTGATCTTTCCCAGCAAAAGCTCGTTCTGCTGTCGACGCATATTGTATCGGATCTCAAAGCCGTCGCAAACGAAATCATTCTGCTCCGGAAAGGTGTTGTCCTCGAAATGCAAAAGCCTGCTTCGTTGCTGGAGCATCTGAACGGGCAAGTTTGGCTCGTTACAGTTCCAGCTGCGGACGAAGCGGCTCTCACAAAGCAATATACCTGCAGCAATGTCATGCACACAGACGGAAAAAGTGTAATCCGTCTGCTCAGCAAAAGCGCCCCTCGACCCGACGCAGTACCAACAGCACCCAATATGGAGGATATGTATCTATATTATTTCGGTAGATAATCGTCCGGCTGATTCTGGCTGGATCTCGGGTGCAGTTCAAATCCAAGGGTTTCCGGGCTTTCTCTTTTTCTGGAAAAAGGGGATTTGGTCATACTTTGGTCATTGATGTGCCCCCTGTCAAGTAGACAATAAATGGAAGATCTGTATTTATATCACTTCGGCAGGTAAAGCTGCCGCACGGATCCAGAATCGCATTCAATTGATAATAAACAATACGCCCGGACAAAAGGCTCGTCCGGGCGTATTGCATGCATACATTATGATTATGATAAGGGGAAGTAGATTATTCGTTTTCGCTTGCAGGTTCACCTGTGGGCAGCTGGCCCTTCTTCTCCTGAGAAGCGATCCGAAGCTGGCTGATCAGGGTAAAGGCCATAGCGAAGATACCCACATAACCGGACAGGCCATAGACCTTGTTCACCAGCACAGTGAAAGGCAACACACTGAGGATCAGAGCAGCCACAACCAGGATAACGGTGGTGATGTTGAACTTCTTGGTCTTATCGGGACCAGCCTTGTGGCCCAGCATCCACAGCAGAGGCACTGCCGTGGAGAAGATGCCCATCAGCACGATGACAACGAAAACACCAGCCAGAACGGGGTTGATCTTCTCAGCCAAAACCAGAGAAGGCACCTGTGCATTGTGGATCAGCTCGATATTGCACATCTGAGCGACCAGCATGACGATAATGGCCACGACCTGGAAGAAGCCGCCGCAGGCACCGCCCAGCATGCCGCTCTTCCGGGAACCCTGTGCCGAGTGGCCCAGCTGAGCAATAAAGGGAATGATCATGAAGGCCATGAAGCCGGAATACAGGAAACCGGACAGGACCCAGTTTTTACAGGAAGCAGTCACCTTAACCGAGCCAAGGACCTGCTGCGCGGTTGCGATCATGCCAGCGTCACGAGCAATCGTGACCACACCGATAGCCAGCGCACAGACGATGATAACAGGGCCGATGAAGCCGATGACATCGACCAAGCGGTTCAGACCCATCAGGGCGACCACCAGACAGATGCCGGACATGATAAGACGGCCAGCCAGGTTGGGAATACCCAGATACTGTTCCATAGAAGCGCCTGCGCCGCCGATCATGACGACATAAATGCCGAAGATAACAAAGGTGCCAAAGCAGTTCATTGCCACGCCCAGGCCCTTGCCGCAGTAGTGCTTCCACACAGCAGCATCGCTGGTGAAGCTGTACTTCCGTCCGTCGCGCATCAGGGTGACACCCATCCAGACGTACAGGATCATGGTGATGATGGCAGAGCCGATACCAGCCCAGCCAAAGGCAGTGAAGAACTGCATAATCTCCTGGCCGGTTGCGAAGCCAGAGCCGATACAGAAGGCAGCGTAAGCGCCGCCGATCTTCAGGACATCTTTCAAGACGGCCTTTTCGTTGTTTTGGTGCATATCGTTTCCTCCAATTTGCAGATTACAACCAAAGGCACCGGAAACTTCCTGTGTCTCTTGTTGCATATAGAGCATCTGTTGCTTGGTGGAAACTTTCGCGTGCTTTCGGGTAAATCGCCCAGAGAAACTTCATGGCCCCCTCTGCCAGAAGCGGTCCCCTCCCAAAGGGAGAAAGCGCAAGAAAATCAACGCCAGGCCCCACGAAACTCCAGGAGACAGTTTATCACCTTTATTGCAAAAATTCAACTGTTTCTCTCTAAATTCTGCAATGTTAGCATCAACTTACCTTCTTTTTCGTCACTTTGACAACATAAACGTTGACACTTCTTTCCATTGCATAATTATTTTCTTTTGGTGCTATAATTTATTTATCCATCTAATTTACTTCTCTTACAACAAATTAACAGCTTAAAACAAAAAATATTACAAGCTGTTAGCTTTGTTTATTCAAAGTCCGCGAGAAAATTCGCTGCGAATATGCCCTTTTCCACCCAGCGCCTGGTCGATCATCGACAAAAATTTCTCTCTGTCGTCCGGCAAGGTCCCCTTCAAAGGAACGTAGTTAGAGGCGTGGTTGCTGGTGAAATGGAACGGTCCATAGTTCAGCCCAGCCACCAGAGCGCGAGTTTCCTCCAGATATTCACGGGGAGTAATCAGCTGGAATTTTCCCTCCTGCACATCCTTATACATGGGGGAATTGGGCTCCGGCATATAGGACAGGCAGGAAACATGGTTGGCCTGCATCTTATTGAGGACTTTGATCGTTTCTTCGATGTGTCGTTTCGCAGGTTCTCCAGGACCAGCCAATCCCAAGATCACCATGACCCACAGATCAATGCCAGCTGCTTTCAGCATGGAGGTAGCTTGCAGCATCTGTTCTGAGGTAACGCCCTTGTTGACCTTTTTCAGCAGCTCATCCCAACCAGACTCTACCCCCAAGTATGCCCTGGTCAGGCCAGCTTTACGCAATTCGTTCAACTGCTCCTGGGTCTTGGTCATGGTGCTTCGGGTGCCGGCGTAAACCGTGACCTGCCGCAGATGCGGAAACGCCGCATATAAGGCTTCCAAGATCTGCAAGAGATGCTCCTGCCGCATCACAATGGCATCCCCATCACACAGAAAGACCTTATCCACGTTGTTTGGCCCATAGTATTCCCGTGCCATCGCGATGTCTTCGATAATTTCTTTCATCGGACGCACATGGAACTTCTTGGTTTTATACATTCCGCAGAATGTACATTTATTGTGAGAACATCCCACCGTGCATTGGAGCAAATAGCTCCGCCACTCTCCTGGGGGACGATAGATCTGACCTTCGTAACGCATATACAAATACCTCCTGATTCACTCAGCACGGTCTGCTGAGAAGATGATTTTTTTTAACGCTTTTTCTGCTTTCTTTCGAGGGAGCATCACTTCCCGGCCGCAGCCGACGCAGCGGAGGCGAAAATCCATCCCCACCCGAAGGACCTCCCAACGGCGGGCACCACAAGGGTGCTCCTTTTTCATTTCCAGCACGTCGCCGGGTCGTATGTCCATGGTTCTGACACCTCCTCGTATGGCTTAAATCAAACAAAGGAAAGTTTTTCTTCCAAGATGAATAGGGTTGTAGCAAACCTTGCAGAAAGGACGTGTATCAATGGTTGTTTCATATCCTCCAGAGGGGCGCCTTCTCCATACACCGGGCAACCAAGCCGCCTGCCAAAGCCTGCACACCCTGGCACAAGCCCAGGTAAAGCAAACGATCCTAGAAGGGCGCACGATACTCTGCACCCCCGGGCATGACCTACAAGTACAGCTGGGCCCCTTTACCGGCGTGATCCCGCGCGAAGAAACCGCCCTTGGGATCCGAGAAGGTACGGTTCGAGAAATTGCTATCCTTTCCCGCGTGGGGAAACCAACGATGTGTATGGTCTCCTCCGTCCTGTCAGACGGCACACTACTTCTCTCTCGCAGGCAGGCTCAGGAGCACACCTTGGCAGCGCTTTTGGATCGGCCTCTCGGTACTGTTTTACCGGGCACCATAACGCATCTGGCCCCCTTTGGAGCCTTTGTAGACATAGGATGCGGAGTGACCTCCATGCTTCCGATTGCACGCTGTTCTGTCGCACGCATCTCCCATCCAGCACAGCGTTTTTCCATTGGGCAAGAGATTTTTGTTGTGCTGGCAGAAAAGGACCGAAAAACAAACCGTCTCACCCTGTCCCACAAGGAACTGCTGGGGACCTGGAGTGAAAATGCGGCCCGATTTGCTCCCGGAATGACTGTGACCGGGTTGGTCCGCAGCCGGAAGACATACGGAACGTTTATCGAACTGACCCCAAATCTCGCCGGCCTCGCCGACCAAACAGAAGGGATCAAAGAAAACGACGCCGTTGCTGTGTACTGCAAAGCGATACAGCCAGACCGCATGAAAGTAAAACTCAACATACTCCAGCGGCTAGAGGAAGTAACAACTCCTCCTCCCCTTTTCTATTCTATCACATCCGGTCAACTCTCCCACTGGGTCTATTCTCCCCCAGATTGGAACGGCCCAGAGATCGGCACAACGTTTGATTAGACTTCCCCTTTGATGAGGTCCCAATACCGTTTTGCCGCCTGCTCCGTTTTGTTTTCGCCGTACTCATAATATTTCTTGCCCACCAGATCATCTGGGATATATTGTTGTTTGACATAGTGATGGGGATAGTTGTGGGCGTAGTGATACCCTTGGCCATGTCCCAGCTTCTCTGCGCCGCCGTAATGGCAGTCCCGCAAGATCACGGGGACTTGCCCGCCTTTTCCCTTTCGCACGTCGGCCATAGCCTGATCAATGGCCATGATCGCGCTGTTGGATTTTGGGGCTGTCGCTAAAAAAATCACAGCTTCTGCTAAGGGGATACGAGCTTCCGGCAGACCCAGCATATTGGCGCTGTCAACGCAGGCTTTTACAATGGGAACTGCCTGAGGATAAGCCAAGCCCACATCCTCACTGGCAATGACCATCAAACGGCGACAGGGAGAGATCAGGTCACCGGATTCCAGCAGGCGAGCCAGATAGTGAATGGCCGCGTCCGGATCTGAGCCACGGATGGACTTCTGAAAGGCCGACAGAATATCATAGTGCACATCGCCGTCCCTGTCGTAGCGATTGGCGGAACGTTGGGCCACCTCTTTCGTCTCTTCTAACGTCAGCTCAATTTCTCCACGGTCTTGGGCGTGGGCAGCAAAGAGAGCTTCCACCGCATTGAGTGATTTTCTGACATCACCACCACAGCTGCGGGCGATATATTCGTCGACGCCATCCTCCCAATGGACCAAGCGCTGTAAGTCCTCCCCCATTCGGCGAATCCCCCTCTGAATAACAGGGCGAACGTCCTCCGGTGCCAATGGTTTGAACTCAAACACTGTGGAGCGACTGAGAACGGCATTGTAGACATAGAAGTATGGATTTTCCGTCGTAGAAGCAATCAGAGTCAGCTTGCCGTTTTCCATGAACTCCAGCAACGATTGCTGCTGCTTCTTATTAAAATACTGGATCTCATCCAGATACAACACAACACCGTCTGGGGCCAACAGCGTCCCTACGTCCGCTGTAATGGCTTTAATATCCGAAAGACTGGCCGTTGTTGCGTTCAGGCGGTAAAAAGGGCGATGGATACGAGCGGCAGCAATCTCTGCCACAGTTGTTTTTCCGGTGCCCGATGGGCCATAAAAAATCAAATTCGGGATGGTCCCGCCCTGAATGATCCTCCGCAAGACACCCTTCTCTCCTAAGATATGCTGCTGGCCCGCCACATCATCCAAAGACTTTGGGCGCAAGCGGTCCGCCAGAGGTTGGTACATAAGCTGGTTATCTCCCTTCGCATAGGTAAAAATAAGGAGGACGATGTAATATCGTCCTCCTTATTGTAACAGCTCAAATCATTCCCGTAAAGGGGGTGATCCTTACTCGTACATGGGGTACTTGTCGGTGATGGAGGCGACAGCCGCACGAATCTCGTCCTGCTTGGTGTCGAACTCGGTTGCGGTCTTCCAGATCAGCTGGCCGATGAGCTTCATGTCGTCCTCACGCAGGCCACGGCTGGTAGCAGCAGGAACACCGACACGGATGCCGCTGGTGACGAAGGGAGACTGAGGGTCATCGGGGATGGTGTTCTTGTTGACGGTGATGTTCACCTGATCCAGGCGTTTCTCCATCTCCTTGCCGGTGATGTCAGCCGCACGCAGATCCACCAGCATCAGATGGTTGTCAGTGCCGCCGGAAACCAGGTCGAAGCCGGAGTCCATCAGGCTCTGTGCCAGGACCTTGGCGTTCTTCAGGATCTGCTCCTGATAGGTCTTGAACTCAGGCTTCATAGCCTCACCCAGGGCAATGGCCTTGGCGGTAATGATGTGCATCAGAGGACCACCCTGAGAGCCGGGGAAGATGGCCTTGTCGATCTTCTTGGCGTGCTCTTCCTTGCACAGGATGATACCGCCGCGGGGACCGCGCAGGGTCTTGTGGGTCGTGGTGGTGACCACATCAGCGTAGGGCACGGGAGAGGGATGCAGGCCAGCAGCGACCAGACCGGCGATGTGGGCCATATCGACGAACAGGTAAGCACCCACTTCATCAGCGATCTCACGGAATGCCTTAAAATCAATGATACGAGGATAAGCAGAAGCACCGGCGATGATCATCTTGGGCTTGCACTCCTTGGCGATGTCGCGGACCTTATCGTAGTCGATGCGGTGGGTCTTGGGGTCCACGCCATAAGGCACAATGTTGTAGTTGATACCGGAGTAGTTGACAGGGCTGCCGTGGGTCAGATGGCCGCCGTTATCCAGGTTCATACCCATGACGGTGTCACCCACGTTACACAGGGCCTGATAGACTGCGTAGTTGGCAGAAGCGCCGCTGTGGGGCTGGACATTGGCGTGGTCAGCCCCAAAGAGGGCCTTTGCCCGGTCACGGGCCAGATTTTCCACCACGTCCACGCACTCACAGCCGCCATAGTAACGCTTGCCAGGATAGCCCTCGGCGTACTTGTTGGTGAGAACGGTGGAAGCAGCGGCCAGGGTGGCCTCGCTGACGAAGTTCTCAGAGGCGATCAGCTCGATGTTTCTGCGCTGGCGGTCATACTCTGCTTTGACGGCGTTGCCCACTTCGGGATCATGCTGGATCAGGAAATCGATGACTTCTTTGACCATGATACTCGCTCCTTTTTCTATGCAAAATTTGAAATGGACCAAACGGGGATATTTTCCTTGTCCGCAAGGTCATTTTTCGGAATTTCTACTGGTTTTTTTCTATTATACTCTACTTCGAGGAAAAAACCAATGACGAATCACGCGGATTATGCTATACTAATTACACAAAAAATCCATCAAAGAGAAAAGGAATCCGCAAATTTTATGAAAACACCTGAAGACATCCAACACATCGTTGAAACTTTGAAAACACTTTATCCAGATGGCATCTGCTCGCTGCAATACCAAAAAGACTATGAGCTTCTGTTCGCCACACGCCTGTCGGCTCAATGTACTGATGAGCGCGTGAACCAGGTCACGCCGGCGCTATTCGCCCGTTTTCCTTCCCTGGAAGCCCTGGCAGCCGCAGAACCGGCAGACGTAGAACCTTACATCCACTCCTGCGGTTTTTTCCGCGCCAAGGCAAGAGACATCGTGTTGGCCTCTCGCATGCTCTTAACAGTCTATGGCGGAAAAGTGCCCGGTACGATGGAGGAGTTATTAGCCCTGCCTGGTGTTGGCCGGAAAACCGCCAATCTGATCCTGGGTGACGTCCACCATACTCCAGGCGTCGTCGTTGCCGACACCCACTGTATCCGGATCGCAGGCCTGTTGGGGCTGACTGACGGGACCAAGGACCCCGGTAAAGTCGAAAAACAGTTGCGGGCCTGCCTGCCTCCAGAGGAATCCAATGATTTCTGTCACAGGATGGTCCTGCATGGTCGGGCTGTCTGTCGGGCACGAAAGCCGGATTGCCCCAATTGCGCTCTCCGGCCTTGGTGCGACCACTACCTTGACACAAAAGATGCAGAGGCATAACAATGGCCCGCCGAAATTCGGCGGGCCATTGTTATGCCTAATTTACTTATTTTTGTCTGCCTGATAACGCTCGTAGATGATCCGCAGACCATCCAGAATGAGCTGACCATCCACCACATCAATGAGATCAGTGTTATCTGCAATGAGCCGAGCCAGGCCACCGGTAGCAACGACGGTAGCGTTCTCACCGCCGGGCATCTCCGCCTTGGTCTGGCGGATAAGGTACTCGATGGCACCGATATACCCCATGACGGAACCAGCCTGGATCTGCGCAATGGTATTCTTACCCAGGACCGATGCCGGACGGATCAATTCGA
>OHWK01000652.1_pt1 | contig 15655 bp, 10 predicted proteins | sample 1579761 | NCBI WGS metagenome assembly OHWK01 (sample SAMEA3882516, study PRJEB24775) | human gut metagenome | biome: human-associated habitat; feature: intestine environment; material: feces | place: Netherlands | collected 2009/2010 | reverse complement strand
TAAGATCGAGTACCGTCTCGACAAGACCAACATCATCCACTGCCCGATCGGCAAGATTTCCTTCGGCACAGAGAAGCTGACGGAAAACTTCAACACGCTGCTGGAAGCCATCAACAAGGCAAAGCCGGCTGCTGCTAAGGGCCAGTACATCCGTTCCTGCGTTGTTGCTGCAACGATGGGCCCGGGCGTGAAGATCAACCCGAACAAGGTTGGCTAAGATTCGTCTGAATCTTAAATTTAAGGCTTGACAGAGTTCTTCTGCCATGCTATAATTACAAAGCTGTTTACCTAAGACAGCAGGTGCACCGGTTTTCCGGGCTGAAAGGTTTTACCGCCTGCCGAGGGAGCGGAAAAGTTACTTTGTACTTTTTATGCCTTCCTGCGGTAAGTGGGAAGGCATTTTTAGTTTTCGCACCGAGGAAAATCGTTCATTTTGGCGCTTTTCCAAATCATAACTGAAAGGCGAGGTGAATATTTTGCCCAGTAAAAGCGTTTTGGAAACAAAGCAGGCAATTGTTGCTCAGCTGAAGGATAAGGTCGCTAACAGCGTATCCGGTGTTGTCGTAGACTACAAGGGTATCACTGCAGAGGCCGACACAAAGCTCCGTAAGGAACTGCGTGAAGCCGGCGTTGAGTACACTGTCGTTAAGAATACTCTTCTCAAGCGTGCTATCGAAGGCACCGAGATCGAGGGTATGTCCGAGGTTCTCGAAGGCACAACCGCTCTGGCTGTTTCTCACGAGGATCAGATCGCTCCGGCAAGAATCCTGAACAAGTTTGCAAAGGATTCCGACGGTAAGTTCGTGATTAAGTCCGGCTACATGGACGGTAAGGTCATGTCTCCGGCAGAGATCGCTGCAATCGCAGATCTCCCGAGCAAGGAAGGTCTTGTTCAGATGCTGCTTAGCGTTCTCGTATCCGGCCCGCGTGGTCTTGCTATTGCACTTAGTGAAGTTGCAAAGGCTCAGGAAACTGCATAAGTTTGCAGGATAATTTTCAATTTAAAATTTTAGGAGGATATTACAATGGCTGATATCGCAAAGTTTGTTGAAGAAATCAAGTCCATGACCGTTCTCGAGCTCAACGAGCTGGTCAAGGCTATCGAAGAGGAGTTCGGCGTTTCCGCTGCTGCTCCGGTTATGGTCGCTGGCGCTGGCGCTGCTGCTCCGGCTGCTGAAGAGAAGACCGAGTTCGACGTTGTTCTGAAGTCTGCTGGCGCAAACAAGATCAACGTTATCAAGGTTGTTAAGGAAGCTACCGGCCTGGGCCTGAAGGAAGCTAAGGCTATGGTTGACGAGGCTCCGAAGACCATTAAGGAAGGCGTTTCCAAGGACGACGCTGAGGCTCTTAAGACGAAGCTCACCGAGGCTGGCGCTGAGGTCGAACTGAAGTAATTTAACTTCACCTTATAATTGCCTGATTCAAGATCCGCAAATGCAGTTCGCTGTGTTTGCGGGTCTTTTTTCTTTTCGGGTATATGGTTTTCTGAAATACAATTTGGCATCTTTGTTCACAAAATAGTCATTGCTTTTTTGGTTTTATCGGTCTATAATATGTTCATTCCTTAACAGTTCAAAAATGAACAATTCAGTTTTAAACTGTTTTTTGGAAATGGACATCGTTAAGAACTTTTGGCGATATTCAGCAGTAAGCAACAGGAGGTGCGAGGAATGAAGCGAGACGAGCAAGCGTGTACGGCCGTGCCGTTTCACGACGGGCTTGCGGAGCACTTAACGCAGATCGCGCGCATCATCCATACGGAGCTGCGCAAGGTGCTGGCGGATGAAGACCTTTCCGCGGTGGAATCCGGTGTGATCATGTGCCTTTCCACAACAAAGGTCGATACGGCCGGGCGCATTGCGCGGCGCATGGGTGTTTCGCGCTCGTTGATGAGTAAGGCGGTAGACCACCTTGTGCGCGGCGGATGGATTGAAACAAAGCCGGACCAAAACGACCGTCGCATGGTACATTTGGTTTTGTTGCCGAAGGCCGAGCCGGCTGTTAAGCGGTGCAGAGAGCTGAAGCATGAATATTATGAAAAAATGTGCGCCGGTGTCAGCCCGGAAGACATGCAGGTCTTCCACCGCGTCATGGAGCAAATACGGCGAAACCTTGAAAACTTTACCGAGACAGGCAGATACCCGGAGATGAGAAAGGAGAAAACCGAATGAAATTGCTGAAAACGTACCTAAAGCCGTTTGCGGCGCTGGTGCTGGCGTGCATTCTGCTGCTTTTCGGGCAGGCGATGTGTGACTTGACATTGCCGAACCTGATGAGCGACATTGTGAACACCGGCATTCAGCTTGGCGGCGTGGATGAGGCTGCACCTGCGGTTTTGAACCAACAGGCCGTTGACTTATTGACGCTGTTTATGAACGACGCGGAGGCGGGGACGTTCAAAAACGCCTACACGCCCGTGGAGCACGGCAGCGATGAAGAGACGAAGCTTGCGAAAACCTACGAGAATATCAAGGACATGGATGCGGCCGCTTTAAGCGAAGATGCAGACGTGCAGGCGGTGGGCGATGCCTACGGTAAAGCAGCGTATGCGTTCATGACGTTCCTGAAGGATTACGGCGCGCAGACCGGCCAGGCGGTGGACACCGAAAGTGGCGTGCAGGACATGGATATGCGTCAGCTTTATGCTGTTATCCCCATGTTACAGCAGATGCCGAAAGAGACGTTCAGCGAAGCGATCAATTCTGCCGAAAACGCGCAGTCGATGATCGGCTCGCAGGTGGGCGCAACGTTTACAAAGCTGTTCTATAAGGAACTCGGCGTCGATTTGGACGCAAAGCAGGTGCGCTACATTGTGATAAAGGGTCTCGAGATGCTCGGCATTGCGCTGCTCGGCGTGCTGGCGGCGATGCTCGTCGGCTTCTTCGCGTCGCGCATTTCGTCCGGCGTGGCAAAGCAGATGCGCAGCGATGTGTTCCGCAAGGTGGAAAGCTTCTCCAACACGGAGTTCGATAAATTTTCCACCGCATCGCTTATCACGCGCACGACGAACGACGTGACGCAGGTGCAGATGCTTATTTCCATGGGTCTGCGTTTGATGTGCTACGCGCCGATCATGGGCGTGGGCGGCATTATTTTCGCGCTGCAAAAAAGCGTTTCACTAAGCTGGATCATCGCGCTCGCGGTCATCGTTTTGCTGGGGCTTGTCGTCGTACTTTTAAACGTTGCAATGCCGAAATTCAAGAGCTTGCAGCGTTTGACGGACAGATTAAACCTCGTCAGCCGCGAGAATTTGAGCGGCATGCTTGTGGTACGCGCGTTTACGAATGAGAAATTCGAGGAGGCGCGCTTTGATAAGGCGAATGAAGACCTCACCCGCACAAACCGCTTTACCCAGCGCGTGATGAGCGTTACAATGCCGATCATGATGCTCATCATGAATCTTGTCACGCTGCTCATCATGTGGGTGGGTGGGCACGCCATTGCGGAATCCACCATGCAGGTAGGCGACATGATGGCGTATATCCAGTACACAATGCAGATCATTATGTCGTTCCTGATGATTGCGATGATCTTCATTATGGTGCCGCGCGCCATGGTTTCCGCAGACCGTGTGCAGGAGGTGCTGACGACGGAGCTTTCCATTAAAGAGCCGGAAAACCCGGTTACACTCGGTAATGAAAGCGGTGAGCTGCGTTTTGACGACGTTTCCTTCCGCTACGGCAACGCCGAGGAAGATACCTTGAGCCACATTTCGTTTACCGCCAAGCCCGGCCAAACGACGGCGTTTATCGGCGCGACGGGTGCGGGAAAATCGACGCTCATCAACCTCATCCCACGTTTTTACGATGTCACCGGCGGCGCAGTTTACCTGAACGGCAAGGATATCCGCACGCTTTCGCAAAAGGAACTGCGCGATAACATCGGCTACGTGCCGCAGAAGGCCATGCTGTTCTCCGGCACAATCGATTCCAACATCAAGTACGGCAAGGAAGACGCCGATGTGAACGAGGTGCTGGCAGCGCTCGATTGCGCACAGGCTACGGAATTTGTCAGCGAATTGCCAAACGGCGTGGAAAGCTCCATCGCGCAGGGCGGCAGCAACGTTTCCGGCGGCCAGAAGCAGCGCCTTGCCATTGCCCGTGCGCTCGTGAAAAAAGCGCCGGTGTATATTTTCGATGATAGCTTCTCCGCGCTCGATTTCAAAACGGATGCAAAGCTGCGCCGTGCGCTGACGAAATACACGGAAAACGCTGTCGTGCTCATCGTCGCGCAGCGCGTTTCCACCATCATGAACGCCGAGCAGATCATTGTGCTGGATGAAGGCAAAATCGTCGGCAAGGGCACGCACAAAGAGCTTTTGAAAACGTGCCCGGAATACCGCGAGATTGCGGAAAGTCAGCTTTCAAAGGAGGAATTGGCATGAGCGAACCGAAAAGAAACGCACCGCGTCCGCACGGGCCCGGCAGAGGCATGATGCCCACCGAAAAAGCCAAGGACTTCAAAGGCAGCTTTAAAAAGCTTATTTCGTATCTTTCCCCGTTTAAGTTTAAAATACTCATCGTCGTCATTTTCGCGGCGCTTTCCACCGTGTTCACGATCGTCGGCCCGAAGATCCTCGCAAAAGCGACCGATGAGCTGACGGCCGGCTTGATGCGCATCATCACCGGCGCTGCGGAGGGCATTGACTTTGGCTATATCGCGAAAGTTTTACTGTTCCTTGTGGGGTTATATGCGTTGAGCGCGCTGTTCTCCTACATTCAGGGCTTTACGATGTCCGGCGTTTCGGCGAAGGTCTCGTACAACATGCGCCGTGCCATTATGGAGAAGATCGACCGCCTGCCCGTCTCGTATTTTCACAAAACGAGTCAGGGTGACGTGCTTTCCCGCATCACGAACGATGTTGATACGCTCAGCCAGAGTCTTAACCAGAGTATCACGCAGCTTATCACGTCTGTGTGCTCCATCATCGGCGTGCTTATTATGATGCTTTCCATCAGCTGGCAGTTGACGCTTGTCGCACTGTGCATCGTCCCGATTTCGTTGCTGCTTGTCGGACGCATTGTGAAATCCTCGCAGAAATATTTCGTCGGCCAGCAGGAATACCTCGGCGCGGTGAACGGCCACGTGGAGGAAATGTACGGCGGGCACGTCGTCGTGAAGGCGTTTAACGGCGAAGCGCGCTCCATGGAGAAATTCGAGTGCGAAAACGAAAAGCTCTATAACGCGGGCTGGAAGTCGGAGTTCCTCTCCGGCCTGATGCAGCCGATCATGGGATTTGTGGGCAATCTCGGCTACGTTGTGGTGTGCATTTTGGGCGCATCTATGGCGGCAGGCGGCAGCATGACCATCGGCGGCATTCAGGCGTTCATCCAGTATCTGCGCAGTTTCACGCAGCCCATCACCCAGATGGCAAGCATCTCGAGCCAGGTACAGCGCACCATGGCGGCGGCAGAGCGCATTTTCAACTTCCTTGGTGAGCCCGAGATCGTTGAAAAAACACCGAAATACACCGTGGAAAACAGCAATATCCGCGGCGACATTCGCTTTGACCACGTTTGCTTCGGCTACGAAGACACCGACGAGACTGTCATCCACGATTTCTCCGCCGATGTGAAAGCGGGCCAGAAGATCGCTATTGTCGGCCCGACGGGTGCAGGTAAAACGACTATGGTAAAGCTTCTCATGCGCTTCCACGACCTTAAATCCGGCAGGATCTGCCTTGACGGCAAGGACATCACGGAGTTTGCCCGCGGCGACCTCAGAAAAGAATTCGGCATGGTTCTGCAGGACACGTGGCTTTACAGCGGCACCATCATGGAGAACATCCGTTACGGCCGCTTGGACGCGACGGACGAGGAGGTCATTCAGGCGGCAAAAGCGGCGCAGGTTGACCACTTTGTGCGCACACTGCCGGACGGCTACAACACGATCCTCAATGAAGAAGCGACGAATGTCTCGCAGGGACAAAAGCAGCTGCTCACCATCGCCCGTGCGATTTTGTCCGACAGCCGCATCATGATCCTTGACGAAGCGACAAGCTCCGTCGATACGCGCACCGAGCTTTCCATCCAGACTGCAATGGATAACCTGATGCGCGGCCGCACAAGCTTCGTCATCGCGCACCGCCTCTCGACAATCCGCAACGCTGACCTCATCCTCTGCATGAAGGACGGCGACATCGTGGAGCAGGGCACGCATGAAGAATTGCTCGCAAAAAACGGCTTCTACGCCAACCTCTACAACAGTCAGTTCGAGCACGCAGAGGAAAGCGCGTAAAACGCCTGTAAAACAAAACGAAGCTGTCTTCTCTGACAAAGAGAGGGCAGCTTTTTTGGTGGTTTTGAAGATTGACAAACGCCTAAAAGGACGGCTACAATAACCGCATAAAGGGGGCGTTTGTATGTTTTTGGATGAACTGAAAAAGAGAAATGTGCCGAGTTTAAAATCGCGCGCGGAGATGCTGGAGCTTTTGCAGCGGGAGGAATACGGCTGCTTGCCGAAGGCGCCGGAATCGTTCGTTTGGGAAGCGGAGCCCGGCGTTGCGGATAATTTCTGCGCGGGCAAGGCGACGCTGGAAAAGCTGACGTTTCGGGTTGTGGTAAACGGCAAAGATTTCGTGTTCCCGGTGTATTTGGCTGTGCCGACCGCAGAGGGGCCGCACCCGTTTTTTGTCCACATCAATTTCAGAAGCGATGTGCCGGACCGCTACATGCCGACGGAGGAGCTCATCGACAACGGCTTTGCGGTGCTTTCATTCGGCTATGAGGATGTGACGCGCGACGACGGCGACTTCACCTCCGGCCTTGCGGGTGTTCTGTATGAAAACGGCAAACGCGCGCCGCATGATGCGGGTAAAATCGCACTGTGGGCGTGGGCGGCGATGCGCTGCATGGATTACGCCGAGCACGACGAGCGGTTGGACTGCGCAAAGTCCGTTGTGTGCGGGCATTCGCGCCTCGGCAAAACGGCGCTGCTCACTGCTGCGCTGGATACCCGCTTCGCGTTTGGCTACTCGAACGATTCCGGCTGTGCCGGTGCGGCGCTGTTCCGCGGCAAAAAAGGCGAGCAGCTTGACGATATTTATAGGCAGTTTCCGTTCTGGTTCAGCGAATCGTTCGGGCAGTATGTCGGCAAAACGGACGCGCTGCCGTTTGACCAGCACTACCTGCTTGCGAGCATTGCGCCGCGCTATGTATACGTGGCGTCTGCGACGGGCGACGACTGGGCAGACCCCGCGTCCGAGCTTTTGAGCTGCTATGCGGCGGCAGCGGGGGACAAGGAGGCGTTTCCCTATGAAGAAACGTCGGAAGACTACGATTTTAACCTGCACGCGGGCCGCATCGGCTATCACCGCCGCCCTGGTCTGCACTATTTCAGCCGCGAGGACTGGAACCGGTTTATTGCGTTTTTTAAGAGCAAGCAATAAGGCGAGAAAAGCCGAGCGGTTATAATAAGAAGGGCGGCGTATTGCCGTCCTTTGGGAGACCCCCTAATTGGGTCTCCCACGAGGGAATAGTCCACTGGACTGTTCCCTCTCCCGTCCTGATTTTTTGGAAGGCAAATAGATTTCGTCGTCTGCGGACGACAACTTAGGGCGCTGCCCTAAGAACCCGCGACCTTTTTGAAAAAAGGTCGATCAAAAACTTTTTGCGTCGCTTCTCTATGAAGACGAAAAATGCATACAAAAACGGCGAACCCCCTGAATAGGACTCGCCGTTTTCTTATGCTTTACTTTAATTCTTGCGGTTAAAATTGATGAGGCAGCCGGCTTTGACGATCTTCTTTTCGTCTTCCGTCATCGGGGCGATGTAAAGCTCGATCTCCTTTACTTCATCGCCGAGCACATACGCTTTAATGCTCTGCATATCGCCGTCCATGGCGTCCAAAACGTTCGGGACGAGGATATAATCACCGATTTCGAAGGCGGGTTCATTCTTCATCTGGAACGGCAGCATGCCCCAGTTCATCACGTTGGAGCGGTAGCGCTTGGTGGCGTACTCGGAGCAGATATTCGCAAGGCCGCCCAAGACGCGCTGGCAGCTTGCCGCCTGTTCGCGCGCAGAGCCGTCACCGGGCTTCACGCAGTAAATGACACTGCCGATTTCGATTGTCTTTTCATCGACGTCGGGCAGGATGTTTTTCACTTTCCCGAGTGCGTTTTTCAGAGCTTCATCGCTTTGTGCTTCGCCCGCAAGTCTCGCTTTTTCGAGTGCACGGACATCCTTTGCACGCTGCACGTAACCGGGGTCGCGGCGGGAGAGTGTGAACTCCGCAAGCCCCAGTGGGTTGGAGCGGTACGAAGACGTTTCGCCGGACGGGATCAATTCGTCGGTCGTTGTGACTTTATCCATGATCTTCGAGCAGACGCGCAGCAGAATGTTCTGCGCAAGTGCCTCCTGCTCCGGCCAATCCTTGATGTTCGGGCCGTAGATGAGCTTATCCTCCGGCTCTGCCTTGCCGAAGCCGTTGTAAATGCGGGCGCGGTAGGAGGAATCATCGTAGTTGTATTCCGGCACTTCGTAGTCGTCCGCGTACTTTTCGGCGGAGGTCAAAATGCCGCCGTTTGCCGCCGTTGCCGCGATAGAACGTGCGTCCATGAGTGCGACGGCGCTCAGTTGGCCTGCGCCCGGCTTGGAGCCTTCGCGGTTCGGGAAGTTGCGTGTGGCGTGGCGGATGCTCAGCGCGTTATTCGCCGGTGTATCGCCTGCGCCGAAGCACGGGCCGCAGAATGCGGTCTTCACGATGGCGCCCGTCGCCATGAGGTCGGAAATGGCGCCCTTTGCGAGCAGGTCCATAAACACCGGCTGCGAGGACGGGTAGACGTCCAGTGTGAATTCGCCCTGACCGCACTGCGCGCCCTTTAAGATGTGCGCTGCCGCCATGACGTTCGTATATGTGCCGCCCGCGCAGCCCGCAATGATGCCCTGCTGCACCTGCAAACCCTTCGGGGTGATCTTATCCGTCAGACTGAATTCGATATCCTTGCCTTCCGTCAAGCGTGCGGCTTCCTTTTCTACTTCGCGCAGGATGTCGCCGAGATTCGCGTTCAGCTCGTCAATCTCAAACGCGTTGCTCGGGTGGAATGGCAGCGCGATCATCGGCTTTACGGTGGAAAGGTCTACATAGACCAAGCCGTCGTAGTATGTCACGTCGGCCGGCTTTAACTCGCGGTAATCGTCCGCGCGGCCGTGCTTTGCAAGGTACGCCTTCGTGTCGTCGTCTGTGCGCCAGACGGAGGTGAGACATGTGGTCTCGGTCGTCATGACGTCTACGCCGTTGCGGTAATCGGTCGTCATGCTCTTAATGCCGGGGCCGACGAACTCCATGACCTTGTTTTTTACGTAGCCGTTTTTAAACACCGCGCCGATGATGGCAAGCGCGATGTCCTGCGGGCCCACGCCCGGGCGCGGCTTGCCGGTGAGGTACACCGCCACAACGCCGGGGTACGCGACATCGTACGTGTTTTCGAGCAGCTGCTTAACGAGCTCGCCGCCGCCTTCGCCGATGGCCATGGTGCCGAGCGCACCGTAGCGCGTGTGGGAATCGGAGCCGAGAATCATTTTGCCGCAGCCCGCCATGGCCTCGCGCATGTACTGGTGAATGACCGCCATGTGGGGCGGCACATAAATGCCGCCGTATTTGCGCGCGGCGGAAAGGCCGAACACGTGGTCGTCCTCGTTGATGGTGCCGCCCACGGCGCACAAGCTGTTGTGGCAGTTTGTGAGCACGTAGGGGATGGGGAACTTCTCCATGCCGGAGGCGCGCGCCGTCTGAATGATGCCGACGAACGTGATGTCGTGCGAGGCAAGCGCATCAAATTTTAAGCGCAGGTTCTGCATATCCTCTGCGGTGTTGTGCGCTTTTAAAATGGAATAGGCAATGGTACCCTGTTTTGCCGTGTCTTTTTGATAGGTCTCGGGTGCAGCGGCTTCCGGCACGATCTCTGTGCCGTTCACAAGGTAAACGCCGCCGTCATAAAGCTTTACCATATTCATTCACCGAAGCTTCCGAAGGAGCCCGGAAGCGATCCTTTCTTTTAGCATTGCATGGCCGCGCAGAAAATCCTGCGCTTAGTTGCTTTCAGTATAGCATAATAAAGGCGGATTTGCAATTTGCATTTCTGCTTTTTCATTTTGTTCAAAAACGGTTCAGTCTTCCGCGATGACTTTTGCTGCGGCGGAGCCCGAAGCGGTCTTCCAAATGCGGATCATCGTCGGGATGCGGCTTTGCAGTTCCGAAACGTGAGAGATGATACCGACGACGCGCCCGCTTTGGCGGATACTCTCGAGCGCACGCATGGCGGTATCGAGCGTGTCGGTATCGAGCGAGCCGAAGCCCTCGTCGATGAAAATGGAATCAAGCCGCACCGCGCCCGAGTAGCTCTGCACGACGTCCGAAAGCCCGAACGCGAGGGAAAGGGATGCCAAAAACTGCTCGCCGCCCGAAAGTGTCTCTACGGAGCGGCACGTGCCGCTCATGCCGTCCAAAACCTCAATGTCAAGCCCGCCGTAGCCCGCGCCGCTTTTGCCCTGCTTGTGCTGCAAGGCGTAGCGCCCGCGGCTTAAAACGGAGAAAAAGCGGTTTGCACTCTGGATGGTCTCGTCGAGCATCATGCCGAGCACGTACTGCAAAAGCGGCACGCGCAAGGCGTTGCTGCGGCCGGTCACGTACCCCGCAAGCTTTGCTGCGCGGCTGTACTGTACGTCGAGCGCGGCGGCTTCCTCCGTGTATTGCTGCACGGCGGCGGCGCTTTCCGCAATGGTGCGCAGGTCGGAGCCAAAGCGCCCAAGCTGCACGGAAAGCGTCTGCGTTTCGGTGCTTTTTGCGTCCAGCTCCGCTTTGCTTTGCGGGAGGTCCTTTTCCGGCGCTGCGCCGAGGGCATTTTTCGCTTCCTTTGCGGCGAACATCTGCTGTGCGGCAGCTTTTACGGCCTCGTTTGCGGCAGAAAGCGCGTTTTCCGCGGCGTGAAACGCTTCCTCAAGCGCTGCGGTCTCCTGCTCAAGCACACGAATGCGCTTTTGTATTTCGGTCATCTCCAATGTGATTTGCGCCGCATCGCGTACGGTGTCCATGGCGCTTAATTGGCGGCGCTTTTCTTCCAAAGCGGCGCGGCAGGCGGCAAGCGCGGCGTTGTGGCGGCTTTCGACCTGCATAAGCGCTTCGCGTTCCGCTTTGAGTGTCTCAAGTTTCTTGTGTGCGGCCGGCGCCTGCGCTGCAAGCTTTTGCGCTTCGTTGAGCGCCGTTTGCGCCGCAATGTAGGCCGCTGTGAGCACTTCTTCACTTTCTGTGATGCTTTTTGCGGCATCGTTTGCGGCGTTTAATTGTGCGAAAGCGACCTCGTGCCGCGCTTTTGCGGCGGCGGCCGTCTGCTCGGCGCGGATTTGCTCCTGCCGCAGATCTTCAAGCTTTTTGCGCAGCGCATCAAGTTCTTCTTTTGTCGTCTCACCTGCGCACGGTACGGCGAGCACGGGGTGGTGCACCGCGCCGCAAACGGGGCAGGGCGTGCCGTCCGTGAGCCCTGTGGCGAGCGCGGCGGCGCTGTTTTGGTTCCATTTGGCTTCTGCCGCCGAGAGCAGCTTATCCTGCCCCACGACGGTCAGACGCGCGGTGCGCGCCGCGTCTTCGGCAGCTCCCCACAATTTTTTGCACTGCGCTTCGGCTTTGGCGGCGTCACTGCGCGTTTTCAGCGCGGCAAGCTGTTCACTTAAGATGGTCTGCGTCTGTAAGAGCGACGCGAGCCGGTCTTTTGCGGCATCGGCCTTTTCGGTGAATGCTTCGCCTACCGCGATGCGCCGCAGCACCTCCGGCAGCTTTTGGCGGTCGTCCTCTGCCTGCTTCTGTGCGGCGCGTTCGCGCTCCTCCTCGGCGCGCAGTTCTTTTAAAAGCTGCTCCTTTTGCAGGCTGCGTTCCTGCTCCGCGCGCAGCTGTTCGCTTCGTTTTAAAAGTGTGTCTTTTTCGGTGGTCAGCTTTGTAAGTCCCACGCGGTTCTGCTCGGTGCGCGTATACTGCGCTTTGGCGGAAGCTGCCCGCGTTTCGGCGGTTTTCAGCTGCGCTTCGGCATCGGTCTCGGCTTTTTGGCACTGCTCAAATTGCAGTGCACGGGTGTATTGCTTTTGTGCGAGAGCCAGTGCTTCTTTCGCGGCGGCGAGCGCTTTTTCGGTCCGTGCGCATTCTGATCGAAGCGCTTCCGTTTGCACGGCGAGCGCCTCGGCGGTCTCCGCGCCATGCTTTTCGAGCAGCGATTTCAGTTTTGTCTCGCACGTTTCGCGCTTTGCGTACAGCTTTTTTTGCCGCTCCGTGAATTTCATCGCGATGCGCTCCCATAGCTCGCAGGAGAAAAGCGTTTTCAAAATGGCTGCTTTTTCGGTGGAATTCGCGCGCAGAAGCTGCATGAATTTGCCCTGCGGCAGCACGATGACCTGCGAAAATTGCTCGGCGGTGAGGGAAAGCAGGTTTTCCGCGTAGCCTGTCACATTGCGCGCCGCACCCGAAGCGGCAAGCGCCCAGCCGTCTGCCGTGCGGCGCTTGCACTCGTTTTCTTCCTCGGTGATAAAATCGTCGCTGCCGCGCTTTTTGCGGCGGTACAGCGCGCGGCGGAAGCAATATTCGTCTTCGCCGAGCGCAAAATGATAGACGACCTCGGTGCGGTCGCTGTCCGCGGCGGCAAGGCAGCGCATATCTTGAAACGTGCGCCGCCCGCCCGTCGATTTATAAAAGAGCGCGATGCTCATGGCGTCGAGCAGCGTCGTTTTGCCGCCGCCCGTCTGTCCGGTGATGAGGAACAGCCCCGCTTCGTTCAGCTTTTCAAAATCGATGACGGTGTGCTCCAGATACGGCCCAAACGCCGAAAGCTCCAAACGGATCGGTCTCACGTTGCATCGCCCTCCAGTTCCTTTAGAATTTCCGCAAGCAGCGCTTCGTCCTCCGGCTGCGCTTCCTCACCGCAGACCTCCTTTAAAAAGCCGCGGAAAAGCTCCGCGCGGCTGCGGCTGTGCAGATCGGCTTCCGCCTGCGTGCCTGCGTGCTGCTTTAAAAACCACGTGCTGCGCACGCCGAGTACATTCGGGTAATAGGGGCGCAGCCGGTCGGCCGGGCGGAAAACCGGCTCGTCGTCGGTGAGCAGAATTTCCACATAGTCTTCATTGGGCGCCGCCTGCCCGTTTTCGAGCAGCGCCGCAAACGTACCCTCTATGCGCTTTACGTCGTGCAGAGGGGTTACGGGGATGCACGTTGTTTCCACCGTGTCGCCGAGCGTGACGAGCGTCATGCTCTTTTTCTGGTGCGCTTCGTCTACGGAATATTTGAGCGGTGAGCCCGCGTAGCGCGCCGTGTCGCCTGCCCTTTGCGCCGCGTGCAGGTGCCCGAGCGCCGCATAGTCAAACGGGGAGAAGACATCTGTCGGCACATCGCCCGCGCCGCCGACGAAAAGGCGGCTTTCGGAATCGGAGGTGGAGGCCCCCGCCGCAAAGCAGTGCGCGACCAAAACGTGCTTTTTCGCGGGGTCAAACGCTTTTTCCATTTTTTCCACCGCCGCGCGCATGCAGGCCCCCGCGCCGCGCAGCGTTTCATCGCCTAAAAAATCGCGCATCTGAGCGTTTTCAAAGTACGGCAGCGGGAAAACCTGTATGTTGCCGATCTCGACCGGCGTAAACGCGTCTTTAAGCTCCGTGATGATATGGATGCCGTGCCGCGCAAGCAGGCTCTTGCCCACCGCAATGCGGTCCGGGCTGTCGTGGTTGCCGGAAATGATGACGGCGGGGATGTTCCGTTCGCACAGCGCATCGATGAGCTCGTCGAATAAATGAATCGCGTCGACCGAGGCAATCTGCCGGTCGTACAGATCGCCCGCAATGAGCAGCGCATCGGGCTTATATTCATCCAGCGCAGGCAAAAGCGACTGCCGCACAAAATGCCGCTGGTCATCCATTAAGCTGCGACCGTACAAAAGCCTGCCGAAGTGCAGGTCTGCAATATGTAAAAGCTGCATAGCGTCTCCTTTTAAATTTTTAGTCTGACTTTTTTCTGAATTTGCCGGCGAGCACCTTTTCAGGGGTGCCAAACCGTGCTATAATAATAAAATAGTTAACAGTATTATATCATGTCCGTTGGAGGATAAACAGTGAGAAAACATAAATTTTTATCGATATGCGCAAGCGTTTTGCTGTCGCTTTCCGTTTTGACGACCGGCGTTTTGGCCGATACAGCCGAAAGCACCGCGAGCGATATTTCCACAGCTTCCGATACCTCGACTTCGGAAACCGACACAACGACAAACACGGTCGTGGCCAAAAGCAGCGAAATGGGCTTTCCGTGCGATAAGCTCACAGACCCGAACAGCGCTTCTATCTATATGGTGAGCCTCGACACCGATACCGTTGTCTATACATATAATCCGGACGAGCGCCGCCCCATGGCTTCCATGACAAAGATCATGACGTATATCGTCACGGCGGAAACGGTCAGCGACCTGCAAAACACGCGCACTACGGTGCCGGAAAGCGTTGCCGAGGAGCTTGAGGGCACGGGCTCGTCTTTGGCGGAAATTCAAACGGGCGAAAGCTTTACCATCTATGAGCTTTTGAACCTGATGATGGTGCCCTCCGGCAATGATGCCGCGCTGACGCTTGCAAAATATGTGGATTCTTTGAATATCACGGCCGATGACCCGCAGTATGACGAAGACGGTGACGGCAAAATGAGCTGTGTGGAACTGATGAACAAGAAGGCCGCGGAGCTCGGCTGCACGAACACGCATTTTGTGAACCCGCACGGCCTGTATGATGAAAACCACTACACCACCGCGCGCGAGATGGCGACCATTACGGAGTATGCGCTGACAATGCCGTATTTTACGGATGTCACCTCGCAGACGTCTTACACGCAGCCGCCGACGAACATGACAAGCGAGGAACGCACTGTTACCACGACGAACCGCATGCTTTTGAGCTATGACGATGAGTATTACACCTATGCCACCGGCGTAAAGACCGGCTCCTTGAATGAATCCGGCTACTGCATTTCCGCCACGGCTACGTATGACGGGTACAGTTACCTTGTCGTTTGCATGGGCAGCCCGTATATCGACAGCGAGGGCAACCATATCGATTATCACGGCGAAATGTACGATGCCGCGACGCTGTTCCGCTGGGCATTTTTGAATATCGAAAACAAAACGCTCGTTACGGACGGCGAGCTTCTCGGCGAGGTGAACCTCAAATACGCGTGGGACAAAGACCGCCTGCAGGTGCTGGCGCAGGGCAATCTCACCGCAACACTGCCGAGCAGTCTGGAAAGCGGCGCCATCACCACAAAGCTCGATCTGCCCGAAAGCGTGAAAGCGCCCATCAAAAAGGGCGATTACGTCGGTACCGCCACGTTCTATTATAACGGCGCGGAGCTTTCCACCGTTGCGCTCGTCGCCGCGGAAAGCGTGGAGCGCAGCGAGATCGTGCAGGTTTTGCAGCAGGGGCAGGAGGTGCTCACCTCCACGTGGTTTATTGTTACGGCCACCATTTTGCTGGTCTTGGCTGCCGCGTATGCTATCCTTGCCATCCTGATGAACCGTAAAAACAAAAAAGTCCGCCGCGTAAAGAAATACAGAGATTTATAAGTACAGAACAAAACCCCGCCGCAGAATTGTGAACCGCACCAGATTATGCGGACAGCACAAAAAGCCCCATGTAGGATATTGAGT
>OHWK01000643.1_pt1 | contig 15837 bp, 12 predicted proteins | sample 1579761 | NCBI WGS metagenome assembly OHWK01 (sample SAMEA3882516, study PRJEB24775) | human gut metagenome | biome: human-associated habitat; feature: intestine environment; material: feces | place: Netherlands | collected 2009/2010 | reverse complement strand
CGGCAAAAGCCATCACGAAAAAAGCAAAGCCGAAATACAGGGAGATCATCTCCGAGCTGCCCGAATTTGAAAAAGGCGACCGGTTCAAGATGAACCTCGTCAACTGCGCGATGATCGGTGCGTTTATTCTCTCCATGCCGGAGCGCCCGGATGTGGAGCGGCTGACGGAATATTATGCAAAATCCATGATGACAAAGCCGATGAAATGGTTTTGCCGCAAGAGCGGAAAAAACAAGTTTACCCCCAAAGATATTTCCGGCATGAAGGCGACCGCCACATTGAAAGCCGCCGACCGCAACCCATATTCGTGGAACATGGAGTTTTACGAATATCCCGACGGCAGCGGCTACGAGGGACGCTTCACCAAATGCGGCATCTGCGTGCTGATGAAAAAGCTGGGGCTATATGACCTCACTCCTGCGCTGTGCCGTCTGGACTACACCATGAGCGAAGCCGGCGGCGCGACTGACTTTGTGCGGCAGTACACTCTCGCCTCCGGCGGCCCATACTGCGATTGCGGGTATAAAAAGAAGCTTTAAGCGGGAGGCACAGCGATGAAAGAAAGCTATATTACAAAGGCGTTCCGAAAAACGGTGCGTGAAAGATTCCCGAAACAGGAGGTACGAAAATGATCCAGACAACAGTTAAGGTTTCCGGCATGGCCTGCTCTATGTGCGAGGCGCACATCAACGACGCCATTCGCGCCGCATTCTCGGTGGAGAAGGTTTCCTCATCCCATTCCAAGGGGGAGACAGTGATCCTCTCGAAAGAGCCGCTGGGCGAAAATGCCCTCCGTGCCGCCATCAATGCCACCGGCTATATGGCGGGAGAGATCAGCACCGCAGTCTACGAGAAGAAAGGCTTTTTCCATTTCGGGAAGAAGAAACAGTAGGATCATTCCGATGCCGCCATCGCGGCCATCGGTTTGACATATATATTTTATAAAGGAGGACAATCATTATGAAAAAACTCGGTTTATTTGCAGCAGGCGTGCTGTTCGGCACGGCAGGCATCAAGCTGCTGAGCAGCAAGGACGCAAGAAAGGCCTATGCCCACACCACTGCCGCCGCCCTGCGTGCCAAGGAGGATGTGATGAAAACGGTCACCGCCGTGCGGGAGGGCGCGGATGACATCTACGCAGAAGCCAAGGCCATCAACGAGCGCCGCGCAGAGGCGGAGGCCGCCGCTGTGGTGGAGGACGCTAAGGCGGAGTGAGCCATGAAATGCACGATCCTACATGATTTACCGGGGCGGCTGCGGGTACACCTGTGCTGCGGACGGATGACGTTATCCCAAGCGGATGTGCTGGAATACTATCTGCGCGCCCAGGACGGCGTACAGGAGGTCAGGGTCTACGACCGGACGCAGGACGCGGTGGTGCTCTATGACGCGGAGCGTGGAAGCGTACTCCGTGCGCTGGCGGTATTCTCCTTCGCCAAGGCGGAGGCCATGGAGCTGGTGCCGGAGCATACCTCCCGGGCACTGAACCGGGAGTTTGAGGACAAGCTGGCAGTTGCCGTTATGCGCAGATGCATCTCCAAGCTGTTCCTGCCTGCGCCCATCACCACGGCGCTGGCGGTGTTCCGTTCCGTAAAGTACATCCGGGAGGGGCTTTCGGCACTGCTGCACGGCAAACTGTCCGTCGCCGTGTTGGATGCTGCTGCCGTTTCGGTGTCTATGTTACGGGGCGATTTTGCCACCGCAGCCTCTGTCATGTTCATGCTGCATCTGGGCGAAATTCTGGAGGAGTGGACCCACAAAAAGTCCGTTGCCGACCTTGCCTCTGCCATGAGCCTGCGGGTGGACAGCGTCTGGCTGCAGGCAAACGGCACCGAGGTGCTGACGAAAATCACCGATGTGAAGCCGGGGGACCGTATCGTGATCCGCACCGGCGGCATGATCCCGCTGGACGGCCGGGTGGTGGAGGGGGAGGCCATGGTGAACCAGTCCTCCCTCACCGGCGAGTCCATGCCCGTGGCGAAGCACCCCGGCAGTCCCGTCTATGCCGGGACGGTGGCGGAGGAGGGCGCGTGTGTCATCTCCGTGGAGAAATCCTCCGGCAGCGGGCGGTATGACCGGGTGGTTCGAATGATCGAGGAGTCGGAGAAGCTGAAATCCACCGCCGAGGACAAAGCCTCCCGGATGGCGGACAGACTGGTGCCCTACACGCTGGGCGGCACGGCACTGACCTATCTTCTGACCCGGAATGTGACGAAAATGCTCTCGGTGCTGATGGTGGACTTCTCCTGCGCCCTGAAGCTGGCCATCCCCATTGCGGTGCTGTCCGCCATGCGGGAGAGCAGCGGCTATCACATCTCCGTCAAGGGCGGACGCTTTTTGGAGGCGGTGGCCAAGGCGGACACCATTGTGTTCGACAAGACCGGCACGCTGACCTATGCGACACCCACCGTGGCGGCGGTCATCCCCTTCGGCGGACACGATGAGGCGGAAATGCTGCGCCTTGCCGCCTGCCTGGAGGAACATTACCCCCATTCCATGGCAAACGCCGTGGTGGCGGAGGCAAAGCGGCACGGGCTCACCCACGAGGAGTACCATTCGCAGGTGCAGTATGTGGTGGCCCACGGCATCTCCAGCATGGTGGAGGGCAAGAAGGTCATCATCGGCAGCGCCCACTTTGTCTTTGAGGACGAGGGCTGCCGCATCCCGGAGGGAGAGAAGCCGAAATTTGACGCGCTGCCAGCCGCGTATTCCCAGCTGTATCTCTGCATAGACGGGGAGCTGGCGGCGGTGATCTGCATCCACGATCCCCTGCGCCGGGAGGCACGGGAGGCGGTGAGGGCGCTGCACGAGAGCGGCTTTGCCAACGTGGTGATGATGACCGGCGACAACCGCCGCACGGCGGAGGCTGTGGCCGCCGAGGTGGGCGTGGACGCCGTGTACGCCGAGGTGCTGCCGGAGGACAAGGCCGCGTTTATCCGGCAGGAAAAGGAAAAGGGACACACCGTTATCATGGTGGGCGACGGCGTCAACGATTCTCCCGCCCTCTCCGAAGCGGACGCGGGCATCGCCATCTCCACCGGTGCGGCCATCGCCCGGGAGATCGCCGACATCACCGTTGCCTCGGAGGATCTGTTTGCGCTGGTAACACTGCGCAGGCTCGGTGAGGCACTGATGGAGCGTATCCACGGCAGCTACCGCTTCATCGTGGGCTTCAACCTGGCGCTGATCGCACTGGGCGTGGCGGGGGTACTGCCGCCCACCACCTCGGCATTGCTGCACAACGGGTCCACCCTGGGCATCAGCCTGCGGAATATGACCGACCTGCTGGACGATGAAGAAAATACCCAAAAATAAACAAGCAAGTGAGGGAGCAGAGAGGCGGCAAGGTGCTTCTCTGCTCCTTGCAGATGCTGTGTTATTAGCGTTAGGGGGCGGATAAACGCGGAGCATAACAAAGCCCGTATCAGTTTAACTGGTACGGGCTTTGTTGAATAATATGCAAAGTGAAATCAGACCTTCCACCCGGCGGCCTGCTGCCGCTCCACCACGAAGCGGCGGTAGAGCCCGTCAACAGCAACCAGCTCGCCATGGGTGCCCTGCTGAACGATCTCACCATGATCGACCACAACAATTTGGTCGGCATGGCGCACGATTTTCAGCCGGTGAGCAATCATGATGACCGTCTTATCGTGGGTCAATTCCGCAACGGCCTCCATCAGCTCCTTTTCATTTTCGGGGTCAACATTGGCAGTGGCCTCGTCCAGAATGACGATTGGCGCGTCCTTCAGCACGGCCCGGGCAATGGAGATGCGCTGCCGTTCGCCGCCGGAGAGGTGTCCGCCGGATGCGCCGCATACGGTCTGATAGCCGTTCTCCAGCCCCATTATGAACTCGTGGCAGCCGCATTTCTTCGCGACGTCAATGACCTCCGCATCGGTCGCACCCTTTCTGCCCATGCGGATGTTGTCTATAACCGAAAGGTCAAAAAGGTAATTATCCTGCGACACATAGGCGATGCGCTTCGTGCACTCCGCCAGCGGAAGTGTACGGATGTCCACGCCGCCCAGCTTAATTGTGCCGTCCTTTACATCCCACAGGGAGGCAATAAGCCGGGCGATGGTGGACTTGCCGCTGCCGGAGGAGCCTACAAGGGCATTGACCGTCCCCGGGGCAATGTGCAGATTGATTTCGTGCAGCACCTCCTTGTCGTGATAGGCAAAGCGGACATTTTTTAGCTCGATGGCGTTGTCGGCCGGCAGCCTTTCCACCGTCCTTGGATGCTGCATATCCTCGCCGGACAGCACCTCCGCTATCTCGTCCACGATGGTCTTGACCTGGGCGATGTCATCGGTGTAGGAAAAGGCGGTGATCAGCGGCTGCATAACGCCGAAGGACAGAACGATAACCGTCAGGAACGTCTCTGCCGACAGAGTGCCATGCATATGAAGAACGCAGCCCACCGGCAAGATGCCGAGAAGTGTCGAAGGGAGTATCGCCATTCCGGCCACCTGTCCGAAGAGGCTGCCCCGCATCCAGTCGATGAAGGCTGCTTGTCAATGCGAATTGCACACTCCTTTACAAAAACATACCTTGACAAATCTCGTCTCAAAAGAAAATGCTGACACAAAAGGCAAAGGAATTAGGTTTATCAAATACCAAGTATTATGTTGATGACGGTTATACAGGCACGAACTTCAATAGACCTGCTTTTCAGGAGCTTCTTGACGATATTGAAATGGGATATATCTCAGTTGTTATCGTCAGAGACCTTTCCCGATTAGGCAGAGATTATGTCTCGGTTGGTCATTACACAGACAACTATTTCCCTGAGCATAATGTAAGGTTTTGAGAGTAGTGTAATTTCATACCATTTTGCGAATCTATGAGTTATTGTGCATCTAAATAAAGAAACAATCTGGAAACAACTAAAAGAATTAGTACGGTGCAACATGAAAGAAAAGCTTGCCTTCTTCTATGCCCACTATAAAATTTTAGATTTAAGTTTGCAGAGACAGGGATTGAACCTGTGTTTCTGAGTACAGCCACTCAGCGAGTTTCCTTTACTCCACTCTGCAATATAATTAAAACAACAGCAAGCAAACCGTCTAACAATTGTCTAACACTATTATTATTTAGCGATTTTTCGCACCACGCGAACCGTTTATTAATTGCGTTATATGGGAAAAATCACGGTTCTACACTGCATGGAATCGAATGACACTGTTTGATATTCGCGTCACAACCACTGTTAACTGGCTCGGAGCACCGCGCTGCCTGCGGCAGATGAAGTGGTGCTCTGAGCAGGAAGAAACAACGAGCGTTGCGAGTGCCCCAAGCGAGCAATGCGACTATGTTTCTGACCGAAAGGGTCGTTGGTTCGAGTCCAACAGGGGGAGCCAAAAAAGCACTTGCATTTGCAAGTGCTTTTTCAATTAAGCGCACCTTCGGTGCATGAAAAATGAAGTCGCTTCGCTAATGAAGTGCGGTCAAACCGCATAAAAAACAAGAGGTGCGTTTACTTCATGCGAGCATAGCGAACGCTTTATTACAACGAAGTTGTCGCCTCATGTTTGCGGAGCAAACACTTCATTTATTAAAAAATCATTGTACTAAGTGAATTTTATTTAACTAGCAGAGCAGTAAGACTAGAATCTTTCTGCTCTGTTTTACTTTACCTACCGACTCAAATACCGAGTCTGCCGCACTAACAGCAGACCCAATTAATCTCCACTTTACATAATTTTTGCGTTTGACTCAGCGCGAAAAAGGGCAGATATACGGAATTTTGCCGATGATATTGACATAAAGCCGAATGATTGGTAGAATATTATCGAACCGGATAGCAATGGCTAACCGGTTGACTTTAAGATTTGTAGTTAGCTAATGCTAATCAAGAAAAAGTACTGTGACGCCGAAACGGCGTTTGCTTTTTATGTTGCAGTTAGCAAAAGCTAATTGAATGGAGGAGAAACATGAACAGAAAAATATCGGCTGTTGCCGCAGTTGTTTTGATGCTTGCGGTAATTATATGCGCGGCTCTGCCGGCTTTTGCGGCTTTGGCTTCGACTCAGGACGGCGTGTATGAAGTCAGCGTTAAGATGTACCACGCTCAGAAGGACAAGACCTCTATGGGAGACAAATACCTTGTTCATACCGCACTGCTGACCGTGAAAAACGGCAGCAAGACTTTGACTATAGCAACGCCCGAGAGCGTCTCGGGTATGCAGTTCTGGTATTACAAAAACGGCGGAGTTGAGGGCGACACGGTCGAAGTCAAGCCCGCAGGGAGCGTTAAGATAGCGGGCACGACATATCAGTCCGCGTTTGAGTTTCCGATAGTCGGAAACGGCGAGTTCGTCGGCGTGAAGTTTGCCGCACCCGTTATGCCGATGTCGCCCTCCGCGAGAATACATATCGACTATGCAAGCGCTAAAAAAGTTGCGGATATCGGCTCCGCCGCTGTTACTGCTCCGAATGCGGTGACTCCCACGAAGCCGACTGAAAGCGCAAAAGGCGAAGCTTCGGTTGATACAACGGCTTCTGCACCTGCCGAAACCGATTCTACCGGCGAGACGGTAACAGGGGAGAGCATCTCGGAAAATGAGGCTTCAACTGTCTCTGAATCTGTTGCCGAACCCGTTTCCGAGACGACTTCAAATAACAGCGGAAGCAAAAAGACTGCGGCGATAATCGGATCTGTCTTTGCGGCGGTCGTTATAGTTGTGCTCATAGTTGCAACGGTGATAAAGAGAAAAGCAATAAAGGAGTAACCGGAATGAACAAATGCTTCAAAAAATTTCAGGTCAAGGATTTCGTTTTCCTTGCAATTCTTTCGGCGGCGATGACGCTCTGCGGCGGAATAACCATGCCGCTTGTTATGCACACGACTTTATTCGGGCTTCGCAATATGGCGGCGGCTCCGATATATGCGCTCTTCTGCGCTGTCGGTCTGATGAAAGTCAGAAAGCCCGGCGCGCTGACCATAATCGGTCTGTTTTCCGGCGCTCCGCTTGTGTTCTTTTCGCCCGTCATGTTCTTCAATAATTTTGTGGCGGCTATCATCGCGGAATTGCTGATGCTCCTGTTCTTCAGAGGTTATAATAAGAAAGGCTCCGTGCTTTTCACGGCGGGAATATATATGCCGCTCTCTCTGCCGATTTCAGTGCTTTTCAGCATCTGGCTCAACGGACAGAGCTATGAGCAGCTGCTTGCGCGCCCGACAGCTTCGATATTCACCTCGCTCGGTACTGTGGCGCTCGGGTTCATAGGCGCGGCAATCGGCATGAAAATAGCCGCAGAGCTGCAAAAGGCGGGCAAGCTCAAGCCCGACGGAGAAGACGGAAATGCTTGATGCGTTCAGTGTAAAAAAACCGATTTATCCGCTTGTAGCCTTCTTCTCGTCGCTGTGTATGCTCGTGTGCGGAATGCTGCTTTCGAAGAGCCTTTGGGCGTTTGCGTTTGCCGGAGTGCTGTTTTTGCTCTGCTGCTGCTTTGGGCTGTTTCGCGGCGCATGGAAAATGAGCGCCGCAATGCTCGCCTTCGGGCTTGTGATAGGCGGGCTGGCTTTTTTGACCAACCGCAATTTCAATGCCTTTTGGCAGACGGTCGTGCGCGCGCTCCTGCTCGGGATATGCGCCGTGCCGATGATAACGCTGCCGCCCGCGGATCTCATGCGCTGCATGAATCAGCTGCATTGTCCGCGGATAATAACGCTCGGAATGCTGGTCACCCTCCGCTTCATCCCGATACTTGTCACCGAGATAAGGCGAATATGGGAGGCAATGAAGGTGCGCGGAGCGAATGTCAAATGGTATCGCCCGGACTGTCTCTACAGAGCGTTTTTTATCCCGCTTGTCATGCGCATTATCGGTATCTCCGATACGCTCTCCCTTTCGCTTGAGACAAGGGCGTTCGCGCTCGATAATTCTCCCGCAACCGTCTACGGCAAGGTCGAGCTTCGTGCGCGCGATATAGTATTTTCGGTTGCGGCGGTTATTTCCTGCGCGGGTCTGGGGGTGGCGGTATGGATGCGCTGAGGCTTGAAAATATCAGTTTCTCATATAACGGCTCGGATAAAATATTCGACAGTGTCAATTTTACCCTTGAATACGGAGATTTTGTTCTCCTCTCCGGTGTGTCGGGTGAGGGCAAGAGCACGCTGCTCTCGATAATCAACGGCATGATCCCGTTTATAACGCCGGGAAAGCTTGAGGGAAAAATTTATGTAAATTCCGAGGATGTTACCGACGTCAGAGTCAGCGAGCGTGCAAGGCTTATAGGCACGGTGCTCCAGAATGCAGACGAGCAGATAGTCTATGATACCGTCCGCGACGAAATAGCTTTCGGGTGCGAAAACTTAGATGTCCCGGTCGAAAAGATAGATTTTAGGATAGCGGCGAGCACAAATATGATGAAGATATCGCCAGACGCAAAGACGCGGACTATGTCGGGCGGGCAGAAGCAGAGGCTTATTACCGCTTCGACGCTCGCGATGAAGCAGAAAATCATAATTCTTGATGAGCCGCTGGCAAACCTTGACGTTGAGGGCGCGCATGTCCTGCTCGGCGCGCTTCGCTCACTTGCCAAAAGCGGATATGCCGTGCTGCTCGTTGAGCACAGGCTCGATGTTGTCAGACCCTATGTCAACAAGGTTATGTGGATAAAAGATAAAAATGTCACAATGAGCGCCGACAAGGATGCCGTCCTCCGCTGCGAACGGGTCATAGAGCCGGAGAACAATGCACACACTGCTGGCTCACCGGTTATAAGCGGGCGTGGTTTGGTGTTTAGCGCAGGCGGCAGAAATATCCTTGATTCGCTCGATATCGATGTGTATAAAGGTGAACGCCTTGTTCTGCTCGGTGCGAATGGCTGCGGCAAGACTACGCTCATGCGGACTCTCGCAAGGCTCAACAAGCTCACATCAGGCACGCTCGAACAAAATATAGTTCAAAAGCCGGGGCGAAGAAAGCCCAACGCCGCGTGGTTCAAAAAGGTCGGCTTTGTCTATCAGAATCCGACCTATCAGCTCTTCATGCCGACACTGCTCGCCGAGGCCTCTTTCAGGGCATCATCGGAGCAGAAAGCAAGGGAGATGATCGAGGCGTTTGGCCTCTCGGGGCTTGAAAATAGGCATCCGCAGTCCCTTTCGGAGGGACAGAAACGCCGCGCGGGTCTCGCTGCGATATGCGCGGGCGAGCCGGAAGTGCTGTTCCTCGACGAGCCTACTGTTGGACAGGATTATAATAATCTTGAGCGAATAGTCTCGGCTGTCAATAAGTTGAACCGCGAAAACGGCTGTACGGTCGTCACCGTTACTCACGACCGCAGGTGCGCCGCCGCTATGGCAGACAGGGCGCTCATAATGGGCAACGGAAAAATAGCCGAACACGGGGACAGAAATCTCGCCGACAGCTATCTCAATAAACAGTTCAAAATCATTGGGGAGTGATTAGATGATAAAAACAAGACTCATAGGGCAGGTGCCTTCCTCCAAGAAGTACATTGCCCTTACGGTGCTCGCGCAGTGGATAAGGCTTTGCGCGAATATCGTGATGATGTTTATTTTCTCACATATTCTTGAGCTTATTTTGGGCGGCGCGACCATGACGGTTAGCGTGCTTCTGCCTTATATTATAGGCATCTCCGCAGTTATGACAGTGCGCTATGTCTGCGGAGTGTGCAGCTCAAAGACATCTTTTTTGGCGTCGGCACAGGTGAAAAAAGTCCTGCGCGGGAAGATGTACAAAAAGCTTACCCGCATGGGTGCGTCGTATCATGAGAAGGTTTCAACCTCCGAGGTGCTCCAGGTTTTTGTCGAGGGTGTCGATCAGCTTGAGCTTTATTTCGGAAAATATCTGCCGCAGTTCTTCTTTGCCATGCTTGCGCCGATAACGCTTTTCGCGGTGCTCGCTTTTGTCAGCTGGAAAGCCTCGCTCGTGCTTCTCGTCTGCGTGCCGCTGATTCCGCTTTCGATAGTCGCGGTGCAGAAGATAGCAAAACGGCTGCTGAGCAAATACTGGGGAGTATATGTCAATCTCGGCGACACGTTCCTTGAGAATATTCAGGGACTCACGACCCTCAAGGTATATCAGGCCGATGAGAGAAAGAACGTCGAGATGAACGAAAAGGCGGAGGAGTTCAGGCGTATCACTATGAAGGTGCTCACCATGCAATTGAACTCCGTCAGCGTCATGGATATCGTCGCATATGCGGGCAGCGCGGTCGGCGTTGTCATCGCAGTATGTCAGGTGGCAAACGGCACGATAACGCTCCCGCAGGCGTTTCTTATCATTATGCTTGCCGCGGATTTCTTCCTGCCCCTGCGTCTGCTCGGCTCGTTCTTCCATGTTGCGATGAACGGTATGGCGGCGAGTGACAAGCTCTTTAAGCTCCTCGATACTCCAGCAGACGAGCAGGGAACGCAGATTCCCGAGAACTTCGATAGCGATATAAAGCTCGAAAACGTGACCTTCTCTTATGATGGCGAAAAGACCGTGCTCAACGGCATCTCGGCAGATATCCCGAAGAACAGCCTTGTGTCCGTCGTCGGCGAGTCCGGCTGCGGAAAGAGCACAATAGCTTCTCTTATCTGCGGCACAACAAAAGGCTACAAAGGGAGCATAAAGATAGACGGCGTTGAGATAAGAGACATCGACGAAAAAGCGCTCATGGATAACATAACCGCCGTCAATTTCAACAGCTATATCTTCGCTGGGACGGTTAGGGACAACCTGCTCATGGCTTGCCCGAATGCTTCCGACGACGAACTCATAGACGCGCTCGAAAAAGTGAATCTCTGGGAGTTCCTCTCCTCGCAGGATGGGCTTGATACGGCTCTCTCTCAGCAGGGCAGCAATTTCTCCGGCGGTCAGCGTCAGCGCCTCGCGATAGCCCGCGCGCTTTTGCATGACACACCTGTGTATATCTTCGATGAGGTCACTTCGAACATCGATGTCGAGAGCGAAAATGACATCATGGAAGTTATCCGCGAAATGGCAAAGACAAAGACGGTTCTGCTTATCTCCCACAGGCTCGAAAATGTCGTCACCTCCGATATGATTCTACTGCTTGACGGCGGATGCATCGCGGAGAGCGGCGCGCATTCGCGCCTTATGCAAGAAAAGGGCAAGTATTATACAATGTATTCGACTCAGGCTCAGCTTGAAAAATATTCAAAGGAGGCGGCAGCGGTATGAAAAGAAAACAGAGCGGTCTGCGTATAATGAGCAGACTCATAGTCCTCGTCAAGCCGCTTTCCGGCTTTATGTGTCTTGCGGTTTTGCTCGGCGTGCTCGGATTCCTTTGCGCCATTCAGATAACCGTCGCGGGTTCGCTGACCCTGCTCACCGCCGCAAAAATAAGCGGCGGAATCGCAATAAAGACCGGCTGTATCTGCATCATAATTTTTGCCGTTCTCAGGGGATTTCTGCACTACGGCGAGCAGGCGTGCAACCATTATATAGCATTCAAGCTTTTGGCTCTTATCCGCGACAAGGTGTTCAAAGCCATGCGCCGGCTTTCTCCCGCGAAGCTCGATGGTAAAGACAAAGGCAACCTTGTCTCGGTCATAACGAGCGACATCGAACTGCTTGAAGTGTTCTATGCGCACACGATATCGCCGACCTGCATTGCGATACTGACCTGCCTTATTATGCTTATTTTTATCGGGCGCTACAGCATTTGGCTCTCGCTCGTTGCGCTCGCCGCCTATATAACGGTCGGCGCGGTGATTCCGTTGGTGTCCTCGAGGCTTAACAAGAATGCAGGCATGACCTACAGAGACGGCTCCGGCGCGCTCTCGGGCTTCGTGCTCGACAGTATGCGCGGACTGCTTGAGTCGATAAGATATAACAGCACCGACAAGCGTCTCGAAGAGATGGATAAAAAGACTGACGAGTTGAACTCGCTTCAGGACAGACTCAAGAAGATAGAGGGACACACGGGCGCCGTTACGGATATCGCAATAATCTTCTTCTCCGTTGCAATGCTGCTCACGGGTATCGCCCTCTATCAAAAAGGCGTTATCGGTTTCGACGGAATGATAGTTTCTACCGTTTCGATGATGAGCTCGTTCGGCCCCGTCGCCGCGCTCTCGGGTCTTGCCGGAAATCTTACCCACACTCTCGCGGCGGGCGAAAGAGTTCTCGGCATACTCGATGAGAACCCGGTGGTTGAAGAAAACATAGACGGAAAAACAGTTGCTTTCGACGGCATAGAAAACGAAAATGTCGGATTTGCTTACGGCGATGAAAAAATTCTTGACGGCTTCAATATGACTGTCGAGCCGGACAAGATAATCAGTATCACGGGCCCGAGCGGTTCGGGCAAGTCCACCGCGCTCAAGCTCATGATGCGCTTCTGGGATGTTCAGCAGGGCAGCATAAAGATGAGCGGCGAGGATATCAGAGATATAAAGACCTCGTGCCTCAGAAGCAACCAGAGCCTTGTCAGTCAGGAGACGCAGCTTTTCAACGATTCGATAGAGTCCAATATAAAAATAGCCGATTACAACGCCACGCATGAGCAGGTCGTTGAAGCGGCGAAGAAAGCTTCTATCCATGATTTCATCATGACTCTGCCCAAGGGCTATGACACAAATGTCGGTGAGCTCGGAGATCTGCTCTCCGACGGCGAGAAGCAGAGAATAGGTCTCGCCAGGGCGTTCCTCAGCGATGCGCCGATGATTATGCTTGACGAGCCTACGAGTAACCTTGACAGCCTCAACGAGGGTCATATCCTGCGCTCGATAAACGAGGCAAAGAAGGGCAAGAGCATAGTGCTCGTCTCCCACAGAAAATCAACTTCGAGAATAGCCGACAAGGCTTATACGGTTTACAGAGGCAGATTATCATGAGCAAGAAAGAGACAAAAGACAGAATAACCCGCGAAAAAGAGATGCTGCCGGAGATGGTGAAAATCTACTGTCACGGCGTGCATAAGACAAAGAGGGGAGAACTTTGCCCCGAGTGCCGGGAGCTGTGCGACTATGCGCTTTACAGGCTCGACCACTGCCGTTGGGGGAATGAAAAGAATTTCTGCTCCCAGTGCCCGTGCCATTGCTATAAGCCCGCCATGCGCGAAAAGATAAGAGCCGTCATGCGCTACTCCGGTCCGCGTATCATGCTCTACCATCCGCTTGTCGGCTCGCTCCACGCATTCGAGACCGTCAAAGGCGTGATAAAAGCGAAGAAAAGTCATTGATAAACTCTCTGACCAGACATTCCAGCAATTAATAAACCGAGCAGTAAGACTTAAATCTTACTGCTCGGTTGCCTTTATTTTTATATCTTTTACTTCTCGCCTCTCCAGCTCTTGACTTCGCCGAGAAGCCACTGCGCCCATTCGTCAATGCCTTCGCCCGTCTTGGCGCAGACCATAAACACCTTGGCGTTCGGGTTGCGGCGCTTTATATATTCCTTGCACTTCTCGACATCAAAGTCGAAATAGGGAAGGACATCAATTTTATTGATGATAACAACATCGCATATGGAGAACATCAGAGGATACTTGAGCGGCTTGTCGTCGCCCTCGGGCACGGAGAGAATCATCGCATTTTTAACGGCTCCCGTGTCGAACTCTGCGGGGCAGACGAGGTTGCCGACATTCTCGAGTATTGCGAGTTCAACATCGCCGGTCTCAAGTCCGTCAAGACCCTGCCTTGTCATCTCCGCGTCGAGGTGGCACATTCCGCCGGTGTGCAGCTGAATTGCCTTGACTCCCGTCTCGGCAATTCTCTTCGCGTCAACATCACTGTCGATATCCGCTTCCATAACGCCTATCTTGACTTTGTCTTTCAGCGCGGCGATAGTTGCCTTGAGGGTAGTCGTCTTGCCGGCTCCGGGCGAGGACATGAGGTTGAGTAGGAATACGCCCTTCTCTTTGAGCTCGCGGCGCAGCTTGTCCGCCTGCTCGTCGTTATTTTTAAACACGCTCTGCTTGATTTCAAGAATTCTTACTTCGTCCATGTTTTTTCACCTGTTTTCAGATTGTTTTATTATATTTTATCCCGTTACGGCGGCGGTGTCAACAAATCCGCGCCGTATTTTACATATCATTCATATAAGACGCCCCGCTCTGTCGAACGGGGAAACTGTTATTTGTTGAGTATTGATATTGCGTCGCTTATGGTCTTTTCGTGAGCCTCCATGCCGTACTTGTCGACCTCTTTCTTGTTCTTCTCGCCGTGGGTCAGGCAGCCTGCGCCGCCGATGCATCCGCCGGTGCACGCCATGCCTTCGATGAAATTCGCATCGAGCATACCCTTGCTCTTCCTGAGCAGAGCTGCACGGCAAGCTTCGATTCCGTCGCAGGAGCAGGCTTTGAGATCAAAGTCCTCTATTCCGTGTTCCTTGAGACCCTGCGCCACCGCATCGGCGAGACCGCCGCAGCGGGCGAATATTCTGCCGAAATACGATGCGTTGTCAAGAACATCTTCGGAGAGGGTCATTATATCAATATCTCTGCTGTCGAACAGAGCCTGAAGCTCTTCGAAAGTCATCGCCGCGTCAACATAGGGCTTGACCTCGTCCTTCTGAACCTCCGCTTTCTTTGCCGTGCAGGGGCCGATGAATACAACCTTGCAGGGCGCCTCATGTTCTTTGATATATTTGGATATAGTCGCCATGGGGGAAAGATTGTGGGAAATGAACGGCTTGAGATCCGGGAAGGATTTTTCGATGTAGTTGACAAACGCAGGGCAGCATGAGCTTGTTAAGAAGCCTTTCTCCGCCAGCTCTTCGGACTCTGCGTATGCGACCATGTCCGCGCCGAGAGCGGCTTCGATAACCGTGTGGAAGCCAAGCTCCTTGAGCCCCTTTATGACCTGACCGAGCTTCGCGTATGTAAACTGACTTGAAATCGAAGGCGCAACAACTGCGAACACTTTGTATTTAGTGTTGTTCTCGCTCTTCTTTATAATATCAATAACGTCGAGCATATATGACTTGTCCGTTATCGCACCGAACGGGCACTGGTAGACGCACGCGCCGCAGGATATGCACTTGTCGTAGTTTATCGCCGCCGCTTTGTTCTCGTTCATGCTGATAGCCTTTATTTTGCACGCCATCTCGCAGGGGCGCTTGCGGTTTATAATCGCGGTGTAGGGGCAGACTCTGGAGCACGCGCCGCACTCCTTGCATTTCGTCTTGTCGATATGCGCAACGTGCTCGCGGTCAAAAGAGAGTGCGCCGAAGCGGCAGACATCCTCACAGCGGTGGGCGAGGCATCCGCGGCAGGCGTTGGTGACTTCGTATCCGCCCATGGGACACTCGTCGCAGGCGATGTCGATAACCTCTATAATGTTCGGGTTGCTGCCGATAGCTATCTTGACTCGCTCGCTGAGTATCGCTCTTTCTTTGTAGACACAGCAGCGCATGGTCGGCGTGTTGCCGGGGACGATGGTTTTCGGTATCTCGAAAAGATTTTCAAGCAGCGTGTCGTTCCATGCAAGCCGCGCGACCTCGCGCAGGACTTTATATTTAAGATACTGTACCTTAGTGTCGAATTTTCTCATTGATATCCCCCTTAGAAATAGCTGACTTTGACTCTCTTGCCCATCTCTTTGAGGCAGGCACAGAGCTCCTTGACAAGGTTCATTTTTATATTGAAATTGATAGGCAGATCGGGATTCTGATGAGCCGGGTTGACGGCTCTGCCGACATAGAAGTTGATGTCGGTAGCCTCCTCGAACAGCATGCGGCATATGAGCGAAGCGCCGTCGCGCTTGAAGCCCCATTCCTCATACAGTTCATTCTTGCCTAACGCATCTTTGGCATACTCAATGACCTTGTTTATCGTTATGACTCCCTCGGTCACCAGATCAACGCCCTCGATCTCAGCAATCGGCGGAACGTCGCTCTGTTCAAAATTGAGGCT
>OHWK01000637.1_pt1 | contig 15927 bp, 15 predicted proteins | sample 1579761 | NCBI WGS metagenome assembly OHWK01 (sample SAMEA3882516, study PRJEB24775) | human gut metagenome | biome: human-associated habitat; feature: intestine environment; material: feces | place: Netherlands | collected 2009/2010 | reverse complement strand
GCAGGATGGAAATTATCTTGCAGAATTTGTCGAATTGTGGTAGCATAGTGTCAAGTTATGCTGCGTCGGTGGGAAACACTGGCGTTTGGCGGTTCATCCCTCTTGTTTTCGGAGGGTGTAATCTTCTCTGCTTCGCCTTCCGTCTCTTGAGAAGGAGGTGAACGCCATGTCCTGGACGATCACTGAGATCTGTGCTGTCATTATGGCAGGCTGCGCCGTGTTTGGTGCCCTGTTCGACATCTACAAGTTCCATCATCGCCACGACGATGAAAAGAAGAAGTAAGCCGCCCGGTTCGGACCCTCGCGGTTTACATTCTAATGCGTAGGGATCAACCGTCAGCCAGTTGTCCCTCTTTGCGTATAGTATAACCCAGGAGCCACAGCGTGTCAAGCTGTGGCTCCGCTTTTTTGTGAGTGCTACTTGACAGGTTTGTTATAATAAAGCCAGATCATCGGAGAGGCCTGAGAGGAGGGACCATCATGCGGACAAGCTGGAAGAAACGATTGCTGGTGTTTGCCATGCTGGCGGCGATGCTCGCAGCGCATGCGGGTTCCTTCGCGGTGTTGGAGGTCTATCCGAACCACCACCATACCGGGGAACACTGCGTGATCTGTCTGCTGACGGAGCAGGCGGTGCAGACGCTGCATCACGGCGGCCCGGACCAGGCGGTTAGACTTCTGCTGCTGAGTACGGCCTTTCTGGTGTTGCTCCTCCGGCCTCGGAAACAGCAGCGGGAGAAGGAGACGTTGGTCTCTCTGAACGTAAAACTGACGGATTGAAAAAACAGGCAGACGCACAGGGCATAGCTCTGGGCGCTTTCGTGCTACCCAAAAATCCAAATCAGTTGACGTTCGGAGGTTTTATGGATACCAGACAATTTCATAAGAGATGCTTCGCGTTGCTTCTGGCCTGCGCTCTGGCGCTGGGGTGCCTTCCCCGTGCGCAGGCGGCCAGCCGCAGCGCCATCGAGTCCCTGCAAAGCCAGCAGGCCAGCTTGACCGTGCAAAAGGCAGAGCTGCAAAAGAAGCTGGACGGCATTCGCTCTTCCCAGGGCCAGGCCCTGAACAAGAAGAATCTGGTGGAGCAGCAGCTGAATGTGCTGAACCAACAGATCCAGGTTTCTGAAAACCTGCTGGCCCAGTATGCCCGGCAGATCACGGAGAAGGAGGCCGAGCTGGAGCAAGCCAAGGCCAAGGAAGCCGAGTATCAGGCAGAGTTTGAGCAGCGGGTGCGGGCCATGGAGGAGCGGGGCAACGTGTCCTACTGGTCTGTCCTGTTCCAGGCCAGCGATTTTTCGGACCTGCTGGACCGGATCGACATGATCGGGGAGATCATGGACGCCGACGATCAGGTCTTGGACCAGCTGGCCGAAGCGCGGCAGGCCGTGGTCCAGGCCAAGACCGACCTGGAGGCCAGCCGCCAGGGGCAGCAGGAGACGCTGGCCCAGCAGCAGAGCCAGCAGGCCCAGCTTCAGGCGCAGCAGGCGGAGGTGGATCAGCTCATCCAGGAGATCGCCACCCAGGGCGATGTGTACGCCAAGCAGATCGAGAAGCTGGAGGCCAGCCAGGATGACGTGGCCCAGCAGATCGCCGAGGCCGAAGCCACCTATCAAAAGCAGCTGGCTGCCGAGAAAGCTGCTGCAGAAAAGGCGGCAGCAGAAAAAGCGGCCGCGGAGAAAGCTGCCGCAGAGCAGGCGGCCAAAGCGGCCCAGGCAGCCGCGCAGAAAGCAGCCCAGCAGCAGAAGCAGCAAAGCAGCGGTTCTTCTGCCTCCGGCAGCAGCAGTTCCTCCGGCAGCCAGAGCAGCCAGACAACGGCGAGTGCTTCCGGGTTCCTCTGGCCCATCGCCAGCTCCCACCGGGTCACGTCTCCCTTCGGCTGGCGGACCCACCCCATCACCGGGCGGCAGCATCTCCACGGGGGCATCGACATTGCCGCGCCCAACGGCACGCCGATCATGGCCTCGAAGGCCGGGGTGGTGGTGATCTCGCAGTATGGTTCGTCCTACGGAAACTATGTGGTGATCTCCCACCCGGACGGCACCCGGACGCTGTACGCCCACATGTCCCAGCGAAACGTCTCAGCCGGAGACACCGTGCGCCAGGGGCAGACCGTGGGTTTGGTCGGCTCCACCGGCAGCTCCACCGGCAACCACCTGCATTTTGAGACGTGGACCGGCAGCAGCTCCAGCAGCCGGGTGAACCCGATGCAGTTTTTCTAAATCAAGACACAAGCAAGAAAGCAGCGCTTTCCCAAACGAGACGGGAAAGCGCTGCTGTTTTACATTTGTTATGGGGCAGGACCGTCCAGCAGAGCCTGCCAGGCGTCGGCGGAGAGGGCGCTGCTGAGGCGGAGAGAATAGGTATAGGTGCCGTCGGTCCAGAGGGCCAGGGTGTAGCTCTGGCCCTGGCCTTTCAGGGTGGCGTTGTTTTCCGGGACCACTTGCGTGTCTTCGTAGAGGGTATCGTCGCCGGAGTTGTCCGCCGTGCCGAGGGACTGGCGGTAGGTGGCGGTCTGGTCGTTGGGGCCGGTGTAGGTAATTTCTGCCAAGCCTTCGTCATACGCGGTGTAGGTTGTGTTGACAAGGTCGAAGGGGAGGGCAGAGGGTTCCGTCACCGGGAAGCCGACGGCATCCGACAAAGCCGCCAGAGTGTCCACCTGATGGAAGGGCGTGCCGGTGAGCTGGGGCGGCGTGGTATCGTTGTCGCTACCCCGGAATTGGGGCACGGCGAGAACGGCGGCCACGACCACCACCAGGCAGGCGGCCAGGGAAGCCCAGCGCCGCCAGGTCTGCTTTTGGGGGCGGAAGGGCACGATTTTCTGCTCCGGCTGGGGGGAGAGGTCGGCCTGCTGGACGTTGGTCAGGATACGCTCACGGGCCTCCGGGGTGAGGTTCACTTGTTCCATGAGTTCACGATAGGGGTTCTTCTCCGGCTTATCCAAGGGCACCCACCTCCTCCAACAAGGGCTTGAGCTTCTCCCGCCCCCGCTTGAGGCGGGAGCGTACCGTAGACTCTTTCTGGTCCAGGATCTGGGCGATCTGGGCGGTGGAGTAGCCCTCGTAGTAAAACAGGTGGATGGCTTCGCGGTAGGGGACGGGGAGGGCTTTCACGGCCTCCCAGACATAGGAGAGGTCCTCCCGCTCCTGGGCCACCAGGGTTTCCTCTAACTGGTCGGCCTGCCGGTAGCCCTGGGCGCGGAGCAGATTCTTGCTGAGGTTCCCCGCCACCCGGAGCAGCCAGGCTTTTTCATGGGCCGGGCTTTCCAGGGTGGGGGAGGTGCGGAGGTATTGGATGAGCGTGTCCTGCAAGATGTCCTCGGCGTCGCTCTGGTTGTGTAGGTAGGAGTAGGCCAGGCGCAGGATGCTCTCGCCGTGCCGGTCCAGCAGGGCAGTCGCCCGTTCATTCACTTTGGCCCGGCTGGGCTGGAGGGGCGGAGCCGGTTCTTCGGTGGAGAAAAACACGCGGCGAAGTGCCTCTTTCAGAGCCGAGAACCAGCCGGGCCCCGTTCGGGCGCGGGGACAGCAGAGTGCAGACACGATGCAATACCTCCTTTTTCTGGTCTTACTTGCCGGTGTTGATCTGGATGGTGCTGCCGTCCAGGGTGATGCTGCCGTTCTGGTAGTCCATCAAGGTCTTGAAGAAGTCCAGGGAGACGTAGGTGGTGCCGTTGGAGACGTAGGGGACAGCACCGAAGGAGATGGGGGCGCTCATGCCGACCAAATCCTTGTGGTTGGTGGTGATAAAGTAGACGTCATCACCGGGCCGGACCACGGTGTAGATGTCCTTGTTCTCCAGCTTGGCCTCGCCGTCCTTCCAGGTGACGGTAAAGCCCAGCTTCTCGCCCAGGGCGCGGAGGGGGACCATGACGCAGGAGTTGATGCCGGTCTTCTGGCCGTCGATCTGGATGGTCTGCTGATAGCCCGTGGTGGGGGCGGGGGAGATAACCATGGGCCCGTCGCTGTCGGTGACGGAGCAGTTGGCGGCCAGGGCGGGCACGGACATGAGGCCCACCAGCATGAGGGAAGCAAGTGCAGTCATAGATTTTTTCATCGTTCTTCGTCCTTTCGTTTCTCTTGATGAGACAGCGTATTTGGGAGCGGCTCTTGTGCCGTTCTGTCTTAAATACACCTGGGCAGGACGAAATGTTGCAGGGTTCTCAAAAAAATTGAAAAATTTTTTGAGCGTTACTGCTTGGGCGGCAGGATCTCCAGGATGTGCCCGTCGGGGTCCTTGATAAAGTAGATGCCGCCGTTCAGCTCGTCGAAGATGAGGCCCATCTCTTGATGCTTGGCTTTCAGAGCGTCAAAGTCCTGGGCGCGGAGGGCGAGGTGGGGGGTGTCGTCGCCGAGGTGATACGGCTCGGTGCGGTTCGTTTCCCGGCACAGCTCCAGCTGGAAGTCGGTGGTGCCGTCCCCCAGGAAGAGGAGCTGCCAGCCCCGGTCGGGCATGTCCAGGGAGCGGACGGGCGTGAGGCCCAGGGCGTCCCGGTAGAAGGCGGCGCTCCGGTCCAGGTCCAGCACGTGGATGCAGGTGTGGTCGATGGTGGTCATAGGAATTTACCTCCTGTTTTTCTGTTTGCTTCCATTTTAGCACAGCTGCGGGGGAGGAACAACGGGAGAATTTTCGCCAACTTGTCCAAACCCTCTAGGCAAATCCGAGAAAATGGGGTATGATAGAATTACTTTGTACAAAACAAACGCCGCCGGGGACCGCCCGGCGGTACGCCATACAACCAGAAACTGAAAAAACGACGGAGGAAACCCCACATGAAACTCACCTTTTTCGGGGCGGCCAAGGCCGTCACGGGCAGCTGCCACTGCGTGGAAGTCCGCGGCAAGAAGATCCTCATCGACTGCGGCTTGCAGCAGGGCAAGGACGAGCGAGACAACACCGTGCTGGACTTTGCGCCCAATTACATCGACTATGTGATCGTCACCCACGCGCACATCGACCACTCCGGCCGCATCCCCCTGCTCATCAAGCAGGGCTTTCAGGGGCAGATCTTTGCCACCCGCCTCACGGGGGAACTGATGTCCATCATGCTCCAGGACTCGGCCCACATCCAAGAGATGGACGCCCAGTGGAAGAACCAGAAGGGCAAGCGGGCCGGCCGGCCCCCGGTGGAGCCGCTGTACACCGTGGCAGACGCCGCGCAGGTCCCGGAGCACCTGGTGACGGTGGAGTACGGCCAGATCATTGAGCTGTGCGAGGGCGTAAAAATTCGCTTCGTGGACGCAGGCCACCTGCTCGGCTCGGCCAGCGTGGAGATGTGGCTGGAAGAGGACGGCGTGGAGAAAAAGGTCGTCTTCTCCGGTGACATCGGCAACCACAACCAGCCCATCATCCGGGACCCCAGCCTGATCGACGGGGCCGATTACGTGGTCATGGAGAGCACCTACGGCGACCGGAACCACGACCCTGTGGTCTCCTACACGGCGGAGCTGGCCAAGATCATCGACGACACCTTCTCCAAGGGCGGCAACGTCATCATCCCGTCCTTTGCCGTGGGCCGGACCCAAGAGCTTTTGTATTTTATGCGGGAGATGAAGAAGGAGGGGCTTGTCAAGAGCAACCCTGACTTCACCGTCTGCGTCGACTCCCCCCTGGCCAACGAAGCGACCAAAATCTTCTCCGGCGACCTGCGGGGCTATCTGGACGACGATGCGCTGGAAGTGGTGAAGGACGGCGAGAGGCTCTTCACCTTCCCCGGCCTCACCATGACCGAGAGCAGCGAGGAGTCCAAGATGCTGAACATGGACAAAAGCTCCAAGGTCATCATCTCCGCCTCCGGTATGTGCGATGCCGGGCGGATCCGCCACCACCTGAAGCACAACCTGTGGCGCGAGGAGTGCGCCATCGTCTTTGTGGGCTACCAGGGCGAGGGGACCTTGGGCCGCCACCTGCTGGAGGGGGCCAAGCAGGTCCGTCTGTTCGGCGAGGACATCGCCGTGAACGCCTCCATCTATAACTTCAAGGGCCTTTCTTCCCACGCCGACCGGGATCACCTGATCGAGTGGATCGAGCATATCAAGGAGCCTACCCCCCAGCAGATCTTCGTTGTCCACGGCGACGCGCCCGTGACGGAGATCTTTGCCAACACCCTGCGGGAGAAGGGCCTGCCCGCCCACGCACCGCTCTACGAAGAGGTCTTCGACCTGAGCAAGAACGTGATGCTGGCTGCCGGCGTGGAACTGCTGCCGAAGAAGACCAGCTATGCCTCCAACGGCCACCCTGCCAGCGCTTACCACGAGGTGGAGCTGGCGGCGATGGACCTCTTCTCCATCATCCGCGCCAGCAAGGGCAGCAGCAACAAGGACCTGAAGAAGATGGCTGCCCAGATCCGCACCCTGACCGAAAGATTCAAAGCCTGACCAGAGCCGCTGCTCTGACAAGATCACCGGGCCGCCCGACAAACGGGCGGCCTGTGTTCTCTGGTTTTCTGACCCCATTGTAAGGAGGAACCCTGTTCGTGAAACGACTTTGGAAGCGCATCCTGGCCGCGATGCTCGTCGCGGCCCTGTGCCTGGCCCCGGCGGCCCAGGCGCTGACCACCGACCAGCTGAAGGACCTGCTGGGCAAATATTACATCAACGACATCCCCCAGGCAGCCCTGGACGCGGAGACCATCGAAGAGGTCATCCAGGCCCTGGGCGACCCCTACACCATGTACCTCACGCCCGAAGAATACGCCGCCTTCCAGGCCAGCATGTCCGACCAGGAGGTGGTGGGCATCGGCATCAGCGCCGTGGCCTGTGACGACGGCCTTTCTATCGTGGGCGTGTACGACGGTGCCCCGGCCCAGAAGCTGGGCTTGGTTGGCGGCGACACCATCATCAGCGTCGAAGGGAAGAGCGCCGCCGGGCAGGCGGCGGAGGTCATCACCGGCTGGCTCAAGGGCGAGGCGGGGAGCAAGGTCACCTTCGTCGTTCGCCACACCGACGGAACAGAAGAGACGTACACCGCCACCCGCGCCAAGGTCGTCATCCCCTCCACCACGACGGAGATGCTGGAGGACGGCACCACCGGCTACATCGTCTGCAACACCTTTGGGGACGAGACCCTGGGGCACTTCACCGAGGGCACCCAGGCCTATGACGACGCCAACCTCTGGGTCGTCGATCTGCGGCAGAACGGCGGCGGCGACGTCTACGCTGTGACCCAGACCCTGGGCGTGTTCCTGGGGGAGGGGACCATGGTCTACCTGCGGGGCGGCGAGGGGGCTTACTTCCGCTACGTCTCCCAGCAGGACCGCACAACGCTCTATCCCACCATCGTTCTGACGAGCGGGGGCACCGCCTCCTCGGCGGAGATCTTCTCCCTGGCGATGAAGGATAAAAACGGCGGCATGGTCATCGGCTCCAACACCTTCGGCAAGGGCGTGGCCCAGGTCGTCCTGACCGGAGCGCAGGAGCCGGAGGCTCTGACCGACGGGGACGCCTTACGCATCACGGCCTACCAGTATTATGGCGTCAGCGGCAACACGGCCCAGAACATCGGGGTCATTCCGGACCTTTTGGTCGATACGAACCACGCCGACGAGATCGCCTCCCTCTTCTCTGTCAACGAACCCTGGCAGAGCACCGAGGGGTGGCTCCGGGTGCATCTGGGGGGCTGGCGGTGGTACATCGACCTCTCCAAGGCCATGGGGGAGGAGAGGGCACCGTATTTTGCCGAGATGCTCTCCGCCCTGCCCCCGGCGGTGGATATTTTTGTAGGCGATGGTGAAGGCTGGGTGAAGTCTACCCCAGCCCAGATCGCGGCCGACACCCAGGTCAAAGGCTACGCCCCCCGCGTCTTTTCCGACGTGGCAGGGACGAAGTATGAACTGGCGGCAAACACCCTCTGCACCTACGGCATGCTCCGGGGCTACGCCGACGGGACCTTCCACCCCGACAACGGCTTGACCCGCGCCGAGCTGTGCGCCCTGCTGACCCAGACGATGCGCCTGCGCCTGCCAGAGACGGGGGCGACCTTCTCCGATGTTGCGAAGGACAGCTGGTACGCCCCTTACATCCAGGCCGCCCAGGCTGCGGGCTATGTCAGCGGCGTGGGCAACGGGAGATTCAACCCCCAGGGCAAGGTGACGCAGGAGCAGATGATGACGGTGCTGGGCCGGCTCGCGGCGGACCTGAACCTCAATTTCCTGGGTGCCTCGAACGCCGTTCCGGAGGATACGGGCATCAGCAGCAAATACAGCACCTGGGCGCAGCCCTGGGTGTGGCTGCTGGAAAAGAGCCAGAAGAACATCCTGGGCCAGCCCCTCTCCATGCTCTATGCGTCCTCGGACAGCATCGACCCCAAGGCCCCTGCCACCCGCGGGCAGACCGCGCAGATCCTCTACACGCTCTTTACGGCGGTGGAGCTGCTGAAGTACTGACACGGGGGAAGATAAGATGAAAAAATCTTGTTATTGGGCACCGAAGGACCCGGCGGAGGTGACGAGATACTTCTACACTCCCGTGGCGAACGATATTTTGCGGGTGCCGGGAGAAAGCCTATGATAGATAAAAACGGAGCCACAGCTTGACATGCTGTGGCTCCTGGGTTATACTATATGCGTGAAGGGTCAGCTAGCAGACGGTTGATCCCTATATTGTACGACAGTAAGCCGCTGGGGGGTTCAGACCGGGCGGCTTACTTCTTTTTCTCATCGTCGTGGCGATGATGGAACTTGTAGATGTCGAACAGGGCACTAAACACAGTGCAGCCTGCCATAATGACAGCACAGATCTCAGTGATCGTCCAAGACACGGCATTCACCTCCTTCTCAAGAGACGGAAGGTGAAGCAGAAGTACACCCTCCGAAATGATGATGAAGGATGAACCGCCAAGCGCCAGCGTTGCCTGCCGACGCAGTATAACTTGGTGCTATACTACCATAGTTCGACAAATTCTGCAAGACTTGATGAAAAACAGGCCCCCTGCCGCTTGGCAGGGGGCCTTGTGCTGTGTGGGGTTATTTGTCTTCGTGGGTCTTTTTGTGGGTAGAGGGCAGGTGGTCGGTCTTGGGGTCGAACTTGCGGATGACGCGGGCGGGGACGCCGGCGACGATGGTGTAGGGGGGCACGTCTTTCGTGACGACCGACCCGGCCCCCACGATGGCTCCGTCCCCGATGGTGACGCCGGGGACGACGGTGACGCTGGAGCCGATCCAGACGTTTTTGCCCGTGACGATGGGGGCGGGGTAGGTGGTGGAGCGATGTTCTGGGTCAAAGTCGTGGTTCATGGTGGTCAGGACCACGTTGTTGCCCAAAAACGTCCCGTCCCCCAGGGTGATGCCGCCCTGGTCCTGGAAGTGGCAGCCGGTGTTGATGAAGACGCCCTTGCCCACGGTGGTGTTTTTGCCGCAGTTGGTGTAGAAGGGGGGGAAGAGACGGAAGCTCTTGTCCACGGGCTTGCCGATGATCTTGGAGAAGATCTCCCGGACCTCCTCGCCGGTGTGGTACTTGTTGTTCAGCTCGCAGGTCAGGCGCATGGTGACTTCGTTGATCTCCCGCATGAAGCGGTGCATGTCGCCGCCGCCCTGGACGGGCTCGCCGGAATTCATTCGGGCCAGATATTCTTGCAGATCCATAGTTACCTCCTTCAGGTCGGGTGTGGCGGCGTCTCCCGAAGGAAGCGTCGTTGGAACGGTGCCAGGGGTCGGGGAAGTGCGTGAGAAATGCGGGAAAAGGGGCGTCAGTCCAGGCTTTCGGGGCCGAAGCCGTGGGGGAGCAGCGCCCGCAGGGGGAACTTCACGAACTGATGGTCCTTCCGGGCCACCAGGACCTCCAGGTCCGGGGCGAACTCATACAGCATCTGGCGGCAGGCCCCGCAGGGCCAGCAGTAGTCCGTGCTGTTGCCCACCACGGCCAGCCGGGTGAATTTCCGGCAGCCCTCGCTGACGGCCTTCACCAGCGCGGTGCGCTCGGCGCAGATCGTGGAGCCGAAGGCGGAGTTTTCCACGTTGCAGCCGGTGTAGACCACCCCATCCGCCCCTTCCAGGGCGGCCCCCACGGGAAAGTGGGAGTAGGGGACGTAGGAGCGCTCGAGCATGGTGAAGGCACGCTCCACCAGTTCCTGATCAGTCATGGGATAACACCTCTTTTATTGGATGTGGATGTGGTTGTTGATGTGATCGGCGCAGTAGCAGTAGTAGCCGTTGCACTTGGAGCAGTAGCGGAACTCCATCTGCGGGTCGGTCAGGTCCGTCTTGCCGCAGACGGCGCACTTGTGCAGGGGGGCTTTTGTCTGCGTCTTGGCGTCGTGGAAGTTCACGACCTTGGGGCCGCTTCTTCCGTTGGGACGGCTGAAATTCGGGTTTTTATGCCGGGCCTGGTTGGCGGTGTGCTGGGCGCGGCCCTTCCAGTAGGACACCTGCCCGCCAATGTCAGAGGCGAAGAAGAGCAGATAGTTCAGGATGGCCACGATGGGGATGAGGGCATAGAGGAAATGCCCAGCCAGGAGCAGGCGGAGGATCTGATAGGCGAAAAACGCCGCGTCGAACCAGGCCAGCCACTTGACCTTCATGGGAATGATGAAGAAGAACAGGACTTGCAGGTTCGGGAAGAGGGTGGCAAAGGCGAAGAACATGGACATATTCACATAGAACATGGACGCCGTGCCCACCAGGAAGCCCACAGCGATATTTAAGATCACGCCGAAGAGATAGAAGATGGTGAACTTATTGGCCCCCCACTCGTTCTCCAGGGCGTTGCCGATGAAGTAGTAGAAATACAGGGTGACGAGAAAGAAGAAAATGTTATGGCTGCTGGCAGGAACAAAAATGAACGTGACCAGCCGCCAGACCTGCCCTTGCAGGATGGCGCTGGCGCTGAAGCCCAGCAGTCCTGTGCCCATGGCATAGCCACTTTTACTGAACATGTCGAGCAGATAGACCAGCACGTTGCCGATGACGATGTAGCGCATCAGGCCGGGGATCCCCAGGCGGGGGTGCCTGGCGCAGAAACGATCCAGCCATTGTTGCATGGCACGCAATGAAACGACCTCCTTATATTGGTTGGGATGGGTAGGATAGAATATGATTCTATTTTACCCGCTTTCGCGAGGGAAGTCTACACAAAACTGTGAACATTTCCCCGGCTTTTGAAAAAGTAAAAAAATTTTGAAAAACGGCTTGCCTTTTCCGAAAGATGGTGTATAATGTAACGTACTGTTTTGGCCCTACTGAATTGGTGGGGAGATCAACTGCATAGAGCGCATTATCGAGAGTGGGCGAGAGAGTTAGCTTGATGACCCCACACCAACCTGCCCCAGGGCCTTCGCCCCGGCAAGGTGGTTCTGCTAACAGCGATAAGGAGGCGCCGCGTCTTGCGACAAAGGCTTCCTGCGGGAAGTCTTTTTTTGTAAGCTGCGGCTTACCGACAGCGTCTCTCAGGCAGAGTTAGAAAAGGAACACAAGACCCATGAGTATTGTAAAAGACATGGCTCTGGCCGAGTCCGGCCGGAGAAAGATCCAGTGGGTGCGGGACTTTATGCCCGCCCTGGCCCAGATCGAGGCCCGCTTTGAGAAAGAGCAGCCCTTCCGTGGGCTGCGCGTGGCGGTGTCCGTCCATCTGGAGGCCAAGACCGCGAACTTAGGCTACGTCCTCAGCAAGGGCGGGGCGCAGGTGAGCCTGACCGGCTCCAACCCCCTCTCCACCCAGGACGACGTGGCCGCGGGTCTCGCCAGCCTGGGCGTGGAGACCTTTGGCATCCACGGCGCTTCTGCCGAGGAGTATGAGGCGCATCTCATCGAGACGCTCAAGTGCCGCCCCCACATCGTCATTGACGACGGCGGGGACCTCATCGACCTGCTGGGCGGCAAGTGCAAGGCGTATGCCGGCGACCTCATCGGCGGCTGCGAGGAGACCACCACCGGCATCCTCCGCCTGAAAGCCCGCGAGAAGGACGGCATCCTGCCCTGCCCCATGGTGGCCGTGAACGACGCCAAGGCCAAGCACTACTATGACAACAAGTACGGCACCGGCCAGTCCGTCTGGGACGGCATCATGCACACCACCAACCTGGTCGTGGCGGGCAAGACCGTCGTGGTCGCCGGGTATGGCTGGTGCGGCAAGGGCGTGGCCATGCGGGCCGCCGGGATGGGGGCCAACGTGATCGTCACCGAGGTCGACCCCTTCAAGGCTCTGGACGCCACCATGAACGGCTTCCGGGTGATGACCATGGACCAGGCCGCGCCCTTGGGCGACGTGTTTGTCACCGTCACCGGCTGTAAGGACGTGATCGTGGGCCGCCATTTCCAGGCCATGAAGCACAACGCCCTGCTGGCCAACGCCGGACACTTTGACTGCGAGGTCAACGTGGCCGCGCTGCGGGAGCTGGCTGAGAGCAGCCAGCTGCGCCGGGAGAACATCGTCGGCTACACCCTGCCCAATGGCAAGACCCTGAACGTATTGGCCGAGGGCCGCCTGGTGAATCTCGCGGCCGGCAACGGCCACCCGGCGGAGATCATGGACATGTCCTTCGCCGTCCAGGCCCTGGCCGCCGAGTGGCTGACGAAGCAGACCGGGCTGGAAAAGAAGGTCTACGCCGTGCCCGATGCCATCGACGACGAGATCGGCCGGGCCAAGCTCGCCGCCCTGGGGCTGTCGATCGACAGCCTGACCGAGGACCAGGAGAAGTATCTCACGAGCTGGTCCGTGTAAGTTTGTTGGTAACTGCTTTACATTATATTACTATTCTTCATCTATCTAAGGAGGAACCCTTCCCATGAGCCACAGATTTTTTACTTCTGAGTCCGTTACCGAGGGACATCCCGATAAGATCTGCGATCAGATCTCTGACGCTGTGCTGGACGCCATCTTAGCCAAGGACCCCCTGGGCCGCGTCGCCTGCGAGACCACCGCCTCCACCGGCCTCATCCACATCATGGGTGAGATCAGCACCAAGTGCTACGTGGACATCCCCAAGATCGCCCGCGAGGTCATTCGCGGCATCGGCTATGACCGCGCCAAGTACGGCTTCGACTGCGACACCTGCGGCATCATCACCAACATCGATGAGCAGAGCGCCGACATCGCTCTGGGCGTGGACAAGTCCTTCGAGGCCAAGGCCGAGGGCGAGAGCGAACTGGACAACGGTGCCGGCGACCAGGGCATGATGTTCGGCTACGCCTGCGACGAGACCCCTGAGCTGATGCCCCTGGCCATCTCCCTGGCCCACAAGATGGCCAAGCGCCTGACCCAGGTCCGCAAGGAGGGCAAGGTCGACTATCTGCGCCCCGACGGCAAGACCCAGGTCACGGTCGAGTATGACGAGAACAACCAGCCCGTCCGCGTGGACACCGTGGTCCTCTCCACCCAGCACAGCCCCAAGGTCGAGCTGGACCAGATCCGCAAGGACATGATCGAGCTGGTCATCAAGCCCACCGTCCCGGCAAACCTCATGGACGAGAACACCAAGGTCTATGTCAACCCCACCGGCCGCTTCGTCATCGGCGGTCCTCAGGGCGACACGGGCCTGACCGGTCGGAAGATCATCGTCGATACCTACGGCGGCTCTGCCCCCCACGGCGGCGGCGCCTTCTCCGGCAAGGACCCCACCAAGGTGGACCGCTCCGCCGCTTACGCTGCCCGCTGGGTGGCGAAGACCGTCGTGGCCGCCGGCCTGGCCAAGCGCTGCCAGGTGCAGCTGGCTTACGCCATCGGCGTGGCCCAGCCCGTCTCCATCCTGGTGGAGACCTTCGGCACCGGCACCGTGGCCGACTCTGTGCTGGAGGAGGCCGTCCGCAAGACCTTTGACCTGCGCCCCACCGCCATCATCCGCGACCTGGACCTGCAGAAGCCCATCTACCAGAAGCTGGCCGCCTACGGCCACATGGGCCGCGAGGACCTGGGCGTGAAGTGGGAGCAGACCGACCGCGCCGCACAGCTTAAGGCCGCCTGCCACTGAGCTTGCGGCAGGATCGTACCGCATTCGGAAAGAAGGAGGATCTTGTATGCCGGAAATCTCGGTGATCGTACCGGTCTACCGGGCGGAGAGCTTTCTCCGCAAGTGTACCGACTCCATCTTGAACCAGACCTTTCAGGATCTGGAGCTTTTACTGATCGATGACGGCTCCCCGGACCACAGCGGGGCGCTGTGTGACCAGATCGCCAAGGAGGACCCCCGCGTGCGGGTCTTCCACAAGGACAACGGCGGGGTCAGCTCCGCCCGGAACCTGGGCATGACCCAGGCCAACGGCCAATATTTTGCCTTTGCCGATTCCGACGACTGGCTGCCCCCGGACGCCCTGGAGACCCTCTACACCGCCCTGACGGCCGCCGGCGCAGACACCGCCGGCGGCGGCCACTGGCGGGTGGAGCAGGACGGCCGCCGGGAGGCGGAGCCAGGCGCCCTGCCCCAGGGCGTCTATGGCTGCGAGGAGATCCGGAAGGGCATCGTGGACCGCCTGCTGGGCCAGCGGCTGGGGAAACCGGGGGAGGTGCTCAACGGCTTTGTCTGGCGCTTCCTGTTTTCCCGGTCGGTCATCCAGAACCACGGGATGCATTTCCTGGGGGCCTATCTGGAGGACGAGCTGTTTTTGCTGGAATATTTCTGCTATGCCAACAAGCTGGCCATGACGGACAAGGCGGTCTACCATTACTTGCAGAACCCGCCGGTATCTGCCCGACTATATGCAGACCTTCCACACCTTTATGAAGGCCAAGGAAGCGCTGGCCCAGCGGCTCGAACTGGGCCGGGACCAGCCCCTGTGGCGGGAAAACTCCTGCTGGGCGGGGCTGCTCATCGCCGTGGGCAATGAGTTTGCCGCCAGCAACGCCGCCCCCTTGGCGGAAAAACGCCGCCGGGTGCGGGGCATCTGCCAGCTGCCGGAAATGGCCTCGGCCATCCGCCAGATCCACCCGGAGGGGCTGGGGCGGAACAAGCAGATCGTGGCAGACCTCATCCGCCGCCGCCAATACTTCGCGCTGTCGATGCTCTACGGGCTGAAAAACCGGAAGGGCTGACCGGGCAGCGCAAACGATATGACTGAAAAAGGAGTGACCGCCGTGGAAGTGGTTCGGAGCAGCGTACTCTGCACCTGGCTGGCCCCCCTGTGGCACTGGCTGCGGGAGCGCTATGAATACAGCCTGCTGGCCAGGATCCTGCGGGGCATCGCCCTGGGCTGGCGCAGAGCCTATCATAGCAGCGCCGTTGTGGGCTTTCTCTCCCGCGAGGGCGTGCTGACGCGGGCCTGGCCGGAGAGCGTGCTGTGCCGGGTGCTGACGTTCCTCATCAGCATCCCGACGATCCTGCTGCAAAAGCTGTACAGCGTGGGCCAGGACGTCTTTGAACACAGTGTGTTTGCCCGCATCGCCTTTGCCGTGGTGGAGCAGACGCCCCTGGCTGTGGCCTGGATCATGGTGCTGTTTCTGGCGCTGCCCTTTGAGCGCTGGAACAACGCTTACAGCTTTGCCGGGTTCGCCCTGTGCTTTGTCATGGCCTGGTTTGCCGGGATGCGCAAGCCCGGCTTCCGGCTGGACCTGAAATTTGTCGGGCCCTGGCTCGTGGCCTTTGCAGGCATGACCTTTGCCGCCTGGCCCCTGTCGGCCTACCCCTCCCTGTCCTTCCGCTTTTTGCTGTACTATATCACCTGCATGCTGTGCGTGGTGATCCTGGTCAGCACCGTGGAGAGCCGGGAGCAGCTGGAGCGCCTGCTGTGCTTCACCTCTCTGTCCCTGCTCATCATGTCCCTCTACGGCATCTACCAGCGCATCCAGGGCGTAGAGGTCAATCTCTCCTACGTGGATGTCAACGTGAACGGGGACATGCCTGGGCGCGTGATGGGCTTCTTTGATAACCCCAACACCTTTGGCGAGGTCCTGCTGCTGCTGATCCCGGTGGCGGTGGCCTACCTGCTGTGTACCAAGAGCTGGCTGGGCCGTCTGCTGGGCCTGCTGAGCGTGGGCACCGGCTGCATGGCCATGGCCAGAATCTCCCCGG
>OHWK01000629.1_pt1 | contig 16037 bp, 10 predicted proteins | sample 1579761 | NCBI WGS metagenome assembly OHWK01 (sample SAMEA3882516, study PRJEB24775) | human gut metagenome | biome: human-associated habitat; feature: intestine environment; material: feces | place: Netherlands | collected 2009/2010 | reverse complement strand
TTTTTCCGGATTTTAAGGCAAGTTCGACCTGAGCTGTCACTTTCATTGTTATTTCCTCATTTCACTTTGTAGATATTTCCTCTTTCATCAATTAGATTTAAATCATCATCCATAACCGCATAAATGTGCATATTACTTTTCCTTTTTATCTTTTCTACGCTTGATGAAATATACGAGTAAAGCTATCAAGAGCAATCCAAGGAAAATTGCAATACCAATCAAAATGCCCTGCTCATATTTCTCTATCCATGTGCTGCCCTCTGGTTTTGCCTTTTCTTCGACTTCTGCTATCGCTTCTTCGGCCATTTCCACTCTGTGGCCGCGCACAAGCAATCTGTGCGTATTCACGCCATACGGTGTGCAGGTGAGTAGCGTCACATAATCTTGCTGCGTATCGATACGGATCAAATCAATGTCTGTGGGCTCCACCACTGCGATGTTGTCCACTTCGTAAGCTAATTTCTGGTTGCACACCGTGATGAAGAACATATCTCCAAGCTTAAGCTTATCGAGGTCGGTAAAAAGCTTTGCGCTTGCCATGCCGGAGTGTGCGGAGATCACGGCGTGTGTGCCTATACCGCCTACCGGCAGCGACGTGCCTTCCATGTGCCCGGCTCCCTTTTCCATCGCCGCGCCGGTCGTGCCGTGGTATATAGGCAGGTCTATGTTAATGGTCGGTATCTCTATGTAGCCCATGATGCCGTTATTGGCAAGGTTCAGGAGATCTTCGTATGGCGGTAGGTCGGCTTTGATTTTATCGACATCCTCGATTTGCACGGTAGAAATTGTTTTGTTATACTCCCGTGCTGCCGCCAACGCTGCATCGATTTCCGAGGTGTCGAGTTGCTGAAGCTTTTCCGCATATTCTGTCTGTACAAGCGACTGCGTGTGCTCATTGTTAATCGATGCAATTAACGGGTAAGCAGCTGCACCCGCGCCGAGCAGGATCACAAGGATAAAACAGATAATGATGATGGTGTTTTTACGTTTGCTCATTTTTTGATCCCTCCAATCTTTTTGGCGACGACGATCAGCCTGCCGTTATCGCTGCTGTATTCGCATGTCGATAAGGTGATTAGCTTATCTCCGTATTCGGCATCCATACCCGTATCATACAGAGCACGCTGCTTACATTCGTCGACGTATGTGTTAAAAGTCAGCTCGTTGTTTTCTGTGTAGTTGTAGTATTGAAAGCTATCCGACTGGTAGGCCGTCGTGATGACGACCGCCATGATCTCGTACAGTCCCAGTTCGTCTAACGTATCAAAGCGCACGTATTTGTGGTTCTCCCAGAAAGCCTTTTGCTTATAAAGCTCAAGGTCGCTGAACATCCCACCGTCGAGCATGTGGTGGCCGTAAATTATCAGGTTATCGCACGTGCGTATATCGCAGTTTTCCTGTAAATACGGCGTGCCTAAATTGCTGTACGCCTTCTCAAAGTTTCGGCGCAAATAAAAATTCAGCTCATCCGGCGACTGCATCACCGGGTAATTGATCTCTGTGCCCGGCACGCGTATCCAGCCTACAAAATCGGAATTGTAGTTGTGCAGTTCCCCATAAACTTCAAGCAGCTGCGCCACCCGTTTATCTTCCACCGTGCTAATTTGCTCTAAATCTCCCAATTCGTTTTCCGCTGCGTCTACTTTTTCGGCTATGGTTGCAAACAGTTCCTTTTGCTCTGCTTTTTGCTGTTGGTTATCAATAAGCAGATACGCGCAAAATCCCGCGACGCACAGCAGTAAAATCGCGATGATGATGGCTATGATCTGCGCACCTTTGTGCGTTCGCTTTTGGGGCATGTTTTCACCTTCTTCCATTTTTCCTTTCCACCCAAAGCCTACACACAACGGTTGCAGGTTTTGGGTGGGGCTCAGTGCTGCCACTGAGCCCTCCCTGCGAGGTAAACCTAATTCAAAGTTTTGGTGTACTCTTACTTATCTTCCTGCTCTTTTCTTTTCTTGAACACAAGGAAGAAGATAAACGCGGAAGTGCCGAGGCAGAAGACGAGAACGCCGCCGATAGCAAGCGCCCATGTGCCGTTTTCACCGGTCATAGGAGTCTCAAAGCCACGCGTATTTACAACCTGCAGCGGAGCGATTGCGTTCTTGGAACCCGCATCCATCTCATCGTCGAGCATCGTGACGTCGTTGCCGTCAACCGTTGCAGATGCAGTCTGATAGTTGTGAGCCAACTGCTTCTGCGGGATGTTGGCGAGCTTATAATCTTCATTGTTCGGGAAGTTGTAGCGCGGGTCGTTCTGGATAACACCGAGTGTATCTTTGCTGTAAATGTCGCACGGGCGGTTTGCATCATCGACGGACGTAATCGTTACGTCGATATTATTCTTGAGCAGCGTGTAGCCGTTTGCAGTCTCGAGCTCTGTCCAGATGTACTGGTCGTCCTCAACGCCTTTAAGGATGATCTGGCCCTTTTTGCCATTCCATTCGACGGGGTGCATTGCTGTTGCAGAGGCTTCTTTGTCCGTGTGTCCGGTAACATACCAGATGCCCTCGTCCTCATTAAGCTGTGCAATTACATAGTAGCCATCGGACGCATTCTGCGCTTTAAAGAGGACGTTATCGAACATCGTCTGTTCTTCTTTACCGTCGCTAAAGGTTTTCGTGATGTTCGTCGCATACGTGTAAATATGCGCGTCGTCGATAAGGGTGTCGTAGTAGGTGTCATTGGTACGCTTCCATGTGAGGACGACTTCGTTTTTGTTTCCGTTGTCACCGTAAACCAGAGACTCATCAGAATTGAGTTTTGCGTCGTAACGGATACGAAGTGTGTAATTGCTGTAACCTGCATAGAGCTTGCCGTTATCGTTATCGTAAGCCGTATTGGCTGTGTTGATCTCGGCAAGGCCATCATCGGTCATGGAGATCGTCATCGTATGCGTACCGTCGTTGTTTTCTTCGCGCGTAACTTTGAATTTGCCGTCGGACTGCTTCCACGTGGTAACTTTGTTGGTGCAAGCTTCATCTGTGAAGAATTCGAGTGTAACGCTATTTGTGCCGCCTACATAAGAGAGGCCGCGGGCCAGAACATCTTGGAACGTATACGCGCTGATATTGGTGGCCGCAGACGTGATCGTCGGCAGTGTGGAGATGATCTGATATTCTACGGTGTCGCCTGCGGATGCCGTTGCGTTGTGTGTAAAGCCGTCGGTGATAACATCGGTCGCGTTGTTTTTACCGGTGTCTTTTACAGCTTCACGCACGGTTTTTTCCAGTGTGACAATGCCGGTCTCATTTTTTGGGTAAAGAACAACATTGTAGTTCCAGTCATGACCGCCGGTCGTAATCTGGTTGCCCGAACCGTCTGCCATACCACCATCAACCGTGGTCATGGGCAGCGAGACGAAGCACGGATTTGTCGTGCCTGTCACCATTTCCGGCGTGCGGGTTTCAACCAGCAGGTAGAGACCTACGGGGAGGCCCGTTACATTGCTGTAGCCGTCCTCATTAGTCTCGGGCATTGCCGTACCGCCGTTGTTTTTAACGTAGGATTCGAGAGAGTTTTTTACGGTTGTGGAATTGGCCTCAAGTGCAGCTTTAAGTGCTGCACTAAGCTTATCCGACTGGTAGTACCACTTACTCGAGTCAAGCGCATTGTTGGCATTTTCATAACTGTTTTTGCCGTCTGCAAGGCCGATAGCTGCGAGCATATCCGCACCGGCAGTCTTGTCGATTGCGTACAAAACCTCAACATGGTCGTACTCCTGCTGATCTTTTGTAGACTCCGAGAACTGCACAATGTCAGCGATTTTGAGGTACGTGTATTCGACACCTTTGATTGCATAGCCGTTGCTTGCCTGTCCATTACCGAGGGCGGAAGATGCGCTGTTCGCGCCGGTGCGCGTTGTACCGCCAAGAACTTGATTTACTTTTGCGTCATACTGGCCGGTAGAAACGTAGCTGTCCTCATCCCACACGCCATCTTTTTTGGCATTGGTAAAGTCATACTTATAAATGGATAACTGTGCCTTTGCGTCCATATCGATGGTAGCTTTATCGATAGTAGCCGCTGAGGCCGAGATCAGAGAGGTGCAGGCCAGAGCTGCTGCCATAGCAACTGCACCAATGCGAGAGAGTAATTTGGATTTTGCCATTTTTCTACATTCCTTTCATTTTATTTTGTTTTATTTTGAGAGAGTGTAGATGCTCTCTTAAAATAGCTTTTTCTTCCGCAGCCATGTTGCAAGGCAGGATGCGGAGATCAGTGCGAGAGCAATGCCAATCGGCACGCTCGTCATGCCGTTGTCGCCAGAAGACGGCAGCGTGTAGTTTTGATTGTTGACTGCCGTTACAGTCACATCGACGATTTCTGTTCCGTCGTCGAGCACCTGCGGTAAGCTGCCGATAAACATCGGCGCTGCGAGCAGAGTGTTGCCGGACTTCGTGCCGGTTTCGGTCAAACGGTAGGTGATTGTAACGGTCTGGTTATCGACCTGAAGCCCATTGAAGGTAGTGACGCCGTTTTCATCGGTCACAAGTGCGCCGTCAACGACTGCACTTGTGCAACCGCCGATGGAAGGCTTGCTGTCTTCTGCTCTGGCTTCTACCGGGGTCCATGTCGCGCCGTCGTCGGTGCTGTACTCAAGCGTAAACTCTACGCCCGGCATAGCATTGCCATCGGCATCGACCTTTTTAGCTGTAATGGAGCCCACGCCCGGGGTGTTTTCCTGCGTAACTTCTACGATCTGCTCATCGTGCTCGATTGCAAAGTCATGCACGGTATCATCAAGTTCATAACCCTTCGGAGCCTCCGTTTCAAAATAGCGGTATTTTCCGTAAAGTATAGATTCTACCTTGATTTTTCCGTCCGGCCCGGAAGTCTCGGTTGCGATTACATTGCCATCAGCATCTGTGATTTCAAACGTAGCGCCTTCAAGCGGCGTCACACCGTCATGGTCGACTTTTAGGATTTCAAGCGTACCGCGCGAGATTTTGTTATAGAAACTAACCTCTGCCGTCTGCCCATAGGTAAGTGTTACCGTTTGCGGATCGGGCGTGCGATATTTATCCGGCACGTTGATTTCTTCGACCTTGTACTCATACAGCTGCGTTGCATCTGCATCGACGTATACAGGCATCTGATCTGTAATGATCTCACCGGCCGCATTGGTGGTATATGTTGCTGATGCGCCATCCGCAAGCCGTGTGACCTTGAATGTAAAACCGGCAACATTGCCGTCTTCGGATGTTTTTACGATTTTGAGCTGCGCATACTTAAGCTCGTTGATGATCGTCACTTCGTATGTCTTGCCATTTTCGTGGACATCAACATCCATGTCCTTAAACTCACGCCCCGGCACACCTTTGACCTGATGCAGCGTATACGTGCCGTAGGGCAGGTCTTTGGTGGTCGCCTTGCCGTCCGCCCCGGTCACAAGATAATCTCGTTCTGTATCCTTTGCTGCATTGTAGCTGCCTGCGCTCTTGAGATACACCTGATATTCAGCGCCTTGCTCAAGCTGTGCATCCGCACCGAGCATTTCAATCTGCTTGGTGATCTGGATGTGTCCTTTAAAGACATCTTCGGTGAAATCTTCGGGTTCGAGGTCATATTCAATTTTCTCTGTTTTGGTTGTTGTAACGTAGGTGTGCACACGGGAATCCAACTTGTATCCTGCTGGGGCTGCAATTTCTTGTACAGTTACAGTCACACCAATGGGCAAGCCACGAAGTGTAGCAGAACCTGCTGCGTTTGTTGTTATGACTTCTTCAATCTTCTTTCCACCGTTTGTATACGAAATTTTGTACTGCGCTCCTTCCAAAGAAGCGTTACCTTGTGCGGTACTTGCGTTTGTTTCCGAATCTTTTTTTCGCACAGTCAAACGTATCTTTGTCGGGTCATCTACAACATCCATTGTGTTTGAATCATAGGTGAGAAAAAATGTATGAACCTCTTTGTCCAGTACATAACCCTTCGGTGCAGTGCGTTCTTTTATGGCATAGCGCGTATTCGGCTTTAAGGTACGTGAAAGAACAGCTTTACCGTTTGCTCCGGTTGTAAAGGTTGCAACTACCGTATCCTTGGAATAATCATGGTTCGGATCACCGTTTGCAACGTACACATTATAAACCGCACCGGCTAAGCTGTAATTCGAGTTGCCGTTCGTGATGCTCACGTCTGCACTGGTTTTTGTAAGTGTCACCGTTTTGATAAGCGGCACATCGCTGACATTCAGAGTTGCGTCAGCATTGTTGATCCTAACGGTATGCCTTGTCGTGTCCAAGGCATACCCCGGAGGCGCTTTGGATTCCACGGCGGTATATGTGCCGTTTTTGAGCTTCGCACTCGAGCTGCCCTTGCCCGACGAATCGGTGGTGATGGATGCAACTTCCGTACCTGAACTGTTATAGATTTTATACACGGCTCCGGCGAGGCTGTATCCACTGTCGCCGTTTGTGATAGAGACATTGGCACTCGTCTTCGTGAGGTTAATACTATACTCCAATGGTATCGGAACATCTGATACATTTAATGCAGCGTCTCCGTAAGAAATCGTTACCCAATGCGTTGTTTTGTCCTTGTAGTAGTTTTTCGGAGAAGTGGTTTCCTTGATGGAATACCGTCCGTTTTGGAGGGCAACATTTGTGTATCCGTATCCCGATGCGTCCGTGACTATAGTCGCTACTGCTGTATTGCCGCTGTAAACGGTGTACACAGCACCCTCAAGGCTGTATCGATTATCACCATTAGTCATAGATGTGTCAGCACTGGACTTTTTTAGATAGATGTAATAGGACGGTGTAACCGTCTGCACTTTGAGATAACTGCGTACAGTTTTAGTCTTGCCAAGCGGTGTGGCTATGAGCTGAATTGATGAATCTGTGCATTTCCACCATGCTAAATTTGAATCGTCGCCTATGGTACGCGATCCCGTTGCAACAACGCCCGACGGATACTCTTTTGTGGTCGAGATTGTGAGCTTATTGCCGTTTTTGGTGAATGTTATACCGTTACAGGTGTACGTATAATAGGCAGCAACAGAATGGCTGTCCGTGACTGTTGCTGTATACTTGCTGCCATCCCAATACATTTTTATTGTCGTCGAAAAGCTGGATGAACTGCTTGAAGCAAAGGAGGGAATCGTATAAGCATTGAGCAGCTTGGCTTTGACCTCAGCGTAATAGCTCCTTACAACCGTAGGGTTATACGCATTTTTGGCAACGGTTTCGAGGTCGGTATCGACCTGCGATTTCCATGTCCAGCTTGTATTGCTGTGCTTGGTGATATAGTTTTTTTCGGCTGCCCAGATCAGGTATTGCGTGACAAGCCATTTTGCAGTTTCATTGGCGTAATTGCCTTTATAACCGATGCCTTGTGTATTACCCCAATCGGACTTATCCAGAGAATTTGTTTCATGGAAGCCTTCCGCCAGGATAGCCTTCATGGTCGTCTGCTGCGGCACAGTAAACGACGACCACGTAAAATCTATATTGTCCCAAATTAGCTTATCTTTTTCGAGACAATATGCCGGATATTCGGTTGAACCGGACTTGATCGCCTTTGTGGGCAGATGCCCCAATGAGCCGGTCACTGTTGTCGTCGTTTCTTTGGCGAGCGAATAAAAATGTATAACCGATTTACCGGTGTCACCAATACCGGTAAGCGATATTCCCGCCTCGGTGTCGGCGGCATAGCCCATGATCCACTCGCCCGGCATTGTCCACAGGTATTCTGCCGGATCGGCTTTACCCTCCGAAGTGATGACTTCAAAGTGCAAATGCGGGCCGGTAGCATTTCCGGTACTGCCGACACGCCCGATGCGCTGCCCGCGCACGACTTTTTCCCCTTGCTGCACATTGATCTCAGATAAATGTGCATACAGCGTCGTATTGCCGTCCGCGTGCCGAACTTCGACCATGTGACCGTAGCTCATCATGCCGGTGGTGTCATACGACCCGTCCCAAATCTGCACATAGCTTACAGTGCCATCCTCTGCCGCATATACAGGCGATCCGCTTAATGCGGCAATATCTATCGCCTTGTGCTCGGCGCTGTATTCCTGTGTGATTTCACTGCTGTTCGGCACAGGGAACAGGTAGATACAATCCTTATCTACATTATCCAATACGTCGTGCTCAAGCTTTACTGGGTTCACCACCGGCTGTGGTGACGGCGTAGGCGTAGGTGTCGGCGTTACAACAGGGGATGCGCTCGGTACAGCACTGGGCTCCGGCGTACTCGTGGGCACTGCTGTCGGCGTTGCAGTAACTCCGGGTGTAGCCGTGGGAACTGCGGTAGGTTCTGCCGTCGGGGCCGGTGTAGCGGTACTTTCCGGCGTAGGCGTTGGCTCCTGCGTCGGCTCTGCGGTAGGTTCCGGGGTAGGCTCCGGTGTCGCTTCAATATCCGCCGGAGGATCTTCTGAAATTTCTTCCTGCCCGGTATCTACATCAAAAGCGACTTCAAAGCTCGGACTTTCCACAGGCACGTCGGCTTCATCCGCCAGAGCACTTAACGGCAGTGACATCGTAAGGATCAACGCCGCAAGCGCTCCGGCCAAAATCCGTTTTGCTTTCTTCATTTTTTGCCATTCCTTTCGTTAGATTTTTATATGAAAAAAGCCGCACTCAAAAAGTACGGTTTGAATTTTTGCAGTAAAAAAGCACCCGAGAAAACGGATGCTTGATGCCGCAATATTCAATTTTTATCTATATTCCCAGTGCCCTTGTTCCTCGCGTGCCGGAACGTCTACGACCCAATGCTTTCCGTCCACTACCCAAAACGGATCGCTTGGAACTTGAGTATAGCTGCCATGGTCATTTCCTTTATCCCATTCTTCATCGGAGTGAGCTTCAAATTCATCAACGGTGGAGAACATTGCGCTGCAAGCGTTGCATCTGTACATCCACACGCTTTCTTCGTGTCCGTATTCTTCCCAGTGTCCCTGTTCCTCTTGCGCCGGAACATCTACAACCCAAACCTTTTCTTTCGGCTTTGGTGTTGCTGTGGGCGCAGCAGTCGGCTTTGATGTAGGAGCTGCCGTAGGCTTGGCTGTCGGAGCGGTTGTGGGTTTCGTGGCAGGTTTAGTCGTTGCAGTCGGCTTAGAGGTAGGCTTTGCTGTCGGTGCCGCCGTGGGTTTAGTTGTCGACGCAGTTGTTGGTTTTGCTGTGGCAGAAGGCTTCGCAGTCGCGCTGCTGCCGGAAGACGGTTTGCTCACAGTATTGTTGCCAGAGCTGGGCTTCGTTGTCGCCGACGGTTTTGCGGTTGCACTCGGCTTCGATACTGTGCTGCCGGTAGAACTTGAAGACGACGGCTTACTCGTTGTGCTGTTTTCCGTTTTAGACGAGGCAGACGAGCTGCTTCCCTTCGAGCTCTCGGTTTTGCTGCTTTCCGTTTTTGCACTCGGTGTCGCTGTGGGTTTTGCACTCGCGGTGCTCGAACTTGCAGCTGGTTTGCTGCTCGCATCGTTCTTTTCCGATACCGTGCTGCTTACCGCACTGGATGTGGAGCTCTCCGTTACGGCGCTTTCGGTATTGCTGCCCGCACACGCCGCAAGCGAAACCATAAGCGCCGCCGCCATCAATATTGCTGTGATCTTTTTCTTCATAGTCGTTCACTCCTCATATAGAATATTATAATAGCTTTTTAATTTGATTTCAATGAGAAAAGGAAAAACCGGAAGTACTTCCGGTTTTACAGCTTGATTTCAAATTCTTCTTCAATTTTTGGACTGTGGTGCTGTTCATGGTTCATGGTTAGCACCAAACCTTCAAGACGTTCGATACGTTGGTCTAATGCGCTCGAAAGACAAACACAGCGTTCGGAGTCGAGGTAGGGGGACTCTGCGAAGATTTCGCACACACGGTTTCCAAAGTGCTGTAACGCTTCAAAGTTAACCCAATCGAAAGACGATACGAGTTTAAGTTGTTCCTCATGCGTTTCTTTGAACGGCTTTGAAGGCAAATCAGAGGCCAGCGGACGGATGAGTTTGGTCGGTGTATTACACCAAAGAGATGTACCGGAGTCGTAGATCGGCGCAGAACCGATCCACTCTAAGGAGTTGGCGTTTCTAATCGCACCGAAGTTATTATAGTGACGGTCAGTATTGGCGAGTAAATAATCGATGACAATCATTTGATCTACGGCTTGCTGTGCATTAGAGATGCCAAAGGCGGCACAGCAGTTAAGGTAATGCTGATATGTCGTGAGGTGATTTGCTTTCTTTTGAGACTTCATGATGTAGTCAGCAGAGATAAGTTCTGTGTCCGCATCGATAAAGTCTTCGCAAACGCTGTAAGGATAATCGCCCTGCATAATGATCCGATAGGGAACATGAGGGATGTTGAGCTTTTCCATCAGCTCAGAAGCAATAACTTCATTGTATGGCTCCTGTTGGGTCACGCCGCTGCCGCCTTTAATGAGGCAGCGCTTGCCGTCGATGATTGTCCACTTTTTGCGTAGCCAACCATCGGAGGTGTTGTCCGGGGACATCAAATCGATTTTCGCACTGGAGCTGTGACCGCCAAAAAGAATGTCACCGATGTCACGGGAAAAATCATTTGTGAAAAAATTGATCTCAGCCCATTCCAACGAGGAACCTTTCTCCTTGATCCAATACTGATCCGAAAGGCTAAGGCCGTAGCTTTTATCGATAAGCTCTTGCGTGCTGCCGATACGCAGAATAGCGAGCGCTTGTTGGATACCTTGACGGCTTGCCGGAATAGAGCGCCCATACCACCACTTGTTAAGTGCTTTGCGGTCGAGGACGTCATTCCTGTATGCAATGCCAATCGGAATGTGCGCAGCGTTATGCACGTCTCCCACACGAGTAATAGCGCCGGACGCATCATCCAGTTCAATATCGACTACGGATATTTCTTTGTGCATCAATGTGTAGTGCATGGCAACACCTCCTTATTCCTAAAGCGTTGCTTATAGATACATTCCAAAATCTTGTTCATTTTCGTGTTTGTGATATTGGCTTTGTTCATGCTGCTGATTTAGCTGTGCATTTAAATTTTGAATTTGCTCTTTGAGTTCCATATTTTCTTTCTCTAAATGCACAATTCTTTCTTGTTGCTTTACCATGATGTCGGAAAAAGCGCGTAAACTCTCAATATGTTTATCGATTTCTTTTTCTGCGTTGGTCAATATATGCTCGCGATTTTCTTTAGCGGCTTTTTCCATACGTAGATGCTGTAAGGTCTCGCCCGTAAGCACTTTTAATTCTCGATGGTCTTTTGAAACTAAATTAAGCAAAACTTCGTTATTTGGATTAAGAGCACCCATTACAGCGTTATGATTTGTAGTTTCGTAGCCTAATCGATCATTTAAGAGCTTTTCAATTTTTTCATATGTTTTTTCAGGAATTTTGTGTAAGAATGCAAAATACGAAATCGAGGTAAAAACAAGAGAAGAAATAGCACCAGTTATTAAGCTAATTAGAATCTCTTGAAAAATATCGTTCAAAAGAAAACCTCCCAGTGAAAAGAAAAAGATAGAATATAGAATGGTTATTGCCCACAAAGTGGCTGTAATACCTTCCAACACTCGAATCAATTTTTCCATGTTTTAATTTTTCACCTCCATTATACAGTGTTCGTGAAATCATTTCAAGGCTTTATTCCTCACTGTCCTGCATTGTATCGAACAGAGAAATGCGGCCGGTGGAACGTTTTACGGCTGCAACAGCTTTGCTGCGCATTTTATCGTACTCATCTTTCGATAGTTCGTATTCGAATGCGACGATGCGTGTTAGCATGTTTGTTTCAACAGCTTGTTTAAAGAGCTGCGAAGATATGCGATCTGTTGCCCTCTGCATAGGCGAAATAAAATTTCAAAGCTGCTTCAATTGCTTCGCTTCGTCCGTTTTGTGGATTGAGGTGCAAAAGATCAACAATAGCATCTAACATACGGACTTCATCATCTGCAAGGTACGTTGAGACCCTCTTTTTGTCAGTAGCCATTTTAAATTTATAGCATCTCCTTTTGCTTCAAATTTCAGTAGTACCACTAGTAGTACCACCGGAATTTGGCTTGAAATCTGAATATTTCGTTTGTTTTATGAAATAGTAGGCGGTAAGGTGGTACTACCGTTCAAAAAGTAGTACCACTTTTTAAGACCCGAAAACCCGCACACTGTGCGGGTTTGTGATGCAGTAGAAACACAAAGTGGTACTACTGCTTTATCCTGCATTCTAAAAAGACACCGATTTGAGAGATTTTGGCGCGTTTTCAAGATGCGAAACAGTTTAAAAATATTACGACCAGAAACCACCGGGGTTTGAGATCGGATTTGACTTGGTTTCGGGCTCCGGTTCCGGCTGAAGCTGTGGGGCATTGTTGATAACCTTTTCTTCGGAAACCGGATCAGAAACGGTTGAAAGTGTTGTGCCTTCAATGTATTCCCGCACGGCTTTTGGAACGATTTTCTTGTACATTTTCTCGAAATACGCTACGAATTCTGCGTCAATATCGATGCCTTTTTGTGTTGAAAAGGTGTGCAGTGCATCGTATTTTCGCTCATCTAAATTGAGCTTTATGGTGAGTTTTTTCATTGTTTTTGACCTCTTTTTCTTCAAAAATTTTCGCCGTCGGCACGCTTCGCGTGCCGATTATTAGTAAGGAAAGAATACCCACAAAATTGTGGATCACTCAAAGAATTGCAAAGGATCGAGCCTATTATCGTTGTATCTGGTTTCGAAATGGAGATGATTTCCGGTCGAATCCCCGGTACTTCCGACGTAGCCGATGAGATCACCGGCAGATACAGATTCGCCGACTTTTGCAACACGTTTTGTTTGGTGAGCATATAGGGTAGACCACCCGTTTCCATGGTCGATTTTTACGAAATTGCCGTAGGAATCATGCCAAGTGCTCATCACAACTGTGCCGTCGGCCGCTGCATAAATCGGGGTCATTGCCGGTGCACCAATATCGATTGCACCGTGCGAATTTTCGTACATTCCGGTGACCGGATTGTACCGGGAACCGGAGCCGGAAGTGATGTAATCTTTACCGTAAGGAGCGGGGAGAGGCCACTCAAATTCACCCTTTCCCGCTACAATTCCGGCGGAGATTTCTTTAATTCTGCCGTTCTCCAGTGTTACCTTTTTAGTGCCGTATGGGTGTGTTCCGCCGGTCAAATATGTAATGCCAGGCAACTGCATCCAGTACGTCCAACTGCCCTCACTGAGCTGCGTTTTTACTACGCCGTCGTGGTTGCTTTTGGCCTCAATTACCTCACCGTTTCCTATATAAATACCGATGTGTCCGCTCATACAAACGGCCAAACCGGGTGTATCGGGGATAGAGGAAATCTCACTGAAAATGACAGCGCTGCGGAACATTCCGTCTGCGCCGACATCGCGAAAACCATTGGATTGGTAACGGATAATGCCGGTGTCTTCATCAATCCATTCATACGCTTTTATGAGCCCGATGCAGTCAAAAGCAGGCTTTCCGCCGTAGGTTTCGTAGATGAAATTGACCTCGCTGTTGGTCAGATTTGCATCGAAATCCGTGAAAAATCTGGACTGCTGCTGCTTAAGAAATGCCATGGTTACGTCTTGGCCGTAAGCGCCATAGATGTAGCCGGAACCGGCATCCAGAGCGTTTATTGCGAAGTTGGTGAGACCGATATTTGTTTTGCCGTCGCTACTTTTTAAGTTACGGATCAGCGTAGAACGGTCGGCATAACCGGTGGGCATTTGCTCTGCAAGCCGTAGCAGTTGCGAGCGCATGTATGCGTTGATTTTGAGATCAAACGTGCGCTCGATTTTATCAAAAATTTCATCGGAATCGGTTAGCGGGGAGAGCTTATCATCTGAAACAAAGCAGTCAATCAGCTCATCGGTTTGGTTCTTTAATCGGTCGTTATCCGCAAAGATTTTGGCGTACACAGCATAGAGAAGCTTATCATTTATGCGTGCACCGGAGTCAAAAACAGCGCTGTATTCGTTCAGTTTTGCAGAGAAAAGCTGCGAGCAGTCGAAGCCTAAATCGGTAAAAGTCATTGCACCGCAGCTGCCGAGCAGTGCAGCGGAAATGATAAAAATAGAGATGCAGGCAATAATGATTTTTTGCCATGTTTTGGGGTCGGCTGCGACCAAAGCGAGCTTCGCAATTAAAACCGGGTTTGCCATTTTTCCTCCGAAAAACCGGAAGTACTTCCGGTTTTATAGCATTGTGATTTCAAATTCTTCATGCTGTTCTTGCCTGATTTCTGCACGATTTTGTGTTGCGATTTGCTCAAAATCGTGTATGATTTCTTCTTTTGTAAGCGTATTTTCAGAGCTTTGCTGAATGGATTTTTTCGAGATTTGACGCATCCATTCTGCGAACTTTGGAGAGAGTTCATTGATTTGTGCCACGGAAAAATCGTAATTACCTTGGTTCAGCATAGCACGGACAGTACGCACATTTTGCTGCAAGGCGGCGAATTGCTCACTTCTTTCGAGCGTGAGTTCATCGGTTTCACCGAGCTTTTCCGAAACGCTCTGTTCGATTTCGGAAAGCGTAACATGCAGATTTAAGTAAGGAATGAACTCGTTTAAGATGTATTCTTTTTCGTGTCTGTCCTGTAAAAGTGCATCGCTGCCGCCTGTTTCTAACAAGTAATTTTCCCACTGCGGGTTCTCGTTGCACAGCGTATTTAGCCGCTTGATATGGTCGATCAGACTGCCTTCACCGGTGCCGAAACTCTGTCGGCCTTCATAGCTGCTCGGTTCTCCGTGCAGCATATAATCAATGCGAAAAGCTGCTTTGTGGTAGCAGTTCGGGTACTTCTGTTGCGCCTTATCGATTGCTTTAAAGAGTTCGTTTGCACGCGATAATCGCATGGTCTGGCCGTCGTGCAGACGCTTGCTTTCCGTCCATATAACGGTTACGGTCGGCTCCTTTTTCATAGCCTGTTCACGCTTCAGTTCAGCAGCTTTTTGGGAAGAAATGATCTGCTGCGGTATTACGCCTGCGAGAGAAAGTTCCTGTTCCATTGCTTCAATATGTTGCTGAAATTTTTCGCGAACCGGTGCTAAAAGTGCATCGATTTTTACTTCCGGCTGTGCCTTAAGCAGCTCTTGGTAGCAGGCTGCAAGGTGGCTTTTTCGGGCGTCACTGGGCTCAATTCCGAACGTTTTTCCAAACATAATAGAGAGACCGTCGGCTTCAAATTCACGCTGCATGGTAGGCTTTTCTATGTTAGGACTATGTCCCATAAGGTGGTGTGACATTTCGTGCAACAATGTATCGAGCTTCTGTGTGTCGCCGAGTAATTGGTTAATATGGATGTGCTTGTTGCGCGGGTTATAAGCGCCGCGTGTGCCGATTCCTTCAAAATCTTCTTCGGATACCGGCACGCCGATTTCTTCAGAATAAAGGCAAAGAGTGTTGTAAATATCTTTGTGCTGCGTACTGTTATAGCCTACGCCGCAGAGCTTGGGGTAGTCTTCTGGCGGACAATTTGTCTGCGAAATATCGAACACCGTGCAGGGTTTGAAATAGGTAAAATCACGGCTTTCGAGCATGCCGATTTCAACTTCATGGCGTTGTTCCGGCGAGGCTTTAGATAAAAGAACCCATGTTGGATTTGGCACGTTTGGCTTGAAATAGCGCGTGGTTTCCGGCCGATAAATATTAGCACCATGCTCACCTTCCTGCACATAATACCCAAGTTCTTTCCAATGTGTGTATGAGGCAATAAATACGGAATCAGGACGCTGCCGGTAGATCAGCATTGTGTTTCGTGAAGAATATTTGTAAAACTGAGTGCTGAATGCGAGGTATTCTGCGATGTCCTTGGGATCGTTTTCCCAGTGCTTTGTGAGCTCCTGAATCTGCAAATCTGCTTCTCTTTGTTTCTTTTCGTGATGTGCTTTACGTTCTTCTTCGGAGTAGAATGTTCTTTTTTTAGGCATCTTCTTGCTCCTCTCCGCGTATCAAGTGCTCAAGTAGGTCATCCGGCAATTCCTTGTAAATTGCCAACACACGATCAAATTGTTCGGGTGGCAGATCAATAATCGGCTTGCATTTGGAGCGGGGATACGGCTCACCCTGATTTACAAATTCATCCGGAATTTCGGTCG
>OHWK01000613.1_pt1 | contig 16450 bp, 8 predicted proteins | sample 1579761 | NCBI WGS metagenome assembly OHWK01 (sample SAMEA3882516, study PRJEB24775) | human gut metagenome | biome: human-associated habitat; feature: intestine environment; material: feces | place: Netherlands | collected 2009/2010 | reverse complement strand
CCACCCAGATGGAGCGCAAGGAGGAGGACCTGAAGCGCCGCACCGAGACTGTCGAGGCCCGTCTGGACGAGCTGGAGCAGCTCAAGCTGCGCCAGACCGAAAAGCTGGAAACCATCGCGGCCATGTCCAAGGAGGATGCCCGCGCCGTCCTGCTGAAGCAGGTGGATGATGAGCTGACCCATGAAAAGGCGATGAAGATCAGCGCCTATCAGGCAAACATGAAGGACGAGTGCGACAACCTCGCCCGCGAGCTGATCGGTCAGGCCATTGCCCGCTGTGCGGCCGATGCCACGAGCGAGGCCACCGTCAGCGTTGTGCCGCTGCCCAGTGATGAGATGAAGGGCCGTATCATCGGCCGTGAGGGCCGCAACATCCGCGCGCTGGAGACCGCCACCGGCTGCGATTTGATCATTGATGATACGCCGGAGGCCATCACGCTGTCCAGCTTTGACCAGACCCGCCGCGAGGTTGCCCGCATGGCCCTTGAACGCCTGATCGCTGACGGCCGTATTCATCCCGCCCGCATCGAGGAGACCGTTGACAAGTGCCGCCGCGAGTTGGAGATCCAGATGAAGCGCGAGGGCGACAAGGCCGTTATGGAGCTGGGCGTTCACAGCCTGCACCCCGACCTCGTCAAGCTTATCGGCCGCCTGAAATACCGCACCAGCTTCGGCCAGAATGTCCTGAGCCACTCTCTCGAGGTGGCATGGCTGGCCGGTCTGATGGCCGGCGAGCTGGGCGTCAATGTCCAGCTGGCGCGCCGCGCAGGTCTGCTGCATGACATCGGCAAGGCCCTTGACCATGAGATCGAGGGCAGCCATGTCCAGATCGGCGTTGACATCTGCAAAAAGTACCGCGAGAACCCGCAGGTCATCCATGCCATCGAGGCGCACCACGGTGATGTCGAGCCCAAGACCACGCTGGCGTTTATCATCATGGCCGCCGATGCGATCTCGGCCGCGCGTCCCGGTGCCCGCCGCGAGAACATGGAAAGCTATATCAAGCGTCTGGAAACGCTGGAGGCCCTCTGCAACGGCTTTGAGGGCGTGGAAAGCTCCTACGCTGTGCAGGCCGGCCGCGAGGTCCGCATCCTTGTCCAGCCGGATAAGGTCGGCGATGACGAGGTCATTCTGCTGGCCCGCAATGTCGCAAAGAAGATCGAAAACGAGCTGGATTACCCCGGCCAGATCAAGGTCAGCGTCATCCGCGAAAGCCGCGCCACCGAGTACGCAAAGTAAGGCTTATAACGAGCAAAACAACAGGCAGACCGTCAGAAATGGCGGTCTGCCTGTTTTGCTATACGATGCGGCAGGGGCCGGGCATGCCCGGCCCGCAGGCTTTCCCGCAAGAGGGTGCTAATTTTACAGTGCCGGCGCAGGTTCTCGGACTTAATCTTCCTGCAGCTGGCGCAATGCACCCAGGAATGGATGAATACCTCCCCTACAAAATAATAAGCCCCCGACATAATACCGTACAGCGGCAGGTGTCGGGGGCTAACTTATTCTATTACAGATGCAGCACTCTGTCCTTGATCTCGGCAGTTCGGCCCTGGTTCCAGAACTGGGTGCCGATATAGCCGCAGGTGCGGCGGGCGACGTTCAGCTTGTTCTGGTCGCGGTTGTGGCACTTGGGGCATTCCCAGACCAGCTTGCCGTCCTCGGGCACGATCTGGATCTCGCCGTCGTAGCCGCAGACCTGGCAGTAGTCACTCTTGGTGTTCAGCTCGGCGTACATGATGTTCTCGTAGATGAACTGCATGACCTTGATAACGGCCTCGAGGTTGTCCTGCATGTTGGGCACCTCCACATAGCTGATGGCACCGCCCGGGGAGAGCTTCTGGAAGTCGCTCTCGAACTTCAGCTTCGTGAAGGCGTCGATCTGCTCGGTCACGTGGACATGGTAGGAGTTCGTGATATAATTGCGGTCCGTGATGCCCGGCACAAGCCCAAAACGCTTCTGCAGGCACTTGGCAAACTTGTAGGTCGTGGACTCCAACGGCGTGCCGTACAGGCTGAAATCAATGTTGTGCTGGTTCTTCCACTTAGTACAGGCGTCGTTCATGTGCTGCATAACGTTCAGCGCAAACGGCTTAGCGGCAGGGTCGGTGTGGCTTTTGCCGGTCATATACTTGCAGCACTCATACAGGCCCGCGTAGCCCAGACTGATGGTGGAATAGCCGCCGTAGAGCAGCTTGTCGATGGGCTCGCCCTTCTTCAGGCGGGCCAGCGCGCCGTACTGCCACAGGATGGGCGCGGCGTCGCTCAGTGTGCCCTTCAGGCGATTGTGGCGGCACATCAGGGCCTTGTGGCACAGCTCGAGGCGCTCGTCAAAAATCTGCCAGAACTTATCAAAATCGCCGCCGCTGGACAGGGCCACGTCCACCAGATTGATGGTGACAACGCCCTGGTTAAAGCGGCCATAGTACTTCGGCTTGCCGTTCTCGTCGATATAGGGAGTCAGGAAGCTGCGGCAGCCCATGCAGGTGAAGCAGTGGCCCTCGCCGTTCTTGTCGACCTTGTATTCCAGCATCTTCTTCTCGCTGATGTAGTCGGGCACCATCCGCTTGGCGGTGCACTTGGCGGCGAGCTTGGTCAGGTAGTAGTAGGGCTGACCCTCATAGATGTTGTCGTTCTCCAGCACGTAGATGAGCTTGGGGAAGGCGGGGGTGATCCAGACACCGGCCTCGTTCTTGACGCCCTGGTAGCGCTGGCGCAGCATCTCCTCAATGACGATGGCCAGGTCGGACTTCAGGCGCTGGTTGTCACCGGCCTCGTTCAGGTACATAAAGACCGTGATGAACGGAGCCTGGCCGTTGGTGGTCATCAGGGTGACGACCTGATACTGGATGGTCTGCACGCCGCGCTTGATTTCCTCACGCAGGCGCTTTTCCACGATCTCAGAAATTTTCTCCTCGCCGGGATCGATGCCCAGATCGCGCATCTCGGCCTCGACATCGCGGCGGATCTTCTTGCGGCTGACATCGACAAAGGGGGCAAGATGGGTCAGGCTGATGCTCTGGCCGCCGTACTGGCTGGATGCGACCTGCGCGATGATCTGTGTGGCAATGTTGCAGGCCGTGGAGAAGGAGTGCGGCTTTTCAATCAAAGTGCCGCTGATGACCGTGCCGTTCTGCAGCATATCGTCCAGATTGACGAGGTCGCAGTTGTGCATGTGCTGGGCGTAGTAGTCGGCATCGTGGAAGTGGATGATGCCCTCCTCATGCGCCTTGACGATCTCCGGGGGGAGCAGCATGCGCATGGTCAGATCCTTGCTGACCTCGCCGGCCATATAGTCACGCTGTACGCTGTTGACGGTAGGGTTCTTGTTGGAGTTTTCCTGCTTGACTTCCTCGTTGTTGCACTCGATGAGGGAGAGAATCTTATCGTCCGTCGTGTTGTGGGTGCGCTTGAGACTCTGCACGTAGCGATAGGTGATGTACCTGCGGGCAACCTCATACGCGCCGGTGGCCATGATGGCATCCTCGACGATGTCCTGGATCTCCTCGACGTTCATCGCGTGGCCGCGGGCATAGCAGACCTCCTGCACATGATCGCTGATCTCGATGATCTGCTGCTTCGTCAGGCGCTGGGCATCGGGTACGACCTTGTTAGCCTTCGTGATGGCCGCAATAATTTTGGTAATGTCAAAGACAGCCTCGCTGCCGTTGCGCTTGATGATCTTCATGGTGACTCCTCTTTACAAAAAAATAAATACAGTGCGTCCAATACGAACTGTATAGAATGCAGATGAAATGCCGATTCGTAAATTGCCCGTTTTGTGAGCAAGACTATAATACCGCACCGGGGGCAAAAAGTCAATCCACAAAACCACAAGATATAGTGTCCAACGAGTGAACGGAAACAAAATGTTCTGTTTTCGTCGCCTCAACGTGCAAAAAAGCCCTGCCAAAAATAAGGCTGAAATTTTGGTGATTTTGAGTGGTTCTACACAGTTTGTCGATGCATCGCGCAAATATCTTCTTCGAAAATCATGCTCCCCCTTGCAGTATGCCCCCAAAGCTGGTATACTATGTCAGGGTTTGGGGGCGGAACGCCCGCCCGACACAAGATATGGGGATGTCCCCGCAGGAGAACACCATGAATTACGCAACCATTAAATATTGTGATATTGCCAACGGAGAGGGCGTGCGCACGAGCCTGTTCGTTTCCGGCTGCCGCCGCCACTGCCCGAACTGCTTCAATGCCGTGGCATGGGATTTCGGCTACGGTGCGCCGTTTACCAAGGAAGTTCGCAATGAAATACTGGAAAGTCTGGCCCCCGGTTACATCAATGGGCTTTCGCTGCTGGGCGGCGAGCCGTTTGAGCCGGAGAACCAGCGGGAGCTGCTGCCCTTTATTAAAAATGTAAAGGTGCTGTACCCCAACAAGACGATCTGGTGCTACACCGGCAACAATCTGGAGCACGAGATCTGGCAGCCCGGTCCCGGGCGCTGCGAGGTCACCGACGAGTTTTTACAATATATAGATGTGCTTGTGGACGGCGACTTTGTGCAGGACCAGTACGACATCAGTCTGCGCTTCCGCGGGTCGAGCAACCAGCGCATCATTGACATGAACAAGACCCGCGCAGCGGGCCGGGTCGTTTTGTGGCAGGACGACCCGATTTTTGCGGATCACAAGATGTAATGGAAAATTACAAGGGCGGATTGCATATCCGCCCGCGGGGCGTCGAGGACGCCGCCCCTCTACAAACCGAAAGGCAGACCGCACATGTGCGGACCGCGGCTTTCCCGCAAGAACCCATCTGCCTTACGCGCGAGGGCCGGGCATGCCCGGCCCCTACTGTGCAGTCACAATTAAAACAGGAGCAAAAACCATCCATCATGAGCACCACCTCAAAATCCAAAACCATGATCGAAGGGCCGCTGGCCAAACAAATTCTGCTGGTCAGCCTGCCGCTGGCCTTATCCAACCTTTTACAAATTCTGTTCAACATGTCCGACGTTGCCGTTGTGGGCCGGTTCGCCGGTTCCACGGCACTCGGCTCCGTGGGCTCGACGGCGACGTTTGTCACACTGTTCACCGGCTTTCTGATCGGCTTGAGCAATGGCGTCAACGTGCTGGTCGCCCGCTTTTACGGTGCCGGGCATCCCAAGGACGTCAGCAAGACCGTCCATTCGGCGCTGCTGGTCAGCCTGGCCGCCGGTGTGCTGCTGCTGTTCGTCGGCCTGTTCGGCTCGCCTGCGCTGCTGGAGCTGCTGAACACCAAGGAGGACCTGCTGCCCGGTGCGATTTTGTACCTGCGGGTCTACTTTCTCGGTATGCCGGCGCTGGCGCTCTACAACTTCGGCAACGCAGTGTTCAGCGCTATCGGTGAGACAAAAAAGCCGCTGGCCTACTTGTCATTTGCGGGCGTGCTGAACATCCTGCTCAACCTGTTTTTCGTCATCGTCTGCAAGCTCGATGTCGCCGGTGTCGCGCTGGCCAGCACGATTGCCCAGTGCGTCTCGGCAGGGCTGATCCTGCACGCGCTGACAAAGGTCAGCGACTGCTATGCGCTGGATTTCCGCAAGGTAAGGCTGGACCTCAACATGACAAAGCGCATCCTGATGCTGGGCGTGCCCGCGGGCCTGCAAAATGCGATCTTTGCGATTGCTAACCTCTTTATTCAGGCGGGCGTCAACTCCTTCGACTCGCTGATGGTCAAGGGCAACTCCGCCGCAGCTAACGCCGACGCGATGGTTTATGACGCTATGGCGGCGTTTTACATGGCCTGCGCCAGCTTTATGAGCCAGAACTACGGCGCGGGCAAGCTGGACCGCGTCAAGAAAAGCTACTTCATCGCGCTGGCCTACTCGTTTGGCCTGGGCGCGGTTCTGGGCGGCGGGCTGCTCGTCTTTGGGCGGCAGTTCCTGGCGCTGTTCACGACCGAGAGCGCTGTCATCGACGCGGGCATGAAGCGCATTATGGTCATGGGCTGGGCCTACTGCACCTCGGCGTTCATGGACTGCACGATTGCCGCCTCCCGCGGCCTCGGCAAGACGGTAGGGCCGACGGTCATCGTAATTCTGGGGTCCTGCGTATTCCGCGTTGCGTGGGTCTACACGATCTTTGCCCACTTCCACACGATCCCGGCGCTCTACCTGCTGTATCCCTGCTCCTGGGCGCTGACCGCCGCCGCAGAGATCGTCTATTTTGTGTTCAGCTACCGCCACGCCGCCCTCTGTCTGCGGGAGCGCGATGCGCTGGCGCAGCTGTGAGAGCAGGGGAGAGGGCTGCTGTCATTTGCTGCATATCCAAAAAAATTGCTAAGACAGTCTGTCATGTATATTTTGTATACCAGATATACAGAAAATACTTTTTACATACACCACTCCCACGTGTATAATAGTCGATGCAAGTAAAAGAGGAGTGGAAAGGTATGCAGTATACGGACCTGACAAGAAAGGAATTGCAGCGGGAGTACAGCCGCCTGACACGGAAGTACACGGACTTTATCCGCCAGCCGGTGGAGCTGGACCTGACAACGGAGGAACCGCTGCCGGGCTGCGCGAACCGCCGTGCGGTGAAGCATTTTGGCACTGTGCTGGACAAGGAGCTGCGCGATACCGGCGCAGCCCGCCCCGCCCAAGCACCGGACGCCGTGGCGGCCCTGGCCACGATGCCCGGCTGTGCCCACCGCACGGTGGAGCTGTGCCGCAAAGCCGGTGTCCGCTTTGACGCCATCGACCACTGCACGGTGCTGGCGCGCACGATCCCGGAGGATATCCGGTCCGACGAGCTGACCCACGTTGCCAGCGTCTTTGCTGTCAGCGCCCGCATGGCTGCATTGGAGAGCCTGCAGGGAACGCTGATGAGAGCGTAAAGCCGTCTGCCGCCCCGTAAACCCAAAACCCGCATTGGCATTCAAAACCAATGCGGTTTTTTTATTGGTGCGCCCGGCGGTAGGAAGTGTCAGCCGAAGGCAGCGGAAAACCGATAAAAATGGAAATCCGCGGCTTTCCTTGCAATTTTCCGGCGAACATGCTACATTTAGTATAAAAACAAAAGGGGGCGTGCCGGATATGATTCGTTTGGCCCTTGTCGAAGACGACGAGCTCTACCGCAGCCAGCTGCGCGAATATATTGACAAATACAGCGCGGTGTCGGGCGAAAAATTTACCGTGACAGAATTTTCCGACGGCGACGAGATCGCACTTGGCTATAAGGCTGTCTATGACATCATCCTGATGGACATCGAGATGAAGTTTATGGATGGCATGATGGCTGCCGAGGAGATCCGCAAGGTCGACACCGAGGTTATCATTATCTTTATCACAAATTCGCCGCAGTATGCCATCAAGGGCTATGCCGTCGATGCGCTGGACTATGTGCTGAAGCCGGTCAGCTACTATGCGTTTTCGCAGAGACTTGGCCGCGCCGTGGAGCGCGTGGCGCGCCGCGCACGGCACTTTTTGCAGATCAACGCCCACGGCACGGCACATAAGCTGGACACCTCGGCCATTTATTGGATCGAGAACTGCGGGCATGACTTGGTCTTTCACACGGCGGAAGGAGAGGTGACCGCCCCGGGTTCCATGACGGAGACCGAGGAAAAATTGGCGCAGGACAGTTATTTCCGCGTAAACAAGGGCTGCCTTGTGAATCTGGAGCACGTTGACCGAATGGACGGCGAGGATGCCATCGTCCACGGAGACCGTGTGCCGCTGGCCCGAGCGCGGCGCAAGGCATTTCTGGATGCACTGAACGACTATATCAACGGGGCAGGGTGACGATATGCCGCTGAAAATTCCTTATTATGAGATGGATATTCCGCGCCTTGTCACGGCGCTGGCAGACTGGCTGGCCTGCCTTTTGTACCTGCGGTTTCTGCCTCCGCGCTACGGCGGGGTCAAGCGTGCGGCGCTGTACGGTGGTGCATTGGCGGTATTGGCACTCTACCTTGTGGCCACCGACGGCTTTGACGGCTGGCGGTTCAATGTGCTGTACGCGGTTTCTGTCGCACTTATGCTGCTTTTTATGGCGGCGGCTACCCGTGCAGACCGCTGGCAGGTGGGATATTTCTGCACGCGGGCGTTTATTCTGGCGGGTTTTGCCGGGGCGCTGACATGGCAGATGTATGTATATTTTGCGCGTTACATCGCAGCATTGCAAAGCCTGCCTGCGTTGGTGCTCTTTATTGCGGCGGGGTTCGGCATCATCTTCGGCCTGATGTGGCTTCTGGAGGATGGCGGCAGCACGGGCAGCATTCAGTTTGACATTCGGCCCCGCACAACCTGCATCGCGGCGGTCATGGCGGCGGCCATCTACATTTTGTCCAGCATCAGCTATACGCAGCTGAACACGCCGTTTTCGGCCCGCGGCACGATGGAAATTTACACAATGCGCACGGCTGTCTACTTCGGCGGCGTGGCGCTGCTGTTTGCATATCAATCGCAGCTGCGCGATTTATTGACACAGCGCGAGGCGGATGCCTTGCGGAATATGCTGCACATCCAGTATGAAAACTACAAAATCCGGCAGGAGAGCATTGACCTCATCAACCAAAAATATCATGACTTGAAGCACCAAATCGCCGTGCTTCGCGCCGAGAGCGGCGAGAAACGCAATGCCGTGCTGGACAATATGGAGCAGGAAATCAAAGCCTACGAGGCGCAGAACGACACCGGCAATAAGGTGCTGGACACGGTGCTGACAGGCAAAAGTCTGACCTGCCGCACCAAAAACATTCAATTGACCTGCGTGGCTGACGGCACAGCACTGGACTTTATGGACGTGATGGACATCAGCAACCTGTTCGGCAATGCGCTGGACAACGCAATCGAGAGCACCGACAAAATCACAGACCCGGAGCGCAGGCTCATCCATCTGAGCGTGGCGAGGCAAAAAGGCTTTGCGGCCATCCGCATTGAAAACTGCTTTGACGGTGAGCTGAAATTTGAGAAGGGCCTGCCCGTCACGACGAAAAAGGATGTCTTGTACCATGGCTTCGGTGTAAAAAGCATACAAAACGCCGCCGCAAAATACGGCGGTACCGCGACAATTACGACCCGCGAGGGTTGGTTTGAGTTGCGCGTGCTGATTCCGCTGGGGCAGCCGCAGCAAGAATAAAAAATGAAGTTTTACGCCCCCTGTATCGGCAAACGCCGTGCAGGGGGCGTTGTTTGTGCGGAAAAAGGCTATGTTTGGATGCTGAATTTGGCAATGTGTACAAAATACAAGCGCAAAACCTTGTGAAATCCGACGAAACCAAAAACCGTTTGTGCGAAAAAGAGCGCATTTCGTGCAAATGATGCGCCGCCGCATGATTCTTGTGGTATGGTAGGCTTACAGAAGAAAAGAATCTCCGGACGGGCTGCCCGTCCGACGAAGGAGGAGAACACATGTTTGAAATCACACGCCTGACGGTGGAGCATCTGGCCGCCGGCTGCGTGACCGACTGCTCCACACCCCGCATCGGGTTTTCCCTGAGCAGTGACCGCCAGGGTGCACAGTTGGCCGACGCCGAGTTGACCGTCGGTGACTGGTCCGCCCATGTGACCAGCGGCCAGAGCGCTGCCTACGTCGGCCCTGCGCTGCTGCCGTTCACCACCTACAGCGTTCGCCTGAACGCCACCGACGACGCAGGCGAGACCGCCACCGCCACCACTACCTTTGAGACAGGCCGCATGGAGACGCCCTGGAAGGGCCGGTGGATCAGCGACCCGAGCTACCACTTCACCGAGGCAAAGGTCAGCCCCGTGCCGATGGTTTTCCGCAAGGAAATCACAACGAACAAACCCATTGCCCGCGCGCGCCTCTACGCCACAGCCATGGGCATCTACGAGGCCGAGCTGAACGGCCAAAAGCTGGGCGAGCAATACTTCGCCCCCGGCTTCACGAGCTACAAGTCCTATTTGCAGTATCAGACCTACGATGTAACGGCACTTTTGACAGGCGTCGACACGCTGACCTTCACGGTTGCAGGCGGCTGGGCGGTGGGCAGCTTTGTGTTTACCCGCAAAAACCGCGTGACTGCCGACCGTCAGGCTCTGCTGGCCGAGCTGCGCATCGAGTACACGGACGGCACGACGGAGACCATCGGCACCGACGCTACATGGCAGGTCAGCGAGAGCGGCCCCGTGCGGATGGCGGATCTGTATGACGGCGAGACCTACGATGCCACGCAAGAAATCAGCGATTGGCACAACGCCGCGCCCGAGACGCTGAAAGTCACCCCCGCCATCACGGCGGACTACGGTGCCCCGGTCAAGGCCCACGAGGTGCGCAAGCCCGTGGCCGTGATGACCGCCCCCGACGGCGAGACGATTTACGACTTCGGCCAGAACCTTGCGGGTATTGTCCGCATCAAATTCAACGGCAAGGCCGGGCAGGTCGTGACCGTGCGCCACGCCGAGATCCTGAACCCCGACGGCAGCTTAAACACGACCTTCCTGCGCACGGCCAAGGCCACGGCGACCTACACCTGCCGCGACGGCGAGCAGACCTACAGCCCGCGGTTCAGCTACATGGGCTTCCGCTATGCGGGGGTCAAGGGTGTCGACGCGAAGGATCTGGAAATCGAGGCCGTGGCGCTCTACTCCGATGTGGAGCACAGCGGTTCCTTCCGCTGCTCCGATGAGATGCTGAACAAACTGCAGTCCAACATTACATGGGGCGCCAAGTCGAATTTCGTTGATATACCGACGGACTGCCCCCAGCGCGACGAGCGCATGGGTTGGACCGGAGACATTGCCGTGTTCTCGCCCACCGCGCTGTACAACTTTGAACTGAGCCGCTTTTTGGAGAAGTGGCTGCGCGACGTCAAGGCCGAGCAGCTGCCCACCGGCGGCATCCCCAACACCGTGCCTGTGCAGGGCTACGGTTTCCCCGCCACAATGCCCGAGATGGCCGTGGACTGGTGGGGCGACGCCTGCGTGCTGGTGCCATGGGCTCTATATGAGGCCACGGGCAGCCTGGATGTACTGCGTATGATGTACCCCACCATGCAGAAGTACGTCAAGGCGTGCTGCTTCTGGGCCGGGTTCGGCATCGGCAAGCACCGTTACATCTGGCACACGCCGTCGGTGCTGCATTTTGGCGACTGGGTCGCCCCCGATGTGCCGAAGATGAGTCAGTGGCAGGCCCGCAGCAAGTACACCGCCACGGCGTCCCTGTGCAACACCAGCGGTACACTGGCGAAAATTGCACGCATCCTTGGCAAGACCGAGGACGCCGCCAAGTACAAGGAGCTGAGCCGTAAGGTGGCCGATGCCTATTGCAGTGTGCTGACCGACGGCAACGGCAAGACGAAGGAAGAATTCCAGACCGCCTATGTGCTGCCTCTGTACTTGCATATGTTCCCTGAAAACGTCAAGGCGAAGGCTGCCGAGAATCTGGTCAAGCTGGTTGAGAAGAACGACTACAAGATCGGCACAGGCTTCCCGGGTACGCCGTACATCCTGTTTGCGTTGGCCGACAACGGCCACGCCGACACTGCCTACAAGATGCTGCTGAACACACAGTGTCCCAGCTGGCTGTATGAGGTCCGCGTGGGCGCAACCACGGTTTGGGAGCGTTGGGACGGTCTGGACGAGAACGGGGAGTGCCCAATCGGCGACGACGGCACCGACATGATGATCTCGTACAACCACTACGCCAGCGGCGCGGTGGGCGCGTTCCTCTACCGCCGCGTGCTGGGCGTGGAACCCACCGAGGCCGGGTACCGCAAGTTCAAGTTTGCGCCGGTGGTCGGCGGCGGCATCACCGAGGCTGAAGGCACGGTGGGCACGCCCTACGGCGTGATCAAGGCCGCATGGAAGATCGCGGACGGCGAGATGACGATGACCGTGGCGGTGCCCGTCGGCACCGAATGCACCGTCGTGCTGCCGAGCGGGGAAGAGAAGGTGCTTGGCAGCGGGGAATATACCGTTACGGCAAAGGCGTAAAGTCATAGCGTAAACAAATTGCTTATATACACAAAGAAGGAGTGACTCTCTATCATGTCAACCTCGAAATCCAACTTCTGGTCCTCGCCGCTGACGAAGTCCCGTATCACCAGCGACGACGTCAAGATGCCGGAAATGCTGCTGGGCTATTTTATCGGCCCCTTCGGCGCACTGCTTTCCTCGGGCATCTTCACCAGCATCCTGCAGAACTACTTCACCGATGTCCTCAAGCTTGATCTTGGCTTTTTGACGACCTTGCAGCTGGTCTCCACGGTGCTCATCGTGGCGTCCAACCTCATCGTCGGTCAGCTGATTGAGCACACCAAGGCTCTGGCCGGCAAGGCACGCCCGTGGATCCTGCTCTCCGCGCTGACCCTTTCCGTCGCCAGTGTGCTGATGTTTATCGTGCCGTTTGAGGGCATGGCCAAGATGGTCTGGATCGCCATCGCGTACAACCTGTACTACGCGGTCGCTTACCCCATCTACAACACCGCCAACTCCACCATGATCCCCGTTTCCACCCGTGACAGCAAGCAGCGCGGTGCGCTGGCTTCCTTCACCAACGTGGCGGGTCTGGGCGTTATGGGCTGCGGCTCGATGGTATTCCCGATGCTCGTTTCCTTCGCGCTGAAGGAGGACCAGCACCTGTGGTTCCTCACCATGCTGGCCGTCGCCATCTTCAGCGCACTGACCATCTACCTGCAGTTCCTCTTCACCCGTGAGCGCGTCACCGAGGAAGGCCGCGCCGACACCGAGACCCCTGCCAAGTCCGCCACGCTGGGCGAGCAGCTCAAGGCCGTTACCGGTGACCGCATGTGGTGGATCGTCATGGCGTTCTATATGCTGTTCCAGTGGAGCGGCGCAATGAAGAACGGCTCCATGAGCTACTTCTGCAAATGGGTTCTGGACAACACTTTCTTCGGCACGGCGGACGCATGGGGCGCCTCCCAGGGTCTGCTCAGCATCATGGGCGCTATCCCGATGGCCGTGGCTGCGGTCTTTGTGGTGCCCCTGGCCAACAAGTTCGGTAAGCGTCTGGTCTGCGGCGGCTTTATGCTGCTGGGAGCCGTGGGCGGCATCATCGCAGGTCTGGGCGGCGGAAACATCGTGCCAGTCGCCATCGGCGTGGCCCTCAAGTGTCTGGGTTCTTCCCCGGCCTGCTATCTGATCCTGGCCATGATTGCCGACGTTATTGACCACATTGAGTACCGCACCGGCATCCGCACCGACGGTCTGACCATGAGCATCTACAGCTCCCTTATGGTCGCCGCCACGCCGATCTGCAACTCCATTTTCAGCGCCATGCTGAACGGCAGCGGCTATAACCAAGCCGCCGACGTCGCTCTGGGCACCGCCGCCCAGACCGCCAGTGTGCAGACAGCGATCTCTGTCAGCTATATCTGGGTCGAGACCGTCTGCTATATCATCGGCGCCGTCATCCTGATCCTGTTCTGGACGGTTGAGAAAAACCTGCCCGAGGAGCAGAAGGCTATCAAGGAACGCAGCAAGAAGTAACGCGCCCTACACGCGATTACGATATACACAAGGATACACAAGGAGGAAAAACATGAGTAAGAAAAAATCCGGCCGCCGCGTCTGGCGCGGCGTGACCACAGCCACGGCGTCGCTGCTGGCGCTCAGTGTCTGCGCCTCAACCGTCGTGGACGGATTCCGCACTGACATTGACAAGTTCCTGGGCACCAAGAGCACCAAGCTCGTGACCGAGGACTCCGACGGCACTGACCTGTATACTTTCAAATCCGACTACACCTCCACTACCGAGCTGCTGCACGGCATTCAGGACGTGGGTGAGCGGATGAGCGAAGAGGGCAGCGTCCTGCTGAAGAACAACGGCGCACTGCCCTTGACCAAGGATGAGACCCAGAAAATCACACTGCTTGGCTTCTCGAGCTACTATCCCGTTCAGGGCGGCGACATGGGTTCCAGCCTTGTGGAGAACACCGGCACGGATGCCGATACAGTCGATATGGTCGGTGCCTTCAAGGCAAAGGGCTTCGGTCTGAACCAGACTGTGGCCGATATGTACGAGGCCCTGCAGCCTACCTTCAAGTCCGAAGTCCAGAGCTGGGGCGGTACGATTGAGTACAACCACATCACGGCTCCCTCCACGACCGGCGTTTTCTCCAGCAAGGAGCCGAGCCAGGCTGCGCTGGACGGCCAGAACGCCACTTGGAAAGACAGCATGAACGACAACAACGTGATGATCGTCACGATTGCCCGCTCTGCCTCTGAGAACGGCACCTACCAGCCCGGCACGGCCGGTGTAGACCCGACCCAAAACCTGAACCAGACTGACCCCTTAGGCCTGTCCGACGACGAGCGCGACCTCATCAATGCCGCCGTCACTGCCAAGGCGGCCAACGGCGGCAAGGTCATCGTTCTGTTGAATAATGCCAGCGCCATGGAGGTGCAGGAGATCGAGGACAACGTCGGTGTTGACGCTATCCTGCAGGTCGGCCTGCCGGGCGGCTACGGCTTCTACGGTGTGGCCGACATTCTCTCCGGTGCGGTCAGCCCCTCCGGCCATCTGACCGATACTTATGCGGTCAAGAACGCAAACTCTCCCGCTGCACAGAACTTCGGCGACCTGCAGTGGACCAATACCAACCCCGACATCAACATGAACGATGCCGTTGTCGAGGCCGAGAACATCTACATCGGCTACAAATACTACGAGACCCGCTATTTTGACACCGTCATGGGGCAGGGCAATGCCGCCTCCACTGTCGGTTCCTCCACCGGCAGCGCATGGAACTACGACGACGAGGTTACTTACCCGTTCGGTTACGGTCTGTCCTACACCACGTTTGAGCAGACCCTCGATAACCTGAATGTTGACCTTGAGAACGAGACCGTCACCGCGAACGTGACCGTCAAGAACACCGGCAGCGTCGCCGGTAAGGATGTTGTGCAGCTCTATGTCAGCCTGCCCTACACCGATTATGACAAGGAGCACGGTGTTGAGAAGGCTGCCATCCAGCTGCTGGACTACGGCAAGACCGCCGAGCTTGCGCCCGGTGCCTCCGAGACCGTGACCATCACCGCTGACATGCAGAATATGGCCAGCTGGGATTCCACCGCTGACAACGCGGCCGGTACCAAGGGCTGCTACATTCTCGATGCCGGTGACTACTACTTCACCATCGGCAACGGTGCACACGAGGCTGTGCAGAACGTTTTGGCTGCCGAGGGTCAGGATGTCGGCGGTGACGCAGACAAGGCCAAGAGCTGGAATCTGGGCTCTCAGGACACCACCACTTTCGCAACGACCAAGAATGGCACCGCTGTGGAGAACCAGCTGGCTGACATGGATGTCAACTACTGGCTGCCCGGCACTGCTACCTATCTGACCCGTGCCGACTGGGAAGGCACTTTCCCCAAGACCTATAAGGATCTGACCGCCACCGATGAGATGATCGATATCCTTGACAACGACATCTACGAGATCAACGCCAACGGCGATCCCTCCACGGTTACTTTCGGCGCTGACAACGGTCTGACGCTGGCTGACCTGAAGGGCGTTTCCGATATCAACGATGAGCGCTGGGATATGCTGATGGATGAGATCACGCTGGAAGAGTGCATGATCCGCACTGGCTTCGGCGGTACCTCCACCAAGGTTATCGAATCCATCATGAGCCCCGAAGCCATCCAGAACGATGGCCCCAACGGCTTCAACTCCTATCCTCTGGGCCAGTATGCCAACACCGATGCTTCCACCGGTGATCCCTGCGTGGTCGATGCCAACGACCCCAACCTGACTTACAAGATGGGCACCATGGTCAATGAGACTGTCATCGCCCAGACCTTCAACAAGGACCTCGCCGCTGATTATGGCCGCGTGATCGGCAACTACAGCCTGTGGGCCAACACCGCTATCTTCTGGGGCATCGGCACCAACCTGCATCGCCTGCCCTACAACGCCCGTAACCACGAGTACTACTCCGAGGACGCTGTTCTGACCGCCGGTCAGGGCACTGCCTACGCCGCCGCTGCTATGGAATACGGCGTTATCATCGCACCCAAGCACCTCGCCTTCAACGATACCGAAATCAACCGTACCGGCATTTCCGTCTTTATGACTGAGCAGCAGGCCCGTGAGAACGAGCTGCGCGGCACGCAGGGCATTGTGGAGAACGCTCATGTTCTCGGCGTTATGACCGCTTACAACCGCGTTGGCATCACGCAGGACAACGCCCACACCGGTCTGATGAAGAACATCCTGCGCAACGAGTGGGGCTTCCAAGGTTTGATTTCCGAGGACTTCATCCAGAACGCTAACTATGTTGTGCTGAAAGAGGCTGTGCTGAACGGCGTTACCATGAGCTGCAACACCGGCGACAACACGATGGCTGCTGTCAGCGAGAAGTATCCCTACTGGACCGCAGAGGCCGTAAGTCAGGATACCACCATGATGACCGCCCTGAAGCAGGCTATGAAGTACCAGAACTACGCACTGGCCAACTCCAACGCTATGGACGGCATGACCAGCAGCACCCGCCTTGTCAGCGTGCGCACCTGGTATGACAACGCCCTCGTTGC